>Ga0209831_1003648_pt1 | contig 12572 bp, 16 predicted proteins | sample Maine_Asex4_meta_FD_187451 | JGI IMG/M metagenome (GOLD analysis project Ga0209831, IMG submission 187451) | Marine algal microbial communities from Maine, USA - Maine_Asex4_metaG (SPAdes) (version 2) | ecosystem: Host-associated > Algae > Red algae > Unclassified | place: Maine, USA | collected...
AAGATCTACAAAAAGTGGGCATAATTTGATCGCATGATCAATGTGCGACAGTTCTGCGAACCGTCGGTGGGCGAGTTCGAATCTGGCAGTTCTCAGTTTTAAGGAATCGGGGACAAAACGCTGTGTAGCCGACCACCGGGCACTAGTTGGTGTATCATAGCAGATGTAAAAGGCGGAAATTTATTTTTCTCTTCTTTAGAGAAGCTTCTGCTGAGGAGCCTTCAAGGGGGCTACAAGTGTTTGTTCAACAACTCCTTTCGCAAGCAGAAATGTTTTTGGTCGTACGGAGGGCCTTTGTCGGCTGTCGCAGTCCCGTCGAGGAGGCTGCCCGACTGCCGTCGCGGGCCATCCCATCGAGCCCATCCCTGGGCGCCGTCGGCACTGCCGCTCGTCCACCTCGTCGCCCCCCTCCCTAACCCCCCCGGTTGCTGCGATCGTCGACTACCATGGCGGCCGTTCGGTCTGGATCGATGCTCTCTGGGCTGCTGCGGCGTGGTGCTCAGTCGTCTCAGGTGCGTGCCGCCCGACAGTCGTACCCCCACTAGCGGACTGCGGTATTTGTTGCACCCCGTCGTGTGTCCCGCGCCTCGGGTGTGGCCCCCGCGAGCCTTTTCGGTTCCTGCTTGGATCTTGGCTTCTGGGACGGAGCGGTTGATGCTTTGTATTGCTGGATCAATGGTGCTCGTGCTGCGGCGTCCTTTTCTGCTCGGCACTAACCGCTCGCCATCGCGTGTGTCACAGCCGCTTGACCCCTCCTCCTCTTGTACCGGCTCTGCAGGCGACCAACCATGGCGCCCGCCGCTCCATGTCTGGCCCCCCCGCCGCCCCCGCTCTGTGGAGTGCCGTCCACGGCATGTTTGACGCGGACGTCCCCCTCACCGAGCCCTTCCCCGGCGTGCCGACGCCGACTCCCCGGGAGCGCCCGCCCGTCTCCCCCGTGCGGGTGACCAAGCTCGACAATGGCGCGCGCGTGGCGTCGGTCGACACGGGCGACCGTGTCTCGTCGGTCGGCCTCTTTGTGCGCGCCGGCAGCCGCTACGAGTCGGCGGGCGCCAACACGGGCGTCTGCTCCCTCCTCGAACACATGGCGTTCCGGGGCACGGCACGGCGGAGCAAGTTCCTCCAAACCCGCTCCCTGGAAAAGACGGGCGCGTCGTTTGGCGCCTCTGCCTCGCGGGAGGTCCTCATCTACTCGGCCGAGGGGATGCGCGCCGCCGCGGGGTCGCTGGTCGGGGAGATTGCCGAAGCGGCGCTCGAGTCAATGGTCATGGGCGCGACGCAGGGGACGCCCGAGTGGGACGCGGCGCGGGCTGAGATCAAGACGCAGGCGGCGGCAATGGCCGACCACCCAGAGCTGTCGGCGGGCGACGCGTCGGTCGAGTTGAACGAGCTGCTGCACGCGACGGCGTACAACAGCGTCGGCCTCGGTACGTTTGGTGGGTTTCTTGTGGGCCGTGCGCGTTGCGCTGCGGAGCTGTGCCCGCCCCCTACATTGTTGTTGTTTGCCAGAGCACCTGAAGAGAGAGAGTTTGTACGCCTGGCTGCGCTTGTTGTCGGACGTTCCCGTGCCTCGTGGCGCTGTTCTTTCCCTGCGTCTGGTGCGCCAGTGGCCGGCGCCGGGAGGTACAGCGTCACGGGAGACGGGCGGCGGCCGCGCGCCTCTGATGCTGTTGTACGCTAGTATCTCTTCGGAGAGGGACGCCGTTTGTGGTGATGGCGCACTTGCCGTAGGGGGGTGGGGGCCTTGCGGCCCGCGCCCCCTGTGCCCGCCTCGTGTTTTTCGTGGGCGGGCCGTTTGTCTGGCTGACATGGCCGTTCGCGCTGCGGGCGGCGGGCTCGTGCCGCAGTCTGCGTCAACGCGGCGGTTATGTCGGTTGGCTGCTGCCAACATTTGCGTGTTTTCTGTTTTTGTTTGTGTTTCTCCATGGCGGCTGGCTGCTCCTTGACGGAGTTGTCCCGTTGCATTCCTTCCCCTGTCAACACTGTAGCTAACCCCGTATCATTCCTTGTCATGGTCGCACTCTGGATTTCTCTCATGGCACGTCCTTGCGCAGGCATGACCTCGCTGCCCAAGGCGGACAAGGTCGGCAACTTAGCCCCCGACGTCGTCGCCTCGTACGTCTCTGCGTCGCACACCCCCGAGCGCATGGTGCTTGCCGCCTCGAACGTCGACCATGATACGCTCGTTGCACACGCGCAAAAGCACCTCGGGTCCGCCCGTGCCGGCGGCGGCGCGTTGCCCGAGTCTTCCGCCCACTACACGGGCGGCTGGGCGCGGTCCGCGTCTGCCCCCGCGTCAGGTGGCGGCCACGTGGCGATCGGCTTTGAGTCCCTCTCGTGGGCGCACGAGGATTTGGTGCCGCTTTGTGTGCTCCGCACCCTCCTGGGCGGGGGCAGCTCCTTTAGCTCGGGCGGCCCCGGTAAGGGCATGTACACCCGCCTGTACACGGGCGTCCTCAACGTGCACGGCTGGGTCGACGCGTGTGCGGCGTTCAACCACGTCTACTCGGATACAGGCCTGTTTGGCATCAGCGCCAGCTGCGTCGACGGGGCGTACCTACCCCACCTGGTCGATGTGACGACTGAGCAGGTCGGTGCCATGGCCCGCGTGCCGACGGCGGAGGAGCTTGGTCGCGCCAAGGCCATGACCGCGGCCGCGCTGGTCATGGATCTCGAGTCGCGCGCGGTGCTGTGCGAGGACATTGGCCGGCAGCTGGCCATTGGTGACACGTACATGACCGTGGAGGAGGTGTTGAAGCAGGTCGAGGCGGTGACGGGGGAGCAGCTAGCCGCGCTAGCCGCGCGTGTGACGGGCGGGAAGCCGACAGTGGTGGTCGTTGGCGACGCCTACGAGACGGCGAGCTACGAGGAGATTGCATCGGCGGTGCACAAGCAGATCAGCGCGTAGGGGGATGGGCGGCGTGTCGTGGTACTCCACCCTTCCTTTTCTTTTTGATGACGCCGGCACGCCTGCCAAATTGCGAGTGCAGGCGTCTGCTTCGCACGCAGTTTGAGGGGCACGTTGAGGCGGACGGCAGTTCTCGTGCTTGGTCCGCCGGCACGTTGGTACTTGCTACTGTACCCGTTGGGCAGACGGCGACGCCGTGGGCACCACTACACACAGTGCTTCCTCCCTCGGTGGAGCCCTTCGCATGTAATTTTTTCTTGTATCCTTGGTCTTGATTCGATCATGCTTCTCAGTTCTTGTCCCCGCCTGCCGTCACTCCCTTCCCCCGCGTACGCAACATGTCCAGCATGCAGCGCTCTGGCTCATGACCTCGGCACCCAAAAAAACCTATCGTCCACCGCAAGAGCGTGCAGCGCACACAACTTGCACGCACTGAGACCAGCCATGCATCCAGCCGCCGAGCCGCAAACACAGCTCGCAATCCTACGCACGTGACGCAGACCCGCGTCACGCCCCGTAGCGACTAAACGCCACTCCTTCCCGAACCGGCTGCCCCTCTGGCAGCTGCTCCCGGATGGCCGCCCAAAACCCATCGACGCCCACCCCCGGATCCCGGGCGACCTCGGCGGGCACTCCCACATGCGCGAGCGCGCTGTAGCGCTCCCGCCGTTGCGCGAGCAACGCCGGGTAGCAGCGGCGGAGGGCGCCGACGCCGTCCTCCTCGCCCAGCCGCACGCCGTCCCAGACGCCGCCCTCCCGGGGGCCCCAAACGACCGGCTTGGGCGTCGCAAAGTACCCCTCCGTCATCTCGGCGAGCATATCGTCAGACGCGACCAGGTGTACGACAAAACAGGCGGTCGTCAACGCTGTCCGGGTGGCCGTCGACAGGTACACGACCGAGCCGGTTGTGTCGAGGACAACATTGGCGGGTGGCGCCGCTGCGCCGCCGCCGCCGCCGAGGCCACCCCCAACGCCGCCGCCACCCCCAGCACCCAGGGAGGCGATGGCTGACGACGTGATGCCCTCTTCGAGCGCCAGGTACGTCTCCTGCGCCGCCCAAAAGTGGTCGTCCGTCGGCATCCCCATCCACGTGGCGAGCCCCTCAATGCCGGTCAGGCCCGCCGCCGACAGCTCCCGCTCGAGCTCCACCTCAATAAGATCGTCGACACAGACGCGTGTGAAGGGCGCGGCGGGAAGGGGCGGCACGCCCGGGGTCGCGTCGCCGTTTGCCTTGCCGCCGACGGGGACGACCAGCCCCCGCTCTGCCGGTCCGCCCCCCGCCGCCCGCCCGGTGGCGAGCAGCTGGGAGGAGCGGTGGGATTTGCCACAGTTGGACATGCCAACGAGCGCTATCCGCAACGTCCCGGCGGCGAGTGCCCGGTCGAGGTCCCCGCGGGTGAGGTGGTCCCAAACGCCGACGGCTTTGGGCGCCGCCGGGGGAATCGGCGCCGAGCACCGGAGGAAAGGGGGGGGAGGGGGGGGGCACCGCTGACGGCGGGGACGATGACGGGCCGTCAAGGGGGTGGTCGGGGGGGGGGAGCGCAGAGCGCCTGGGGCACCGATGAACGTCATTGCCGGGGCCGCGGCGGGCGAGGGACTGGTGGAGGGAGGGAGAAGAGGACGATGAAAGCACAGGAAAATGGAAACCATCGTCACCCAAAAGGGATATAGCGGGAGGAGAGGTTGGGGGGAAGGGGGAGGGAAAAGCCCCCAGGGCCGTCGCGGTAGGCACGGAAGGAGGACGGCGCGACGGATCTGCCATCATCGTGCCCGAAACTTACCTGCCTGGGACACGCCACGTGTTCGTTGACAAGCGTAAATTGATCCGGCTCGTCCGCCACCTGGAGGCGGTTCGCGATACGAACCGCCGCCAACGCCACAGTTGTTGAGGTGTCCCGCCTTTGCAGGCGGCAGGCGGTAACAAGGACAGGCGACGGGGACAACTGGCGCTTCGGCCGATTGCTGACAGAGCTCGTATGACAGTTGGTGCAAAAAGAAAAAAAAGGTGACTATGAACACCGACCGCGCGGGCGGCCCCACGCGCGAAAAAAGGAAAGAAAGAACAACCCAAGCACATCAAAAACATGTTGAGCACACGCTTGGTAGCCGCACACGCAGGAAGCCCGTGCCCCCCATGAAGCCAACAAACTAGAGACCCACTCTCGCCGTGGCCTCAGCTCCAACGCGTACGACCCCCCCAAGACAACACCAGCCCCGCCTGTCAAGCAGTCAAAAATAGCGCCTCACGTCTTGACCTTGACGTCCACCGACGTCCCTGCCGGTGCCACATCAACCTTCTTTTGCAAGCCGATCGCGCGCGCCCACACGACCCACAGCGACCCACCCGCCACGTTGTTGACGGTCCGTCCCGCCGCCGACACCAGCTGAGCGACTCGCACGGGCGCGCGCTCAAACGCCAACCGCTCCACACCCGCCAGCAGCTGGTACCGCGGGTTGGCGCAAAGGAACATGTAGCCAGCCCAGGCCGCGGAGGTCGCCCAAACGGACGGCAATGGCTCGTCGACGACGGCAATGCCACCAGCGGCGGCGGTCGCGACCGCCGCGCGGCGCCGCTTGATGCCGACGAGCGTCGCGGCAGTCGTGGCACCGACGAGAGAGCCCATAAAACCCGCCACCGAAAAGAGGCTGCCCTTGTACACTGCCGTGCCCGCCCGCTGAGCGTTCGTGAAGGCGCCCGCGGAGAAGACGTTGGCGGGCAACTGAGAGAGCGTGCGGCCAACGACCGACGGAGAGGCGGCAGCCGCGGCGGCGGCGGCGGCAGCACCATTGATCGGCGCCGACGGGGTGAGCATCCACGTCAGGATAAAGTTGAGGGTGCCCCCAACGGCAATGTCGCACGCGCACAAGTCCAGTTCATTCATAATGTTGGCGCCGCGGGCGGCGACCATTCCCGACGCCGCCAACCCGAGACCAATCGTCTCTTCCATAAGCAGCTTAAAGGGGAATGCGGGGTCACCGAGGACCTTGCGGCGCCACGCCGGCCAGTAGGAGGCGAGGAAGCCCCCGATCGCGCCGCTCGTGGCCTTCAAATAGGCTGCCGCGTCCGCGGGCGCCGCGTTCCGCACTTCCAGAGGAAGCTGCTCGAAGGTACGACCAGCGGCAGCAAGCGCTGCTGCCAAATCGGCCGCCCCGTCCGCGTCCGCGCCGCCCGCGCCTCCGCCGCCACCGCCACCGCCACCGCCACCCCCATACGCGCCCGCACCCCCTCCGTTGAGGACGCCCCCGTCGCCGGCGCTAGCCTGCTCCCACGCGGCTCCGCGCGCCGAATCGTCCCCCTCTGTGACCCACGCGGGCGTCACGGCCCCGCCATCGTCCACGGCAAATGGCTCACCTCCGTGTGCCGATGGCGGCGCCAGGTGGGCGGCCCATCGCGCCGTGGGGTGGAGGGGGGGGACACTGACGGTGCGTCCACTGCGGCCGGGCGGGCGGAGACGGCACAGCGACGACACGGCAGGGCGTGAGGCGGATCCACTTCGCAGACGGCTCGGGGCACCGGCGATAAAGGCAGCCATCGTCGCCAGCAAGCTGGTGGGCAATAACGTGCACACGGGGGAGGGGGGAGAGCAGGCGGGATTGAGTGGGATTAAGAGAACGGGGTAAATGGGAGTGGCGGGGTCCAGACAAGAACGCGACAGAAAGAGTGCCGACGCACCGCCTGGTGACGCAAAACGCTGACGGCGTGGTGGGCGGTAGGTGCAGCGGTGGACAGGTGGCAGTCGTGAGGCTCCTGATTGCTGCCACTGGCGTGCGGACCGATGCAGAGGCGGCGATCTCTCTGCGTGGTGGCGCTTTCGGCAGAAAGACGACGTGCAAACCAATGCATTCCTTCCTGGTCGCGTGTTCGTTCTGGTCAGAAGTGTGATTATAATCATTCTTGGGCTCGGATAAAAGTATTACAATCACCCCCCTGATTATAAATTGTATATCATAACGTGAATCGACCACACCTGGCAACCTCGCTGAGATGTACTATGTACGATGCTATGTGACAATTGCGTACTGATGCCCTGGCAACCTAGGCTTTTTTTGCAATGGCCTGTCTCCATATGCATGTGGTGCTTTTCGACGCTCTGTCGCTTTGCTCAGACTCTGTCTTCACTCTTCCCTGCGCGCAGAAGCATCAGACTGCCGTGCTCGTTGCCAGTTCTGCCATCTGTGGAAGCGTACCGTGTGAGTGGAGAGTGCATGTCCTTAGCATTGTTGACACTGATTACAGTCGTAGACTGGCCAAACAGCCAGTAAAATGCTTGAATCTTTCAGTTGACAGGCCAACCAGCTTTCTCTATTCCTTAGTAGTCAAGTAAGCCCGACTGTTATTAGACTTATAATCATTAGCCCCGTGATGTAAATGATCATATTCATTAAAATCACCATGATTACAATCAAATAAAAATCACGCAAGAGACAAACCGTCCCACGATGTACACCCAAGTGCTTGCCCCCACTGTCATCACGATCATCCCACACAGAAAAAAACGACAAAGCATCAACAAAAGCCAGCCACACCTGCTTACCGGCGAACCCGCCGCCACTCAGCTGTCTGTACAGAAAGCACTTCCCACCCTTCAGACCGTACCGCACTCGCCTAACGAATGCCAAGGGCCCCCAGGCCGAGGCCATACGCGTCAGACGTGCCCATGGTCGGTGCCCGTGGATCCTCCCCGCCACCAAGTGTTGCACGCCGTTGCCGCCGCTCCGTGCGCCAGTCCTCCGACGAAGCAGACTCGAGGATGCTCACCCCGCTGCTGCATCCACTGCCGGCACTGCCATCCCCGCCGGCGTTTAGTGCCAGGCCGGTCATCCCAACGGAAGCGGCAGAGTCAACCTCCCCACCGCCGCCTCCGCTGGCGCTGCGGCGACGGAGTTTGGCCGCCACGCCCCGCACCCACCGGCGGCCACCGCCACCTCCTCCACCGCCCGTAGCGGTGGGAGGACGTCTTCCCCCCACGGATTGGGAGGTAGTCCCCCCGCTGCTCCCAGTGTCGCGGTCGGCAACGGCTGTCGACCCCCGCGCCGGCGGCGGGAGGGCTTCGTCGTCGTCCATCTCCGAGCCGGGCTCGGTGGAGCCAAATACCAGGAAGCTTGTACCCAGGCCTGTCGGCACGCTGACCGGGCGGTGGAGCTTACCGCCAGTACCGCCGTTGCTGCCGCTGCCGCCGCCACCAACGCGATTTATGGCGCGGGCGAGAAGGCTTGAGCGACGCCCCAGTGCGCCCCCGCTGTCCCCGCCCTCGTCCATCTCCCGGTCAACGTCAGAGTCCGACCCGGCGGCGGCACCGCGGTTGCCGCCGCTGCCGCTACCACCCCCCCAGCCGCGGCCGCCCGAAGTCGGCCCCGTACGCGAGGAGCGTATGGGCAGCGAGAGGCGCCCCGCCGCGTAGCGGGGCCGCTTGGGCGTTTTCCCTGCGGCGCCACCACGCTCCGCCTTCCCGTTGCCGCCCATGCGGCCGCTAAGGATAGGCAACCGAGGCGCGGCGGCCGCGGGGAGCAAGCTACGAATACGTCCAGACGCGTTCTTGCCCGATGCCGACCGGAAGCGCGCGGCGGTAGGGAGAGCGCTTGACGCAAACGACGCGTCGGGATGCAAGTTGACCGGAGTGCCCCAGGTGCGGCCGGATGCGCCGACGCCACCGTTGTCACCGCCGGCTCCTGGCCCATCGCCCCCAATTGTCTCAAAGAAGGGCAACGGAGACGCGGTGCTGTGCGGGGAGGCCGACAGACCCGACACCCCCCGTGTCAACCACGGGTGGCTGAGCGCCTCCGTGGCGGTTAACCGCCGCGATGGGTCCTTGGCGAGCAGACCCTCGACGAGCGACTGCGCGTCGGCCGAAATGAGCTCCCAATCCTCAGTTGGAAAGTAGACGGGCCGGTCGAGCACCTGCTCGTAGTACTCGGCGGGCTCCCCGCCATACGGAAAGCGGCCGCTGAGGCACAAGTAGAGAGTCACGCCCGCTGCCCACAGGTCGACGGGACGCCCATATGGCTCCCCTGCAAGGATCTCGGGCGCTAAGTAAAAGGACGTGCCGACCAAGTCAGTCAGGCAGGCGTCGGGGCAGTCCCCATCAACGGTTGCGCACAGTCCAAAGTCGGCAATCTTCACGACCAGCGGCGGCGCCACGTTGACGGCGAGGAGGTTCTCCAACTTAACGTCTCGGTGCGCAATCCCTGCGTCGTGCAACGCGGCGAGCCCCGACAAGATGTCACGCATGACGCCCGCGGCGGCGGCTTCGGTAAAAGTATCGTTGGCGGCAATATAGTCAAACAGCTCCGAGCCGCCCAGGTACTCTTGCACAAAGTAGACGGCGTCGGGGGTTTCAAAGACGTCCAGAGTCGCAACAATGTTGGGATGCGCAAGCGCCGCGACCGTCGCCGCCTCCTTGGCGAGCGCTGCCTCCTCGGCTGCATCACCTGTCACGCGGCCAACGACCTTGACGGCGACTGCGGAGGCGGTGCGCAGGTCATAGCCCTGGTAGACGGTTGCCTGCACGCCACCCCCAATCTCGTGGCTCAGTCTGTAGTAGTCGCCGACGTCCCCGACGCCGGCGCCGGGCGGCCGCGCCGCGCGCGTCAACGCCACCAGCCACGCGTCATACGACTCGGCGTCGGGGGCAAAGAGGGACACCTCGGTGTCCCCGCGAGCGGGGGTCGCGCCATCCCCCGAGCCGACTACCCCAGACACGCGGGCACGCGCAGCCGCAACCAGCGGAGCGCCACCGGCAGAACGACCGCTACCAGCAGTCACGGTCATGCCGCTGACGACGAGCTCCCAGCGGCGCACGCCCGCGCGGACGCCATTTACCAGCAGCCCGCCTGCCACCCCGCCCTTACTGCTCCGGCTCTTGGCTGCCGCCTTGGCCGCCGCCACCCCATCTGCCGCGTCGAGCCCGACCTCCACCCCGGGCGGTGTTGCGCTCGGCCTGCGGCCACGGCCACCGACGGCAGTCAGCATCCCCCCCTCGAGCACGTAGTAGCGAGAGCGGCTGCCACCACCCAACCGCCGGCCATCGACACTCAGCCAGCCGGCAGCCAAAGGCGGGCCAGGGGCGGTATAGCGGAGGTTGGAGCGGCGGTGGGCGCCGCCACCGACGGCACCGGGGCGACCGCGAAAGGCGGTCATGGCGACCACACGCGGTCGATCACGGCAGACGGCCGCGAGCGCGGAGGAGCTGCCGACAGCGGCTCGTCGGCGACGGTGTAGCAGGCCACGTGGAGCTGTGCGCGACGGAGTGTAGTCGGCGCGACAATGGCGGCACTGGCAATGGGGGGGGCGACGGCCGCGGCCGCCACAGCGGCAGCAGCCCCGTCACTGCCGAGCCCGCAGCGGCAGCGGCAGAGTCACTGCCGAGCCAGCTCCAGCGTACGCACGCGCACGCGCGCGCGCAGACGCGGATGTGCGTGCAGCGGCCGCTGCACGCCGCCGCCCCCACCGCTCGCGTCGGCGTCCGCGGCCGTGCCGCGCGCTCGCGGCCAATCACCCACCGCTGGAAGCCTAGGCGGCGTCAGTACCGGCAATGACTGGACCGCACACTATCAGGCGGCCGGTTGCGGACGTCGGGAGTGTGACGGCCACGGCTCCTGGACCACAGCGCACACCAGGCGGGGGTGAGGGGGGGCGGGCGGGCGAAAGGAGTGGTCCCAAAAAATAAGACGGTAGACACGTATGACACTGCCCCCCCCCGCCCCCCCCCGTAGACAGCGGTGGCACGCAGGCGTCGCAGGAGACAGAGGCGGAATGAACACGGGCAAGGCAGCAGGCGGAAAGCACCAAAGAATCGAGGCCGGGAAGCGTTGTAAACGTGGTGCGGAAGGGCCAAAACGCAGTGGAGGACGCGTGGGAGCGAAGAGGGAAAGCGCGGCAAGCACACAACGCCACCAACCGGGACCAGGGGACCCAGGGGAATGACCCGCGAAGAGGAGAGGAAGGCGTGGAAGGGCGAGGGGCCACCCGACGCGGGCGAGCCGCGGCGGCAACTGTGTGAGCCGCACGTGGAGTGCCCCGCCGAGAACGAGCGGGCCAGGCCGCTACGGTGGCGGCCCCAGTGATCGGGTGCGGCAACCGCGCGCGACCACGTGCAAGCGGGCAAGCAGATGCGCGGCCAGGAGCGAATGGCGGCGGACCCGGTGGCACAGGTGCTGCCCACGAGGCGGTCGCGGGGCACCCCCAGACCCGACAGCCGCGGAGCGACGGCTTGCTGTCCGTCACGCGAATGGCAAGAAACACGAGAACGTCGGGGTGTGCGCTCGAACGCCGACGCGGGCGGGGGACAGTCAAAGCCCCTCCGGCCCAGGCCAAGTATGCAAGCGTCAGGCGTGTGCAAAGAGCCCGCCCCCCGCGCAGTGTGGCGGGTGTTGGTGCCCACGGACAAGCGCGCCGACGCCGCTTCGCGACTGACGAACCGTGTGGGCGGCGCTTGTGCGCTCCCGAAGCAACGCTGTCGGATGGGGCCGCCTTCGGACCCGCCCAATCTGCCACAGCCCTCGCGGGCCGACGTGAGGACGGTACAGTAACACTGTACCTTCTGCTCCGCTGGGTGGCCAAGAACGGCGGAGTCGTGCCACGAGCCGGCTGGTCGGGACCTCACATTGTCGAATTCCGCGGCTCGTGCTTGTGTTGGTTCTTCCGTAGCAGCCCACCTCCCAGGGATTCACTTTGATGGCGCACCTACTTGTGCACCACAATTGGTGAGTGCATTGCATAGTACACGCATGTAACTACGACAGAAACTACTTGTATCTAGTTTTCATTATATTTGTCGGAAGTGTGGCTATCTCGAGACTAAGACAATACCAGGCACGTGCGTGCAATACCCTGGCCTTGAGGGCCGTGGCGCGCTCGGCAACGCATTGACACCAGGCACGCCGGCCGGCCCCACAGCCGCGAGCGCACACGGGGGCACATACAGCCACGTTGCCGTGGCGGGGGGGGCGTGCGGCGAGGAAAGGGGTGCCGCTGCCGCCACCGCAGCGGCGGCGGCCCGCCAGCGTCGCGCGACGCCCACGGGAGGGGCCGTCACTCCGCCGCGCAGCGCACCTGCGCACGGCGGGCGAGGCGGCTGACACGGCGCACGGGCGGGCGGATGGGACCGACCGCCGCGCGACGGGGCGCCTCTAACCGCGCCGCTAGATGGCGTCAGAAAGCTCCGATGAGCCGCCGCAACAGAAGCCGGCGCGCAGGCACGATCACCCGCGGGTCATCGTGGGCGCGTCGAATCCCAGAAGTCGCTGCGCGCGGTCGCCGGGCGCAACTCGGGGCGGTGGCCACCGCCTCCCCTGCCCCCTCCTACGTTGGGGGGGGCAGGGGGGCTGGCGCCGTCCGGGCCCTGTGACCCCTGTGGCAGGACAGTCCTTCTCAGCCACGTAATTTCATCCGCTTTTAGCGTCATCGCCAACACTGACACGCCCTCAGATCCCTGAGGACACGAATGCAGACTGCCATCTCTGAAACGGAGAGCAAGTCTCTCGATCTAAGTGTATGTGTGTATCACTACACTTTGAGAGCACCCTGTCCTAAAGGCCAGGGAATTATTAAATTTGTTGGGTCATCCTTTTTTGTGACAATATAGTTCAGTTGGTCAGAACGGCGGAATCATAATCCGTACGTCGTGGGTTCGAACCGCCGCCGTCGCCGCGCCGCAGACGGGGG
>Ga0209831_1003651_pt1 | contig 12568 bp, 11 predicted proteins | sample Maine_Asex4_meta_FD_187451 | JGI IMG/M metagenome (GOLD analysis project Ga0209831, IMG submission 187451) | Marine algal microbial communities from Maine, USA - Maine_Asex4_metaG (SPAdes) (version 2) | ecosystem: Host-associated > Algae > Red algae > Unclassified | place: Maine, USA | collected...
GAAGACCCGGATCGGCGAAGCACCGTGCACGTGGGCGACCTCGGCGAACTCCACATCGAGTTGCCGGAGCGCCGCCTCGACCGAGAGCACGAAGAACGGCAGCGCCACGAACGACTGGGCCAACACGACGCCCGCCGTGCTGAACGACAGTCGGACGCCCGCATCGGCGAGCCACTGACCGATCAGACCACGCCGGCCGAACGCCAGCAGCAGTGCCACGCCACCCACGACCGGCGGAAGCACGATCGGCAGCAGGCACAGCGCTCGGATCACTCTCGTCGTCAGGCCAGTACCGGTCGACAGCATCCATGCGAGCGGGAGACCGAAGACGATGCACAACGCCGTCGCGGCGATCGAGGTGACCAGCGACAGTCCCAATGCCGAGGTCGCCGCCTCACTGCTCAGCGCGCTGGCGAGGTCACTCCACGGGAGCCGCCACAGCAGCGCGAACAGCGGCGCTCCGAGCACTACCGCTGGTACTGCGGCGAGCGCGATCACCCACTGCGGCGGCCGATGGTTCACGGTGCGGAGAACCCGGCCTCGGCAAGCAGAGCAGCGGCGCGTTCCCCTGTCAGGACATCGACGATGCGATCGCCGGTCGACTGCTCATCCGGCTCTTGCGCATCATCGGCCTGCCCGTCGTTGTCGAGGACAACGGCAACTCGACCGGTGACGCTGACGTTGCCGCCATCGATCTCGACGGCGCGCAGCTCGGGATGGGTGACCGCGTCGCTGCGGTACACGATTGCTGCGTCAGCTTCGCCCAGCAGGACCTTGGTGAGCGTAGCCCGCACGTTCGGCTCCCGACTGGCCGGTGAGAGCACGACGCCCGTGATGTCGAGCAACTCGTCGGTGGCCGCGCCGCACGGTGCCGATGAGGTGCAGACCACGACGATGGCGGCGCCGTCGACGTTCGCGTCGAGGTCAGCGAGGGTCCCGATCGAGCGTCCCGCGGCGGTATCAGCGGTGACGATGATCAACTCGTTCCGGACCAGCGACACCGCCGGGGCGACGAGGTCGGCGTCCTCGAGCCGCACCATCGTCGCAGTGTCAGCAGTGATCACCACGTCAGCCGGAGCGCCCTGGTCGATCTGTTCGACAAAGGACCCCGAGGAACCGAAGGAGAATCGGACATCGAGTCCGAGTTCGTCTTCGAGAAGCGCTTCGAGCGGCTCGGCCACGTCGGTGAACGACGACGCCGCCAACACATCAGCGGTCGAATCGTCCGTTGACGCACAAGCGCCGAGCAAGTTGCCGCTCCCGACGGCCACGACCCCGATCGTCACGATCTGTCGCGCCAGCGCCGCCGATGAAGTCACCGGGGCATCGTACCGAGCAGCAGCCTCACGCTGAGTCCCCACGGACAACCCCAAATCCTGCGCTCAGTTCGCGCCCGGCGCGATGTGAGCGCAGGATCTTGGGAACCGGATGGCTCAGCGGGCAGCTCCCGACTGAGTCAACGCCTCCCGGATGTCGGCGGAGATGACCATCAACCGTGACGCCTACGCGTCATCGCCGGTCAGATCCTCCACATGCAGAGCGATGCCCAACTGCGCGGAGATCTCCCCGATCGAATCGACTACGGCGTCGAGATCGGCCGCCGCCGGCACGATCAACTCCGCGGTGATCTCGAACTGCGAGCCACCACCGGCGCCTGGCAGGTCGGTGACCGTACCGAGACGAGAGATGCTGATGCCCAGGTCGCTGATCGCAGCGGAGATCTCGTGAATGACCCCAGGCCGGTCGTCGCCCGTCAGTCGCAGGCGAACCTCTTCAGCATCGGGCAGGTCGGTCGGCTCCTCGATCTGTTGGGCTGTGATGTGGAGACCTTGGTCACGAAGCACCAGCAGGTTGGTGAGGAGCTCGTCGACACGGTCATCGGCGACCTCGATCACCACGACACCAGCGAACGTGCCGGCGATCTCTGCCATCTCACTGCGCTTCCAGTTGCCGTCGTGAAATCGGACGACATCGGCCAGCGAAGCCACGACACCGGCGCGATCACGCCCGAGGATGGTCAGCACCAATTCGATCATCTCGTCACCGATGTCTTCGTCGACACGGTCTGGAGCACGGTCTGGAGCACGATCACTGGCACGAATACTGGCATTGCAGCACTCTGCCACGCACTACCGTGATGCACGTGCAGCGCAGCGCAGGGATTCTCGTGTACCGTCGCCGCGCCGCGTCCGGCATCGACGTGCTGGAAGTCCTCCTCGGTCATATGGGCGGGCCGTACTGGGCGCGCAGACAGGACGCAGCCTGGACCGTTCCGAAAGGTGTCGTCGAGCCCGGCGAAGACGACTGGGCAGCCGCGCAACGAGAGTTCGCCGAGGAGACCGGCCACCCGGTACCTGCCGGACCGGTGACTGACCTCGGCGTGTTCCGTCAGAACCGGAGCAAGGAAGTCCACATCTGGGCGGTGCGTGGAGACCTCACCGCAGCGTCGTGTGTGAGCAACACCTTCGAGATGCAATGGCCTCCGAAGTCAGGTCAGATGCGCGAATTCGCCGAACTGGACCGGTTCGAGTGGTTGGATCTGCATGCTGCCCGCTCCCGCATCGTCGTTGGTCAGCAGCCCGTTCTCGAAGCGCTCGATTCGCTGGACGAACTCTCGGTGACGGCCGCTGATTCGGCCGCGTTCACATCGGACCTTCAGAATTTGGGAGACTGAGAGGGTGATGTCACGAATCGGCCCCATCCTGCTCTCGGGAACCCTGCTCGTTCTTGCTGCCTGCGGCGGCGGAAGTGACGAGTCGACGTCGTCCGCGCCGGCCGACAGCGAGGTCACCGACAGCGCCCCCGCCACGACGGCTGCCCCGCCGGCGACAGAGGCGCCGGCAGCGCCGACCACCGTTGCTGCGGTCGTCGAGGGCGCGACCGTCGTCGTCGCCAACGGCAACATCGTCGGCGGCTCCGCAGGCCGTATGTCGGACGCTTTGGCCCTCGAAGGCTTCGAAATCGGCACGGCGGTCGATGGCACCGAGAAGGTCGAGGAATCGATCGTGTACCACGCAGAAGATGCAGCGGCCCTGGCCGTCGCCGAGACCCTCGCTGCCAAGCTCGGTGGGGTCGCCGTCGTGCCGCTGCCCGAAGCGTTGCCGATCGAAGGTGAGTTCACCGGCGGCGTGTTGCTGCTGCTCGGCAATCTCCAGGCTGACAAATCCATCGCCGAGCTCAGTGGGGCGTCAGAGGCTGCTGGCGTCGATCCGGTGGAGAACTCCGGTGCGACCGTCGTCGTGGCCAACGGCAGCGGTGTCGGCGGCTCGGCCGGCGAGATGACCACCCAGATCGAGTCCATTGGTTTCACCGTCGGAACGGCAACCAACAGCACGGCCCAGGCCTCGGAATCGGTCCTGTACTACGACGATGGCGCCGACGACGCCGCCGCTGTCAAGGCCGACGCCGATGCACTGGCCATCGCACTGGGCGGGCTCACCGTGCTCGCCCTGCCCGATGACGTGCCGACCGACTCGGGCACCCTCGATGGCGACATCCTGCTCGTACTCGGCACGAACGAAGCGGGTAAGACCCTCGCCGAACTCGCCGGCTGAACTGCCAGTGCGAGCCACTGCGGCTCGGCCTGCTCAACTGGAGACATGCGGATCTCCCCCACTTCTGCTCACGTCGGTGCAGTCGTCTCCGACGTCGACCTGACGCAGCTCGATGCCGACGACGTCGCGGCGCTCGACGCAGCTTGGGCCGAGCACGGCGTGCTGTTCTTCAGAGATCAGGTACTGAGCGAAGATCAGCACATCGCGTTCGCCGAGCAGTTCTCGTCGATCGACGTGAACAAGTTCTTCACGCCGGTCGACACGCATCCTCAGATCGCCCAAGTCCTCAAGGAGGCTGACCAGGAGGTCAACGTCGGCGGCGGCTGGCACACGGACCACAGCTATGACCAGGTCCCCGCGCGAGGTTCGATCCTCGTGGCCAAAGATCTTCCGGACAGCGGCGGTGAAACCCGCTTTCTGAGTGTCGGCGCGGCCTACGACGCACTGTCGAGCGGACTGCAGTCGACGCTGAGCGGCTTGCAGGCGCACCACAGCAACGAGCACGTCTTCGGTGCGAACGCCGGATATCAGGACGACGACACCCGCTTCCACAATCCCGAAGCCACCGGCGGTGCCGTTCATCCCGTCGTCATCACCCATCCGGTCACGGGCCGCAAGCTGCTGTACGTCAACGCCGCGTTCACGACGCATTTCGTCGGGTGGACACCCGAGGAGTCCAAGCCGCTGCTCGACTTTCTCTACCAGCACATCGCGACGGGGCCGTTCTCCTACGAGTTCGAGTGGGAGCCGGGGTCGATCGCCATGTGGGACAACAGGTCGACGTGGCACTGGGCACTGAACAACTATCCCGGCCAACGGCGCCTGATGCACCGGATCACCCTGGCCGGCGATGCACTGCACGGTGCCGAACCGGTCTCTGCGGCGTGAGCGCTCCACCCGTCTCGGCACCGGCACGGCGGGGTCGGTCAGGGCTGCAGCTCGGCGTGCACGTCGGCCAGCAGAACACCACCATGGCCGAGCTCGTCGATCGAATGCAGCGGATGGACGCCGTCGTTGACTGGATCTCGGTGTGGGACCATCTGTACGAGGCCCCACCGAATGGCGGGACGACGCCCCACTTCGAGGCCGTTGCGACACTCGGCGCTGTCGCCGCCGTCACGACCCGAGCCCGACTCGGCTGTCTGATGTTCTGTGCGCCGTTCCGCAACCCTGCGTTGTTGGCCAAGGCGTGCATCGCGATCGATCATGCTTCGGGCGGTCGCTTCGAGCCCGGTTTCGGTGCCGGTTGGCACGAGCCCGAGTTCAAGGCGCACGGCTACGACTTCCCGTCGCTCGGGACGCGCTTCGACATGCTGACCGACGGCCTCGAGATCATCACCGCCATGTTCGACGGTGGCACGACGACCCATGAGGGCGAGCACTTCTCCGTTGACGAAGTCACCTGTGTGCCCGGACCTTTCGACGGCGCGATGCCGTTGTGGGCTGGTGGCCGCGGCCCGAAGCGAACCCCGGCAATCGCGGCCCGCTACTGCTCGGGGTGGAATGTGCCCTACGTCGGGCCCGAAGAGTTCGGTCGTCTCAACCGACGACTGGACGACGCGTGCGCAGCGGTCGGCCGTGACCCGGCCACGTTGGAACGCTCGATCAACCTCGCATTCCACATGGGCGCAACACGTGACGCCGCCGATGGCGAGTTGCAACGCATCGTCGATCAGTGGGGCCCGGAGATGGCCGAGCGAGTGACTGCGGGAGCGTTGACCGGAACACCGGAGGACGCACTCGAGCAGATCGCTGCGTTCCGTGACGCCGGCGCCGATCTCGTCAACGTGGCGCTACGACTCCCCGTCGACGACGAGGCCTTCGATGCGTATCTCGCAACCGTGATCCCAGCCGCTCACACTGCGTTCGGCTGAGCGGACTCGATGATGTCACGACGCGCCGCGATCAGCACGCCGATCGAGCACGAGGCGGCGACGACTGACACGCCGATGAGGACGCCGGCAGTCGAACTCACGGTGGCGAGCGTCGTGATCAGCAGCGGCATCGCCATACCCGGGTACGCCAGCAAATAGAACGTCGAGGTCAGCGACCCCCGCCGCGCATCGTCGGCCATCAGTCCAATGAGCGAGAGACACGAGACCGTGATCGTGCCCGACGCTGCCCCCAGCAGCGGAGCCGCGAGCAGGACGAGCGGCCACAGGTCGGCGGCGAAGGCGACCGTGCCCGCGATGTAGCCGGCGGTTCCCGTCGCCATCCCGATGGGCAGCGCGGCGCCCGGACCGATCCGTCCGACCAGCGGCCGCGCCATGATGCCGGACCACGCGGTCAGCGCCCCCGCTGCGGCGGCGACGGTCACATCACTGACGCTGATCGAGTCACTGACGAGCACCGGAAAGAGGGCGAAGCCCGACGATGGGAACCCGAACACCCAGACCGCGGCGGGAACGACCACCACGAGAAAGGACTGGCGCGCCGACGGCGGCACGCCGAAGGAGACGCGCATGCGTCGGCCGGCCTCGGCCGCGTGTGTTTCGGGAATGCGCAGCATCGTCCCGATGACCACCAGCACCCCGGCTGCATGGACCACGAACGCGACCACGAGCGGCCCCGGCAGCAACCAGAAGGTGAAGGCCGAGATCACCGGCCCGACACCGAAGCCGGCAAAGGTCACCACGGTCGTGCGAACCGCTGCCCGGTGTTCCCCACCGGGCCCGTACAGCTCGAGGAGCCAGGCGGTGCCGACACCCAGGACGGCACCACTGACGACGCCGAGCAGGAAGCGACCGACGAGGAGCCAGATGAACTCGTCACGGCCGGCGATCATTACGAGCGAGGCGACACCGGAGAGCGCGGTCATCGGCAGCACGACCGGTCGGCGACCGAAGCGGTCCGACATCGAACCGGCCAGTAGTAGCGCGCCGAGGATCCCGACGACGTAGACGACGAAGATCGCCACCGTCGCCGACTCGGAGAGTTCGAGTCTGCGTCGGTATTCGACCAGGAACGGCGTCGAGACGTTCGTGCCGTAGGCAACGATGAAGATCCCCGCCGTCAACGCAGTCCGGTGCCGCGTCGTGTCGTTTGCCTCGGCGTTGGGCACGGGAGCACGCTACGTCGCTACGTCTCCTGCGTCCCCACCGGGAAAACGACGATTCCCGGACCCTGCTGGAAGGTCCGGGAATCGTGGATGTCAGATGACATCGCCTGGAGGCGACGATGGGAATCGAACCCATGTACACGGATTTGCAGTCCGTTGCCTAAGCCACTCGGCCACGTCGCCAGCTAGGTGCACGATAGCGGCCCGGAGATGCCGATCAGTGTTCGTGCCCGTGTTCGCGCCTGGGTTCGTGCGCGGCGAACCAGTCCGTCAATCTGGCGAGGCCGTCATCGATCGACACCTTCGGAGTCCACCCGAGATCGGTCGCCGCCGGGCGCGGGTCGAACCAGTGCGCCGTTCCCAACTGTTCAGCGACGAACCGGGTGAGCGGCGGCTCGTCATCGCCGTCGCGCAGCCGTGCCGGGAGGCGATGCCAGACGCGCTCCAGCACCGAACCGAGGGTGCGGGCCGCCCGCAGCGGCACGTCGCGGGGTTCGAAGGGGACGTTTGAAGCAGCGCAGATCCCGGCGACCAGGTCACGGATCGGTCGAGGTTCGCCGTTCGCGATGACGTATGCCCGGCCCGAGCAGGTCGCGCTGGGCTCGATGCGATCGACGGCGGCGATCAGAGCATCCACAGCGTTGTCGATGTAGGTGGTGTCGACGAGCGCGCGACCGCCGCCGACGAGCGCAAGACGGCCCTGTTCCGCCCGGTCCACGATGCGGCCGACAAGCTGTGTGTCGCCGGGACCCCAGACCAGGTGAGGACGGAGTGCGACGACGCCGAGATCGTCCGATGTCGCAGCGAGCGCTTCGATCTCGGCCAGCGCTTTGGACTCCGCGTACCAGGCGCGCTCACGACCGAGCGTCGGCTGCTCGGCGCCGACGCCGATGAGCGCTTCGCCGCCATGAGCCACCGACGGCGACGACACCTGCACGAAGCGGGCGATGTGGTGTTTGCGTGCTGCTGTGACTGCATTGCGTGTCCCGCCGACGTTGACGCTGGTGAAGTCGTCAGCGGACCCGACGACACCGACTCGTGCCGCCAGGTGGATGATGGCGTCGCAACCGGCAGCCGCAGCGGCAACGGCGGTGGCGTCGCGGACGTCGCCCAGGTGCTGTTCGACGGTGGCGATTCCCGAGAGTTCGTCGACCGGCCGTCGCTGAAAGCACACCACCTGGTCGCCGCGCAGTGCAAGTGTGCGGGCGACGCCGACGCCGATCAGGCTCGATGCTCCGGTGACGAGAACGCGCATCGATGGGCCTCCGCTCACCGTCGCCAGGGCAGACGCGACGTGCCGGGCGCATGGGCGCGTTGGCCGGCGAGCACGTTGTGCGCCCAATCCGCAACGGCGCGACGTTCGATCTTGGCATTGTGTCTGATGTCGACGGGCAACGATCGAAGTGTCAGGACTGCAGCAACGGGTTCGGCGACGACCGATCGAACCCGGGCGGTCAGTCCGGGCGGCGCGAGACCGTCGGCACTCTCGGCGTCTTCGACGACGATCACCAGTTGTTGACGTCGGGCCGGACCGACGCCGACAGCGGCGACCCGCCCGATGCCGAGCTCGCGTTCCACGAGCCGCTCGACAGAGACCGACGTCAGGACGCCTCCAGCGGTGCCGATGGTGTGGACGGCGCGGCCTTCGACCCACAGACGCCCGGTGGCGTCGAGATGGCCGACGTCGCCGGACCGGTGCCAGCGTTGCCCGTCGCCCCGATCAGGGCGGGCGAGGCGCTCGACTGCCCACAGCCCGACATAGCCGTCCGAGACCCAGGACGCGTTGATGACGATCTCGCCGGTGACGCCCGCGCCAACCGCAGCCGGCGGATCTGCAGCGTCGAAACCGAGTGGGAGGATGGCGATAGTGGCCCCGTCGACCGGGTGGCCGACACACACGCCGCCAGCTGGCTCGTCCGCGGTGGCTGCGTCGATCGCGGCGAGGTCGATGTCGGCAACGGGCAGCACCTCGGTCATCCCGTAGGGGGTGTGCAGTGCGGCGTTGGGTGCGAGCACGCTGAACGCTGCCAAGGTCTCTGCCGGCACCGGCGCACCGGCCGACATCGCGAGCCGGAGCCGTTCGAGTGCTGACCAGGACCCCGGCGCACCAGGAGACGTCGTAGAGGTCACTTCGGTCGCTTCGGTAGCAGTGGCGAGGACGTTGGCCAGGGCCGCGGGCGACGCGAAGGCCAGGGTGGCGTCCAGGCGTTCGCATGCCGCCGCGAAGGCGTCGAACGTCAGGCTGCCGGGCGTCGTGACGTCGCAGTCCGGCAGGACGGTCGCGACACCGAGGGCGGGGCCGTAGAGCGCAAACGGTGCGAAGGCTGCGAGGAGGCGGTCGTCGCCGGTGATGCCGTACGTCGCAGCGAGCGCATCGCGCTGCGCTTCGAGTTGGCCGTGCCGGTAGCGGACGCCCTTGGCCGGCCCGGTCGCACCCGACGTGAAGAGGATCGCAGCGTCGGCGCCGGCTCGTGGTGCGGGAGGCAATGCGCCCGGTCCGACCGCCATCAGGTCGCCGATGTCGATCGCCGTGGCGCGTGGCGCCCAGCGCAGCGCACGCGCTGCGGCCAGTGCCTGCTTGGGTCCGATCACCCAACTCGGACGGGCACTCCGGATGGCGCGACCCAGCCCGCCGAGACCGAGGCCCCGGTCGGCCACGACCGTGACGCCACCCGCCCGCCAGGTGCCGTAGATCGCCGCTGCGAGTTCGACGCCTGGCGGCGTGACCATGGCGACACGATCTCCCGGTCGCAGTCCGCGCGCTGCGAGTTCGACGGCGATGTTGTCGACGCGTTGGGCCAGCTCGGCCCAGGTCGTCTCGTGACCACTCGTCATGTCGACGAAGGCGACGCTCGAGTCGGCGCGCCGAGCATCGAGTCCACTCCACAGTGTCCGTCGGCGAATGTCAGAGCCGGCGCCCTCAGAGCGTTGCGCCGCAGCAGGTTGCGGTGCACTCGTGACGGCAACCGGGTGCGTGCCGGCCAGGACATCGCCGAGCCACAGCTCGACGGTTCCGGCGACATCGGCTTCGGCCATGACCAGATGGTTGGCCCGCGGGTAGCGCATGATCCGGGTGTTCGGCAGCCGCTCGGCGAGATCGGCAGCGAAGTCGTCGTTGAACACTGGGTCCGCAGCACCCCAGGCGAGCAGCACCGGGGCGCGCACGTCGCCGAGCCGGGACGCGACATCATCGAGCGCGGACTCCGAGGGGTGTCCGCCGCCGGGGTGCAACGGAATGTCACCCACGAAGTCGGCGATGGCGGCGCGGTGCGCTGCAGTCCGGTAAGGGGCTCGGAATGCAGCTCGATCGGCTGCGTCGATCCTGCGGCCTGACAGGCGGGCGGTGCCTTCCACGAAGGTCGGCGTACGCCGACAGACGATGTCGCGCAGCGGAGCACTCGCGGCGAGCCGGATGATCGACGGTGACCGCCGGCCAGCGGGCACGGCGATACCGGTGTTGCACAGGACCATTCCGGCCAGTTCGTTCGGATGATCGACGGCCCAACCCATCGCGACGGCGCCGCCCCAATCGTGTGCGGCCAGCAACAGTGGCAGATCTCGGTCGATGTCGAGTGCCTTGATCACGTCGCCGAGGTCAGCAACTCGAGTCGCGTAGCGCCGGAGGCCGGTGCGTTCGCTGTACCCCATGCCGAGCTGATCGACAGCGACCACCCGGACGCGGCCACCGAGGGTCCGTAAGAACGTGGCCCACGCATAGGCCCAGGTCGGGTTCCCGTGAACGCAGACCATCGTGGCGACGGGCTGCTCACCTGATGCAGCAATGGTCGGGCCGCTGTCGAGCACGTGCCAGCGGTGGGTTCGGCCGTCACGGCTTGCGACATCGAGCGTGCGCGACCACCTGGGATCGAGGTGCCACGCGGCGAGGTCGTCGGCGTCCGGAACGTCGGGCACCCACGACCGCGTCGCGGCAGAACTCACCAGACGATTTCGGTGTAGCTGGTGTTCAGCCCCGACCCGATCCCCATGAGGAGGACTCGCTGACCGGGAGCGATCTTGTCAGCAACACTCGCCAACGTCATCGGAATCGCGGCCGGGCCGACGTTGCCGTTGGTCGGGAAGGTCTGCGGGGCGCGCGAATGCTCGATCCCGAGGCGCTCACAGAGGAGCCGCGTGTGGACCGAGCTGACCTGATGAACGATGTACCAGTCCATTCCGGCTTCCCAGTCGAAGTGTTCACCGGAGTTCTTCCATGCGGCCTCTGCGAGGTCGAGGCCGGCGATCAACAGAGCGTGGGTGTCGGTGTACATCGCTTCGAGATCACCGATGCAGAGCTGATGATGCTCGGTGCCGGCCCGGGCGACACCACCGATGAGTCGATGTGCGTCGGGGTGCTTGTCCATCCGGCAGAGCAGTGCTGCAGCCGAGCCAGAACCTAGGGTGAGCGACGCGAACTCGGCGAAGATGTCCGATGCCTCGGTCGACGGCTGCTGCAACCGCTCGATCGTCTTTTCCTGTGTGTACCGGCTGCCTTCACCGTCGACGACCAGGGCGTAGTCGATGGCACCCGAGTCGATCGCTGCGGCGGCGATCTGCATGCCGTTGACAAAGGCCAGGCAGGCGTTGCCGACATCGAAGTTCAGACAGCTCGGAGCAAGGCCCAGCTGGTGGTGGACCGAGCAGGCAATCGACGGCTCGAGGTGGTGCTTACACACCGACGTCGAGATGAGCATGCCGACCTGCTGCGGGTCGATCCCGGATGCGTCGAGTGCCTTGCGGCCGGCGAGCGCAGCGGCCTTATCGAAGGTGACGTCTTCGGGCCACCATCGACGCGACTCGATACCTGCCAGGTCCGACAGGGTCCCCGCCTTCATGCCGGTCCGCTCGTAGGTGACGGCGAGCTGTTCGTCTATCCAGGCCGACGTGACGATCTCGGGTGCTTCGACGGCTTCAATCGACAGCACACCCACGTTGCGGTGCTTCATCACGGAGTTCGAGGTCATCAAGGCATTCCTTTCGAGCGAACGGCCGATCCTACGCGACGAAGTTCGCATCGTGACAGTTCGTGCCGGTCATTGGATCATTCGACCGATGTTGGGCGCGTGGTGAAAAACAAAGAAGCTCCCGGCGTGGACCGGGAGCTTCTGGAGCGGATGACCGGGATCGAACCGGCGACCTCAACCTTGGCAAGGTTGCGCTCTACCAACTGAGCCACATCCGCATGTGAACCGCCGAATCTAGCACTCCGATCGACGGATCGGACACGCGATCTCAGGTCCGTTCCTCCGGTGGGCGGAGATCGATCGTCAGCGTCAAGATGCCGTCGTCGAGTGCCGCAGTGGCATCACCGATGATTGCGAAGTCCTGAAAATCTGCTTGTTGTTGCGCAAGGAACATCGCTCGTTCGTCACCGCCGACCGGTGGAAGCGGCCGCTGTTTGACAGCCTTGGCACGGTCACGGAAGCGGTCGAGCATTGCGTCGAGGTCGAGAGTTGCCACGCTCCGATCGTAGCTCCCTCGTGTCGCGCTGGCATCTCAGTCCGTGGACCGAAGCGGCGTTGATCCGATGTCGATTTCAGCGTCACTACCGGTGGGTGTGTGGTCCCCGCCGTTGCGGTCGGCGTTGGTCACCTCGGCGACGGCGACGTCGTCGTCGGCATGTACGCGCACCACGGGCCGCGCACCCTCGGGGCGCAGTGCATTGAGATCGCGTCGCATCTCAGCAGGGCCCTGCGCTCGCCAGGACCGGTCGTCCATTCGCTCCAGCGGAGCCAGGAGCTGCGGTTCGGGCCGTGTCTGCCTGATCAACCACAGCGCAAGCACGAGCAACGCCACACCGATGACTCCGAGCGCTATCACCACGGCGTAGACGGCGCGCGTCGAGGCGTCGGCGCTTGCAGCCGCCACCACGGCACTCAGATCGGTCAGCCCCTCCACATTCACCAAAGGAGAGTGTGCCATCTCGGTGGTCCCAACGCCTGGCTCATCGCTGATGATC
>Ga0209831_1003652_pt1 | contig 12562 bp, 8 predicted proteins | sample Maine_Asex4_meta_FD_187451 | JGI IMG/M metagenome (GOLD analysis project Ga0209831, IMG submission 187451) | Marine algal microbial communities from Maine, USA - Maine_Asex4_metaG (SPAdes) (version 2) | ecosystem: Host-associated > Algae > Red algae > Unclassified | place: Maine, USA | collected...
CGTACTCGGTATTTCGGGTGGTAAAGACAGCGCAGCACTCGCCATATACATGCGCGACACTTATCCCGAATTGGATATTGAATATTACTCATGTGATACCGGCAAAGAACTTGAAGAAACCTACGAATTGATAGAAAAACTTGAAGCCCACTTAGGACAAAAGATTGAGATTTTGACTGCCGCTGAAAACTCTCCCGAAAATAATCCTTTTGACCACTTTTTGAGCCTTTATGGTGGTTATTTGCCTTCTTCCATGTCGCGTTGGTGTACCAAAAAAATGAAACTTGACCCTTTTGAAAAATACATCGCCGGAGACGAGCCGATTATCTCCTACGTGGGCATACGTGGAGACGAGGAGCGCGAAGGCTACATTTCCAAAAAACCAAATATTCAATCTATTTTTCCTTTTCGTAAAAATATATGGAGTGAGGATGTCATTCAAAAAGTACTGGCAAATAAAAACATCAACTTCATCGCAAAACTCTATCAGAAATATGGTAATACCGATAAAAACGACCGTATTTTAGAAGTTGTCAACCAAGAACTTTCCCCCTATTTTAACCAATCGCAAAAACTCAATACACTACTCGAACTCGGCACAAAAGAATTTAATCAAGTCGTATTTGCTTTCCTGAAAACTACTGATTATCCGCTTGCTAAGGTCGATTATTTTCCGCTTGTGGAGAATGAAGATGTCTTGGTCAGAGATGATATTTTTAAGATTTTAGAGGAAAGTGTCGGCGTACCCGACTACTACACCAAACGCGAGTACCACGTAGAAATTGACGGAGAAATGCGTACCGGATATTACGCACGCAGCCGTTCGGGATGTTATTTTTGTTTTTTCCAGCAAAAAATAGAATGGGTCTGGCTCTACGAAAACCATCGTGATAGATTCGAGAAAGCCATGAAATACGAAAAGGACGGCTATACTTGGATGCAAAATGAAACGCTCATGGAACTCGCTCAACCAGAACGTATTGACAATATCAAACGCGAACATTTTTTACGTATGAAGCGAAATGAAGCCAATACGAAATCTCCCTATCTCCTTGATATTTTAGATGAAGCTGAGACGGAAGGGTGTGCGGCCTGTTTTATTTAAATACGTGATTAAAATATATATTAAGATGATAAAATATATTCTCATTGATGATGAAGTTGATAAGGGTGACGGCTTTATCCGACTTTTTACTAATCCTCTAAAAGAGTTAGAAACTCACTTTTTACCACCACAAGAATGGAAAGCACAAAGAAAATACATCGAAAATTTATTACAGAAAAAAAACTTTAAAGCCAAAAGTAAATCTGATATAGCTAAAATTAGGTCTGAAATTGGTTTGTCAGAAAATCAAAGAATTGATGGTATCATACTTGACTTTAGATTAGATACAAAATCTGAAGTTGATTATAAAGGAAATTCCATTGCACAAGAAATCCGTAACTTATCTACCGAGAAAATTATAGTCGATTGTCCTTTGATACTACTCGCAGACATGAAGGATTTGAATAAGTTTCATAATCTTGACAATTTATTTGATATTAAATTTGCAAAACACGAAGTTGATAGAAAAACGGCAGCCGATGCACAAAATAAAATCATTGATTTAGCCAAAGGCTATCACCTTTTGAATAAAGATAAAAAGATAAAATCTGTTTTAGGAATAGAAAAAACGGATTGGATAGATGAGAGAATTATAGAAAAATTTGACGTTCATAAACGTAAAAAATCTGCCTCACATGAGTACGCCCGTTTTGTCTTAAAGGAAATTATAGAAAAGAATGGTGTACTCATCGACGAGTATCTACTCGCTGCCCGCCTTGGAGTAGATATTGTTACTCCTAAAGCAGACAGAAAATCATGGGATAAACTAAAAGAGCATTTATCTGATTGCAGTTACAAAGGTGTTTTCTCAAACGCATGGCAACGTTGGTGGATGAGTAAAATATCTGATTGGATGCGAGAACGCTCACTTGGCAGCAAAAGCCCAAAAGAACAAGTTGCCCAACTCAATAAAGAATTTGGATTAAAACTCAAAGCTGCCGAAAAAACCGAGAAAAGCAGAAGTAATGAATTTTGGGTGATATGTAAAAGTACCAAAAGACCAATTGCTTTAGAAGACGCTGTAATTGCAGCCAAAGATGTAAGTTCAGTTGCTTGGGAAGAGGATGAACATTATTCTATTGATGAGGCACTTACAGTGGATGTTAAAGAAATTCACCCAATGGAAAGAGAACGACTCAAAAAAATAAAAAAACTAAATACATTAAAGAGACCTAAAAAATGATGCAAGAAATATCGCGCGATTTAAGTTCCCTACGTGGTTTATTACATCAACATTGGAAGGGTAATATATTGAATGAAACCGTTTTAGAAAACGCTTGGAACAGCGAAATGACAGGATATAGTTTTGGCAAAGAAGAAAAAAACCTTCTTATTTTCAAAAATATAGACTTGGGTAGGCATATTAGCCCCTCCTTTGACGAGAGTTTATCAGATATAAAAGTCAAATTGGGCGTGAACATCAAATATCACACTAATGGTAAAAATTCAAATTGTATTGAAAAACTAGGCGTTAATCTTTCTGTTGGAGGCTTTGTTATTGATAAAAAAGGTAATGGCATGGATGTAATTTTCTCCTTGCATTTAGATAAAGATGAAAAACAATTTAATGATAAAAAAGAAGAATTAAAACCTGATTTTACCCACGCACTATATCACTTAAATTTCGGAGGTGATGCAATGAGAAAGCATAAAAACGAAGATGGTAAACCATACAATTATGGTTCATTATTGTTAATGGAAACACCTCGTGTCGTACATCATCCTATGGATGCTATCCTTGCTGTGGATTTTATTCTACGAAATTTTTACAAAGAAGAAAATCATATAAAAATAACTCGACAACCGAAATATAAACAACTTTTGAAAAAAGCTGCGTGTCGCTACTTAAAGCCTTACTATCAAGGCATTATGTCTAAATGGGATGATATAGAAACTGACTTAACACCAGAGTATCTTCTACCAAGTTTGGATTTTTAATTTATTGCTCGCTAATTCCTTCCTCCCCCAAGCACCCCACCACATACCCATGCGGAATATGCTCCTGTTCCAACCTCAAATTTTCACGTTGCAACAAGTCATACAAAGCGTGTTCGTCGGGCGTGAGTCGGTCAAGGTGCGTTTGAGTGCTTGGTGTGCCTTTGCCGCCTTCGTAGAAAGTATCGAAGGTAGCGCGGTCCATGAGAAAGCTGTGGGTGTGCGGGTAATATTTTCGGATTTGGGAGAGCATTTGAAAGCCGTGTGCGTCAATGTCGCTCCAATAAAAAATCTCGGTGGCATGAAGCCAATCGGCATATTTTAGACTGCCGAGGTCAAAGCCTTTTCCAAAAACAGCGAGCGTATCAGACATCGACGGAAGGGTGAGAAACGTAATCAGATTTTCCGAAATTATGACCTTTCTGACGGGCAATTCGAGCATGGCGAATTGCGAAACGGGCATCGACAAATCATTTACGCCAGAAAAATATTGTGTGCTGATTTTTGGGTCTAAAATTCGGAAGCGGACGAGGTTTTCCTTTGATTTAAGGTGAAACCTTTGCTCAAAATTCGTCGTATCTGCATTGAGATGTTCGGGAATGATAAGGTCGAGCAATTCGCGGAGAATACCCTTGTTTCTTTCGATAAATTTAGTGTGAATTTTTATAGGTAATTCTCTGATATACAGATATGAATGAGGATTTTCCTTAAAATATTGACAAACTTTCAGCAAGTCATCCCACAGGTCATTATGCTTCGTTATTTTCTGCGGATAGCGTACTGTCCAATCAATTAATTCGGGAAATTCGTCGATAATACGCGCTAAATTTTTCTTAAACAAACGAACTTCACTTTGTTTTATTATAAATTTTAAAAAATCATATTCATACTCAAAAAAAATCCGCGAAGGCAAGTCTTGCGTACCAAATTTTTTGGTCTGCACTCGCTTAAATTCCAACTGATAACCATAACCGATTTTTGGTTTCGACTTGGCGATTAATCCCTCTATTTCTCGCTGAAAATCTGCCAAATCACCACTTGGCTTTTTATTGACCGACATCTCCAGCGGAAAAAAATCACTCCCCGCCGCCACCGACTCCAAGTACGATTTGTACTTGCGCTCGGCTTTTGCCCTCAAGTCTCGGACGCTTATCATGTATTATCGTGTTGTTGTGTTAATGTGTTATCGTATCCGTTATTTGTAGAGAAAATTCATGAATTTTCTCTACAAATCCCAATTACTAATTCACCGTCTGCGCCGTCAAAAATCGCTCGCGTTCTTCCTTAAATTCGAGTATCGGCATGTCGTACAAAATCGACTCGCGGGCTTGTGGGCGGGTCACGAAATGTACGCGCGAAATGTGTGGTTCTACGATGTGTATTTTATCGCTTGGTGTCACCACGAGTAATTGTAAATGAAGCTGTTCACAGAGTTTCATTAGGAAGTTTGCTTTGTCTTCATCTTGATTGCTAAACGACTCGTCGATAGCGATAAAGCGGAAGGATCTACCCTCCAATCCGCGTGTACTCATGCCAAATTGGTAGGCAATCGCCGCACCCAAAATCGTATAGGTCAGTTGAGCTTTTTCGCCGCCGGAGAGACTGCCCATGCCCTTGTACGAGCGCATTTTTTCGTCGTTTTCGCGGTAAAATTTTTCGGCATAATACTCAAACCAATTGCGAACATTGGTCACTTCTTTGCGCCATTTTTCGTCGGTGCTGAGTTGGTCGATGAGTGGTTTGATGTGTCGCTCAAAATGCTGTTTTTTGTGTTCCAAATCCGTGTTGAGCGCGAGATTTGGGATGGCATCTTGGAGCATTTTTCTAAATTTTTTGCTATTATCTGATAAGCGTTTTCTCGTAATCAATTGGATGTAAGTTGCCTGCGGACTACTATCAAAATCAATCTCAATCAGCGACTCGTTGAGTGCGCCGATGTCCTCGCGGATTTGGTCTTCCCATTGGTCAAAAAACTGTTTGAAACTGCCGACTTGATGGGTGATTTTTTCGTTCAATAAATCATTAAATTTATCTTCATATTTAATCAGGTCATCGTATTCGAGGCGTTGCAGCATATCCTGAAATTCGCTGACAAATTCGATGTTTTCACTCAATTGCGACACATCTGCGCCCCAATCCCGAAAGCGTGTCGTAATAGATTCTTCGGGATGCACGAAGCGGTACATCATACGGTTGAGGTCGTTGGTAGCCGACTGAATATCAGCTTCTAACACTTTCTTATTTTCTTGTATTTTTTTGTAAAAATCTCGTAATTGTTTCGCAAAATTATCTTGAATAATATCTTTTAATTCCTTAAAACGCTTCATTAGAATAGCGTAGCGTTCTTCGGCTTCAAAATCTTGTGGCATCGTTTGCAGGGTTTCTTTATGGCGTTCCAATTCCTCATTTAATTGATCGATTTTAATTTCTAATTCCTTAATTTTCCCGACAATTTTATCGTGTTTTCTCCCTGCCTTTTCCAATTTCTGTAAGATCTTTTCCAATTGCTTTTGCAAAGTTCGGAGGGTTTCATTATCGGCTTCGAGGGCTTTTTTCTGTTGGCTTTTTTCTTGGATGTTGCGGGCGTATTTTTCCCAATGAATTTCGTCAAATTTGGTGTATAATTTGAAAAAATCATACAATTGACGAAAACGAGTTTCGAGGGCTTGTTTTTCGTTTTGCTTTTCTTTTAGGGCTTTTTTGCTTTGTTCGTTTGCTTCCTGTAATTGCCTTGCTTCGCGTTTCAACAATCTTATTTTTTCCTGATTATCCCAACCCAATACATAATTTTTTGGATTGTTTTTAGCCGCACGATCATCTTTTTCATGCCTGTTTTTCGACTTCACCAAACCTTGTGCGGTGATGGCTTTGTCTGCCGTTTGAAATGCCTTTAAAGTCTCTACGCAGAGGTAATTGTATCGACTGACGATATTTGCCTCCACCCATTCTGCATAAGGACTTTTGGTATTAAATTCAAGTTTATTGCAAAGTGAATTATCGGAAAAATTTTGCATCTCTCGCAACGAAGTTTCCGTCTGAAAACGTTGATACACAATACGTCCGCGTAGGTTGGTGGCGTTGACGTACTTGTTGACTTTATCATAAAATTGAGGTGGGACAACCAAACACAAAGCAAAACCATGCAAGACTTTTTCTATGGATGCTTCCCACGTTTTTTCTGTTTCGCGCACCTTGATAAGTTCGCCCACAAAGGGAATATCGCGCTTCCGTGCGCCTACGGCTTGCAATATCTCATCACGAATTTCGGCGATGCGTCCGGTGATGTTATTATCGTTTTGTTGCAAATATTTTATCGTCTCAACTTTTTCGTTGATGTCGTTTTCGAGTTCGATTTTTCTGTTTTTCAATTCAAATAATTCATTGCCTGTTTGATCGATTTGTGTTTGGCATATTTCGTAATTTTCTTTCGCGCTTTCGTTGGATTTCGTGAAAATCTTTTCATTGGGATTGAGCGGAAACTTCAATTTCGTTGCCAACTCATTATACGATTCCAACGTTCTTTCGCGGTCTGTTTTATCTCTTTCCAAACGCTGAATTTCGGCTTCGAGTGCGCTGATTTGCTGCCCGACTTCATCGTTTTCAATCGCCATACTGACCCGCCGTTCTTCGCGTTCCAATCCCTTTTTCAATTGCTCATTTTCTGTTTTTTCGGTCTCTTTTTCCGTCTTCGATTGCTCTGTATTTTCGATAGCTTCCTGTGTGAGTGTCTGCCCCTTTTCGGCAAACCAAAAACGAGAAGTTTCCTCATGTTCCAATAAATCTACAAGGTCAGATTTATGTTTTTTGAGGTCAAGCGCACGTTGGTTAATTGGTTGAAGCTGATTAATTTGTGTTTTTATTTTCTGAATATTCGTCTGTGCATCGGTGAGGTCGCGGAAGCTCTTTTCGAGTTTTTGAAATTGGGTTTCCGCATCGCGGTTTTCGAGCATATTATTACGGATAAATTCATCCAAATTACCCAAGACCTTAATACCCACCGCTTTGTTAAAAATCCCCAATGCCTTCGCCGAGCGCATTCCAAAAATACCAATCAATCGCTCGGAATATTTGCCCGGACCGTCAAAAAATTCGACCTGTTTTTTCGCGCCTTGATTGTAGCCGTTTTTCAAGCGTTTTTTCCAATTGCGCTCATGGTCAAATTGCGGAAAATCCTCTGCAATCCGCAACGGCACATGCGCTATGCCGTACTCACGCCGCAAATCATTCCCCACAAACCAACGTGCCTGAAACAGCGTCAAAGTTTTCCCATTAGACGATTCAAAATTCGCCAAAATGATGGAATATGCATTATTTTTCCGGAGTTTTTGGGTCGTTGTGCCCTTACCCTCAATCGCCACATCGCCATATGCGCCATATACGTAGCTGTTTTCGGTGCGGTCGCCCTTCTTTTCCACGCCCGAAGATTGATTGTAAAATCGCTTACGTTTTTCCGCCACCAAAAGCGTGAGCAAGGCATCCACACAGGTCGTTTTGCCCGAACCATTTGCACCCGTCAAGAGAGAATTTTCGCCTTGTGGCTGTATACTATATATTTTTTTATCGAATGTACCCCAATTCAGCAACTCCATATATTGTAGCCGAAAACCGGCTTTTTTCGGGTCGGGGCGGTGTGTGTTCAACATGTGCTTTTATTTTTACAAACCGTGGCGTAATGCCTCCGGCTTGCGTCCATGTAACGTAGAGAAAATTCATGAATTTTCTCTACGTTACGCATTGTTTGTGCATGTAGTACGCAGCGCAAGCCGGAGGCATTACGCTACGGTTGCATGTAGTACGTGGACGCAAGCCGGAGGCATTACGTTACGGTTTTAATTCTGCCTTTAATTTCTCATTAAATACCGACAATACTTCTGTCGTAAATTTCTCTTGAATAATTTTTTTGATGATGTATTGTTGGTCGTCAATATTATCGGTTTTTTTCTGGTGAATTTTCAGAAATCCTAAGTCGATTGCCTTATTAATGCTGCGGTCAATACTTTTGGAAAAGCTGACTTTATCAGTTTTATCAGGAAAGAAAAACTCGGCGCGTTCCTTGATTTCGCGATGCCGGACAAATCTTTCGGTAGCGTATATTTCGGTCAGACTTTCTTTAAACTCAAACAACATTTCAGCCAAGACCACGCCGATAACGGATACTTCAAAACTCAAAGGATAACGCAAAGTAAGTCCGATAGTATGTCCGTCTTCGTTGATTTCAAATTGGCGAACGAAAGCATAACCGTCGTGTTTTTTCACAATTAATTCCAAGCCTATCACGCTCAAATAATCTTGAATCGGTGTTTGATAGGTGAGCAAATTGTCCCATTCTTTGTCGTTGCTTTCGATTTCTTTTCGCAGCAATCGCGCAATGGTTTTGGAGTAAGGTTCTATATTACTTTGTAATTGTCTCATAACCTGTGAAATGTAAAATGTAAAATAATAAATGTAAAATGTAAATTTGTAGTACGTGAAACCCGACGTGAAGAATCTTACATTCATTACTTTGTCACGTTTTATCCCTGTTGTTCATATTCTTTGTTTTGGTAGAAATACTCTTTGTAAATATTGCGACCAATTGACCACATTCATTTAGTACAGGGGCAACTTTTTCATCAGGTAAATAAGGTTTCCGTTGAATAATCTTTAAACATATTTGACTCTCTCTCAATTCTTTAAGACATATTTTCATTTTATGTAAAAAATCCTTACCGGATTCTGCTGCTTGAGCTTCACCATAATTTAAAGCCGGAGAAGTACCTGACCTTGCTAATTGTTTGGATAAACTTATCGCCCCAAATGACTGTGGCATACTTTCGAGCAAATTAAGAATGCTTACCGAAAAATTGATAAGTCGCTCTTCTAAATCATAGTTTTTGGTTGATTCCATGTATTCAGTTTTTTACAAAAAAAATATTTCACGTTCACTCGCGCTATACACTTTTACATTTTACATTTATTATTTTACATTTTACATTCTTTCATGTTTTTACTATAATAATTTCCGGTGTACGAATAATTTTACGTCTCTCATTATCGAACATAATATCGCTCGTTCCGGCTTCGCTATACGTGTATTTGAAATGTTTGAGAATGTTGAAATAAGCAAATACTTCTGCCAAACCATCTCGGATGCCACCCGTATTTTCGATGACCTCTACAAGCGTAACTTGCTGATTATCTATTAATTGTGATTTAACATTTTCTTTCAAACGTTTTTTATCAATAGCAAAATGACTGAATACTTTTTGCATTTGTTCAAAATCTACATCAACGATGTCGCTTGATGCGTGATGTTGGTCGTACACCGGAATTTCGGTTTGAGAGTAGGTGATTTTGCGCTCCAAAGGCAGGTGAATTTCGGGCTTGCCTTCGAGTTTAAGTTGGATATTGGGGCTGATATTGGCGGAGGCGATTTTGGTGAGGTTGTTTTTGATTTCTTGAAAAAGCGTCTTAATTTTTGCGCGTTCGGTGTTTTGTTTTTCGCCGATGATGCGGGTGAGTTTTTCGGTCATTTTATCGTTGGCTTCATATACGCGACTGCCGGCGGCGTGGAGGTGGTTTTTCATGCGCCGCAAAAACGGGTCGGTAAAATTGATGTCGCGGAGTTGGAGAACTTCATAGAGTTCGATGATAATTTCGCGGAACTCATTTTGTTGGGTGCGGTCCAATATGTAATTCCAAAAGGCGTAAAAACTCTTGCCTTGTGGTTTTTCTTTCAGTTCGTCGAGGGCATCAAAAGTGTATTGGAGGATGTCGCCTTTTCGTCGGTTCGGAATGGCGTGTTGAAGATAAATGCCTTTGGTAATTTCTCTGAAATTGTCTTCTACTTCCGTAAAATCGGTGAGCAATTCCTTTGCCGATTGGCTAATGTCGCGGATTTCAGAACGGATGCGGTGGGTGTCATAGACTTTCATGTCTTCGCCTTTTTTGAGGTTTTTAATTTCTTGGGCGATTTCGGCTCTACGTTTTTCGAGACTTTTGATGCGTTTTTCTTTGTCTTCATTCGTAAATTCAACGAGGGTTTTGATACGGGCAAAAATATGTTCAAATTTTGAATCTGTACCAACATAATCGCGTTTTTTAAGCGTTCCGAGCCAATTGATGACCTTGTAAGAATGGGCAGAAAGTTCGTAGAGTACCTCGCCCATTTCATTTTGATAATTGGTCAAATATTCGTCGCCAATCCATATTTTGACGGTGCGTTTGGCGCGTTCTTCAAAATTCTGCGGAATATCGTCGTCGCTATCTTCTTCAAAATCTACTTCGCTAAAAAAATCAGCCAAACGCACCAATAAAACATCTTCCGGTACGGCAGTCGGACTTTCGGTATCAAAAATGGACAGGAAAAAAGTAATGATGAGATTGCGATTGCGCGAAGCCAACAATTTCAGACTCGGTGAGGTGGTAAAGAGGTTGGATATGTCATTCGTATTGAGCATTAATGTGTATTATATTTTCAAAAATACGAAGGAGTGGTGGGAAATTGAAATGATTGGGTGTTTTTTTGTTTTTTTTTGTGTTGATTGCATTGTCGTATCGTAGGGGAAATTCCGTGACGTGTCGAAAATTTCCGTGCATTGTTCCTTCATATTGTAGAGAAAATTCATGAATTTTCTCTACGAGACGGTGCATGATTACGTTCTGTACCAATTTATTTTTATTATTTTTGAAAATCAATTAAAAAACATAGTCGTTTTTCGCCCATCGTACCGTAGGGAAAATTTCGTGACGTGTTGAAAATTTTTGTGCATCGTCCTTTCGTATCGTAGAGAAAATTCATGAATTTTCTCTACGTCAACGGGGGCGATACGGGCTACGACATGACGGATGGCTACGAGGCCCCACCTTATCCTCTTAATTCTCCTCCCCCATAAAGCCCAAAATCCCCCCTTGCTTTTCAATCTTCCGAAATTTCTCCCATGCGAGATTGGCGAGTTGTTGGGTTAGCGTTTCGATATAATAGCTGCCGGCGGCGGGGTCGGATACGCGGTCGAGATAGCTTTCGTGTTTGAGGATGTGTTGTACATTGCGGGCGATGCGTCGGGTAAACTCATCGGGTGTGCCATGTACGAGGTCGGAGGCAATTACCGTCAGGCTATCTGCGCCGCCGAGTATGGCAGACATTGCCTCCGTAGTACCGTGAATCATGTTGGTATGTTGGTCCTCCGTTTGGGTGCGTAGAGAGGTCTTTGCATGTATACGTGTGTACGTGGGTGTCTCGATTTCGTAAGCCTTTTGCACCTCGCGCCACAGCAGACGGAAGGCACGTAATTTGGCAATTTCAAGAAAATAACTACTCGCTACACAGAAAGTAAATTGCGTATGTCGTGCCACCGTAGCCGCTTCAAGGTCAAACTCCGTAAGACGCATGAGGTACTCACTACCAATCGCTAAGGCAATCGCCAATTCCTGCGCTGCCTCTGTACCTTGATTATGAAAAGTAGTCGTATCGACATTGATGACCGTAAAATTGGGTAGTGCAGTCATCACGCCGAGTAGTGCGCCTTCGACTTCCATCATATCCTCATCGTAGGTTTCGTAATACTCGCCTGTATCAACAAAAAACCCGACCGGATCGACCCACACACCACCTTGCGTATCCGTTTTTTTCGTTTTATTTTTCTTTAAAAATGCCTTGAAATATTCCAATACCGTACCCGGTTCGCTCTCGGTAAATAAGCCGCCAAAATTGACCGAAATCATCTGCGGAAGAATACCTTTCATCAATGCAGAGAAGTCTTTTTCTGATAAGACATTATCCAATACAAACAACAAGGAGGTCGCGCCTTGTGTCAAGGCTTGAAGGGCTTGTTTATTGGCACGTTTGATGGCGGCGATACCGTCTTCTACTTCTATTTCTTCTTGAATGTGCCAATCGTTATCAGAAGTTTTTCGCGCCAAATCGGGCAGCGCATCGAGGTCTTCTTTACGATAAAAAGGCTTCATCGTCAGTCCGTCCTCCACTTTCCAATCCAGTTCCTCAATAGGCTTACCTTTGAGGTCTTTTTCGATTTTCGCAAGCCATGTTTCAGTACTAATGGGTTCAAATTCGGCGAATAGGTCGGTATTTTTCATTTAGCAAAGATAAGAATTTTTCAAATTCAAACTCCAAAATCTAAAGAACAAATTCCCAAAAGCAAAAGCCATCATTTGTTATACTTTCTTTGGTTCTTTGACAATTTTTGCAAAAAAGCCCCTCCCTTCCTCCAATGTGGTTTTAACCCATTGTCGTTCAGCTATTTATTACGATGGGCTAAAGCCACATTGGAGGAAAATGCAAAAATTGTCAAAGAACCCATTCTTTTTTGATTTTTTGACACAAAATATATGTAAATAATTCACTACAAAAACATTAAGTGAAAGAAAATAAATAACTTGCCCCATTATGCTTGTTCTTTTCCCTTCTAAGGTCGCACTGAAATATAGCCATTTTTTAATTAATTAAAATTATTTTGTAATTTATTTATTATTAAAAATTAATTATTTATAAATATTTTTTATTATAAAATAATTTAAAAATAT
>Ga0209831_1003653_pt1 | contig 12562 bp, 10 predicted proteins | sample Maine_Asex4_meta_FD_187451 | JGI IMG/M metagenome (GOLD analysis project Ga0209831, IMG submission 187451) | Marine algal microbial communities from Maine, USA - Maine_Asex4_metaG (SPAdes) (version 2) | ecosystem: Host-associated > Algae > Red algae > Unclassified | place: Maine, USA | collected...
TCGTTCGGGTTCGGCATCCTGCTGCGCCCGCTGCTGTCCGGCATCACGATCGGCGGCACCGACCTGGGCTTCCGGTTCGCCCAGCAGGGCTCGATCCTGGTGTTCATCGTGCTGATCTTCTTCTACGCGTTCCGCATGAACGCGCTGGATCGCAAGTTCGGTCTGGACGAGCAATAGCGCATGAGCCAGTACGCCCTCAACCTGCTGTTCGTCGGCGGCACGTTCGCGCTGTACATCGGCATCGCGATCGCCACCCGCGCCAAGTCCACCAGCGAGTTCTACGCCGCCAACCAGGGCGTCAACCCGGTGGTCAACGGCATGGCCACCGCCGCGGACTGGATGTCGGCCGCCTCGTTCATCTCCATGGCGGGGCTGATCGCCTTCGTCGGCTACGACAACTCCAGCTTCCTGATGGGCTGGACCGGCGGCTACGTCCTGCTGGCCCTGCTGCTCGCGCCGTATCTCAGGAAGTTCGGCAAGTTCACCGTGCCCGAGTTCATCGGTGACCGGTTCTACTCCACCACCGCCCGCCTGGTCGCCGTCGCCTGCCTGATCATCGCCTCGGTGACCTACGTCATCGGCCAGATGACGGGCGTCGGGGTTGCGTTCTCGCGCTTTCTGGAGGTGTCCAACACCACCGGGCTGCTGATCGGTGCGGCGATCGTGTTCTTCTATGCGGTGCTGGGCGGCATGAAGGGCGTCACCTACACCCAGGTGGCGCAGTACTGCGTGCTGATCGTGGCCTACACGGTGCCCGCGGTGTTCATATCCCTGCAGCTCACCGGTGTCGCGCTGCCGCCGATCGGCCTGTTCTCGGACGTGGCGGGCACCGGCGTGCCGCTGCTGACCCGGCTCGATCAGGTGGTCACCGACCTGGGCTTCGCCGCCGACACCGAGCACCACACCGACACGCTGAACCTGGTGCTGTTCACGCTCTCGCTGATGATCGGCACCGCCGGCCTGCCGCACGTGATCATCCGCTTCTTCACCGTGCCCAAGGTGTCCGATGCGCGCTTCTCGGCCGGCTGGGCGCTGGTGTTCATAGCCCTGCTGTACCTGACCGCCCCGGCGGTCGGCGCCATGGCACGGCTCAACATCATGGAGACGGTCTACCCGGACGGTGCTACCGGTGAATCCCTGCAGTACGAGCAACGCCCGGACTGGATGAAGAACTGGGAGGTCACCGGACTGCTGAGCTTCGAGGACAAGAACGGCGACGGTCGCATCCAGTTCTACAACGACACCAGCGAGGCGTTCGCCGAGACCGCGACCGCGGCCGGCTGGGCAGGCTCGGAGCTGAGCGTCAACAACGACATCCTGGTACTGGCCAACCCCGAGATCGCGCAACTGCCCGGCTGGGTCGTGGCACTGATGGCAGCCGGAGGTCTGGCCGCCGCCCTGTCCACCGCCGCGGGGTTGCTGCTCGCCATCTCCGGCTCGGTCAGCCACGATCTGATCACGGGCGCGATCAATCCGGACATCTCGGAGAAGAACGAGCTGCTCGCAGCAAGGGTGGCGATGGCGATCGCCATCGGCGTGGCCACCTGGCTGGGCCTGAATCCACCCGGGTTCGCAGCCCAGACCGTGGCGCTGGCGTTCGGGCTGGCCGCCGCCTCGATCTTCCCCGCGTTGATGATGGGGATCTTCTCCAAGCGGGTGAACAACATCGGTGCGGTGTGCGGCATGCTGACCGGCCTGATCTTCACGCTGGTCTACATCTTCGTTTACAAGGGCTGGTTCTTCATCACGGGCACCAACCAGCTGCCCGACACGGCCGAGTACTGGCTGTTCGGCATCTCGCCGCTGTCGATCGGTGCGATAGGGGCGGGGCTGAACTTCGCGGTCGCCATCCTGCTGTCGCGCGTGATGGCGGCCCCGCCGGCCGAGGTGCAGGCCCTGGTCGAATCGATCCGCATACCGCGCGGCGCGGCGGGCGCGAGCGCTCACTGAGCGTGCCCGGATCGATCGTGCCGGTTCGCACGCGCACTGCGCGACCGGCATGCTGATGAGACTGGTGGCCGCCACGGTGGTGGCGGGCACCGTGCTGCTGCTGGTCTGGGCGGTCTGCCGCACCCTGCGTCGGCCGATGCCGCCGCTGGTGTGGCCGCTGGTCATCGCGGCCTCGCTGTTCGGCTACTCGGTGTACGACGAGTACAGCTGGGCATCCCGCACCCGCGACGGGCTGCCGGAGCGCATCGTCACCGTCGGCGAGGGGCACGGCACCTCGCCTTTCTCGCCGTGGACCTACCTGGTGCCGCGCACCGAACGGCTGTCGGTGATCGACCGCGCCACGATTCGCACCCACCCGGAGCGTCCGGGCCTGCGCCTGGTCGAGGTGGTGCTGCTCGAGCGCGCGCGCTCCACGCTGCGCGTCAACGAGATCATCGACTGCGACACCGATCGCTACGCCGTGCTGGCCACCGCACCGGTGTTCGGTGCGGACGGGCTACCGGTCGGCGCCGCCTGGCAGACCCTGCCGGACGGCGCACCACGCCTGCGGGTGGCCTGCGCCGGCGCATAGGCGTTGGCCGTGCGCGATCGGAGCGGCTGCCGCTCCGTCAGTACCAGGTGTAGCCGGCCATCGCGCGCAGGCTGACGTAGGTGTAGTCCACGTCGCGGGCGAAGTTGTCGTCGTCGGTGACATCGACCACCATGAGGCTGCCGTCGACGTGAAAGCCCTGCGTGAACGCGTAGCCGGCACCGAGGGCTGCACCCACGCCATAGGCCGAGTCGTAGTCGTCGTAGTAGCGATCGTCATTGCGCCGATCGTCCACGTCGAAGGTCACATCCCCCACTCCGAGTGCTGCGTGCAGGTAGGCGCTCGGACCGTTGCCGCGAAGATAGAACCGGCTGCCGATGCCGGTCAGGCCGAACACGACATCGTCCGAATCGAGGTTGAAGTCGCGCGTGCCGTACACCGTGAGCCGGTCGCTGATGCCACCACCGATCATCAGTCGCAGGGCCAGTCCGGACGTGCTGCTGTCGAAGTCGGCGAACCCGTCACCGCTCTCGTCGCCGTCGCTGGTGTGCAGGCCACCGGACGCACCGAGCAGGAAGCCGCGCCGGTCACCGTCGAACGCGGCTGCCGGGCCTGCGCAACCGAGCGCGAGGGCGGCGATCGTCACGGCAAGGGTGGAAGCACGGACCGGCATGCCGGCAAGGGTGGCACGCGGGACGTGGAACGACCGGAATCGACCGGGAGTCATGGCAGGGCGCTCGCAGGTGTCGGGGCCTGCATCGTAGCCGAGTCACCGGATCGACGAGGCCGCCCCCGGCGCCGCCCGCGTGACGAGTCAGTCGGTATCGCACCGCACGTCGCCGAAGAAGGCCTGCAGCAGCGCCGCGCTGCGGGCCGCCTCGACCCCCTCCGTGATGCTCACCCGGTGCTGCTGCCTCGCGGCCGGCATCAGCGTCTCGAACGCACTGACCACCGCCCCGGTACGCGGTTCGCGGGCGCCGTACACCAGCCGGTGCAACCGCGCGTTCAGGATCGCACCGCAACACATCAGGCACGGCTCCAGCGTCACGTACAGCGTGGCGCCGTCGAGCCGATGGGTGCGCAGGTGCATCGCGGCGGCGCGCAGCGCGAGCACCTCGGCGTGCCCGGTCGGGTCGAACGTGCCGATCGGCGCGTTGGCCGAGCTGCCGATCAGCCGGCCGTCGTGCACGACCACCGCACCGACCGGTACCTCTCCGGCGCGTGCTGCAGCCTCGGCAAGGCCGAGGGCCTGCTCCATCCAGCGGCGGTCCGTCGCCGCACCGGGAGCTGCCCCGAGGTGCCGGTCGATCAGCCCGTGACCGCCTCGCCTTCCTCGACCGCCTTCATGCTCAGGCGGATGCGGCCCTGCTTGTCGACCTCCAGCACCTTGACCTTGACCATCTGGCCTTCGGACAGCTCGTCGGCGACGTTCTGCACCCGCTGCTCGCTGATCTGGCTGATGTGCACCAGACCGTCCTTGCCGGGCAGGATGTTGACGAACGCGCCGAAGTCCATGATCTTCTGGACACGCCCCTCGTAGATCGTGCCGACCTCGATGTCGGCGGTGATCAGCTCGATGCGGCGCCGGGCCTCCTCGCCGGCGGCGGCATCGCTGGAGGCGATCTTGATCATCCCGTCGTCGCCGATGTCGATGGTGGCGCCGGTCTCCTCCGTCAGGGCACGGATCACCGCCCCGCCCTTGCCGATCACCGCGGCGATCTTCTCGGGGTTGATCTTGACGGTGATGAAGCGCGGCGCGTGCTGCGACAGGTCCTGACGGGTGCTGCCGAGCACCTTGTTCATCTCGTCGAGGATGTGCAGCCGACCGGTGCGGGCCTGCTCGAGCGCCTTCTCCATGATCTCGCGGGTGATGCCGTCGACCTTGATGTCCATCTGCAGCGCGGTGACGCCGTCCTTGGAGCCGGCCACCTTGAAGTCCATGTCGCCCAGGTGGTCCTCGTCACCGAGGATGTCGGTCAGCACCGCGTAGCCGTCGTCCTCCTTGATCAGGCCCATGGCGACGCCTGCCACCGGGGAGGTGATCGGCACGCCGGCGTCCATCAGCGCCAGGCTGGTGCCGCATACCGAGGCCATCGAGCTGGAGCCGTTCGACTCGGTGATCTCGGACACCACGCGAATGGTGTACGGGAAATCCTCGTCGGACGGCATGACGGCCTGCACGCCGCGCTTGGCAAGCTTGCCGTGGCCGATCTCGCGTCGCTTGGGCGAGCCCATGAAGCCGGTCTCGCCGACCGAGTACGGAGGAAAGTTGTAGTGCAGCATGAACGGCATGCGGTGCTCGCCGGAGATCGAGTCGATGATCTGGGCGTCACGCGTGGTACCGAGGGTTGCGGTGACGATCGCCTGCGTCTCGCCGCGGGTGAACACCGCCGAGCCGTGCACGCGCGGCAGCACGCCGGTCTGCACGGTGATCTGGCGGACCGTGTCGGTGGCACGACCGTCGATGCGCGGCTCGCCATCGATGATGCGACGGCGCACGATGCTCTTCTCCAGCTTGGCGGCAGCCGTCTTCACGTCGGACTTCGACGGACCGTCTTCGGCAACCAGCTCGTCGACCGCACGCCGCTTGGCGGCGGATGCCGCATCCTGGCGCTCCATCTTGTCGGCGATCTGATAAGCCTGCGTCAGCTCGTCGCGGATCAGCGCGTCGACCTTGTCGGCCAGGCCCGCATCGGCTTGCGGTGCGCTCCAGTCCCACATCGTCGGCTTGACGTCGGCGGCCAGCGCCTTGATGGCGGTGACGGCGACCTGCAGCTGCTCGTGACCGAACATGACCGCATCCAGCATGACCTGCTCGGACAGGCAGTTGGCCTCGGACTCGACCATCAGCACGGCCTGGTCGGTACCGGCGACGATCAGGTCGAGCTCGGTGCTCTCCATCTGCGTCACGGTGGGGTTCAGCACGTACTCGCCGTCGATGTAGCCGACACGCGCCGCACCGATCGGGCCGGCGAACGGTATGCCGGAACAGGACAGCGCAGCGGATGCACCGATCAGGGCCGGGATGTCGGCCGGGATCTCGGGGTCGAGCGACATGACCGTGGCCACGACCTGCACCTCGTTCATGAAGCCTTTCGGAAACAGCGGGCGCAGCGGCCGGTCGATCAGGCGCGAGGTCAACGTCTCGCCCTCGCCCGGGCGGCCTTCGCGCTTGAAGAAGCCACCGGGGATCTTGCCGGCCGCGTAGGTCTTTTCCTGGTAGTTGATCGTCAGCGGGAAGAACGCCTGGGAGGGGTTGGCCTCCTTGCGCCCCACGACGGTCACCAGCACGACGGTGTCGCCCATGCTGGCGACGATGGCGGCGCTCGCCTGGCGGGCGATCTCGCCGGTCTGCAGCGTCACGGTCTCGCTGCCGAACTCGAACGTTTTCGAATGGGTGGTCACGGTGTTCTCGTCAGCCTGTCAGCGATGATCGCTGGTGTGGAGGGGCGCGGGCCGCATCGCGGGGAACGCGACGCGGCGGGCGCGGGAAGGTCCTGCGGCAGGGGGATCTCGCTACCGGACCGCAAGTCAGCCGTCGGGCGGTGCGTCAGCGACGCAGGCCGAGGCGCTTGATCAGGTCCTGGTAACGGCTCGCTTCCTTGCCGTGCAGGTAGTCCAGCAGCTTTCTGCGCTGGTTGACCATCCGCAGCAGACCACGGCGGGAGTGGTGGTCGTGCTTGTGTTCCTTGAAGTGTTCGGTGAGGTGAACGATGCGGGCGGACAACAATGCGACCTGTACTTCCGGTGACCCCGTGTCCGCGGAGTCGAGTTGGTAATCCTTGACGATTTCCGCCTTGCGTTCGGCGCTGAGTGACGACATTCGGGTAACGGTCTCTGGTGGTGTACGGGTGGAGTGACGTACGAGGAACGGGAGGGTGCCGGCCGATGCCGGGTAGTGCGGTGGTGCTAACCCGCCATTGTAACAGTCGCGATGCACGGCTCGCACATGGCGATCACCGGCTTCAGAGCTGCAGCACACGGCCGGGTGCGAGCATGCCGTCGGGGCCGAGCGTGCCGAGCGCCACCAGGTCATCCTGCGGTCCGTACACCCGCCACACCGGCGAAGCGGACGCATCGCCCCCGGCCGACGGGCCGCCATCGTGGCCCGGGCCATTCGACAGCGCACGCGCCGGCTGCCCGTACCGCAGCGCGATCAGGCCCTCGGCATCGACCGTGACGCGCGGCAGGTGCTGCAGCCCCGCGTCCAGCGGCAGCAGGCAGTCCTCCCCACGGGCGGCGATCTCGTCGGGGGTGTGCATCGATGCCGTCTCGAACGGCGCCACCCAGGTGCGGCGCAGCGTCTTCACGTGCGCGCCGCAGCCGAGCGCCTCGCCCAGATCCGCCGCCAGCACGCGGATGTAGGTGCCCTTCGAGCAGCGCACGGACAGGCGCACGGTATCGCCCTGCACCGCCATCACCCGCAGCTCGTGGACCGTGATCTCGCGTGCCGCCCGCTCGATCTCCAGGCCCTCGCGCGCCGCCTGGTAGAGCCGGCGCCCGTCGACCTTGATCGCCGACACCATGGGCGGCACCTGCTGCTGAACGCCGCGCAGGGCGGCGGCGGCGGCCTCCACCGTATCCGTATCCAGCCCAGACGGCACGTCGCGCCGACGCGTCACCTCGCCGTCGGCATCCAGCGAATCGGTCTCCACCCCCAGCGTCAGCGTGGTCTCGTAGGCCTTGTCGGCCGCCAGCAGGTAGCCCGCCAGCTTGGTGGCCTCGCCCAGCAGCACCGGCAGCATGCCGGTGGCCAGCGGATCGAGCGTGCCGGCATGACCGGCCTTCCTGGCGTCCAGGCTGCGCCGCACCTGCTGCAGCACGCGATTGCTGCTCGCCCCGCCCGGCTTGTCGACCAGCAGCACACCGTGCAGCGCGCGCCCGCGCGTCAATCGACCTCGACCCACGCGTGCCGGGCTCAGTCGGTGCCGGTGTCTTGACCGGTGCGATCACCGGCATCCGGATGCTCGCCGTCGGGCTCGTCCGGCGTGGTGTTGGAGGCCACCGCCGAGGCGATCAGCGCCGACATGGCCGCACCGCGCGCCGACGAATCGTCGTGATAAAAACGCAAGGACGGCACGGTACGGGTGCGCATCTGGCTGGCCAGGCGGCGCCGCAGGAACGGACCCACGCTGGTCAGCGCCTTCTGCGTCTCCTCGGGATCCTCGTCGCCGAACAGCGTGTAGTAGATCTTCGCGCTGGACAGGTCGCGCGAGACCTCCACCGAGGCGATGGTCAGCATCGGCGACACGCGCGGATCCTTCACCTCGGTACGGATCAGCTGACTGAGCTCGCGCTGGATGAAGTCGGCGACCCGATGGCTGCGGGGATAGTCCTCGTTCGCCATCAGGCCGCCCCTCTCGTCACGATTCGGCTCACGGGTCGCCTCACAAGGTGCGGGCCACCTCGGTGCGCACCTCGGTGCGCTCGAACACCTCGATCTGGTCGCCGGCCTTGACGTCGGTGTAGTTCTTCACGCCGATGCCGCACTCGGTCCCCATGCGCACATCCTTCACATCGTCCTTGAAGCGCCGCAAGGATTCGAGCTCGCCTTCGTAGATCACCACGTTCTCGCGCAGCACGCGGATCGGCTCGTCCTTCCGGACCACACCGTCCACCACCATGCAACCGGCGATGAGGCCGAACTTGGGCGAGTTGAACACGTCGCGCACGTCGGCGGTACCGATGATGCGTTCGCGGATCTCCGGTGCCAGCTGGTCGCTCGCCAGCGCCTTCGCCAGATCGATCAGCTCGTAGATGACGCTGTAGTAGCGCAGCTCGATGTGCTGCTCCTGGATCAGCTGACGCGCGGCACTGTCGGCCCGCACGTTGAAGCCGACCAGGATGGCACTCGAGGACAGCGCCAGGTTGGCGTCCGACTCGGTGATGCCACCGACCCCGCCGCCCATGACGCGCACCTCGACCTCGTCGGTGGAGAGCTTCTCCAGCGCTTCGCGAATCGCCTCGAAGCTGCCCTTCACGTCCGCCTTGATGACGAAGTTGACCGTCGGCGTGGTCGTCTTGACCTGGCTGAACACGTCCTCCAGGCGCTGCGGGCGTCGCGAGGCCAGTCGGGCATCGCGCGAGCGATCCTCGCGCAGCTCGGCAAGCTCCCGGGCGCTCTTCTCGTCGGCGGCGACCAGCATCTCGTCACCCGCGTTCGGGGTGGACGACAGACCGAGCACCTGCACCGGCGAGGAAGGACCGGCCTCCTCGACCGAACGCCCGTCCTCGTCGAACATCGCCCGCACCCGGCCGATGACCTCGCCGGCGATGAAGTTGTCGCCGCGCCGCAGCGTGCCTTCCTGCACCAGGATGGTGGCCACCGGTCCCTTGCCCTTGTCCAGCGAGGCCTCGATGACGATGCCCTTCGCGTTGCCGTCCGGAACCGCCTCCAGCTCCAGCACCTCGGATTGCAGGGTGATCGCGTCGAGCAGCTTCTCGATGCCCTCGCCGGTCAGTGCCGACACGCCGATGAACTGCGTGTCGCCGCCCCACTCCTCGGAGATGACCTCGTGCTGCGAAAGCTCGTTGCGCACGCGCTCCGGATCGGCATCTTCCTTGTCCATCTTGTTGACCGCGATGATCATCGGCACACCGGCAGCTCTCGCGTGCTGGATGCCTTCCACCGTCTGCGGCATGACGCCGTCGTCGGCCGCAACCACCAGCACCACGATGTCGGTGGCCTTCGCACCACGGGCCCGCATCGACGAGAACGCCGCGTGGCCGGGGGTGTCCAGGAAGGTGATCGGACCGTTGTCGGTCTCGGTCTGGTAGGCACCGATGTGCTGGGTGATGCCACCGGACTCGCCCGAGGCCACCCTGGAGCTCCTGATGTAGTCCAGCAACGAGGTCTTGCCGTGGTCGACGTGACCCATGACGGTGACCACCGGCGGGCGCGGCTCGGCCTCGCCCAGCTGCTCGCCGGCCACCAGCGCCGCCAGCGCCGCCTCGACATCGTCCGCGCTCATCGCGTTGGCGCGGTGACCCATCTCCTCGACCACCAGGATCGCGGTGTCCTGGTCGAGCAGCTGGTTGATGGTGGCCATGACGCCCATGCCCATCATCGCCTTGATGACCTCGGCGGCCTTCACCGCCATCTTGCCGGCAAGCTCGGCGACCGTGATGGTCTCGGGGATGTCCACGTCGCGGATGACCGGCGCGGTCGGGCGCTCGAACCCGTGCTTGGCCTCGAAGTTGGCCGGCAGCGAACGGCGCGAACGGTCCTTCCTGCGACCCGACTTGCCCTTGGCCACGTGCAGCTGGTTGCGACCGAACCGGCCGCCACCGCCACCGCCGCCACCACCGGGCTTGCCGCGGCCACGGCCACGCGAGTCCTTGCCGGCACCACGGCTCGCACCGCGGTCGGAGGAACTGGCGGCCTGCTGCGCTTCCATGGCCGCGCGACGCTGCGACTCCTGCTGGACGCGTTCCTGCTCGAGCCGCTCGGACTCGCGCTTGGAATTCTCCTCGTTCTCCTTGCGGCGCTCACCGAGCACCTGACGCTCGATCTGCTTCTCGGCCAGGGCAATCGCCTTGGCCTCGGCCGAGGCACGCTGTGCCTCGAGCTTCTTCTGACGCTCCAGCTCCTCGGGCGTGGCCGGGACCTTGCTCGCGGCGGCCGCCGCAGCATCGGCCTCGATCGCCGCCTTGGCCTCGGCCGCATCGGACTCGGCCTGCTTCATGGCGTCGGCCTCGGCGGCCGCCTCGGCACGCTCGATGGCGGCGGCGGCCTGCGCTTCTGCCGCTGCCGCGGCAGCCGCCGCGGCGGCCTCGGCCGTGGCGGTGGCGGCCTCCACCGCTGCCGTGTCGACCGCCGGGGCCGCCGTGCCTGCGGTGGCCGCCGGCGCCGAAGGTGCGGACGCGGACGCTGTCGCCGAAGCGCTCGCGACCGCACCGGCCGCCGCATCGGCGCCCGGTGCGGCCGGCGTTGCCGCCGCCGCGTCGCTACCGGGCGTGCTGTAGGTACGACGCGAGCGCACCTCGACCGCCACCTTGCGGCGTCCGGAGGAGTCCGACTTCAGCTCGCTGACACGCTTTCGCTTCAACGCGATGCGCTTGCCGGTCGCACCACCCGCCGTCCCGCCGCGCGCATCGCGCAGGTAGGTCAGCAGCGTGAACTTCTCGCTGTCCGAGATCGAATCGGCTTCACCGCTCTTCGGGATGCCGGCGTCCTTCAACTGCTCGAGCAGCTTCTCCACCGGCGAACCGACGACCTGGGCGAGCTGCTTGACTGTGACTTCTGCCATGAATGTTCCGGTTGTCTGTGGGTCGCGGCCCGCGTGGCCGACCGCGACGAATCGCGGCAGTACGTCGCTGGGGCCTGGCTACTGAACGGTGGTCGGGGCGGTGCCGTCACCCGGCACCTCGGTGTCGGCGGTACCCGGTTCGCCCGTGTCTTCCTCCACGAACCAGCTCTCGCGCGCCTTCATGATCAGCCGCGCGGCGAGCTCCTCGTTCATGTCGGGCACGACCATCAGGTCGTCGACGGACTGGTCGGCCAGGTCATCGACGGTGCAGATGCCCTGCGAGGCCATCTCGATCGCCAGATCCTCGTTCATGCCCTCCATCATGATCAGTTCGGGTGCGGGTGCGTTGCCGCCGAGCTTGGCATCGGTGGCGATCGCCTTGGTCAACAATGCGTCCTGCGCGCGCGAACGCAACTCCTGGACGATGTCCGCATCGAACTCGTCGATCTCCAGCAGCTCCTCCTCGGGCACGTAGGCGACCTCCTCCACGGTGGTGAACCCCTCCTGCACCAGGATCTGGGCCACCTCCTCGTCCACGTCCAGCGCCTCGACGAAGCGGTCGACGACCTCCTTGGATTCCTCCTCGCTCTTCTCGTCGGCGGACTGCTCGTCCATGACGTTGAGCTTCCAGCCGGTGAGCTCCCCCGCCAGGCGCACGTTCTGCCCGCCGCGACCGATCGCCAGCGAGAGCTTCTCGGTCTCGACCGCGATGTCCATCGCGCCCTTGTCCTCGTCCACCACGATGCCCTTGACCTCGGCGGGCGCCATCGCGTTGATGACGAACTGCGCCGGGTTCTCGTTCCACAGGATGATGTCGATGCGCTCGCCGGCCAGCTCGTTGCTGACCGTCTGCACCCGCGAGCCGCGCATGCCGACGCAGGCGCCGACCGGATCCAGGCGCGGGTCCAGCGACTGCACCGCGATCTTGGCGCGCGCGCCCGGGTCGCGGGCCGCGGCATTGATCAGGATGGTGCCCGAACCGACCTCCGGCACCTCCAGCTTGAACAGCTCGATCAGGAACTGCGGGGAGGTGCGCGACACGAACAACTGCGGGCCGCGGATCTCGGAGCGGACCTCGTAGAGCAGGCCGCGCAGCCGGTCGCCCGGGCGGGTGGCCTCGCGCGGGATCATGTCCTCGCGCGAGATGTAGGCCTCGGCGTTCGAGCCCAGGTCCAGGTAGACGCCGCCGCGCTCCAGGCGCTTGACGATGCCCATGACCAGCTCGCCCACCCGGCCCTGGTACTGCTCCACCACGCGCTCGCGCTCGGCCTCGCGCACCTTCTGCACGATCACCTGCTTGGCGGTCTGGGCGGCGATGCGTCCGAAGTCGACCGAGTCGATCTCCTCCTCGACGAAGTGACCGAGTTGCAGCTCGGGTTGGTCGTACTGGGCGGCCGACAGCGTGATCTGGCGCAGCGGGAACTCCATCTCGGCATCGTCCTCGACCACCTCCCAGCAGCGGAAGGTGTCGTACTCGCCGGTCTCGCGGTCGATGGCCACGCGCACCTCGATGTCGCCACCGTGACGCTTCTTGGAAGCGGAGGCGAGCGCGGTCTCCAGGGCGTCGAAGATGATCTCCTCGCTCACGCCCTTCTCGTTGGATACCGCCTCGACGACCAGCAGGATGTCCTTGCTCATTCAGATGTCTCGTTCGCGGGCCGGCAGGCCCGTCATTACGTCCGACGGATGGACAGCCACGATCGCCTCAGGGCAGGCGACCGATCAGATGCGCCTGCTCGACATCGTCGAGCGGCAGCGCGTGATCGACCATGTCGACCTCGATCGTGATCGTGTCGCCGCCACAGGCGAGCAACCGTCCCTTGTAGTTCCTGCG
>Ga0209831_1003656_pt1 | contig 12559 bp, 10 predicted proteins | sample Maine_Asex4_meta_FD_187451 | JGI IMG/M metagenome (GOLD analysis project Ga0209831, IMG submission 187451) | Marine algal microbial communities from Maine, USA - Maine_Asex4_metaG (SPAdes) (version 2) | ecosystem: Host-associated > Algae > Red algae > Unclassified | place: Maine, USA | collected...
AGAGCTGCCGCCGTTGAGCCCCGAAGCTCAGACGGCCATGAACCAATTCGAAATGACACGCACCACGCTGATGGCAAACAAACGTCAGATCGACAAGCTTTATCGCACCGTCCCTATCGGGTTTGTCGAAAAGCAAAAAGAACATATGAGAGTACTCAAGCTGTTAGAAACAGAAAATGAGATTCTAGAGAAGCGCATCATCAACGAAGCCGTCGACACCTTTCGAGTGGCGCCTGGACGCAATCGTTTCGCAACCGGGATGGTAATGCGACAGGTTCAGGAAGCATTGGACCCTAAGCAGCCCGAGAGTCACTTCAACCCAAAGTTGGCATTGGAAATTTGTAGCTTGATGCTTTCTGAGGAGCAGCTTCCCTGGGAGATCTTGATTCGTGCCTTCCGCTCAAGCTACGCTTTGCAGGATTTCGAACGTGCTCGAATGATCCTCGATAGACTAGAGAAAATTGGAACCCTCAAGCCGGTATATTACGAGCTCTTAGAGAAAACCAACCAAAAATGGCAGGACGAATTGCTGATACGACGGATGGAGAGCCAGACGGCCGACTTGCCTATCGCGACCATTAAAACAACAGAAGGAACATTTCGCGTGGAACTTTTTGAAAACCAAGCCCCGCTGACCGTGAATAACTTCGTAGCGCTGGCGGAAGAAGGTTTTTATGACGGCCGGGCTTTCTATCAAGTGGTACCCAGCGAGTTTGCCGCAACAGGAGACCGCAACGACAATGGAACAGCTAGTTTAGGATACGCAATCGAAGGGGAATTCTCGCGCGAAAAGGCCCGCAGCCATTTCTCTGGAACGCTGTCCATGATTCCAGACGCGCAGGGCAATACCGGATCCAAGTTCTTAATTTGCCACCAACCAAAAATCGAACTCGATGGACGCTTCACGGCCTTTGGCCGCGTGATGAGCGAAGAAGGATTGGAGGTAGTCTTCAAACTAAACACACACGACGCGACAAAATTTCAATCGACCAGAACCAAGCCCTCAAGTATCACTTCAATTACTATCGAAAACAAACGCTCTCATCAATACATCAAGTCACCGGTTGGAACCGCCGTAACGACCGTTACAACGCCCGAAGAGGATATCGCTGAACAAGACGACGATGACGAACTGAGCTCTTTTGATCTGCTACAAAAAAACGACTAAAAGAAAACTGGCCGCCGCACCCATTATGCGTCAGCCGCCTAGACCTAGAGGAAATGTTACGCGATGAAAAAAAATGGATTGAATTTTCCAGCCTTCGCTTGGAAATCTGTGATCAGTTTGACAAGCTTTGTTCTATTGTTGACGGTCTCTAATAGCGGCTTCGGTTTTCAAGACTCGCCCCAGCAAGCCGTTGATGATTTGCAAGCGAAAATGGCTTCGCTGAACGATCAACTTACATCGATCGAAGCTGAGATCAACACAGGTGCGGGCGACCTGACGGGGCTTCAAAACCAATATCAAGATGTCTTGGACGAACTGAATAAGACGATCCAGTCTTTGAAGAAGAGTTGCCTGAAAGCCATCTCCGCAGACTCGAGCAACCAAAAGAACATCCAAACCGTCATGGGAATCTTGCTCAACGATGCCAGTAATGGAGACGACCGTGAAGTGCTGATGGCCTGTGATCGTCTGATCGCGGCTGGAATTCACCCCGCTTACTTTGAGTACGCCGCTAAAGCGGGTCGTATTAAAATAGACGCCCGAGAAATTTTTGACGAAGCGCTAATTCGCCAACGTGAATCAAAGGCAGATGACCTGCCTCGTGTACTGATCAAAACAAACAAAGGCGATATCACAGTTGAACTTTACGAAAATGAAGCCCCGCAAGCAGTGGCAAACTTTATCTCGTTAGTAGAAAGTGGTTTCTACGATGATAGTTTGTTTCACAGCGTCATTGAAAGTTTCTATGCCCAAACAGGAGGGAAGACGCGTAAGAACGCCTCTCGAAATACGCCTGGCTACACGATTTACTGCGAGTGTTTCAAAGCTGACGCGCGGCCCCACTTCACCGACTCACTCAGCATGGTAGTGACTTCGTCGCGCAACACCGGCGGAAGCCAATTCATCATCGCGCTCGATCGAACGACCGATCTCGACGGCGAACAAACCGTTTTTGGTCGTATCATTGATGGGCACGCAGTTACCGATCAACTGGTTCGAACCGAGATCGAGATCAATGGAGAAGCGACGGAAATCCCCAACTCCAACCCTGATTACATCGTTTCTGCCGAAGTGATTCGCAAACGCGACCACGATTACAGGTTTCGCAAGGTCGGGGATCCTGAGGAAGAAAAGAAAGCGCCTGTCCCACCACCTACGCTGCCCGAAACCAAATCGTTCGACAACGAAGATGCTGCAGACGAACCGGAAATGACATCTCCGGATGAAAGTGAATCAGAGGCGCCTGAGGAAGAGGATTCTGAAGCATCCGAGGAAAAGGCATCCGAAAAAGAAGAGTCCAAAGATGATGATTCTGCTGATTCAGATGAAGAAAAATCCGACCGGGATGAAAGATCAAAAGAAGAGGCCAACGAAAAAACGGCTGATTCAGAAGAAGAAAAAGAATAGGATGAAGAAGGCTCAGCGGGCTGAATATATTCTAAAAAGACTCTCTCAGCTTTATCCTAATCCGCCGATCCCTTTAGATCACACAAACGAGTTTACGTTACTGGTTGCGGTTTTGTTGAGTGCTCAGTGCACAGACCTGAAGGTGAATGAAGTAACGCCAGCGCTGTTTAAGTTGGCAGACTCTGCGTTGAAGATGACGAAGGTCACCCAAGCGAAGATTCTCGAGATCATTCGTCCTTGTGGTCTATCGCCCAAGAAATCCAAAGCGATCGCTGGTTTATCGAAAATCTTGGTCGACCAATACGATGGGCAAGTTCCTGCGGACTTTGCGGCATTAGAAAGTCTGCCGGGTGTTGGTCATAAAACGGCCAGCGTCGTGATGGCTCAGTCGTTCGGCGTACCCGCGTTTCCTGTGGACACCCACATCCATCGACTGGCTCAGCGCTGGGGCCTTACCAGCGGAAAAAACGTCAAACAAACAGAAGCCGATTTAAAAAAGCTGTTTCCCGAATCATCTTGGAATAAACTGCACTTGCAGATTATCTTTTACGGGCGGGAGTTTTGTTCGGCGCGCGGTTGTAACGGACTGGTCTGTGAAATCTGCCGAACCTGCTATCCTAGACGCCGCACGCCCAAAGTAACACTCAAGCCGTAGCCCACGTTAGAATGGAATTCTGACTTACGGCAATTCCCCCCAGGAGAGCTGCAAAGTTCATTTCAATTTTAGCGTCACGGCGCAAGTCGTACGGTTTTTCACGCACCGGGAGGCTGGCGCCTCTCCGCAAAAATTAGACTTTGCATTCCTCTTGCAATTCAACCTGAAACTATTGAGGAATCTGATGTCGCTGGTAAATCTGGAATGTCCGATTTGCGAATTCGTCTTCGAAGCAGACCTCCAGGTGACTCATCAGGCGAGATGCACTTGCTGCGGTCATTTATTTGTTCCCAGCAGATCCACAATACAACGCAGCCAGTCCCGCAAATCCCCTCCCTCGCCGGCATCACACCCACCAACGCCATCTGAAAAAAACGCACCGGCCGTAGCAGCCGATCCACAGAATGCCGTTGGTCGCGCCGACCAACTTCGATCTTCCATCGTCCTTCAGCGCGCCAGGGCGCGACGGCGTGGCAATCTAATCCTTCTCCTGCTGTTTGTTGGTACGCTCGTGGCTGGCGCATTAGTTGCTAAACGATTCGGAAACATGGAAGAACAAAAGCAGCAGCAAGTTGCCAATTTAAACCCCGCCTCCACTGAAATTCCGCCAATCACTCCCGCGCCTAATACTGTCGTCAAAACGGGTCTTCCAAGTTCAACGCCCAATGCTCCACAACCGACTGCCGAGAAAGAAGCACCCAAGACTGCCGTGACACCGCCGTTAGATCCTCCAAAGTTCACGTTCCTTTCATCTTCGGTCGCCGCCGATCAAGCCGCATCTTTCAAGCCGTACATGATGCTGCTGGAAATTGAGTCGCCCACTGGCACAACTTACGCGACAGGGACCATCGTTGATTCGCGCGGCTATTTGTTGACCAGCCTTAACGGGGTCACCGGAGCTACAAAAATCACGGTATCATCAGCCCGAAGTAGATCCCAGATTAAAAATCAGGTGAAACCGCCGTTGTCAGACACTATTCGTAACGTTATTGCCGTATCCGATGCTCAGCAGTGGGCGTTGTTGGAAATCAACCGGCGTTTCGTGCTCAATGCTACGGATCTTCGGCTTCTCGAACTTGACCGAATTTTATCAAGCCAACCATTACTCCGCATCAATGCCCTGCGGTCTCCAAACGACTATGCCGTCTCTGAGATGCGTGTGGACCAACGACGTAAATCATCCGATCTGGCGACTGAACCAAAAGAACTTCTCAACATTGCTGAGGGCGACGATGACTTTAATTGGATTATCAGCCCGCGTTCGCCCTACGACCAGTTGGGCGCTGCTCTCGTTTCTCCTCTTGGAGAATTAATGGCAGTTCTGGTTAACTTCGACCAGAATTCTTCTTACTACATCAACACCTGTGCACTTGGGAAACTGTCGAAGGGAAACAACTTCTCTAAGAAACCATTGAGCAGTCTCAAGTAGACACGTGCCTCACCGTAGCCGGTGGCGTTGGAAAGTTTTGCGTGCATTGGGCGGCAGGTGAATAGAAAAAGCCCCCAAATCGTTCGAGGGCTTTGCAGGAATGATTGAAGCCTAACTCTTTATCGCGACCCAACTGACAGTTGGCTCGTTGCTGCCTGAGCGGCGACTGCGGGAGCAGGTCCTCCGACGAATCGGCGAGTTGGACGGACCATCACTGAAACCGGTTGTCCGTTGCGGACGTTCCGCACAACCATACTGGCGATGGGCTGAGGTGCGTAGTACGGCTGCTGGATCGTAAGCGCTGTTGCCGCTGGAGCAGGACCACCACCTACATTATTACCAGGTGAAACAAACCGGCTCAGTAGGTTTGCTGCCTCGTAGCTGTCGCGAGCGTAAGAAAATCCTTGCCCGTTGACCGAGCAGATTTCATCACCAATCTCAAGCCCCGCTTGGTGGGCAGGACTACCGGGAGTGACGGATACGATTCTGAGCGTTTTGCTATAGCCGTTGGAGATCAACTGAATACTGAACCCAAAATAGAATTCGTTCTGATGAGGTTGAATCTGCGGTGGTGCACCAGGCATGACGTACTGCTGGGCGACTGGTGCCTGCTGGGCGACTGCCGCCTGTTGGGCTTGTGCAGTCATCGCGAATCCCGCGAAAGCGGCTGCGAAAGAAAGAAGTGTGTTTCTGATGATAGTTTTCATTGTTCTCAATCCCATAAGAAGTTTTTAATTTGATGGCCGCTGTCTTGATGGCCTTGGGTTGAAAACTAGAAATTGCATTGCTCGTGCCAATTAAAATTGTTCGCAAGAAAGATTCGATTCGTTTCAGCGGCAGCCTCCTAAAAACGCCCCGCGCGTTCCACGGGCAGAAGAACTGCAAAGTTCGTTCAAATCGTAGCGTCATGGCGCAAGCCGTACGGTTTTTAACGGACCGAGATGCTGGCGCCACACCGCTAAAATTAGACTTTGCAGCCTTCCTGATTGTTTGACAGGACACTGTCTCTGAACGCAAATCCTGCTGAATTTGCCGACACAAACAGATCTGTGTGTCGTCGCGAATTTGACTCAGCCACATCAAATTGATAACACAGCCAAGTAGGAATCGCATTGACTCAGGCCCTTTCATCCAAACCGGCAGACCCTTCGTTGTCGGTTCTAAACCCCATGCAAATACAACGCTAACCCAATGTCGCTTGTACCGTTTCAAGGACGCATTTGACTGTTCTAGATGCATCAACGTTTCACGCCGACGCGTCGTTCCAGTGCTGGCCAACGCAATCTGGCATGATCGAGAACTGCTTAAGTCCTGCAACGTTAAAAGGAAGCGTCAAAGTGGTCCTGGTGGACTTGTTGGGATCGACTGCCATTTGGTGAAACTGACTAAACGTGTCTGTCGGAAATTGCGGGTAAAGCGATTCGGTAGTTGACTGATCGATCTCCAACCAGAATGCAACGGCGCGGTAGTACTTGTCCCGGTAACTGTTTAAAGAAATTTGGTTCATGTCGATCGCCAAATCACCCGTTAGGTTGTCCCAGTTCGTTCCGCCGTCTGCACTTCGACAAACTCCACCTGTCGTGTCAATTGAATTGCCGTTGGGCGTGTAGTGGGTGAATTTGATCATCCAGCCTTGCCCGGCTCCGATGTACCATTGCTGTCGTTGCTGGGATCCACTGCGATGATGTTATGTTTTTCTGAGTTCCCGGACGCAGGATGCGTGTCGACCAAGTCATTCCAGCTCCGGCCACGATCATTGGTGGAGTAAATCATGTCTTTGCCGATCAAGATGCCGAAGTCAGGGTCTTGATGGGAAAACTTAATCCAAGTTGTTCCGTTTGGATGTGTGCCGGAGCCGTCCCAATCCAGATAGCTGGTCCAAAAGTTGCCTCGGTCCAACGTTACATGTCCATTGCCCATGTCCAGTTCTGTATACATGGCGTTGGGGTCACCGTTGTTGATGAATAGCTTTTCGATATAGCCCGACATACCCGGCCCGAAATGTCGCCATGTTAGATCCGTGTTTGAGTCGACGTGATTCGCTTGCGGGTTTGCAAACCAGTTGTTCATACCGGACGAGGTTTCGGATATCGTAACGTTGTCGATCCAATATTCGCGAGCGATATTGGTGTCGGGAACATTGAAATCGAACTGCATCGAGTTGATTGAGGCCTTGTTCGATTCGACGTTAAAATCGGTCCAAGTTAAAGTGCTACCTCCGAAAGGAGTCAGCGACATGTCTGCTGTGTCGACCGCGTTGTTCTTGTATGTATAAACGATGCGGTACCAGTTCCCATCGGCGGTGGTATCCAGATCTTGCCACGAATTTCCGGTTCGGTGTTGGAGATTGCTATGGAGTGATATTCGTCCCGCACGACTGGTACCATCTTGGATGCGAACCAGTCTACCATTCCAATAGCATCAATGTCCGTGTCTTTGTTGCCGATGCTTTTGCGAATTGAAAGCAAGAAGGCGGCGAGCAAATTCAGGATCTCGTTGGGTTGATTTTCACCCTCGACAGGTTGCTGCGAGTTATCCGCCATTCTGAAAGTGTATTGCATCAAATCGCTGTAGGCTCGAACCACCTCATCATCAGCCATTAGCGACAACTGGAACGCGGCCTTGCGAAATTCCGATGATAACAGGCCTTTGATCGCCTCTTCGTTTTTGTCGAGTTCTTTGTTTTCTGGTTGAAGTTCCCATTGTTTATCCGACATCAAGAGGATGACGAACGGTTCTAGGATTTGGTTGTAAATCTCAAGTCTGTCTTCGCGAAGAGTGTTGAATAGCTTGAATTGGCGAGTTCATTTTTGACGAAACAAGTAGCCGATTCCCGTGAGAAGCAGGACCAGCACGGAATGGCAATTGCACCAATCGCCGTGCCCCATTGCAGGCTCGTAATTGCGGTCTGAGTTGATTCTACTATCGGTATTTGATTTAGGCGGGTGGCTATTTAATTATTCCCGGTGGCTCAGCTTGTAAGGGCTCCCGCCTCGCCAGCTACCGGACTCCACGTGTCCCAACGATAGTTGACTCCGCGTGCTGATAAGAATGAATCGAGGTAGTCATTGGCATTTTGCCCACCGCTTTGAACCTTCGTCCTTTCGAATGCACAAATGTTGAACTGTGCGGGAGTTTGGATTTCGCCGATCGCAAGATTCTGCAACTCGATCTAGCCCAAGTTCGTACACTGCGATCGCGCTGGTAGCTAATATCGTTGAAGGTTTCTGAATGAGCCCCGATCTTTGCGATTTAGTTTGTACCACCGCCTTGAGAGAGCAAATTGATGAATGGGGCGATGTCTAAAAAGCTCACTTGGCCATCAAAATTAATGTCAGCCTCGATCCGATAGTTTGAACTGGCAAGCAGACCGATAAAGGGGCCGATGTCGAGAAAGTTGACGCTTTCGTCACGATTTACGTCCCCCAACAAGAACTCAGGCTCGAAACTACTGATAATATAATCAGCAGCTTCAACCATGTCGGGAAATGGTCCGATGTTCCCGCCGCTAGATTGCGGATGCCCGGTTTCAGTTAGTACTTCCCTCATCTCTGCCGGTGTCAGTGGACGACCGATTTTCGCCACTGCGTATGATTGCAACGCGGCACATACGCCGGCCAACATCGCACTGGCGGAGCTGGTGCCGCCGAAAGTTGACGTGTAGAACTGATTGCGATCTGCACTGCCGCCAACCTGAGAAAAATCTCCGTCACCTAATGTGAAAACAGACCGCCCCCAACCCTGCACATTGACCCTGCTACCAAAAGTGCTGAAATCAAGTCTGCTGTGCAACGTACTCGGAGTTCCGGCGCCGACTATGATGGCCCCACTATCTCCTCGGGCTCGATAGCTGGCGTAGGCACTGCTGTCCAAGTCTTGGTCGCCGTTGCCTGCTGCGGCCACGACAATGACTCCGCTGTCAGAGGCTACCCGAACGACATTCCAAATAGAATTAATCAGTTCCGTCGGACCATACAATTCCCCACCTAAGATGGAGGTTTGCATTTCGAGCAATACGATGCCGCCGGGACCAACAGCTGCAACGGCATTCGCGATCGCGGTAGCGAGATCGAAACCGCGCTCATTGGTCCACGTCGGAAAAAAGTAGGCGTCAGCTTTGTTGGAAATACCGCAAACGCCATAGGAGTTGTCTACACCAACGGATACTCCTAGCGCCGACGTCCCATGAGTACCGTCGAAGTTAAACTGGGGGGTGAGTGCACTCGTGTGAAGTGTTTGGCCAGGTTCAGGGATGACGTCGCAAAGATCCTCATGCTCGGCGTGGAACCAATACTCACAATCCGCGAGTTTCACTCCCTCTCCACGCGAATTGTCGAATGCTTGGAATGCGAGCGTGTTCAAGCCAGGATTCGGCCCAAGGTAGCCTTGGCGGCCCTGGAGAGTATAGTTTGGGGTAAGCGGCGCAATATCAAAACCAGGCGATGGTGGTGGTGTCAGCCGTTCAAACTCTACCCAATTGACGTACTTTGAACCCCTCAATGTCAACGCGACTTGCTGGAGCTGTTCTTTTGCTCCTTCGACAACCATCATTGCGCAGAGGTCAGGTTGCTTTCTACCGGAATTGACTGCTGCTTGCTTCGTCAATACTCCCAGCTTCGCTTCGGCAATTTTTAGTAGCGGGCGGAATTGAAGATTGTTCTCTGCGGCCAAGACTGCTGTGTATTGGGTCGCGTTTTCATCTTTGCAAACGACCTTACCGCCGACGCATCGAGCCCGTAAATCGTCGTTGAACTTGACCACCAAGCGATGCTCGACTTCTGGTTGTAGGAGTCCCCTATCGACCTCATTGGGCATCTCTACCTCAACCGAAAAGGCCTCCGCTGACAGGAGGATTGTTAAAGCGAAACAAAAGCATTTTGTCGCTACTGTAAACTGCCTCGCAAAACCTGTCACCATCGAGAATTCCCATCAAATTATGGCTGAAAAAATTGCCTGTCGGTTGCCACGGTAATCTTTAGTTCAAAATCATTATCAGACAACGGCACTTCTAAATCAAGAAATTTCCGTCGTCACAAACTTGAATCGCAAAAATGAGGAGACTTAGGAGGAGACTTAGGGTCAGACTTGAATGGCATTAAAAAGTTCTAAAGAGTTGTCGCCAAAGGATTAAGCTTGCTGTGATAGCAAGCTGTCGCCCCCGCGGTTTCGAGTAGAATACGAGTAGCGTTCGTACAAGGTGTTGTTAAGCCCCCCCTGTGCAACGGAGACTCACGTGCGAAGTATTACCCAAGCGCTTGAACAATTCAAGCTAAATTGGACTCTCGAACTTAGTTCTGAGAAAATTGCCAACGCCTGTTGTGACTGCGGAATGAAATGGATCGAATCGCTATTGAATCCAATGACGACGATTCAAATTTTCATGCTGCAAATTCTCCATGGCGACACTGCTTGTAATCACTTTGGTCAGCCCGGCGGGCAAAAGCCAGGATGCGGCTTCTTTGTTGCCCATTGGCTGGTGTTGATGCATCTTGGTACCGGAATGATTACGAAGATGCTGGCCTCGGCGTTATGCACTGGCGACATGTCAAAAATGGTCGAACTACATCCTGGGTTGAAGACAAACGATCTGCTCGTCGGAGACCGTGCTTCCTGTTCTTTTGCTCACCTATGCTTGTTAATCGAGCGCGGCGTTGAAGCATTGTTGCGCATCAACCAGAATATGATCGTCGACTTAACGGCTGGCTGGCCTTACGTGATTCCAAATCGCGGCACAGGAAGTAAACGCTAGGGGCTGCCCGATCACGTTGGATCAATCAGCTTGGTATACTCGATCAAATTGTTTATTTGGCAGAAGAACCCACGCGGTAAACCAAACTGGATGTCAGCGGAACAATTCGCTGCCCTTCCGTCAGAAATCACGGTCCGTGAAATCCGCTACACGGTTCATCAGAAAGGCTTTCGCAGTAAAGAAATTACCCTTGTGACAACCTTGCTTGACGCTGACGTTTACACCCTACCGCAACTCGCTGATCTCTATCGCCAACGATGGGAAATCGAAACCAAACTCGGACATGTCAAAACAACGATGAACATGAACGTACTGAAGTGCAAAACGGTCGATGGAGTAATGAAAGAGCTGCACATCTTCGCGTTGGTTTACAATCTTAATCGACAAGTCATGGTACTCGCTTCGAAACAACAAGCTGTACCGGTGAAGCGTATCAGTTTTATAGATGCGTTGCGCTGGTTAAAAGAAGCCGAGCCTAACCAGATCTTGGAATGGCTTGTCGTTAATCCAGACCGTTCAAGCCGCTACGAACCACGCGTCCGAAAGCGGAGGCCGAAGAAATACAGACTCATGCAAGAGTCGAGGATGGTTTTGAAGCAAAGGTTTGCCGCTCAATGACTTACAAACTTTTTAATGCCATTCAAGCCTGACTCCGTTTCCCATGTAGGTACGTCGACTTGGCAAGTCTGACATCAACTTTCTTTGTAGAGCATCTTTGGCGATTCAAGCCCAGCGAGCATGCTCGATCACCAGTTGCCAATTGGCGTATCGTTCGACAAAACGCGCGGGAGGACGAACAAATCGAACTCAACAGCAATGCTGCTCCAATAGCGGCCTGTCCGATTTAAGATCTAAATACCGTCATTTTCTTCTGGCGAACTTTCGGCTTCGGGCAGACTTTCAGATTCGGATTCCGGTTGATAGTTATCATCCCAATCTTTGACATCCGGCGATCCCAATTTCCCAACGCTGCCGGCGACCAGCATCGTGACGGCCGCGTCACCGGTGACGTTGACGGCCGTGCGGCACATGTCCAAGGGACGATCGACTGCAAAAATTAGCGCTAAACCGTACGCCGGCACATTGATCGCTTCCAACACGATGACCAACATGACCATCCCCGCACCGGGCACCGCCGCCGAACCAATAGACGCCAATGTCGCAGTGGTGACGATCGTAATTTGATCACCAAATGTGAGATCAATGCCCAGCACCTGGGCGATGAAAACCGCAGCGACGGCTTGGTAGAGACTGGTCCCGTCCATGTTGATCGTCGCGCCGATGGGCAGAACGAAACTGCTGACTTCCTTTTCAACGCCCAAATGTTCCTCGACTCGTTCCATCGTTACCGGTAGCGTCGCGGCGCTAGAACTGGTCGAAAACGCTAACATTTGCGCCGGCAAGATGCCTTGAAAAAATGTCATGTATCCGACCCCGGTAAGCAGCTTCACCGCCGTCGGGTAGATGACGAACATCATCGCGGCCAATCCTGCGACGACGCAACATCCGTAGTATATTAAAGCCAATAGTAATTGCGGGTCTTGCGTCTCCACCACCAGCGCCGCTAACAACGCAAATACGCCCACCGGCGCTGCCAACATGATTAAGTCAATCATCTTCAGAATAACTTCATTGACGCCATCAAAGAACATCTTCACCGGCGCCGCCTTTGTCTTGTCGACCAAGATCAATCCAACACCAAAAAAGATCGCGAAGAAGATGACCTTCAGCATCGACCCATTGTCTGTCGCCGCTGAGAGAATATTATCGGGGATCACATCCTCCAGCGCCGCCAACGGGCCGCGCCCTTTCTGATTGGTTGCGGACACTTCTTTTTCAGATGCTTTGCCGCCGAATTTTTCGACCAGATTCTCGCGCGTCTCTAATGGAACCGAAAGCCCGGGCTGAAGCACGTTGACGATCAACAGGCCCAACGAAACCGCGATCACCGTCGTGGTCAGATACAGCCCCAGCGTCCGTAAGCCCATTTTCGATAGCTTAGAAAGGTCCTCAAGATCCGAAACGCCCTTGACTAACGAAGCCACAATCAACGGAATTGCAATCATCTTTAGCACGTTGACAAACATGGAGCCAAAGGGCTTGATCCAGTCGATGATCAGCGCGTTCGCCGGCAGCGTCTCAGAGTTGACC
>Ga0209831_1003658_pt1 | contig 12557 bp, 15 predicted proteins | sample Maine_Asex4_meta_FD_187451 | JGI IMG/M metagenome (GOLD analysis project Ga0209831, IMG submission 187451) | Marine algal microbial communities from Maine, USA - Maine_Asex4_metaG (SPAdes) (version 2) | ecosystem: Host-associated > Algae > Red algae > Unclassified | place: Maine, USA | collected...
CTTCTGCAGCTGGCGGTTGCCGTCCGCATCCTGGTAGAGCACCCCCGATACCTTGCCATCGTCGTCGTGCTCGATCATCAGCACGTGCGCGTTCTCGCGCACCTCCAGCCTGCCCGTGGCCTCGCCCTGCGGGATCTCGGTGTAGGCGGTCGACCACTTCGCGCCCATCTTGCAGCCCTGGAAGCAGAACCCCAGCTGCCGGCACGCGCCGCGCCCGTCGCGCGGCTCGGAGTTGATGGCCATGCGTCCGGTGTGGCACTCGGTGTAGCCGAGCTTGTCCGCGCCGGCCTTCATGACCTTGAAGTTGTTGTTGCCCGGCAGCCCCGGGATGCCATTGGTGCGGGTGACGCCCATGCGCTTCTCGGCCGCATCGTAGTAGGGGTCCAGATCGGTCAGCGAGATCGGCCAGTCCAGCAGGTTCGCCCCCTCCACCCGACCGTACTCGCTCAGCGCGAAGAACTCGTGCGCCTGGATGCGCAGGCTGGCGCCGGCCCAGTGCGTGGTCGAGCCGCCGACCGCCTTGACGATCCAGGCCGGCAGGTTGGGGAAGTCCTTCGCCACCCGCCAGCTGCCGGAGGTGGTGCGCATGTCGGTCCAGGCCAGCTGGCCGAAGCTGGCCCATTCGTCGTTGACGTAGTCGGCCGGCAGGTGGCGGGCACCGGCCTCCAGCGCCACCACGTCCACGCCCTGCTGCGCCAGCGCATTGGCCAGCGTGCCGCCGCCGGCACCGGTACCGATGATCACGACGACCGAATCGTCGCTCAGTTCGTAGGGTGCGCTCATGCTCGTCGTTCCAGGGTCGTCGGGACAGGGGGGGTGGTGGCGGTGTTCATCGTCGGGCGCATCACAGCCAGGCGATGTCGTCGAAGCCGCGCTCCAGGTAGCCGCCGTGCTCCACCGACGAACCCTCGTAGCCGAGCAGCTCCCACACCGCCGGCTGGTTGTAGAGCCCCACCACCAGCGATCCGCGGATGGTCTGGAAGAACGGCTGGTCCTCGATGCCGTGCAGGATCGCCACCCGGTCGGCCTCCCAGCCGGCGGCGGTGTAGCTGGCATGACCGGCCTCGACCGCGCGCGCGTCCAGATCGGCCACGCCGTCGGCGAGAAACTGCTGGAACTCGGCGTCGGTGACCGCCCGGTCCTCGTGCTGCCTGATGGCGGCGGCGTACAGCGCATCGCCGAACCGGTCGTGCGGGTAGATGTCGCGTGCCATCTGCAGCAGCGTCGCCATGCTGTCCGGCGACAACGCCTCCAGTTCCATCGCCCAGGCGCCCCTGGCGCCCGCGATGAAGCCGGGGCCGACGATCAGGCCGGTGCCCAGCGCCAGCCCGCGCTGGAGCAGCTGGCGGCGGGTGAGGCCCTTCAGCGCGCTGCGCGGTGGCGTGAAGGCCAGGGTACGGGCGGTGTCGGATGTCATCATGGGGCGCAGGGTCATCGGTGTCGGAATGCACCGAATGTCGCATTTTCATGAATGCTTGTCAGTAAACCCGTTCCGTGAATGATCGAGCCGGAGCGGGTCGCACCGTGCCGTCGAGCGGTCGCACCGGTGTTCGCACCGGTGTTCGCACTGGCGTTCGCACTGGCGTTCGCGTCCGCAAGGCCCGATGCTTGCGGTTCGACGGATCACGTACCCCCCATGGCCCAGCTCTACTTCTACTACTCGGCGATGAACGCCGGAAAGTCGACCTCCCTGCTGCAGTCGGCGCACAACTACACCGAGCACGGCATGCGAGCGGTGGTGTTCACCGCCGCGATCGATGACCGCTACGGGCGCGGCATCGTCCGGTCCCGCATCGGCCTGGAGTCACCGGCCAGCCTGTTCGACGCCGGCACGGATTTCGAGGCGGCGGTGGCGGCGGAACTCGCCGGCGGCCCACTCGCCTGCGTGCTGGTGGACGAGGCGCAGTTCCTGTCGGCCGGCCAGGTGGACGCGCTGGCACGGGTGGTCGACGAACGCCACATCCCGGTGCTCTGCTACGGGCTGCGCACCGATTTCCGTGGCGAGCTGTTTCCGGGCGCCGCCCGGTTGCTGGCCATCGGCGACAAGCTGACCGAGCTGAAGACGGTGTGCCGGTGCGGGCGCAAGGCGACCATGACGGTGCGGCTGGACGAGCGGGGCGAGCCGGTGGCGGCCGGCGAGCAGATCCAGATCGGCGGCAACGAGCGCTACGAGAGCCGGTGCCGGGCGCACTACCGGGAGATCATGGCGAAGGTGAAGGGCTGACCGGTTCGGGTATCCCGGCCCCGCGGCCCGGTGGGGCCCGGGCAGGCGGCACTATCCGTCGTCGCGGTGCCGAGGGTGATCGATCGTCAGGCTCGCCAGGTAGAGCAGCAGGTACGGGATCAGGATCGCGCAACCCAGCGCCGTCGCCCCCAGGACGGCGTACCCCAGGTACAGCGCCAGCAGGATGGCAACCAGCAACGCGTACTCCCCGACCGGCACCTTGCCGCCGAACCGCTTGCCGTCGTACTCGACCCACGGCCAGCCGATGCGCACCGCGAACCAGGCGACCTTGCCCACGGCCGGCAAGCGGTTCACGGTACCGACGATGTCCCTGAACAGCCGGTCCGCCTCGTGCCGTTCCAGCGCCACGTCGCGTGCCGGCTCACCGTCCCGCTCGATGCGCAGCGTTCCGTGGCGGTAGGCGTGATCGTGCACGATGGAACCCGCCAGCATCACGCCCAGCGGGCGCAGCACGCCGAGCGTCAGCAGCGCCACCAGCCACGGCAACGGGACCGATGCGCCGTCGAACAGGTTCGGCCTGCCGTCCTCGTCCGTGGCGGGAATCACCACCGTGCCGTTGAAGCGCTCGGCACGATCGATGTCCGCCAGGCGGATCCGCCAATCGTCGCGCAGCGAGAAGCGGCGTCGCTTGGTGGCGATGGCCAGTCGCTGCGCCGTTCCGACCGGCCCCGCCGGCCGGTAGGACTCGAGCCGGATGGGTGGCAGCTCGTCGAACGTGACGTCGATGGTGCCGGTGTAGTGTTCCGTCATGGCGTCGGCCTCGCGGAGCTTGCGATCACGAAGCGAAGCGCGCTTCGCACCATTCGTCGTTCTGCTCGTCGGAATAGCCGAGCAAGGCACCCTCCATCCGTTCGCAGGTCTCGTTCCATTCCTTCGTTCGGGAATGCTGAGACAGCAGAAGACGCATGGCCGGTATTCTCCATGCCTCGTCGCGTAGTGCAAACAGAACATGGACGATCCTGACGTCGCGGCCGATCGACTCCGCGAATCCGCCGTCGAGCTCGAAGGAGTCTCGAACCATCATCCCGCTGGCCACATGCGGTGCGAACGCAACTTCGGGTACGAAGTCCTCGTTCGGCAGTTCGAAATCGACGGCATGGAACATCGCGAGCGGCTTTTCGCCGACAAGCATCATGGGCAGTTCGTTGTTCGTGTGCACGGCGTAGCCGAGCTCGTCGAATGTCCGGGCTTTCATTCGACGCGTCCGGGCTCGTGCGACCGGACGGCCTCCCGCCCACCCATCATCACTCGCGCCACGCTTCCCGTGCACGATCCCTCGTCCAGCACCGGCAGATTCACCCCCGCGCTCCACCACGTACCCGGATCCACCGTCTTGCCGACATCCACCAGCACCACGTCCCCCGGCAACGGCGGCAATCCCAGCACCTTCGCCGGACCCCGCGTCACCGCCTCCACCGCCCGCTGCAGCGGTATGCCCGCAACCTCGGGCAACGCCAGCAACATCGGCAGGAACCGGTCGAAGGTCGCCAGCCCCGGCTCCACCTGCGGGAAGGGGGCCAGCAGCGCATCGGCGTCCAGCGGTGCATGGTCCGAACAGATCGCCTCGATCGTCCCGTCCGCCACCCCCCCGCGCAGCGCGTCCCGATCCGCCTCGGTGCGGAACGGCACCGCCGAGGCGAACCGTGCGTCGAACCCATCCAGATCCCGTTCGGTGAAATGCAAATGAGCGATGCCGACGTCGGCGCTGATCGGCAGCCCGGCCGCCTTCGCCTCGCGCACCTGCGCCACCGCGCGCGCACTGGACAGGCGGGACACGTGCACTCGCGCACCGGTCTCGTGCACCAGCTCGATCAGGCGGGCCAGGGCGATGGTCTCCGCGCTGACGGGAATGCCGCGCAGACCCAGGCGCATGGCCACCTCGCCATCGTGGGCGCACCCGTGAATGCCGATCCGGGCATCCTGCGCACGCATGATCAGCGGGATGTCGAAACCGGCCGCGTACGCCATCGCGTCGCGCAGCAGCCGGGTGTCGGCCAGCGGCGCGTCGCCCTGGCCGGCGGCCACGCAGCCGATGCCCTGCAAGGTGGCGAGTTCCGCCATGGCCTCGCCCCGCAGACCGACCGTCAGGGCGGCGATCGGCAGCACGCGCGCGCCACCGGCGGCCGCGGCATGACGCAGCACCAGCTCCACGGTGGCGGTGCTGTCGATGGCCGGTTCGGTGTCGGGGGCGGCGCACACGCGGGTGAATCCGCCGGCCAGTGCCGCCCGGCATTCGCTGGCCAGCGTGCCGCGTCGCGACGGACCGGGCTCGCGCAGGCGGGCGTACAGGTCGGTGAAACCGGGCAGGGCGAGCAGGCCGCACCCGTCGATGACCGGTACCCCGTCCGGCGGCTCGCCGTCGATGCGGCGCGGCGGGGCGGCCCCGTCGATCAGCAGATCGACAGGCCTTGCGGCCGGATCGATCCGCTCGCCCAGCCCGTCGACGACGCTGCGCAGCATCAGCCGCCCGCCAACGGCGCCGGACGCCTCCCGTGCGCCGGAAGAGCCCTGATCGCTCACGTTCGTCCCGCCCGGTTGCCCAGCACCATCGACATCACCGCCATGCGCACCGCCAACCCGGCCGTCACCTGCTCCAGGATCACCGATTGCGGCCCGTCGGCCACCTCCCCGGCAATCTCCACCCCACGGTTGGTCGGACCCGGATGCATGACGATCGCGTCCGGCCTGGCCAGCGCCAGCCGTTCGCGCGTCAACCCGTAGTGGCGGAAGAACTCGCTGCTGGACGGGACCGCCGCACCCTGCATGCGCTCGCGCTGCAGGCGCAGGCCCATGATCACGTCCGCACCGACCAGGGCCTCGTCCAGGTGCGGCATGAACCGGCCGCCCAGCGCTGCCACATCGCGCGGTACCAGCGTGCGCGGGCCGACCACGCGGATCTCGGCCGCCCCCAGGATCGACAGCGCCGCCAGGTCCGAGCGCGCCACGCGCGAGTGCACGATGTCGCCGATCAGCACCACCACCAGCTGCTCGATGTCGGGCTTGTGGCGACGGATGGTGAACACGTCCAGCAGGCCCTGGGTGGGGTGGGCGTGCTGGCCGTCGCCGCCGTTGATCACCGCCACGTCCGGGCAGACGTGCCGGGCGATGAAGCGCGCCGCCCCGCTCTGCGAATGGCGCACCACGAACATGTCGGCCTGCAGGGCCTCCAGCACCCGCAGCGTGTCCAGCAGGGACTCGCCCTTGGCGGTCGAGGAGGCGACCAGGTCGATGTTCAGCACGTCGGCCGACAGCCGCTTGGCCGCCAGCTCGAAGGCGGTGCGGGTGCGGGTGGAGTTCTCGAAGAACAGGTTGGCCACGGTGCGCCCGCGCAGCAGCGGCACGGTGCGCACGCGCCGTTCGCCCACCGGTGCCAGCGTCTCGGCGGTGTCCAGGATGCCGGTCAGCGTCTCGCGCGACAGTCCGTCCAGGTCGAGAAAATGCAGCAGCCGTCCCTCGGCGTCCAGTTGCGGGTGCGGCAGGCTCAACGTCGGGTCACGCTCACGGTGCGCGCCCCGGCATCGAAATCGATGTACTGGTCGGAGGCGAGCGTCAGCCGATGGCCCGCGACGTCGGCCCGGATCGGCAGTTCGTGCCCGTCGCGCTCCACCAGTACCGCCAGCAGCACCCGGGACGGGCGCCCGAAATCGAACAGCTCGTTGAGGGCGGCCCGTACCGTGCGTCCGGTACCGAGCACGTCGTCGATCAGCACCAGCGGCCGATCGCGCAGGTCGAAGCCGATCAGCGACGGGCCGACCGTGGGGTGCAGGCCGACGGTACCGAAGTCGTCGCGGTAGAAGGCGATGTCCAGTTCGCCCAGCGGGGCGTCGGGCGCGACGCGCGCGTGCAGCAGCCGGGCGACGTCCACGCCACCGCGGCGGATGCCGATGAAGGCGCACCCGGGATGCCCGGTGACGAAGCGCGTCAACGGGGGCACCATCCCCTTCAGCCAGCCGTCCACGGTGGCGCGGTCGTGCACGCTCACGGAGCGGCCTCGCCGCAGGCCTCGAACCAGCGTTCCAGGATGAGCGCGGCCGCCACCGTGTCGTGATCCCCCCGGCCGGCGCGCCGGGTGCGCAACCCCTGCGCACGTTCGCCGGCGATCGCCCGGCCCGCCTCCACCGAGGTGTGCCGCTCGTCGCAGCCGACCGTCTCGATGCCGCTGCGCTTCGCCAGCCGCTTCATGAACCCGCGTGCCTGTCGTGTCATCTCCTGCTCGCCGCCGTCGGCGGTGAACGGCAGGCCCACCACCAGCCGGACCGGGCGCCACTCGTCGAGCAGCGCATCGATCGCCACCCAGTCGGGCGTGCCGCTGCGGTTGTCGATCACCCGCAGCGGCCTGGCGCTGCGCAGTCGCGATTCCCCGACCGCCACGCCGATGCGCTTCAGGCCGACGTCGAAGGCCAGGCAGGTCTCGCTCACGCGTGCCCGACGTCGGCGGTCACGCGCTGCAGGTCGATGCCCAGCAGCAGGCCGGCGGCCTCGCGCCGCTGCTCGATCGCCACGTCGAACAGGATCGAGACGTCCGCCTCGCAGGTCAGCCAGGCGTTGTCGGCGATCTCGATCTCCAGCTGCCCCGGCGCCCAGCCGGCGTGCCCCAGCAGGACCAGGTGCCGGCGGGGTTCGTGTCCGGCGGCCAGCGCTTCGAGCACGTCGCGCGAGCTGGACAGCGACACGCCGCCCTCGAAGTCGCGCGTGGTGTCGAAGCGCGGACCGGGCGGGTGCAGCACCAGTCCGTGTTCCTGCGCGATCGGGCCACCGCGCAGCACGCCCCGCTCGGCGATCTCGGGTTGCCCGGCGACGATGTCCAGCTGCTCGAGGATCTCGCCCAGTGCCATGCCCATGCGGTGGTTGACGATCACGCCGAACGCGCCGAAGTCACCGTGATCGAGCAGGTAGACGAGGCTGTCGCCGAACTCGCCGCCTCGCAGCTGCGGCATCGACAGCAGAAAGCTGTGGGTCAGGTCCAAGATCGCGCCCGGGCGAAGGAGATGCCGCCGATGTTACCGCGCGCCCGTCGGGCGCGCCGATGCGGCGCCGATCAGTACGTGGTGAGGCTGTCGTCGCCGCGGAACTCCCAGGTGCGGGTGATGTAGATGATGTCGGCCTGCTCGGCAAGCTTGCCGCGCAGCGGCTCGAACGGTCCGGACAGCTCGACGATGCGTCGCGCCGCATCGTCGAGCACGGTCTGGGTCGAGGACCGGTCCACGGTGACGCTCTCGATATCGCCGTTCTTCCTGATGCCCACGGTCAGGATCAACGCACCGCTCAGTTCGTTGCGACGGGCAGCGTCCGGGTAGTTCAGGTTGCCGACCCGCTCCACCGTCTCGACCCAGTGCTTCATGTACTCCGCCGAGGAGGCCTCCCGGGTGCGCGCATTGATGAACTTCTTCTTCGGACGCTTGGCGAACTCTTCCTGCTGGCGATCGATCTCGGCGGCCAGCCGCGCGATGTCCAGGTTCTGTTCGACGACGAGGGGATCCTCGCGCTCGGCCACCGTGGCGGTGGGCGAGGCGTCGTTCTCCTGCCGGATCTCGCGTTCCGCGAAGGTCGCGGTGATGACCTCCTCGACGGCGCTCTCGGTCGGCGCCGGTGCGCTGGCGACCACCGGCGTCGGCGCCACCCCGTCGGTCTCGAAGTCGCGCTCGCTGGCGAACGGCGAGGCGGGGCGGGTGTTGTCCTCGCGCTGCCCGCCACCGTCCCGGGAGACCTGTGCCAGGTAATCCGCCTCGTCCGGTTCCTCGCCGTCGCGATCCTGCACCAGGATCACCTCGAGCGAGGGCGGTGCGGAGATGGCGCTGGTGAACGACACGAAGCCAAGCCCGAGGATCAGCACGGCGTGCAGCGCCGCCGCGATGAACAAGGAGACGGTGAAGGTGTCGGAGGAACGGATGTCCAGGGCCACGGTGGCGTCGGTACGGCGATGGGCCACCGGAGTCTAGCGGTTGTGGTGCGCCTCGCCCGATTCGGTCCCGATTCGGTCCCGATCCGGGCCCGATCCGGTTCGCGCGCCGGTTCGCGCGCCGGTTTCCCGACGCCTCGTCAGCCTCGCACCCGGTCTGCCGCCAGACGTTTCTCGAGCACGTCCAGGTAGTCGTCGGCCAATCCGCGCACGTACGGGCGCGAGGCGTCGATGTCGGTCACCGGACGCCCCTGCGCATGGGCATCGAGCTCGCGCACGCAGGTCGGGCTGGTCACGTTGATCTCGGTCAGCGACGTGCCGATGATGTCCAGGCCGACGAAGTCCAGCCCGCGTTCCAGCAGGGTGGGCGCGACGGCCTCGGCGATGCGTCGCATCGGCTCGCTCAACGGCACCGGCACGCCACGCCCGCCGGCCGCCAGGTTGCCGCGCGTCTCGCCCTGCGCCGGGATGCGGGCGAGCGCGTGATCGGCGGGCGTGCCGCCGATGACCAGCACGCGGTGGTCGCCGTCGACGATCTCGGGCAGGTAGCGCTGCGCCATGATTTGGCGCGTGTCGCCGAGCGTGATCTGCTCCAGGATCATGTTGATGTTCGGATCGTGCGGGGTCAGCCGGAAGATGCCGGTGCCGCCCATGCCGTCCAGCGGCTTGACGATCACGTCGGCGTGCTCGTCCACGAAGGCGCGCAGCCGGGTGCGCGATGCGGTGACCAGCGTCACCGGGCACAGCTCCGGAAACCAGGCGGTGGACAGCTTCTCGTTGACGTCGCGCAGGGATCCGGGGCGATTGCTCACCAGCACGCCGTCGGCCGCGGCCCGCTCCAGGATGTGGGTGGTGTAGACGAAATCCATATCGAACGGCGGATCCTTCCTCATCAGCACGACGTCCAGCTCCGACATCAGTGCGTCCACCGGTGCCTCGGCCTCGAACCAGCGCGTGGCATCGTCGAACACGCGCACCCGCCGGCGGGTGGCGAAGGCGCGCCCCTGCAGCAGGTACAGGTCGGGCTGGGTCATGACGTGCGGCGTCCACCCGCGTGCGGCCGCGGCCAGCAGCATGGCCAGCGTGGTGTCCTTGTAGGGGGTGATGGACTCGATCGGGTCCATCACGATGCCGAGGTTCAGGCTCATGGATTGCGTCACGATCGTGGGGCCGGGTAGGGTACCCTTGCGGCCATGCAGTGGCAGGTTTCACGAGGCTCCCGATGACGGTCGACGACGGACAGGACGAGGCGGGTTCGTCCGACTCGGCAACGCCGGTCGACGGGTCCGCCGGTACGGGGACCGACGGGGGGGCCGGGGCTGCAGCCCTGCCGCTCGCCGGATTGCGCCTGCTGGTGGTCGACGACAGCCGCACGGTGCGTCGCAGCGCCGCCGACTACCTGGAGGAGGCGGGCGCGGAGGTCACGCTCGCGGACGACGGCTTCGGTGCGCTCGCCACGCTGGTCGAGGTCCGTCCGCACGCGCTGGTGGCCGACATCGTCATGCCGCGCCTGGACGGCTACCAGGTGTGCGCGCTGGTACGCGCCAACGAGGACTTCGCGCACGTGCCGGTCATCCTGCTGTCCAGCCGCGACGGACTGTTCGATCGGGCGCGCGGCAGCGTGGCCGGTGCCAGCAGTCACCTGTCCAAGCCGATCGAGCGCGAGGCCCTGATCGCCACCGTGGCCGGACTGGTCGGTCGCGCCGACCCGCCGGACACGAGTGCCGCGGACGATTCGGCGGACCATTCCGCGGACGATCCCGAGGGTGGATCCGACAAGGCGCACGGTCTCTGATGGCGACCATCCTGGTCATCGAGGATTCGCCCACCGATGCGCATGCGGTGTCGCGCATGCTGCGCCGGCACGGTCACGACGTGCACGTGGCCACCGATGGCGAGCAGGGCATGGCGCAGGCCGCCAGCCTGCGTCCGGACGTGATCCTGATGGATGTGGTGATGCCCGGCGTCAACGGCTTCGAGGCCACGCGGTTGCTGCGCCGCGACCGCGGCACCGGCGGCATCCCGATCATCATCCTGTCCACCAAGGATCAGGAGACGGACCGCATATGGGGTCTTCGTCAAGGCGCGATCGACTACCTGGTCAAGCCGGTGGCGCGCGCCGTGCTGCTGGGAAGCGTCGACGCCGCGCTGTCCGTGCGCGGTGTGGCCGGCCAGGAATCGGCGTGAGCGAGTCCGCCTCCGCGCCCGTCACGGCGACGGCGTTCGTGCCCCGGCGCTGGGTGGTCATGCACGCTGCCGGCCAGGACATCGCGATCGATGCGCTCAGCGTGCGCGAGATCCACGACGGCTGGCAGGCTATGCCCTTGCCGGGCACGGCGGCCTGGTTTCTCGGCACGCTGGTGGTGCGCGGGCGTGTCGTGCCGGTCACCTCGTTCGACGCCTGGCTCGATCCGGAGGGCGGGCGGCGCGCACCGCCGTTCGGGGTCGAGGTCACGGTCGGCGGGGACGCCTACCTGCTCGCCGTGTCGGACGTGCGTCACGCGATGGACGCGTCGCCGGATCGTGAGGCGGACCGGGATGCGGAACCGGCCGCCCGATCGCCCGCACCGGCCGGATCGCCGGGCGCGCTCGCCGGGCGCGGCGTGCGCGTCGAGCGGCGCACGATCGGTGGTCTCGAGATGGACACCTTCACCGCCGGCGCGCTGATCGCCGCCCCCGCGTTCGGCGACGTCACCGCGTCGCGATGAGCACGAACGCTCCGCACCGGACCTCCGCTGCCTCGCGAGCCTGGCCGGTCGAGGTATGGCTGCCCCTGCTGCTGCTGCCGCTGGTCCTGCTCTCGCTCGCCTTCGTGTCGTTCGGGCACGGCCTGGCCGACGCGAACCGTGCCGCCACGCTGGAGCAGGCGCGCGAGCGATGGGACGCGCTCGAGCCGTTGTTGCTCGACGAGCCCGGCGACGCGGCCGCGCGGCTGGAAGCGGTGCGCGAGGTGAACGATGCGCTGGATGTCACCCGCTCGCGCCGTCTGGCGGTCTCGCTCGCGCCCTGGGTGCGCTGGGCGGCACCGGTGCTCGCGGTGGTGTCGGTGGCACTCTGCCTGTGGCTGTGGCTCGGGTTGTCCTCGATGCGCCGTGCCCGGCGCCGCATCGAGAACGGACGCACGCGCCGTGACCAGGCCGCGATCCTCGCCCTGCTCGACGACATGACACCGCTCGCCGACGGGGACCTGACGGTGCGCGCCACCGTGGACGAGGCGATGACCGGCGCCCTGGCCGACGCGTTCAACCAGGCCGTCACCGCGTTGCGCCAGCTGGTGGCCGACACCGGCCATTCGGCCAAGGAGGTGGGCCGTGCGGTCGCCGCCACCCGCACCTCCACCCGAGCGCTCAGCTCGGCCGCCTCGGTGCAGTCGCGCGAGATCATGCGCGCCTCCAACTACCTGAACGTGATGAGCGGCGCGATTGCCGAGCTGTCGATGAACGCGACCGATTCGGCCCGCAAGGCCACGCGGACACGCACCGCCGCCGCCGACGGGCGGGCAGCCCTCGATCGGGCCGGCGTGCAGCTCGATCGGATCAGCGACGAGGCCGCGTTGACCATGCGTCTCACTCATCGGCTGGCCGACAACGTGCGTGCCATCGATGCCGAGGTCGAGACGGTCCGGGCGATCGCCACGCGCAGCGAACTGCTGTCGCTGAACACGACGGTGCGCGCCGCCGCCGCCTCGCAGCGGGTCGCGGGCTCCGACGCCATGCTCGACGAACGTTCCACGTCCGACTACGCACGCCTGGCCGACGATGTCAGCGACCTGGCCACCGTGCTCGGCAGTGCCAGCCGCGAGATCTCCAGCCTGACGGCGGTGATCCGTGACGACGCCGACGAGACGCTGCGCGCGATGAGCACCACCGTGGCGGCCCTGCGTTCCGGCGTCGACCAGACCGGTGCGCTGCAGGGGCACCTGGAAACCATCGATACCAGTGCCGGCGCGCTGGACGAGCTGATCGGCGACACCGCCAATCGGGCCGCGCGCCAGGCCGATGTGGTGCGACGCCTGTCCGGCAACATGACGGTGCTCAACCGCCTGGGTCGTGACGGTGCTGCCGGGTTGGCCGCCGCGAGCGGTTCGCTCGACCGGTTGCAGGCCCTGGCCGAGGCGCTCGATGCCCGCGTCGCCGGGTTCCGCCTGCCGGTCAACGATCCCGCACCCTGGACATCGGGCATCGAACCGTCGGACGGCGGCACGGGGGCGTACGAGGAGGACCTGTTCTTCGAACCGACCACCGACGCGCCTGCGGCCGCCGGGAGCGCCACGGCGCCCACGGCCACGACGTCCGGGGCCTGACGGATCCGTGGCTGACTCGGCGATGGTCGAAGGTGCACGCGTGCAGGCGCTCACGCTGCTCGGACAACGACTGGCGGACGTGCCGGCGCTGGCACGGGACGGGCTGGAAC
>Ga0209831_1003660_pt1 | contig 12550 bp, 9 predicted proteins | sample Maine_Asex4_meta_FD_187451 | JGI IMG/M metagenome (GOLD analysis project Ga0209831, IMG submission 187451) | Marine algal microbial communities from Maine, USA - Maine_Asex4_metaG (SPAdes) (version 2) | ecosystem: Host-associated > Algae > Red algae > Unclassified | place: Maine, USA | collected...
ACTTCTTCTTAGGTGCATGGCCTGTAATCGGAATCTGGTTCACAGCAATGGGTATTTCAACCATGGCTTTCAACCTCAACGGATTCAACTTCAACCAGTCCGTAATGGACTCCCAGGGACGTGTAGTCAACACTTGGGCAGACATTCTCAACCGAGCTAACCTTGGTTTTGAAGTAATGCACGAACGTAATGCACACAACTTCCCTCTTGATTTGGCATCTGGCGATTCTGCTCCTGTAGCACTTACCGCTCCTGCTATCAACGGTTAATCTCAAAGATTGATTGATTAAAAAATGCTCTCCAGCAGTGGGGGGCATTTTTTTTTGCCTGCTGAATTGTTCATAGTTAGCAATTTTTAGTATTTATTGAGTAGCAAATAAATATTTGCTTTAAAGTAACCTTATTTTTAGACGATCGCTTTATCGAGCTGTAAGATTTCTATCCCATTAACCATTGGATTTTCCGCTACATCGTGAAGAAATTCTAAATTGAGAATACCGTCTGTTACCTCTACGTTACTGCTGACCATACCATCTGTCGCTGGGATCTCTATACCCCCTGTATTGACGCGATAGAGAGTAGTCGGATTGGGATTTTCGCCCGCAATAGTAACTGAAATGGAATCAGTGTAAATTATATCTTCAAGACCAACGCTAGAAACGTTGATAGAAAAAGATTCGTTATTTTCGGCGATCGCATCATTAATCAAATCGATCGCCAGCGTAGCATCGGCAGATTCACCAGGAATAATAATCTTCTCGGTATAAATGCCCGTATCGATATTATAAACGGCAGTTGAAGAACTGTAGCTATAGTCTTCTGTAGCAGTTGCCGTATTTGGCACAATTTCAATAGTGGCTTCTACTGTTTCATCATTTGGCACTAAATCGCTGGTTAAAAGAGAGATTTGAACCCGATCCCGATCTTCTGACACAGTTTGAGATCCGCCAACAATAACGACTGTCGGTTTGGGGGGAATAGTGTCTAGACGCGCAATTTCAATGCCGTTAACCATTGGATTTTCTACTGCACCATGGATAAATTCTAGATTCAAAGTACCGTCTGTGACTTCTACCGTACTGGTAAGTAGACCTCCTACTTGATGACCAAACTGAGCTGATAAATCTATTTCATCAAAACTAACTGGAACATCATCTTCTACCGCCACGTCAAATAGTCGCTCTGCTGGTTCACTAGAGTCTTCAAAACCATTTCCAGCATAGAGTCTAACCTCATATAGTCCAGCTTCGGGAACGTCAAAAGCCCAGGTCATTTCTGCACCATCGGGCATTTCCCAGCGTTCGGTGTCAAAGATCTCGTTCGGAACTGTAGCGGGAACGCTTTCTCCTGGTTTAACTAGAGGATAGGCAATCGTCGAATTGCTACCAGGTTTGACAAGGTAAATGCTATTGCTGTCTGATGTATCTCCAGACCAGTCCAGACCACCATCCACCGCAGGAATAAGTTCTCCACCAGCATTAACACGATATAAAACGGTAGGAGTAGTAAGATTTCCCGTCGCTGTAATTTCAACATTGTCGAAGATTGCCTGAAAAGTATCAGCTTGAGACTGTCCAATATTAGAAGAAAAAAGACCGACTGCTAAACCGCTAACCCGATCGTTTACGGTATAGCTACCCTGAATTGCTTCTAATACCGCAGTTCCCTCAAGAGCGATTGCCGAGCCTGTAACCGTAGATATTCCCGTATCTGTTTCGTAACTAACGATTGGGGTTATAGTTTCGGCAGCAGGATTGATGGCTAACTCAAAAAAGATCTGGCGATCGCTTTCCAAGGTAAAAAGGTCGTCAGCTTGAATATAGGATTCTGCAACTACTACGTCGTTATCTTCAAGTAGAATTTGGATCGTCTCTTCTACACCATCAATAGCTACAATTTTCAAATAGTTACTTTGATCCCCCGTGCCGATGTAGCCACCGATCTGTTGGAATGAGCCTGTAAATTTTGCTCCAGGATTAAAGACAGTCCACTTGATGTTGAACGTTTCTACAGTTGAAGGTACTGTCACTCCTGTATGAAATAAATATTCGCCATCATTTTGCGATTCAAAAGCATCACCGTTCGACACAGATTCAATTACCGTTGTCCCCCCTCCTGCAGCAGTATTGAACTTGACATTATCTAGCTTAATTATCTGACCTGTTAAATCCGACTGCTCTTGAAAAAAAGCTTCATAATCCGTTGTACCATCCAACATTACCCCAGTCAGACCCCCGCCATAGCCATTTGCCCCAGGCAGATTACCATCCTGGTTGGCATCAAAATCCCAGACTAGCGTTTCTCCAGGAGTCACTACTGCCAAACCGCCATTAGTGCGATCGCGTAAAAAAGGATCGAGTTGATTGAAGATACCGTCACCGTCAATATCAAAATTATCGACTACAGCATCGGTAGAAGGAGCAAAGGCGCTAATTTTGTTTTCCCCCAGTTCAGCAACCCAGACTGTGCCGTCAGAACCAGTCGTCACATCTAAAGGAATTGATTGACCTGTAACTAAGGGAAAAATGCCGTCAGGATCGATTACGGCATTGTTTTTACTCGAATCTACAAGGGGTTCGATTGCCGTCCCCTCATCGTTTAGATTGAGCAGGGTAATACTACCGTTGAACTGAGCTACAATCAGACTCCCTGCCAATGCCCCATCAAATACTTCACTAGTATATTCAGCTAGACCATTACTAGAAGATCCCAAGTTGATTAAAGAGTTGCTCTCGGCGCTATTATGCTCGACTCTGACTCCACTTGCTTTTAGGCGACCGCTATTAGCGGTAAACTTACTCGGATCGATGAGAAAGCCATCGGCAAGATCGACTCCAGCAGGAACTAAGTCCGCTAAATTATCAACGCTATTCACCTCTAGGGAAGTATCCAGATTTCCCACATCATCGTAAACAGTCCAGGGCAAATTCTGGTTGGCGCGAGCAGGAACTGGATGCCCATAATAGTTACCGTTTTCAATCAGAAATAATGGTTCGGGATCTCCAGAACCACCGTTATTTCGAGCATTCGTCCCTATCCCTGCCCCTAGCTGTTCCGTCGGATTTCCTTCACCGTCGAGGGGATTTCCGCCCAGATCGGCATTTGAACCATTATCGACGGTGTAAAGTTGCCCATCGGTTCGCAAGACCAGATCGAAGTTATTACGAAAACCATCGGCGACAATACGCAAGGGTGCATCAGCAGGCAAAACTGCCATATTCAGACCATCGTTGCCACCCCAAGGACCATTTTCATCTAGCCCTTCAGCATTTTCTCCCACGCCGTCAGTAAGATTCGCAATATTTGGATCGTCGAGAGTTGGTAAGTCATAAATGTAGTCCCGCGCCGTACCGTTTTGTCCTCCCTGAAAATCTCTCAATACTTCTCGCCCGTTCAAATCCTCTAGGTTAAGCTCTAAAACTGTTCCCGACAGGACATATTCCCCCGTATTGGCAAAAAAGTCAGAGGGCGCACCGTTATTAGTATTTCCGCCGACGGCAACGTAGAGTTTTGTACCATCTTCGTTCAGCACCATACCGTTGACAGAATGATTTTCTTCCGAGCGGGGCAATCCTCTTAGCAGATCGACCGACTTCCATTCACTACCATTCCAGGTCAACCTAGTAATTACTCCTGAATTAGTATCTAGTCCCGTATCTTCAAAGAAAGCAATACGCGGATCGCTGGAGGAGACGTAAACAACAGGATTATCAGCCGTACCCGACACGGTTAAACCTGTGACCTGGCGATCGCTCACGTCACTTAAAGTGCCATCGTCATTATGATTTTGCAGGCTGCTAATTACTGCTGCATCATTGCCTAATAGCAGTTCTTCATGTGCCGTAGCTATATACTCACCATTTTTCTGCTCTATGGTAAAAGCATTTATCGAGCCATTTTGCTCCGCTACGTAAAGTCTGCCATCAGGTCCAAACTGCAGAGAAGTTGGATTTTCAAGAGTTGGTAGTTCTCCTGCAATACCGCCAAAAGACGCAACGAGAGCGAAATTAATAGCCATGATAGAGTTTTAAATAATCAAGTAGTTTGGGTTTTAATAGTCAGCTTTGAACTGAAAATTACCAATGTTGCAAATTAAAAGGTTTTTATTAAGGGATAAATGTAACACGATCGCAAATCAATATTTTTACTAAAAAAACACAATACAATACAGTCTTAAAGCCTAATTCGCAGCGAGTCAATCAACAATTACAGTTATGCTAAAGTTCCTCTTATTCAAGATAAATAGAAGATTCTATAAAATTTTGTTTGTTCTTTGACTATTACTCTTATTTAATACCATCAATTGTAGTTTCCTCACTAATCCTTTATATAGCCCTAGAGAATTTCATATAATCTTTAATAAATAATCACTAAACACCTTTGTTACAGTCAAAAAGAAAAGCTCTGTTTAAGAGGCGGTGAATAAGCAAAATAAGCGAGAACAAGTAAAGTTTATACCGCTTGTTTTAACAAAGCCAGATGACCGTAGCTATTACTTAAATAGTCAGGAAGATCGCTCGATTGAGATAAATTCAAAGAAGTCTACTGAGCTGAAGCTAAAACTAATGAGCGATTGCTGGTTAAATCGGCACTTTAGGTAAAATTACTGAAAAATATTAAAATAATTTAGTTAGCGTCAACAAATCTTGAATTATTTGTTTATTCAGAGCCGCGAACAGTAATTCTACATAAGCCTCAACCATTTTGACTGACTCGAACTCAACCAAAAAATGTTAGTTCAACCATGACTACCCTTACTTTAGATAACAGTCTGACGACAGTAATCATTATTTTAAAAGTCAAACCAGAACAGCAGCAAGAGTTGATTACAGCGATTAAAGAATTTCTGACCGTAGTGCGGACTCAGCCTGGTTTTGTTTCCACTAACCTACATCAAAGTACTGATGGGGTAAAAATTGCCAATTATGCTCAATGGGCTGACATAAAAGCTTTTGAAGCGTTTCGGAACGATCGAGAGGTGCAGCAGCACGTTAGTAGGCTATTGGAACTTGCAACTCCCAATAGCCACGTCTATAAAATTGTTGCCTCCGAATCAAAAGTTGGCACTCCTCAGATTAACCCAGGAGAATATATAGCTCCCTTTGCCGAGTTCAGCATGTCACCAGAGAATCAGCCTCGCATGATTGAATTGGCAAAAGAACATATTAAGCCCGCGATGCAGCAGCCAGGATTAGTTTCCGCTACTTTTCATCGTCGTTTGGACGGGACGCGAGTAATTAACTATGGGCAGTGGTCAGATGAAGAAGCGATCGCCGAGCTTACTAAACAGCCTGATTTTAGTAAGGAAAAGCCTTACTCGTCGGATGTTGCTGAAAATGAATATCGCCTTTCCCAAATAGTCCACACCGTCAACGCTTAACTATTTACCAAAAACTGACTATGGCTAAACCAGTAATCTTAACTATTGATGACGATCCAGAAGTATTACAGGCAATTTCAAGGGATCTGAGAAAGCAGTATGGCGATCGCTTTAAAATTGTACGAGCCAATTCTGGCGCAGTGGCAATTGAAGCTCTGCAGCAGCTAAAGGTGCGAAATGAAGCCGTAGCTTTATTCCTTACAGATCAGAGAATGCCAAAGATGAACGGAGTAGACTTTATCGAACTGGCTGCGCCGATGTTTCCCCAGGCAAAGAAAGTTTTGTTAACCGCCTATGCCGATACTGATGCAGCAATCAAGGCAATCAACACCGCGAACTTAGATTATTACCTGCTCAAGCCTTGGGATCCTCCAGAAGAAAAGCTCTACCCCATATTGGATGACCTGTTAGCAGACTGGATGGCAGTATATCGCCCCGCTTTTGAAGGAATTAGAGTAATTGGCGATCGCTGGTCGCCCTGTTCCCATAGCGTCAAAGATTTTCTTGCCCGCAATCAAATTCCCTATCAGTGGCTAGATGTGGAAACGGAACCCGAAGCTACCAAACTACTAGAGTATGTATCTAATGGCAGTCAGCCCAAGCTGCCTTTGGTTTTGTTTGCCAACGGCGAACAGCTAGAACAGCCCAGCAATTTAGAGGTAGCAGGCAAAATTGGTCTGCAAACCCAAGCCGAAAAACCGTTTTACGATCTAGTAATTGTAGGCGGAGGCCCTGCTGGTCTTGCTGCAGCAGTCTATGGAGCTTCTGAAGGTCTAAGCACCGTCATGATCGAACGTTCTGCTCCTGGAGGACAGGCAGGTTCTAGTTCTCGAATAGAAAATTATCTGGGCTTTCCCGTCGGTTTGAGCGGGGACGATTTAGCTAGACGGGGAGTGACTCAAGCCAAACGCTTTGGGGTGGAGATTCTCACTCCTCAAGAAGTTGTTGGGGTAAAGCTGGAAAATTCCTATCGATTGGTCACGCTAGCTGACGGTAGCGAAATCAACTGTCATGCATTGTTGCTGGCAACAGGCGTTTATTGGCGCAAACTGGATTTGCCTAGATGCGATCGCTTAACGGGTCGAGGGATATATTACGGTGCAGCAAAAACCGAGGCCATGGCTTGTCAGGGAGAACATATTTATCTAGTCGGAGGCGCAAACTCCGCTGGACAAGCAGCTATGTATTTCTCTAAATATGCAGCACAGGTGACCATGTTAGTTAGAGGAGATTCTTTGACCAAAAGTATGTCTTCTTATTTGATCGATCAGATCGATGCAACTGATAATATTGAAGTACAGACCCATACAGAAGTTGTTGAAGTACATGGAGAAACTAGCCTCACAGGATTGACGTTGCTTGATAACCAAAAGGCGGAAAGAAAACAGGTGGCAACCAAATCACTGTTTATATTTATTGGCGCGAAACCCGAAACAGAATGGTTGGATGGGGTAGTAGCCAGAGATGGGCGGGGCTTTATTTATGCGGGAGCAGACCTCAAGCACAACGATAGTTTTCGAGGTTGGAATCGAGACCGCGATCCGTTTTTGTTAGAGACTAGCGTTCCTGGTATCTTTGTAGCGGGGGACGTAAGACACAATTCAGTTAAGCGAGTAGCTTCAGGAGTAGGAGAAGGTTCGATTGCGATTATGTTTGTACACCGATATCTTGCCGAACTAAGAGCCTAGATACTTTTTGGCTTCAACTGTCATGCACTGTCGAGCGACCCAGCGTTTTTGTTGTCACTAATCAAATATTCAAAATTCTCAGGAAACTAAAATTTACTAATGAGCTATTTAAAATGGAACTTAGATCGAGAAAAAGGTATTGATGTAGCCGATCCAACGGGGGATTTTTATATTATTGGCGATGAGGGAGAGATTGCCGAAAAATTCACTAACATCGATGTCTTTTTTGAAGTTTTAGTAGAAGGAGCAAAAAACATCAAAATAGGCAAAAGCGTAGTTATCGATCCTTTAATTGAGCCAAACGAATTTCATTTTGATTATCAAGACAGAATCTTACAAATTACTTATGGAAGACAGCAGACCACTATTTTAAATCGCAACAAGTTTATTGAGGACGTATATCAAGCAGTAACAGAACTGTTAGCAATTTTAGATCGAGAGTCGGAACAGGAGCAGCAGCCAAAGCGCAGTTTAGTCAAGCTGCGGGAATATTCTATTTAGCTCCAGCAGTTTTATCCGCAAATCTATCGAATATTTTTGAGAATATATCTAACTAATATCAACGATATTTACGACCCAGACAGTTCGCTGTAGGTATTTGCGCGACAAGATCGTTCTATATCGTCGCGCATTTTAAGCCTTTCTTCACCAGTAATTGATTTTAATTCAATATAATTAGTAACCATTGATATAAACATAACCAATAAAAATAGAATAACTATCTTTAGATAGAAGATATTTATCAAAATAGCGATGAAATCGAACTTTTTTTTTCGCCATTTTTGAAAAACAATGCTGATTTTATTAAAGAGCAAATTGATAATACTTTGGGCTGTAAACGCTGATAAACCTATTCTTTAATGTCAAATAAGATATTGAAATACAAGCAGCACATTTATGCCATAGGTGTCGATTCTAATTATATTTGGTAAGCTTTTGTTAGCTAATAAACGCACAAAGTAGAGAATAACTTTATGTAATAGATAAAATAATTAATTCTCATCTTTAAACCCAAAACAAAAATGCTTTTACATAGCAGATTAACAATACGTAAAAACCATATATGTTAGATATAAGAGAAATTCTTGAGTCCCTAAACGATCGCAATAGCGAAGCCACCGAATTTCAGAGCAACAGCCAAAAAAAAAATATTCTCAATGTAGAAGCGGATTTTGATGGAGATTTAGAGGAGGCGATCTCTGCTGCTGAAGACGGCGATACGGTACAGCTAGGCAGAAAAACATACGAAACATCTGGTATTACTGTAGATAAGGATATTACTATTGCTGGTCAAAACGGTTCGATAGTTGATGGAGATGGAACGAGAGAGCCAATCTTAAATTTAACCGAAGATGCTTCTGGCACGACTATCAGAGATTTAGAAATAACTAACGGTAATATTGGCATCAATGCCTTTGGAGCGACGGATTTAACGCTTCAAGATCTTGAAGTTCATAATATTGGAGTCGATGAACCCATTCGAGATGGCCAAAACAACGTAGGGATTAATCTCTTTTATGCAGACGGATTTCAGCTTCTCGATTCAGAGATATATGATGTTGGCAGAAAAGGAGTGGGTATCAACGATACCGATGGCGGGATAGTTAAAGGTTTGACCGTATCAGATATCAACATAGATGCAGAACATGCTCAAAGCTTTGATGCTGCAGGCATTAAATTATTTAACACAAACGATATTATTGTCAGTGAAAACAACCTTTCAGATGTTAACGCCTTCCATATTTGGAATGACATTACTAACAGTACGATAATCGAAGGCAACACTGTTACTGGTGTTGGCGAAGTTTTTGTCAGACCCGACTTTAATCAAAATGTAATTGTTTCGGGTATTTACAACGAGAAAAGTTATCAGTCAGTTGTGGAAAACAATACAGTCACTACTGTAGATAATCTGGTTGCATTTGATGCAACTGCCTTCACGACTGAAACAATGGAGCTGGGGGAAAACGAGTTTGATAGCATTGAACTCAATACTACAGACTATTGGGCAAACGAGGAAGCGGAGATAATAGTGGCAATCACAGAAGATCCTGCCGAAGCTAATTTTAGTCTTTTTGCGGACGACTTTTTTGAAGATGCCAATATTGGTGATTCTGAATAAATAAATATTCCCAGAAATCTTGCATCAGTTGAGATCTCTGGGAATATACATGCTGTAAAAACAAAGGATATTTCGACCGCATCTAAGCAAGAGCGGGAAACTTCCAATTTTATTATTTGAAGTTTTAGTGCTAAGTAAAGAGTGCGGATGGCGAGACTCGAACTCTAATTGCTACCTTTTTAGCATCGCTAAGCGATTGCTTTAAACCTTACTCACTAACCTTTTGAGGCAAAGTGAGTACAAAATGAGTAAGGATTACACAAACGAAATCGGTTACGAAAGTCTACTAGCTGACTTTAAGCGATACCAGAAACAGACCCCTAGAGGCGTTGGAATGAAGCGCACAGGGAAAAACATCTACTTACAGTTTAAGACCCCTAATACCTCAAGAAAGACTTACGCCTGTAGCTGTAGCTTTACCTTAGATGGGATGGTAGAGGCTTTAAGTAAAGCAAATAAGGTAGCGGAGCAACTAAAGAGCCTTGAGTCTGAGACTGAGTTTTGGCAATGGTACGACAAAGAAATTAAAGGGGTTAGCCGATTAACTGATGACCAGATGACTTTTATTCAAGCAGTCATTGAGGTTGAGAGGGACTTTTGGGAACGCCCAGACAGAAGGAAGAGAAAGCGAGACAAATCTAATCCTAGTGATATCTGTAGCTGGAACGATACGCATGAGAGGTTCTATAAGCATCTGCCAGAGTATAAACGTTTCAACCTAGCAGACATTCAAAAAGTTATCGAAAGATGGGACAAAGGGACTAAGACCTATAAAGGGGTAGTATCTGCTATGAAGCGTTTAGCTAGGTTCGCTAGCAACTAAAATGTGCTAAATGAATTAGACAAGCTTGACGTGTCTCAGACTAAATACAAAGAACTTACCTCGATTACACTAAAAGACTTTTTAGTGTGGAGAGATGAAACATTAGGAGTCACTAAGACCCTTCATAAAAATACACGTCTAGAAATACGCCAAGCTTGGCTATGGGTATTCTCGATGCAGGTAGTCTACGGACTAAGGATACATGAAGTCTTTGCCATAGCTAATTTGACTACTGAATATATCACTAAAGACGGTGTTAGTATTCCCCCTCTGAGTAGTCCTGAGAATACGGATAACCTGATAGTCGTGACTGGAGAAACAGAGCTAGGAACTACTACTAAAACGGGCTACAGAATAGCTAGACCTATCGTGCCACCAAAGTATGCTGATTTGATTCATAGACTAGAGATTAAACATCCTTTAGTCCCAGGTAATAAACCTGAAAGCAATAGCCCAGATACTATCAGGAAGTTCTATGGTAACAAGGCGACAGAGCAGTTAAGACGGTGGAACGCCCCCTCAACCGAAACCCACGCTATTAGACACCTAGCTAACGTAAACGGTATGCAAGCGGGTATTCCTTTAGAGGTACGAGCGCAAAGCTTAGGGCATACCCCAGCTATGAATGATTCAGTTTATAAAAAACGTCAGGGTACACAGACCACGATAGACCTACTGCTTAACAGTAATCAAGATGCTATAGACTTTGTTACCGCTTTGTCATCAATTAAGAAGCTTCTAAAAGACCGTCCTGACGATAAGCAATTAACCTCTGAAATACTCTCAATTATCTATCAAAAGAGACGAGAGGAAATAGAAGAGTTACTATAAAGCAAGTACAATAATTACTGCTAGCAATTAATATCTATACGCTCTTTAAAGACCTTTTTGCTTGGGTCTTTTTTATTGACTATTCCTAATAGCAATTTATAATAAACATAGCTACTAGACATAGCTACTCTTCCGAGTGCAATAAGCCTCTCTACTGTGGGTGTGGAGGGGTTTTGTTGTATCTATTTATAATCATCTCTCTGTCAGCAAATTATATATTATACCTCTACGGATTCATCGGTAAAGGGTTTTACTTTGTAAAAAAGCTTCGCTTCAAGCCCTTGACAGCTTCAGCCTACGAGCTTTTTTTTATTTGTTGCTGTCCAGAGGATTTGTTATTTTTTACCCCCTACAAGTAATTAGGTGACATACTAACTTTAATAGTATATAAGTACTGGTGTAGATAGATTTAAGAGCGAAGCTATGCCAAGTGATAAGCCTAAAGTAACCTCCTACCTAGAAGTGACTGAGAAGACTGTTTTCGATAAGTTCTGTAGTGAGCAGGGTTATTCTAATTCTGAGGGAGTATCCCACCTGATTAGAGAGCAGTTGATTGAGAAGACTGGGAGTCATACCGCTATTAGTAAGTTACTGGAGCATGAGGACAAGATAGGACTGCTAGCATCAGGAGTACGTAAAGCTGGCGATTTAGCAACAGCTACAGCTAATAGGAATGAGATTCTAGCAGGGATTATTAGCAGCCTTAGAGCCGAGTTAGACGAATTACGCAAAGAAATACTATATAGCCCTAAGAGAGAGTTTACAGACGAGGGATATAGCCGATATAACGGGTCAGCCTATAGAAAAGGTTACTCTGTGGCGTAAAGGCGTTTTTAAGCCTAGAGGATGTAGGATACTTGAGAAGCTTAGACCCTTTGAGGTAGTTCATGGTCAATGGCGGTTACGGGACAAGATAGCATAATTGAAAAACGTCCAACAAAGTGTCCAACGTTTTCTAAAAACGTAGACAGCTAAAGGATTTAGTAAAAAATACCCCCTTGAGATTATTTTGTTTAATTCTCAGGAGGGTATTCATTTTACTAGGTTGACACAACCCTGTATAATAACTTCAAATCAAGTTATTTCACTCTCCTTCTGAGGGTGCTTTTTCAAAATCGATATCTTCGACATCTGTCTTGGCTTCAGAGTCTTCTTTGTCTTGCTCTGTCTCTTGTTTGAGTACTTTTTTCTCTTCCTCGATAGTGTCTAAGAATTGCTTTTTCTCATCTCTGAGTTGGGTAACGTTCTCTCTAATTTCAACTACTTCTGAGGATACGTTGCCAATCGAACTAAAGGCATCCTCAACGTTATCCAGCGTGTCACTAAAGTTAGCTAGCTTAGATATAGCTGCGCTATGAGGATTAACCTTTTCAATCATTTCGTCATAGGCGTTTTCAGCTACTACACCAGACTCTCTTAAAGCGTTACCTATTTCCCCTGTATGCTGTACAGTTATCTCAGCTACAGAATGGGCTGAATTAGCCAATGAACGCACTGTATCGAGGAGGTTAGCCCCACTCTGATAGATTCTATTAGCTGCTGCTAGTTTAACGGTAAGTGCTTTATACTTTGCTTCACCTACTCCCTTCCCACTATAAAATAAGGTAAAAAATGAAGAGGCATAATGAATCAAACAAAAGCTTTGAAGAATCAGTCCTTTGATGCCGACACATGGCAGAAACTTTACTATCTTAACCAGCAACAGT
>Ga0209831_1003662_pt1 | contig 12543 bp, 17 predicted proteins | sample Maine_Asex4_meta_FD_187451 | JGI IMG/M metagenome (GOLD analysis project Ga0209831, IMG submission 187451) | Marine algal microbial communities from Maine, USA - Maine_Asex4_metaG (SPAdes) (version 2) | ecosystem: Host-associated > Algae > Red algae > Unclassified | place: Maine, USA | collected...
CGGGGGCGGCGCCGCGGCGCCGCCCGAGGCGGCGCCGCCGTCGGGAGCCGCGTCTTGCGGGACCGCCGGCGGCGGGTCGGCGGACGTGTGGGGCAGCCCCAAGCGCGCGGCGCGGCGCAGGTAAACGCGCAGTGTCTCGCGCGGGGCGTCCGCGGCGTCCATTCAGGTGGGCCGCGGGTACCCGGTCCAGTAGACTTGGATCCGGAGAGTGCCGTCGGGCAGCGTCGCGTGGTCCGCGGTGCGGTCCACGGCGTACCGCTGGCCGTAGGCCTCCGCCCCATGGAAGGAGCGCGCTGCCCGCAGCGCGGTGTGTTGGGCAGGGTACTCGGGCCCGCTTAAAGCGCCCCTGCGTCACCTTCAGCGTTGCCCGCATCTGCGGAATGAGCTGCACGAGGCGGGTCAGGAGGGCGGCTGGGCCCCGCTTCTCGGCGGCGGTGCCGCGCTGCGCCGTGATGGGGTACGCCCCGGACTTGGGGATGTTTTTGAATGCCCAGCTGGATACCCCCATGGGGTTGCCCAGTTTTAGCGGGGTAACCCAGGTGGTACGGTGGGGGCGACTGTTATACGCCAGCGTCAGAGCCCCAAGGAGTTGGTCCCACGACCGCGGGTGCTCCGCCACGTAGTGGTTGAGGATCGTATGCATCGTGCGGTTGAACCGCTCCGTCTGCCCGTTCGTCTGCGGGTGTGACGGTGACGTCACCTTAGGCTCAATGTCGAGCAGGTTGCAAACCTGGCCCCAGAAGTGCCTAGTGAGCTGGGGTCCCCCAACCTAGAGGAGCCGGTCCGGCGGACCATAAGCGCCCACCCAGTAGTCCAGGACGACCGAGGCGCAGTCCCCCGCCGACATACCGTCCATAGGGATGGCGCGCACCAGCTTGGTGAACCGATCGGTGATCACCAGGATGAACCGGTGGCCGGCGGCCGTCCGCTCGAGGGGCCCGTAGAGGTCCGCCGCAATGTCCTGGAAGGGCATGGTGGCGGGAAACAGAGTGAGGGTCGAGCGCCGCGCCAGTGTGCGCACGCGGTGCCGGGCACAGCTGTCGCAATTCCTCACGTAGGAAACGACGTCGGCCGCCATGCCCACCCAGTAGTAATACCGCCGCATCGCCGCATACGACCGGGACTCCCCGGGGTGCCCAGCGAGGGTCGCGTCGTGCTCCAGGTGAAGGACCTTCTTCTGAAAGGAGGCCGGGACCACCAACTGGTGTGCGCCGTCGGGTGCCGCGCGTCGGCGGAAGATCTCATCGGGGTCCTCAAAGAACGGGATGTGCCGCCAGGCGTTCAGGGCCTTCACGATCTCCTTGCAGTACCCGTCGTCGGCTTGGGACGAGAGCACCGTGTCCCAATCAATGTCACGGACCGTAGGGCCGCCGACGTAGCTGGCCTCATCGAGCCCCCGGACCGTGTTGGTCCGCACGGCAAAGATGGGGACCGCGTCGTCGAACGCAGTCTCGTCGCTGGCCCCGGACTTCAGGCGGGAGATGCTGTCGGCCATGAAGTGCGTCATTCCCGGCTTGTAGGCGACGTCGAACTCCAACCCGCTTAGGCATAGGCGCCAACGTTCCAGGCAGGGATTCCCCGAGCCCTCGATGTTGAGGATCCACCGCAGGCAGTCGTGGTCTGTGCGCACGAGGAAACAGTCACACTCGAGGTAGGGGCGGGGCTTGAGCGACGCCCAGACGACCGCCAAGCACTTCTTCTCCGTGACCCCGTTGGGGAGCTCGTTCGTTACCATCCGCCGGCTGATATACGCGACCGGCTGGAGCTTCCGTCGTCTTGCTCCTGCAGCACGGCGGCGCCTACTTGCGTCCCGCAGGCGTCCACGTCGAGGACGTACTTCCGCCCGCGCCGCGGGAGTGCGAGGATCGGTGGGGTCGTGAGGGCCCCCTTGAGCCGGTCGAACGCCTGCTGCTGCAATGGCGTGGCGGGGGGCACTAGGACAGGGGCCGTGGACCCCATGTGGTCCGTCAATGGCGCCGCCATCCGTGCGAAGTTCGGCACGAACCGGCGGAAGACGTTACACATCCCCACGAAGCTCCGTACTCGCGTGCGGGTCGTGGGGAAGTGCGCCTGGCGCAGGGCGCGCGTGTGCGCGTTCATCACGCCGAGCTGTCCCGGGTTGATTTCGTGCCCGAGGTACTTCACGGTCTTACGAAAGAACCGGCACTTGGGCAGGCGGAGTGTCACTTCCGCGTCGCGAAGCAGGCGCAGAACGCGGTCGACGTGGCCGACATGTTCCTCTTCCGTCTTGGAGTACACGATGACATTGTCGAGGTAGATATGGCAGCTTTGCCACTTCACCCCGGAGAGGATGATGTCCAGCGCCCGCTGGAACGTCGCCGGGGCGTTTGTTGAGCCGAACGGCATCCGTTTGTACTGGTACGCGCCCTCGTGGCACACGAAAGCCGTCTTCTCCCGATCTTCGGGCGCGATGGCAACCTGCCAGTACCCGGCGTTGCAATCCAACGTCAAGAAGATGGTCGCCTCGCCGAGGCTGTCGATGCACTCGTCCATCCGGGGCAGCGGGTACGAGTCCTTCTTGGTGACGACGTTCAGCAGTCGATAATCGATGCAGAAGCGGAGGGTGCCATCATTCTTGGGGACGAGCACGACCGAGAAGCCCCATTCCGACGACGTCGGTTCGATGACGTCCGCGACCAGGTGCCGCTTGACCTCGGCCGTCTCGGCCTCCTGCGCCGTGTGCCCCGCGCGGCTCGGCGCGAAGCGGACGGGCCGGGCGCCGGCGTGGAGGTCGATGCGGTGCTGGGTGGCCTTGATGACGCCCAGCGCCTGGCCCGTCCACATTGCCTTGTGCTGGTCCAGCATGCGGCGGATCCGGGTGTGCAGCGCCAGGTAGACATCCGGTAGGTCGACGTCCTCCACTTGCGGAGGGGACGCGGGCGGCGCTGCGGCTGCCACGGCGCCGCCTTCGCCCGGGTCCCGGGGTCGCGCGAGGATTGCGGGCCCACTTCCCGCTGCCGTCGCCGGGTCCGAGCTCCGCCCGGACGCCGGGTCGTCCCGGGTGCTTGACTTCGCCGCCACGACGTCTTAGGCGGCCGTGGCAGACGTGAAGGCAGTGGCGGGCGGTCCACCGGGGGGTGCCCCGGGGAGCACCTGTACGACGCCCGTCGTGAGCAGCTCGACGTAGCCGACGTTGGCCCTCTGCCGGAGGATGACCTCGCGCGCGCCAAAGTTGGTCACGATGACCGGGAAAGATAGCCCCGGCACAAGGTCGTGCACGCCGTTGGCGATGGTGACACCAGCCGTCGTGAAAAGGCGCGAGGCGTCGAACACCTGGCCCAGGCCCTTCCGGATAGTCCGCACCCAGAAGACCGTGGCCGCCGACGGCGGAAGCCGCGTCTTGTGCGTCGCGCGGAGAACGCAGGAGACGCCGATCGAGCGGTCAACATCGTCCATCGGCCCCCGTAGGATCGCCGTGACGGACCCGTCCGTCCAACGGATGGACCCACTTTAAGGCAAGATGGCGTGGGCGTTGTCGTCGATGGACGTGGAGCCCAACATGACTGGGACGGACAGGTCGTCGACGACGAGGAAGGAAACCGGGACGATCCGTGCGCCCGTCTGGAGCCACAGCGTGACGGGACCGCCAGTGCGTAACCGCGCGTTGTTGGCGTCTCGCAGACGTACCTGTTCCTCCTCCTGGGAGATGACAACCTGGGGAAGCCAGTCGGGGGCGAGGGCGTTCCGGCGGACCCAGTTGGGGCCCACCCCCGTGTCGACGACGACGCCGAACGCAAGGAGGGACAGATCGTCCAGCCCCAGCGAGGCCACGATGCGGTAGTTGTGCAGGCTGAAAAGCAGCACATCCTTGCCCCCGGACGGGGTGCCTGGCGCCCGCGTGGTGTCCGCGACGGCAGTGGCGTGGCGGCGAAAGCGGGTTCGCTCGCGCCGGGCGCGTCCCCGGAGGCGCCGCCGGAGCCCCTGCCCGATGCACGCCCCGTTGGCGGGTGAGTCCGCCTGGATGCCATCCCCGCCACCACACGGCCGGAGGTCGGAGTGGCCAAGGGCCAGTACCGATGTGGCGACCGGCGGTGACGGAGGGACGACCTCGGTGGTTACCAGGGGTTGTCAAGGATATATCCATCAGGATTATATCCGTACATTATATCCGAATCCACTTCGGATACGAGCCGGGGACGCACATCCAAATTGCATTATGAGAAAAGGAGGAGAGGATATATGTATCCTGTCCGACAGAAATTGCGAGATTATTATATCGGATCCGTATCCCAGATATGAGAGTCAGGATACAGAGATATATACTGTTACAAGACTTGCCGCGCCTGGATAATTCTGGTTAACCACAGTCGAACTCTCTTTTCGCGTGCCAACAATCAGGGAATCACTGTCCGAACATTTGGCAGCGACAAGCGGCGATGCAGCCCGACCCGGGTGAAACCGTTCTATCACGAAACTCGACCCGATTGCGTTGTTTTCAGAGTGTAACACGAGATTCAGAACGGTCTTTCTGACGTCCGTTTACTCAAACGGCGTGGAACCGCCTCGACGGCGCCCGTTGGGGTGTTGAAATCAAATGTGGATTTCAAGTCGTACGGACGTCCATTTAGCACTCAAATAACGGCTGGATGGCGATCTTCTTGGGCTCTAATTGTGCTGCCCGTCGGACTTGGGGAATTATATTCGCATCCAATAATCGTATCCGGATACAATTATAATCTACTCAAATATCCGAATCCGGAGGCAGATATCCTGATCCGGATCTCAGGTGAGGCAGTTATCCGTAATCAGATACGAAGGATCGGCGTGTATCCGTATCCTATTACGCCCCAAAACCCATATCCTGACAACCCCTGATCATCAGTGACCTCCTTCGTCACAGCACCGCCAGTTCACGCAGACACTGGTTACCGGCGTCGCCGGGACGGGGCGGCGGTCCGGCACGTCCGCCGTCGTGTGGCTGACCCCCCCGCGCCGCGCGAGGATGCGTGGGCAGAAGGCGGGCGCTGGCGGAAACCCCGCTGAGGCCCGCCGCTTGCGGACCTGGCGCAGGCGGGTCGCCGTGATGTAGCAGTGCCGGTGTGCCTTGAGACGGACAACGTCCGTGGGCAGCCCACTAAGGGGGCCGCCCCATACTCGTTTCCCCGTGCGTGGCAGGTGCGGCCGTCCCCAAGACCCGCGCCGTCGGCGCCCGCGGCCGACTCCTCGGAGGAACTCTCCCCCTCGTCGCCTGCTGCGTCCGGGTACGCCCGGTCATCCGTCTCCACGGCGTGGACGAAAGCGGCCGCGCCCGGCGGGACGGTCCCATTGGTGGCGACGGCCGGCGCTACCGGTGGAACCGGCGGTCCCGCACCCAGGGGCAGGGGTGCCGGCGGCGCTGGTCCCCGCCCGTTGCGGTGTGGCGCGACTGCCTCGCGCAGCGCGCGTCCGTGGGCCCGCACCTCGGGGGACTGGGCGGGGCACTCCCACACCCAGAGCCCAAGATAGCCACAGAACGAGCAGGCCCCCCGCCGATGGGGCGGGGGCCCCGCCTTGTGTACCCCGCCCCATCCGCCGCCGCGCGGTGGAGGCGCCCCGCCACAGGGAAATTGCGGAGGGCGGTCCGAGTGCGGGAAGACGGTTCCCGCCCGTGAAGGCACCTGAGTGCCCGGCGCCAGGGTACCGTGCCCGCGCCCCGCCCCCGTGTGAACGGGGTACAACTCCGGGCGCCCGCCCCGCGCGGTCTGCTGTTGCCAGCCCGACGCGTGCGGCAGACTGCCCACCGGTAACACCGGGACGTCGCCCGGGGGCCCGTACTCAACGGGCGCCGCCGACGCGGCCAACACCGCGGCCCACTCGGCCCGCTCCGCCTTGGTACCGTAGTCCGTCACGGACAGAGCAGCTGCGGCCGAGGCGGCTCCCACCGGGAGGGCGACGGACGACGCCGGCCGGGTCCGACGGGGCTCCTGTTCTTCGCCGCCGACCGACCGGGAGGTGCTCCCTTTGGGCTTGGCCTGGAGCCTGACCCCCCGGGCCTCACGGGTGGCTGCTCCCGTCTTGGCAAGGAACATGCGCAGCTTGGGGAAGGTCCGGCCCAGGGTGTTGAAGTTCCGCCCCAGGGCCCTGACTTCCCGTCCGACGCCCTTGAGTAGGATACTCTTCAGCTCGGCCTCGTGTAGGACCGTGCCCAAGGCACGGTTAGCATCGAGGATGCGGTTCGCAAACTCGTGCTTGTCTTCCCAGTTCTCTTGGGATGCTTGCATGAGGGACTGGAAATGGTTCACCAGGTCGTCCCCGTCGAGGTACTCGTTGAGCAGGGCAAGGACCGCGCGCTTGTACTTGAGCTGGCGCGAGACGTGGGTGTCCATAACGCGCTGGAGCACCCCGAGCACCTCGCTCGTGACGAAGTACTGTAGCAATGTCACTGCCGTACCCTCTTTCAGCCCGCTGCCGTCGCATGCCGTCTGGAAGCTCTCAAAGAACGCCACCAACCCCAACGGGGTGTCCACCGCAAGACTACCACAACGTGTGCATCAAGGCCTTGACGTCCGCGCGGATGCCGCGGATGGAGTCGCCTTGCGGGAGGTGTAGGCGGCCTCCTATTTGTGCAAGCCGGTACCGTTCCGGCGACAAGAGCCCCTTGAAGCGGCGGTCGACCACCGCGTCTTCCCGCTGCTCCTGCCGGAAGGCGCGCAGCGCCTCTTGTACCAGGACCCGTTGTGGCCGCTTGTCGGCCGCCCGTGCCCGCCGTCGGCGGCATGTCGCCGCGGGGTCACTTCCAGTGGCGGAGGAGGAGGTCGAGCCGTCGCTGCTGTCCGTCGACTCCGCCCCCTCTGGGGGCGGAGGACGAGTTCGACGGACTCTCGTAACTCTCGGTCGACGAGAGGGGCCCCGAAGATGGGGGTGACGCGGCCCGTCGGGCGTTCCGACGCCGGCGGTGGCCCTTAGAGGGAACCGCCTTAGGGTGTCGACGCTCGGCGCCCCTCCGGGACCGCGGCCGCGCAGGACGCGCGGCCGGCGAGGCAGTCACCGTCAGGGCGGACCCCGTCTAGGTATCGCCCCCCGTTTGAGGGCGCTCCCCGGACGAGCCCGACCCGGGTTCCGGGGGTGCCGGTCCGCCCGCGCTCGCGGTCCCAAGGGAAGGTCCCTGGGACGCCGCGAGGGCCAGGGCAACGGCCGCGCCGCGCCCCGGGACCGGGGTCCCGTCCGATGCCGCGGTCGACGCCTCCTCCGCGGCGTCACGGAACACATGAGCCAAGTGGCGCAGGTGCCCGGGGTCGGCCGCCGCCAGAGGTAGTCCTGGAGCCGCGGCTCCGTCGACCCCCTGCAAGCTGGGCCCCGACCCGCCCGTCACGGACGGCGCGTCCAGTGACCAGTGGTCCCGGGTGGTCCTCTGCCACCGGGCCCGGGCCACCTCTACCGGGGTGACGCCGAACGCTTGCTGTGATTCCCGGCGCTGCCGCTCGTCCTCCTCCGGCGACAGCGCGTCCATTGGTCAACGCGGCCCCCGGCCCGCGGGGGTCCCGCCATCTAAGGTTCCCGATGAACTGCCCACCGCGTCCACGCGGGGAGGGCCAAAGGGCGGCACCCCTTCCAGGCGCTGCCCGTCCAGGGGAGAAGGGTGAACCCCCGCGCCCCCTGCCTGGGGCTCCATCAGCGTGGACGTCCGTCCCGCGCCGGGAGGAGGACGAGCCCTGGTGGTCGGCGTGCGGCTGGGGTCCTCGGGCGTGGAGTTCGACTCACATGCCACCGTACCGCCGCCGCCAACCGGGACCGCCCTTACACCCCCAACGGGGGCCACGGCGCCCAAGGCCGGTATTGCCCCGGGGTCTCCCGCCGGTGGCGCGTCCGTCACCTGGCTAGTGCCGGGCATCTCAAACGGAGGAGCGCCCCCGTCAAGCGAGGAAGACAAGGAAGATCCACAAACCATGGAAGCGGGGCCCGCGTATTGATCAGATGTCCTCCGTCACCGCACCGCAATACAACCAACGAGATTCCCCCGACTCTTGGTACCGAAAGAGGTGTCGATCCGCGACACGCACGGCGTGCGTACAACGGGTCTCACCCGGAGCGCACAATGAAGTACCACAATCTAGGGGGTGACCTCAGAGGGAGGGAAGTAACGGCCGTCCTAGCCGCTCGCGCGACACCCGCTATGGGACTCGAGGTCCGGGAAGTCGGGCCGATCCAAACGCCATGACATCGAAACAAGGTTTACTTGCCGGCGACGACGGTGCCTCCCTTTTGGCCGACATCACAGCAAGCCCGCTACCATTCGATTGGGCCCACGGCGCCCTGCCTCAAGTGGCCCGACCAACAGCCCCCCTGCCGACCGGGCGGTCTGGCGGCGACGCCGTGCCCGCACACGCCTACTTAAGTGGCTCTTTTGGATTTGAAAAACAAGATGCCCTACAGAAGCTGCCTGAATGCGACGCAATTCTGGTGTGGCCTCCGATGGCTTTGGTCGTCACTCTCGTGTCGGAGCGGCAATTTGACAGGACGTCTTGCTCGCCGCCACGTCCGCCTGTCGACGGATCATGCCGCACCGTGCTCTTGATCGCTGTGCCGCCATCCTGCCGCCTCTCCGTTCGCCCCTTTCGTTTCCAAGCACCTTGAGGGCCGGCCCTGGACGTCAACAACTATATGTTAAATCAGGGTCTGCATAAAACCATGGTGTTCGGTCAGCAGGACCGGACGACACGAGCTCTGCTGTTAACGAAGGCAGTCCAATTCCTCCGGGTTCTTTTATTGATAGTCTTGGGTGGACTGTATGTTTTTGGCATCATCGTGATCAACGCTCTGAGCTGAACCCAATGGTATGACTTCTCATGAGATCGACAAAATTCTTTTGATTTCTTGACATCCAAGGTGCGGTTCTAGTGTCTATTATACCGCAATATCGCATCAAAAGATGCGAGGTCGAGCATAAAATGATGCGGTGTCCTAATCGCGGTTTCCGGGGCACCTGAGTGGGACACCAATGAATGCACGTTGATGCTCTTCTCATTTGTACGATGAGACTGGGCTACGGTCGTGACGGTCCATCACGAAGAAAATACGTACAGCAGTACCCCTGTAGAAAAATATTGCGGAAAAAGTACTCAGAAGGCCTCTCCAGGAGGGGTCGAACACCGGCCCCCCCCTACTCCTCCGCCCCCAGAACCTCCAAAATGGGCGATACGTACTGGCCACGTTCAGCATGCTGGCCGGGCGCCGCGGCCATCCTGAGTGGCACCATGGACGGGGACCGGTGCGACTCCGACTTGGAGGCCGGCGAAGAGCGTTGCGCGTCGTCGGCCGCGTCGACGGTCGCGGCGGTGGCAGAGGCAGTTGTGGCGGCGGCGGCTGCGTCATATCCCCCAATCTCCCCACTACCGCTGAATAGCACTATGCATTGTCGCCGTGGACAGGAGGCGCTGGAATGGGGCGGCGTCTGCCGCAGGTGGCGGGTGTGCCGTAGGGAAAGGGGCGACGCAGGTTACCAACGGTCTGAAGCCGGGAGGTGGGGGGGGGGCGAGGCGGTTGGTTGGTTTGGGAAAGGGGGGGTGGGCCGGCGAGGAGAAAGAAGAAGAAGAAGCCCGGAACGTTGCTCTACGTTGTCCCTACTCGTTCAAGCTCACTCCCGCCGCATACCGTACCCTCCACCTGCCGGTCTGCCTGATGCCTCCTTTCCTCGCAGCGCAACCGACCCCCCTGCCGCCACCACCCCGCCAACTCACCTTGCCACGCCGTGCCCCGCCCCGCCCGCTGCTCAGTGTCGACGGAAAATCCACACAAAGTCTCGCCCCGCAACCCCACCGAACCCACCCCACCGTCAGGCACTGCCGCTAGTCCCAGGGGGTGCGAGCTCACGCAGACGGGGTAGAGCCCGGCGGGTGTCGCAGCAGCACGAACGCACTGAGTACCTTGTGGGTGGCTAACTATTTTTTAGAAGAGTCTATAGGTACCGAGAAGCCAGGAGGCAACCTATGCGCCGGAAACGGGGGGGGGAGGGGGTGGAAGAGGAAGGTGGGCAGGGGGACGTGCAGATACACAAGGGCGGTTTAGTGACTCAGTTGGGTAGTGAGGCGGTGGTGCGGTGTGGCCAGGTCTCACAGTACGTTGACGAAGGGTCGGCGACGTACAAGAGGCACGTAAAAAGAGAGAGAGGGGCCGGGACGATGGGGAAGCGGCTCGCGGGAAGCTCTGACGCGGGGAGTGAGGCGACAAAAGGCGGTCGGGGGTGTAGCGGGGGGGGCGCAACAGCGTCCTCGCAAGCCCAGAGATCTGAGAGCATGTCACTACCCTCCAGAAAGGCCGCTGGGGGTCCGCGCGGGCCGTGGTTGACCACGGCGCCGCTTCTGTGAGAGCCCGTTGCAGGGCGTGAATGCGCTACGGAAGCGCAGATACTCGCGCCAAATCCCAACCTTTTCTCGGAACAACATGCCCCCGAGTTCCCCCAAGACCCTTCCAAGTCCGCCTCTGTTGTCGGAATGAGCACCAGAGGTCGAGAAGCGCAAGAAAAACCGTGCCAAAAAACCGCATGAATTGATGCGAGTCGCATCAAATGATGCGGTCAGTAGAATAGACACTAGGCCGTAGAGCTACATGGGGAGACTCTGTAATGCACTCAGATGAAAGGAACCCATCCGACCGCTATCGGCTCAAGCAGCAGACTGCATCTTGTTCGAACTGGGCTCGTCGGATCTGATCTCCTTCGCATGAGAGCCGAAGACAGATGAGAGACCGGCCTCCCACTCCCAGTGGACTCGAGGGCTTCTCGTCTGTTAAGTAGGTGTCATGCGCTGATTGGCCCACATCCAATTTCGCAGGAAGAACTGGGGACGTGAAGGCAGCATGTGCGATGTTTTCCAACCCTACTGCCGGCCACCGCAACCGCCAATACAAAGCCAAAACTGTTGGACCGATCCAGTGAGGTGGCTTCCTGGGCCCTGAAATCCGAAAGAGCCGCTGGAGGCGGTCTTAACCAAAGGTCGTTTTCACGCATTAAGGCGCATGAGCGCGACTCATACTGGCGCGCACAGAACTCGGCAATGGAACTAGCGCTGGCGCTCCGTATGGACGCATCCTGGAGCCTACGTCATCAGCTTCTTTATGACACACTTTCAGGCGGCTACGACGATGGGCTTGAGAGATAGACGTTTTCCTTGCATCCCACAGTTGTCTTGACCGCCTTTTTGTTGAATAAATGGCCCGCTGATGACGCTGCAGGCGGTAACTCGACGTGGCTAGGCAACAAAATGCATGTCATCGGTGCTGCGGGGAAGTCTGGACGATATTTGTGGCCGTTGGTCGACATGGGCGGTGGTGGTGGGGGGCAGGTGATGGTCGTAGCCGGCCGAGAGAAAGTGCAGTTCCATGGGATGCCAGATCGGATCAATAATCATGCACAAAGAAGCAGAAGAGAAGGAACGTCCCGCAGAGGGGAGAGATGCTCGTGTCAGACGTGTTGCACACAAACACAGAACGTACGCACACCGCCCTCCACAGTAAATGACTCTACTCATCCACTGACTCCTCTGACTTTCCAACTGACTCCACTGACTCCACTGACTCGGCAAATGACTCCACTGACTCCCCAACTGACTCCACTGACTCTCCAGCTGACTCCACTGACTCCAATGACTCCACTGACTCAGATCCTTCCGTGGTCCACTTGCTAGTTGAAAACCTGGTTCCAATTGGGCATCCCTAAATTCACACCCCAACCACACCGCACACATCGTCGGGAAATTGTACCACTGTACTTGGGCGTACTGACGAGTATTGCTGATCCCCGAATTTTGTGCTGGTGGACAGAGACTGAGTTGCGGACCGACTCTCTCCACCAATCAGATGCGCCCCTGGGACTCACTTGGTGCTCCTGATTGCTTACATGTGCCCATGCAGCCTGGAAATCAACGTCAGCTCCTCTTATTTTCTGCACTTCTGGCGAGGAGACAGTAGAAAATCTCAAGATCTCGCGTGGGCAACTTGCTCCGTGCCAAAAAAAGCGAATCAAGCGGCAACAAACAGTGAGTTCTGCTCGATGCAAGGTCCTGGCACAGAATGCGGGCTTTCTAGTGGCTTCGATGCCTTCTTACTGTTGTTTCAAACCAATAGAGTGCTCTTATTCAGAGTCAGTCTCTGTCTCTGTCCATTAGGACAAAACTCGGAGATCAGCAATACAGCGCGTCGCATTTCAGATTGAGGTGAAAGGGGCCCAGTACATATATTCGCGGGGTTACTTGCCTCGTTTCCCCACAGTGTTCTTCCAAACAAGTGCACCAGCCATTATTCGCGTTTTAAGACGTGCATGTACTGTGACACTGGCCAATAATGTCTCTGCGAGGGGGGGTGGTTATTAAACAACCCCCCCCTCAAGGGCTCTGTGGGGACCCTGTCCAGACGGAATGCAATTGCACAAGACTTGAAGCGTAGCCGACCATTCCATTGAAACGTATCGCGCGCCGACAACGGTACGTGTCTCGCAGAGATGCGTCCTGCCGAATTTGTGGGCGCTACGCTTCGGGCCTGCCGGCAGTCGTTCTAGAGGATTGCTGACACTGCGTCCGGGCTCTTTTTTCCTACGCTTCATCAGCCCTA
>Ga0209831_1003663_pt1 | contig 12541 bp, 8 predicted proteins | sample Maine_Asex4_meta_FD_187451 | JGI IMG/M metagenome (GOLD analysis project Ga0209831, IMG submission 187451) | Marine algal microbial communities from Maine, USA - Maine_Asex4_metaG (SPAdes) (version 2) | ecosystem: Host-associated > Algae > Red algae > Unclassified | place: Maine, USA | collected...
TCTGTAGGTTTTGAAGGCACCAATGATTTTGATGGCTTGAATGCTGTTTTATTACCGTTGGTATTAGCTGCTACAGGTATCATCACTTCTATTATCGGTACTTTCTTTGTGAAAGTAAAGGATGGTGGAGACCCTCATAAAGCCTTAAATTTAGGAGAATTTATTGCTGCTGGGTTGATGCTAGCGTTAACTTATCTTATTATCACTTGGATGTTACCTGCTAGTTGGTCATTCGGTGGTACGCAATATTCTTCTATTGGTGTATTTGCTGCCGTTATTATCGGATTAGTTTCTGGTTTGGCAATTGGTAAAATTACAGAATACTATACAGGTACAGGCACAAAACCTGTACAAGGTATTGTAGATCAATCTGTAACGGGTGCAGCAACCAACATTATTGCTGGATTAGGCGTAGGAATGATGTCTACTATGTGGCCTACTTTGATTTTAGCATCCGCTATTATTGGTGCACATTATTTTGCTGGTTTATATGGTATTGCGATTGCAGCAGTAGGTATGTTATCCAATACAGGTATCCAGTTAGCAGTAGATGCTTATGGTCCTATATCTGATAATGCGGGTGGTATTGCAGAAATGGCAGAATTGCCAAAAGAAGTACGTCAGCGTACCGATAAATTAGATGCAGTAGGTAATACAACTGCAGCGATTGGTAAAGGTTTTGCGATTGGTTCTGCGGCATTAACGGCTCTAGCTTTATTTGCTGCTTTTATGGTAACAGCAAAGATCGAGACTATTGATATTGCACAACCGGTAGTAATGGCTGGTTTATTCATTGGTGGTATGTTACCATTTGTTTTCTCGGCAATGTCAATGGGTGCAGTTGGACGTGCAGCGATGGATATGATTCAAGAAGTACGTCGTCAATTCAGAGATATTCCAGAATTGAAGGCAGCTTTGGCGATGATGAAAAAGAATGAAGGCAAAGAAATGTCAGAATGGAGTAAAAGCGATCGAGCAGTATTTGATGCTGCGGATGGCAAACCAGAATACAGCAAGTGTGTAGAAATTTCTACTACGGCTTCTATTAGAGAGATGATATTACCCGGTTTATTAGCGGTACTAACTCCTGTAGTTATTGGTTTTGGTCCACGACTTTTTGGCTCAGATGCTGGTGCAGAAATGTTAGGTGGTGTACTAGCAGGTGTAACCGTTTGTGGGGTATTAATGGCTATATTCCAATCAAACGCAGGTGGTGCTTGGGATAATGCGAAGAAGATGTTTGAGGAAGGAGTAACTATCCAAGGCGAGAAGCATTACAAAGGTTCGGAGGCACACAAGGCAGCCGTTGTTGGGGATACGGTAGGTGATCCATTTAAGGATACTTCTGGTCCTTCTTTAAATATTTTATTGAAATTAATGTCTGTAGTGGCTTTGGTTATTGCACCGTTTTTGTAGGAAAATAACAAAATTTAAATTCCAACTGAGACGTTATTTTACATTAGTGATTTAGTTTTAGAATTTGATTTCTATTTGGTGTAACAGAAAACCTGAATCTTCTTTATAGAAGGTTCGGGTTTTCTTATTTTTTTACAAATTTCCCAATCTGATAAAGATGCTCCTTTTCTGTAAATCCACTAATAATATAAACGCCTGAAGGTAGATTTTGAATAGACACTTCAAGGTTTAATTCATTAGTAGAGCTAATACTTTTTTCAAAAAATAACTGTCCCATTATATTTGTAATGCGTATCCTTTTAATAGGGCAATCTACACATTGTATTGTTAATTGCTTATTGGCAGGATTTGGAAAGAGTTTTAAAGTTGGCTTATTCTTAAGAATGGTTTTCGTATCACTCAATAATCCATAGTTTACCCAAGGACGAGCCTGCTTAATAATAAGTTGACCTTCTTTCGTAATTTTATATTCAATATCCATTGCAAAATTTTCCTCATTGTAAGCATCATATAGTTGCTCAAATTCTTGGTGGATAATGGACAAATAGTCTCTAAGTTGTTCTAAATATTGTTCGTCCAAAACTGTTGTTCCAGCAGGTACTAGATTGGAAGTTTGCAGAACGGTATAGGTCAATTTCCTGTTAACATCCTTATCCACTACTACTTCTTCGGGAATGGAGTTCGCATCAGGATTGGTAATCAAATCTTCTCCAACTTGGGTATTCAAATAAAAAGTATTAGACGTATTATATAGCGGGTCGATACTGACACCTACGCCGTTCGCTTTTTCATCTGAGTAATTTGGATGGCATAAAACGCCCATAGCGGCAGTAGCATGATCTATTCTATAAAATTCTCTTTCTTCGTAAGCTCTTAAATTCCACAAACTCGCATAGACTTGTTTAATCGACTTAGAGATATGTCCTTCCTTTGGATGTTGTGTTTTTGAATCATATAGCCCCGCCCCATTGAACCCTGCCAAATCCTCATTATTAGAACTTGATCGGCATCTAATAGAAGTGCCTTGTGGGAAGGAAGCGTGCATAGCAGCCAATTCATCCATCATCCAAGTTGGCATGGAGGCTTGCTTAATCTCCTTTCTTAATTCTTTTAATCGTTCATTTCTAATCGCTCGATCTGCTTTAAATTCAGGATTGCTTATCATCTGTTCAATTACCTCAAAGAAGTTATTGAATTGCATAAATTCTTGATAAAAATAGAAGGGAATACCATAGCCATTAGGTATCGTTCCGTCAGGAAAACCAAAGTTGTGCATGGTAGCTATATTCGCACATTTTGCCCCAAAGCCATCAGACATTTCAAAGTCAATTTCTTCTAAGGGTAAGATAGTGGTGTAATTCAAATTCAAGGGAGGTGCCTGTGTTGTAGTAGGTCTTATTGCATCAAACCAGTTATTGACTTCCGCTAGGGTAGCCTCCCTAATGATATATTTATCCTGTTCTACTTTAAAATAGACATACTGATTTAGTAAATTAGCAATAGAATCAATAGCTAAAGGATCTCTAATAAAGGCATTAGGTACCTTATTTTGAATGGCTCTTAAATTAACATGTGACAAAGGAGTTTGAATAACAGAAGTTATGATACCTCCTACACGAGGAAGGGAATTGGGTAAGGTTTCATATAAAACAATGTCTCTAGGTCCGGGTATTTCTTCTAAAGTTATTTGGCGAAATAAACCAAATCCCTCTGCTTGATTCAATCCCCAATAATCTACCCCTTGGTATATATCGTCTTCCAAGAGAATAGGAATTCTGGATTGTTGATAGTGCAATGTATCTGTTCTATATTGTGCTTCACTGTTTTCCGTAACAAAATAAGATAAGTTGTTTTTTAAGAAGGGCATATTAGCAGCCAACAATTCATGGGTTTTTTGTACTACCTGAAATGCTTTAGGCTTTCCATTGCTATAATTAAAAGCAAAAGTTCCCAATGTGCCATTATTGGAAATACTAGTAGGATGATAAATAACTTGCCCTTTTATGATCTGATCGCCGAATTGGTCGATACCTATTTCTTTCGCAAAATCTGAATGAAGTGCATGTTTATCTCCATTAATAAAAAATACTTGTGGATGCTCTAAATCGACAATCATAAATTTCACAAATTCTTTACTATTAAGAAATTCAGACCATTGTATAAAATCCTTTTTAATGGATAATGCCTGAAACGTAGAGAAATTGTCTACTACAATCCTTCCATCCTCACTCGCTATTGTTGGAGCTGCATTGATAGGATTTTGGAGGGGAATATTTTGATATTCTAGGAGGTCATTTATCCCATCTTCGTCTGTATCGTTAGGAAAATCAATGGGATATTCTAGTATTTTATAATGCTCAATGGGATAAGCACCGAGTGTTTCCTCAATGATAGTAGTAGAATCCGTACCTAAAGTCATGGAAGTAGTTACCACAAACGAACTATCTTCGTGGTGTCTGATTCGTAGGATATAATAATTGTTAGCCGTTGAATTTACCTCTAATTGGACCTGCCCGTATGCGTTGGTTGCATAATTGAGAATGGGAATTTCCTGTCCCTTCAATAGTGAAATACTAAGAAGCACGCACAGCAATAAAAAGGATAATTTTTGAAAAGAATTATTGTTCATGGATAAATAGTATAGGCTTTCATTGGAGATAAACTATGCTTTTACACTATCGTAAGCTGGACTTTAGCTATTGGTCTTTAGTCTTTGGTACGCTTAGGCTTGGTAGTAGAGGTTAGCTAAATACTTTCTTTAAACTCGAATAAAAAAGACGAGGTAAACGAAGTATTAAGATAACATCCTAGCACTTGGTAGGCTGCCACTAAAGATCAATGGCTAAAGTCTAGGCAAGTTAGTGCAAATAGTAAAAGGAAAAAAGAATTAGTGTAGGTAAGCTCGTAAAGGTGACAAAATTAGATAGGGGAGTAGGAAATAATTAATCTACTAGATGATGTTTTTAAATAAAAAACACAATAGCTTTCCACTTCTAAATCTGTTGCCATTAAGCTCAATGTCAACGGATGAAATGGCAACGGATAGAATGGCAACGGATAGAATGGCAACGGATAGAATGGCAACGGATAGTGGCAACGGATAGTGGCAACGGATAGAATGGCAACGGATAAAATGGCAACGGATTTAGAAGTGGAAAGCTGAGACTGTTTATTTATACATCAAGAAGAGGCTTTTTCTTTATCTGCAAGCACCAACATCTCAAAATCTTTAGTTGTTAAGGTATCCGTTCTTGAAAAACTTCCAAGCTTTGCGCCGAAAATTTCTATTTGTTGGTAGCCCAATGATTTTAGCAACCAATTTATTTCCGAAGGCATATAAAAACGTTGATTACAGTTAATTTGCTTGCGATTTCCAAAGTCGTCCTCAAATTCGATTACAGAATGATCCCTAAAGGTCATTAAATCAAAGTTGTTATTATGGAATTGGGTATTTTCTTTGTCTTTGTCCTTTGTAAATTCGTTGGTGGAATTAAATATTGGAAATAGCCCATTTAAAGTGGTGAAAATTATTTTACCATTTTTAGTGAGGGCGTTGGTAATACTTTTTAGAATCTCAAAATTTTCTTCGTCTGTTTCCATTAGCGGAAAGCCTCCTTCACACAGCATGGTTGCTATATCAAATTCTTGCTTAAAAGGTAATTGTCTGGCATCCGTTACCATAAAATTAATCTCCAAATTTTCAAGTTTCGCTTTTTCTTTGGCTCTTTTAATTTGAGTAGCAGACAAGTCAATTCCAGTAATGGAGTAGCCCCTTTTTGTCAGTTCGATGGCATGTCTGCCGGTTCCACATCCTACATCCAATATTTTTAAGGACTTCTTATGGTTTATTTCTTTTTCTATAAAATCACATTCTCCGATGGTCCCTTTGGTGAATCGTTCTTGATCATATTTCTCTGCTGAATTTTCGAAGAGTATTTCGTACCATTTTTTCATACTGTTAAGGCGGTTGTTTTTTATATGCAGAGTAGCCTACTTAATGTTAAGGACTAATTTCTATTAGTCATTAGGCTTGTTACTTTGGGAAGTGGCTGCAAATCATTTAAAAAGAAATAATATTTCGAATAAATAACGAATTGCAAATTTATATCACTTTTAGCGTTGATTTTTCATTTTACCTTAGTTCTTTCATTGGTCCAAACATTTTCATAATCGATTCCTCAATTTTGTCTTCAATATGTTTAGCTAGAATCAATTCCGTTTCTATATTCAGATAGCATTTTCCGTTTAGATATTTAAAATTATCCGATACGATTGATTCATATTCTTCTATTGTCATTAATTTACATTTGTAGAATTCAAATTCGCAGCTTTTGGAATCATTGAAAAAGTCAATAAAATGCTTTCTAAAGTCTCTTTTTATTTCTTCCCTGAATTCCTGAGTTTTTATTGTATTGAAATTGGTGTATGCTTTTAATACAAATAAGAAATTGATTTTATATTGATGAACAAACAAAGTATCTCGATCAAATAAACGCTCTTTGTAATGATATGATTTAACAGGTAATTCTTTCTTTTTTTCTATTAAATGTTCATCAAAATTCTTTTCATTTTCTATGTAACCATAAATAAAAAAATTTGGTGTAATATTATAACCTTCCGTAAGCTTATCTCTATATCTAATTCCCGTTTTGTAAGGTTTATTTTTATCTTTATTAAGTAAGTCTATGTTAAACTGAATTACATTTTTTGCGTATGTAAATTGCTTATATTTAGATAAACTACCAGCTTCACTATTGGATTTGTAATATTTTGAATCGCCAATGTAAAAGATATTACTTGTGTCAATTAAAGATTTATAGTCATAAATATGGTCAATGATTTTACCATCATCATTCTTTTTCAAATCTTTAAGTGAAACATCATTCACTTGCGTATTATTTAGTTCGTCAGAAAATAATTTATCAATCATATCTTCAAAAACCAAATTATAATTATTGACAGATAAAAAATCTTCTCTTTTTCTTTTAGAACTGCTTTTGTCTGTTTGAGAAAAGTAAATTTCACATAAACCGTACATTCTCTTTAAAATGTCATTAAAATAACGATACTTGATTTTCCTAAGTTTGCTAAGTCCATTAATTTGAAGTCTTTTAAATGAATTGCCTCTTATAACTTTAAAAGATTTATCTATTCTGAAATTAAGTTTATGGTCTTGATTAAAGTTTTCTAGAATAGAAAAGAAATAGGTTAATAATTCTTCTTCTGTATTTACAGTTTTCTTTTTGTTTCTAATTGAAACATAAATAGGTGAATTATTTGAAGTCAGAATCGGCAAAGACTTTCTTATCGTTTTTTCCCACTTTGGTTTTTTTGCCTGATTTGAATTATATTCTATATGTTTGTATAGAATATGATTTTTGTTTTTTTTGTAGAAATTCACAAAAGACAAAAGTAAATCTAGATAGGAATATTCTTGGTCTCCTAGATTAGTGTTTAATTCAAAACGTTCAGTTTTATTAACAATTTGAGAGTCTGTAATTCTCTTTCTGTATTCTAACAGACTGTTGTAAAAATATATAGATGATTGTCGAATCCAATTATACTGTAGATCGTAATGAATGTTTTTTATAGAGTTTAAATCTATCAATTCTTCTTTGGTTTTACCAAAAACTGAATTAACATCATCAATCATAAATACTTTTGGCAACATATAAATCAGTTCATTTTTTTCAAACGAATGATAATAGCCAACAGATATGATTTTGCCTTCTAAACCTTTATGATTGTAAAATTTTGGATCATCAAAAATGTTTTGGAGAGTTGAAATCGGATAATATGCTCCTTCAATTAGGATTTTCATCTAGTCTTCTTTTGTAGGTGCTGCCAATCCAATTTTTTCAAGGATTTTCAGGACTTTATCTTTACCATTTATGGCAATAGGGAAGAAGTCTTCATAAAAAGTATTTTCTTCAAATATGTGGTCATCTTCATCTTTAAAAACATCATTCCATAAATAGAAAATAGCCTTATTGATAAAATCTTCAAGCGTTATGACATTGTTTTTAGCTTTTATGAAGTAATTACCAATACATTTATCCATTCCTAAATTCCGATTCTCTTTGATTATAGTATTTACTTTTTCAATAAATTCAAGCCAAGAGAATGATTTCGAGTCTGAAACAACAACTTGATAACTTGAGGATGGATTTTCTTCTGATTTTTCATAATTTATTGGTATGTATTCCCAATCCCATCTTCTCTTAAAAGCACTATCCATTGGAAATAGCGATTGGTCAGAAGTATTCATTGTCGCTAAAATACTGAGGTTAGATGGTAATTTCATTTTGCCATTTTCAATACCTTTTATTCCATCTTCAGATGTAAGTTCTTTTACTAAATATTGTTTCAATTCGTTAGACGGCGTAATGTTGTAGTCAGGGTTTCTATCTAATAGTTGAAATATATCTCCAAAAATTTCGGCACAATTTCCTCTATTAATTTCCTCAATCACTAAATAATATTCATTGTCTTTATTATTCCAAGCATCTACATAGATGTTTGTAAATATTTGAGGTGCAAATTTGTATTTAATCTCTTCTTTTTTGGTGTCTTCATCTATTTCAGTAATTGGTTTAAAACCACCAATAAATGATGCGTAGTCATATTCTGGATGAAAAGTTACTCTTTCAGTCCTCTCTTCTTTACCTTTTAAAAGTTCGTTAACTTTATGCGATTTACCTGTTCCTGGTGCTCCATAATAGATTTTGTTTAAAATTTCAACATCATCTAAAATGATAGCATCTTCTGCTTCTACTGTTTTGATTTCAATAGACTTTGGATTCAAATCAAGATAGTGTGATACTCTTTTCTGATAATTTTCGAATTGAGTTGCAAGGCTTAAATTCTTTAACTCAACATTGCTGCTAGAAATTTTCAAATAAGGATGTATGTCTTTTTCTATTGATGATTTTAGATTACGTAAAGTTCCCTTAATTTCTTTAGTTCCTTTTAAATCGACAGTTCTATTTGTAGTATCAAAAGCATTGTAAATACCTTCTTGCTGAAAAATAATTTCCGTCGTATTGTTCCAAGTTTTGAATAAAGTTTCTTCTGAAAAAACCGATAAAGTTTTTGCTAGTTTTTGTTCAATTTTAATTGATGATGGAGGTGTAACTTTATTTGTAAGCCAACTGTAAATTAGTTCTTTTCCAATATTGGTTACGGTTTCATTTTCATCTGAAATTACGTTTTTAAGAATGTCCATATTAGTAGTGAATAGCAATTCTTTTGGAAATCTAACACCACCAGTTCTTTCTCCACTAGATGAATCAGTACCTAAAATATTTATTTTCGCAATTTTCCAGAATAATTGAAGTGGAACTTGAAGTGGTTCAATTTGCATTTTCACTAGAGGATTGGCAGAAGCCAAAGAATCAATTTCTGTATCGCTATAACCTGTTATTCCATTGAAGAAAGTCTTTAATAAAGTTATTAAACTTGGTTTTAGAATAATAGTATTTCCGCTTCTATCCGAATAATCTAAAGAATCTTTTTCGTCAATCACTAAATATAAAGCTAGAACAATAGACAATAGCCCTTTTGGATTAGATAATGATGAACCAACAGCCAATTTGGGATCTATCGCTCCTCTTTCTGTTAATTTATTTGGTAGGTTCATGTGTTATAATCATTTAATATTATTGTAGCAACTTCTTTAGCTAATAATGGCGGAACTGCGTTACCAACTTGTTTCATTTGTGATGTTTTTGTTCCGTGAAAAATAAAAGTATCTGTGAAAGATTGAATTCGTGCCGCCTCTCGTACAGTTAAACATCTATTTAATATTGGATGAGTAAAAAGCCCAGAAGAAGGTGTGTCAAAACGAGTTGTAATGGTTGATGCAAGTCCATCTTCCAATAATCTAGACCATGTACCGCTGTAAATTGATTTTGTTCTGTGTTTCTTTGGTAAAACTTCTCTGCCTTTTCCTTTTGGTATAAGTTTTAAACGTTCTAAAGCTACTTTGGAATGATTTGTAGCGAAATGATTGTAAATGCCTTTAGAATTTTTTCTAAGCATTTTTTGATAATCTGAAGTTACTGGTTTTTCGTATTCAAAAAACTCGCAACCTTCTCCTGAAGCAATAAACGGCAAATCGTAGATTGCTTCTTTTATTGTCGTTTTTTTCTTTTTTGGTTTTGGAAATTCGAGTAAAATTCCATTTTTGGAACCTATAAAAAATGCACGTTTTCTATTTTGAGGAACTCCAAAATTAGAAGCATTAAGAGTTTTAGCGTTAACTACATAACCTAATTCTTCAAAACCTTTGATTATTTCTTCTTTAAAAAACCCGTTTGCTGTTGTAAGAACGTTTGGAACATTTTCTAAAACAAAGTACTTAGGTTTAAAAATATCAACTGCGTCAATAAATTTTTTAAACATAAAATTTCTGTCGTCATTAATACTAAGTCTTTTTCCTTTCTGTGAAAAACCTTGACAAGGTGGACCACCAACAATAACATCTATACTTGGATGTTTTTGTTTGAGTTTACTCAAATCAATTTGCGAAATATCTTCATCATAAACAGTAGTTTTAGGATGGTTTAATTTGTAAGAATGAGCTATATCTTTAATGTATTCGATAGCAAATTCTATTTCAAAACCTTTTGAAATAAAACCTTGCGACAAACCACCAACACCAGCAAATAAATCAACAACTTTTAATTTATTCATTTAACATTCTATTTTTTGATATTTCATAATACTTTGCATCTAAGTCAATACCTATAAATTTCCTATTCATTTTTCTTGCACACACACCAGTTGTACCGCTACCCATAAATGGATCTAAGACGACATCATTTTCGTTTGAAAGATGTTTAACAAAGTGTGAGATTACTTTTGTAGGCTTCTGAGTTGGATGCTTACCAAACTTCTTTTCCTTTGAAGATGTTAATGAAGTTTCGATAAAATCATGAGCCAGTCTTCCATCATTGTTAAATGTGCCTGAGGTTCCATCATTAATAAAATAAACCCAAGCTTCCGTAGAATTAACAAAATGTATATTCATATTACGAGGCATAGGATTCGTCTTATGCCAAATTCCTGTTGTCTTGTAATAAAATTTATACTTCGATGCAATTCGTATTATTGTCTCAATTTTGATTAAGGACATAAATAGTAATAGAGCTCCTCGTTTCTTCAATACCCGATTACTCTCTTGGAAAAAGATTTCCATTTCCCTCTCCCAGTCCTCTTGTGAAAGGTTGTCCCAGCCTGCATAGGCAAACTGGTTTTTACGCATTTTTACGAGGTTGGTGTTTCTTTTATGCATGAAATTACCCAGATTGTAAGGTGGATCAGTTAGTATCAGATTAACAGTATCAGTTTTCAGAAATTTCAAATACTCTATACAATTACCATTTCCTATAAGAGTGTTTTGCCCAAGAGATTCAAATTTAATCGCTTTATCTTTGGAAACTAGGTCAAAATTATCTTTCAACTTATTTTCGGATGTATAGTTAAATAAATCTAGTTGTGGCTCAGATATATAATGGATTGTTGACTCGTCTTCTATGTTGTTATACATTTAGATTACTTTTTAATAATTCTTTTACATCAACTGACAATATTTCAGCTATGCTATAGAGAACTTCTATACTAGGCTGCCTTCTATTTTGAGCATAAGAATTAACCATATTATAACTCTTACCCAAATTTTTAGCTAACCAAATTTGAGTCAATCCTTTTTGTTCCAAAACCTCTTTAATTCTGTTCATATTTGAATTATTGGTTATGAATCACCAAGTTACTTATAAAATTTTACTATCTCATAATATGAGTAGTTTTATTCCCCCTTGAGTGGTGGGTTAGATTTGTGAGGGCTGGCAAAAAAAACAAAGAATACGATAGCGCTCATTATTTTTGCGAGTTGGTTTTACAGTTGGTTGTTTTTATTTGCCCATTTTCGTTGGTTGCCAAGTTTTCCTCTCTTTTCCAATTGGTCGTTTACCCAATCAAAAACAATAAGGCTTCCCTTTTCTTCCGGATTCCAACCTAATTTTAAAACCTGTTGAATAATTGATGCAGCATCTTTTGGTGTCACTATCTTCAAATTCAAATCAGTAACGTTTGGAAAATCAACCCAATACTCATTTATATCAGAGGCTATATACACTTCTATTTTTCTACCTTTCATCGCTTCTTTTTCTGCTACAAAAATTAAATACCCACTACCAAGTGAGATGGTCCATCTAAATTTTTCATTGTCTATAGTGATTACTCTAGATTTCTTTTTGTTTAGTGCCATGCTAAATTACTTAATTAAGCGGGTTGAAAAAATTGTTTTTGTATCCAAAAAAGGATAAGTAATCAGTCAAACAAATAAACAATTTAAACAAATAAACAAGCCTGTTAATGTATCGTAACCACATAATAACAATCAAAACTACTCTTTCCTTCCAATCGGATGATGCCTTCTTTATCCTTCAATTCTTGGTTATGTTCCTGCTTATCTGCTACCCCGTACCACGGTTCAATACAGACAAAAGAGGAATCTTCACTACTGGACCAAATCCCTAAATATGGAAAGCCTTTAAACTCAAAGCTGAGGATTTTTTCTTTTCCTTTTTGCAGACTGGCTTTCTCAGAGTTTAGGTTTTGAAAAACCAACGCATCTTCGACAAATAAATCATCCGTAATCGTCAATTTCTTATTGCCTTTTAGTATCGGGACTTGGATGCCATTTCTGATACCTGCTGCTAGGCGTTGTGTGGAAGCTGTTTCTTTTTTATCAAAAACTAACTGATAATCGGACCGTTTTTCTCCTTTCTTCAAAGGACAGTTAAAAGCAGGATGACCACCTATGGAAAAGTAGAGTACTTCTTTGACGGGATTAATGACTCTATAAAAGACGATTAAGTCCTTTTCTTTTAAAGCATATTGTATATGTAGGTGAAAAGGAAAAGGGTATTGTTTTAAGGTTGTTTTGTCGCTAGTCAATTCAAAGGTAATGGAGTAGGAATCCTGCTTTAATAAGGAGAAGGTCAAATTTCTAGCAAGTCCATGCTGCTTCATGGAAAACTTTTTACCTGCTATCTTATAGGCATCCTCTTTTAATCGACCAACAATCGGGAATAGGACAGGGGCATGACGACCCCAGTAC
>Ga0209831_1003665_pt1 | contig 12527 bp, 15 predicted proteins | sample Maine_Asex4_meta_FD_187451 | JGI IMG/M metagenome (GOLD analysis project Ga0209831, IMG submission 187451) | Marine algal microbial communities from Maine, USA - Maine_Asex4_metaG (SPAdes) (version 2) | ecosystem: Host-associated > Algae > Red algae > Unclassified | place: Maine, USA | collected...
GAAATTGCATCATTTCAGTGATACACAAGCCTGGGACTTGGCCGTGTCAGCTTGATTCTCGTTGTCTTAGCCGTTGGACATGCCATCCGAACCGAATAATTGTGTCGCCAGATCCCCGACCGGCCATTCCAAGTCGTAGGCTGCGGTTTCGATGGGGCACCACACTGTGTCGCCCTCAAATCGCTTGAAAGTAACCAAAGAAGCGCGATGGCAGAACCGCCGACGGTGGCAGCCTGGAGCAGCAACGGTTGCAACCTGAGGCGTCAGTGGCGGCAGCCAGGGGCGGCGGCAGCCGGGGACGGAGGAAGTTGGGGAAGGAGGCAACCGCTGCGGGGGGGGGGGTCAGTCAGGTACCGTGGCTGCCGCCGCGGAGGCGGCGGCAGCCAGAGGCGGCGACAGTGGTAGGTGGGTGGGGCGAGGCACACCGTGCACGTGTGCATCACCATCGATGAACTCCCTCTCCTCCCTAGGAAGTCTATCAGAGAGTAAATGTCAATTTGTTGCTGTCGACCTACGCGGAGCCGCACGATTTGCGGCTAGCGCAGGATAAGTCCAGCCCGGCGACGCTCATGGAAAACGAGGGGGTGCACGCCTTCCAGGCGCGCCCACAGAGCCTCGCTGAGCATTTCGGCAACATCCGCTCCGAGGGGACGATGAAGCAGGAGCTTATTCAAGGCCTGCCAAAACTGTCTCTGGGGGCTGTTTGCCCTCCCTATCCGACAAGAAAATACACCAACAAGGAATTTGGCCTCCAGCCGATGTCTCCATATCCAGTCGAGTCATACTGGCCTGTGGTCGCGGTATTCCAGCTGACATGAAGGTCTTCAGAGGCCTGCCAAGACGGTTGTAGCAAAGAAGCGCAAAATTCTTGCAATGATTGAAAATCATTTATCCAAACTATGGGGCTACTTTGAAGATTTTTTGATCCGTCGAGTGCGCATTTTTGATCCGAGGTCGGCGAGCCAGAGCATTCACGCGCTTCGCGCGCGCGCGTTTTTTTTTGGCCCCAGCCTTGCACAGTGCGGGCTGCTGTGGCCAACTGAGCGCGTGCGCTGCGCCTCGCGCCACGGCCGCCCCCGACTGTGTCGTGCCCTTCTGGTTCACCGCGCGCACCTCCGCCCCGCACCTTTCCACAACGCCCTTTCCCTCAACGCCCCCCTGAGCCCCCAACCCCACATCTGCACGCGCCTGAGTGCTCTGGGTGTTGTCTTGCCCAGTGAGTCGCAATGCCGACGACGCGTGCGGTCGCGCGGAAGCCATGCACGCGCGTGCGCGCGGTTTGCCGCATCACATGGGAGGTTGTGCTTCTTGTTGGTGGGCTGCATGCCTTTTTCACCTCAGAACGTGATAACCATGCCGCAGAGATGCTGGAGCAGCCCGTCGACCGCACGGCGGCGGCGACTGGGCTGAGCCGCAGCACGGTTATCCGTATCGCGAACGGGGAGTATGCCGAATCTCGACCCTTGTCGGGGAAGCGGGTATGGACGGTTGTAGCTCCAGTGAGGAGGATGGAGAGGATGAGTGGGACGAGGATGAGGAGGACGCGGAGTGAATGTGACTTTCTCGTCGTGGGCATGCTTTGATTCGGGCGTTGACAGAGAAATGTTTTGAGGGAGTCACAGATTTTGGCATGTCAAGACGGGTTGCTTGGCGCCAGCGCTTCAATTTATGATGCGCGACGCTTCCGGCATCGAAGATCCTTGGATGTTGTCGCGCGAGCATCGCGTGTTGATCTCTTGTCTCTGGTGAATCTGCGTAAAGTAGCCCCTCAAGTTGGGATCAAGCTCGAATCGGATTCGACCAAATCTGAGATGGTACGGAACGGACGGTATCGGTGTGACCAGATCGATGCCGCCGGAGGTGTACACACCACAGCGGCCGATGAACTGCGCTTCTCGACGTGCTTTTTGGTGTGCTCAGGTGAAACCAGTCATCGAAGGTTACTACAAAGTTTGAAACCGTTTGGAGCAAGCACGCCAACGATAGGCTCCAACACACCAGTTGTCTAATAGAATGGGATCGACTTCAGCACTCGTCTGTGCACGCCATGCACGCGCGGTCTAGACCAGGCCTGAGCAACCCTACTCCTGACCACCAGCCCAAGGACTTGGCAGTCGGGGTCTTCGTCGCAACGGCTCGTCGACCACCCGCCATCGTCGTTACCGTGCTGTCGTCGTATGTTGCTGTCAGGCCACCATCCTTCTCAGACGGTTGGCCACGCGTGGTGCTGAGTCCCTGCTTGCGGAAGCGGGGAGGGGGGTTGTGTTAATGGGGCTTTTAGCACGATGGGGGTGGCGCGGGGATCGTGGTGTGATACCCATTCTTTCGGCGAGCTGTATGTTCTCTGGTTACCTTTGTGACAGCGTTGCTCTGCTCCTCTCTGCCGCGTTGCTCTGCTTGTCTCTGCTCCTCTGCTTGCTTCTCTGGCTGCGGTATGTCGTGCGCTTCATTTTTCTTGTATTGTGCAAGTTGGAGGGGTGAGGAGTGAGAGAGAGGGTGTGTTGGCCGCGATTCGCAGGAGGCGAGTGGACGGTGTCATGTCGTGTGCGGCTCTTTTGCTGGGCCATACGTTGGCGCTGAGTGGTGCTGGGTGAGTGTCTTAACCTCCTGGTATTGGGCGACGTCATCACGCATGTGCTAGCGGAGATGGCGGTCGTCATGGCGACCGTCTCTTTCCCACTTCTTAGTTTCCAGTGGAAAGAAGACGGCCACGAGCGTCTGTAGTGTCAAATCAGTATCACTACAATTCGCATGCTGGCATGAAATTGCTGTAATGTAGCCGGCCGCGCTCAGGCACCCGGCTGCTGTCGGCGGCCCGTGAGGGCGATTGCGAGCCAATCAAAGTCCAACCGATCCCGGTTTTATCCTGGTCTTGCCCATGCAGCGCAGTGGAGCTTAACGGGGGGTGTGACACAATTGCCATTTCTGGCCATGTGGACCCACATTGGGTTCTGAAATCGGCCTGTGCGGGGTCATATGGGCGGGTTTCTTCGTCAAGCCCATGTGGAATAACTTTCCGGGCCGACGAGGGTGTATTTCTTTACAGCGCTAGAAGCGTCTCAACGCGATGAAGAACGCCCCGTCGTGACAGGCGAACTCATTGCACCGGAAGTGCGCTTCACATGGCCATGTGAAACCGCCGCTGCACGTTTCACAACGACATGTGGGGGACGGCCCTAATACACGATGTGGTGCACCCGTGGCGCCCCTGTGGCCTGTTGCGTCTGAGAAATCTCCCCACAGTAAGCCGGTTGGCCGTGATGCCTCTTGACCAGACTCGTAGGAAGCATATCAAAAGAGGGATGGACACGTGCAGGTATTTTGCCTGTGGACTGGATGCCATGTGAGGAGGAGCCCGTGGAGAGGGACTGTCTCTCTCTGCTTGATGTAGTGCTCGCCGACAGTGACGACGACCAGGACCGGGAAGAGGGTGCGGATATGGGCGGTGAGGACTTCTGCTTGATGGGTGCTGACAGGGCTGGCTACGGGGCCGCTTTGCTGCTGGGGCAGCGCGAGCCTCGCACGTACAACAGGAAGCTCCCGAGGGCCGACACATTGGCGGCGGCGGTGCGGACCGCAAAGCCCACCAACCACACTTGCCCGGTCGGCTTTGCGTCCACGTTTGCCGTGCCGACCACCCAGACGTGCGCTGGCGGCTGGGGGGGGAAACAGCCGCCGCCGTCGACGTCGCCGTTGGGGACGGCACGCACCACCGCGTCGGCGGATTGCGCGTAATCGCCGCCGAAGGTGGCGGCGCATGCTGCTGGCCGCTCGTGCATTCATTGGCCATATGAGCCCGGAATAATGAGAGTTTATTGGCTCTGTCCGACTGTCAGGCTCAACGACGGTGGGAGATATCCAGCGCCCACGTCCCACATTGGTGCCCAACACAGTGAATCTGTCACCACAAAACCGTGTCGATGTGTGTGGTTTTTGGCTCCCCACATGGTTTCCCACATGATTTCTCGATGTCCACATGACCAGAGTGGCCCTTTTGTCCCACCAGTTAAGAGGGAACCTAGTTATGTCAAAGGACTGTCCTTAAAATCTCCATTGGGCTTGCGACGTGGCGCCTCCTCACAGGCCGCCTATTGTGGGCTCCTAATATGTGCGATATGCGCAATATGGTGCGTGTCCCAAAAATGAGACATCGCGGTTTTTTCTTTTTTTCTCGGCCCACTGGCCTTCTGCAACGGTCCGATAATGTAATGTGACCGACTCGGTCCCACTGTGCTTCCAGAACGGCCCCTGACAGTGATAGCAGAGGCGGCACCTCCTGACGTATCATGGGGGAAAGTGTCATTCATTGCAGCTTCGTCAGGTGACAATCACGCGCCCCAATCAAATGCACGGATACTAGAGCAGGCATATGCTGACAGTTCATGCACGAAGAAAAGGGCACGACCTTACCAATAAAAACGTGAAAAAGACCCCCATGTAGCCCCCTGTGACGAAAACACGATTTGAGACACCCCTCATAGAAGCTCCAGTTAGCACATGAGCTTTGGCGTTGCAAACCTGTAACCCCAAGAACTTGAAAAAGACTGGCTCCAAGATCGGGGCTACCTGAGGGGTCCACAGAACAGGGCCCACAGGCGGGTACTAAGGAGTTGTCAGCCAAGAGAGCGTCGGGAGAGGCTCTTTCCATGGAGGTCAGTCGAGAATTTTCTCGTACCCCACCTCACCTGCCCACGTGCAGTGATGTGTCAGTCCTTCAGAAAACGCGCATGTCTTATTTTTCGGACTCGCACCATAGAGTTACTCCTGATAGGGCTACTTTTTCATTGATAGTCCTCTTTGTTGGTGGGCGGTTCGTGGCCCATCCCTTGGAGTAAACCGTTCGAAGAATTTCGGAGCCTCCAGCGAAGCGTGATCCACGAGATTTGCTGCAGATTGCGGTCGACAGGCCGACGAAAGGCAGCGATCGACTGACTCGAAAGCAGACACGAAGCACAAGTATGGGCAGAACTGGGAGATCGTCGTCGTAAACGTCGATTGAGTGATACATGGCAGCTCCACAGGCTGCCACCGTGCAGGGCCAGGACGACCTGTCAGCCAATCACACATACAAGAATCACAGACGGGATTGTGTGCATCCAAACGTGTTGCACGGGTGGTGAGGGCTGGCCCAAGGCTGGGAACTTCAAGGCTGGAAATTGCCGTGAAGGCGGTTTTTTCTTCGATGTTGGCCCGTCTCCAGCTCTGGCGTACATCATGCGATCTACCTGCAACTTTGCACGAGACCAGCTGAGGGTCGCCCTCTCTGGTCTTGAGAAGCACAGCGTCTCTGCTACAGCGGTTTACGCTACCCAGTCGGTTTTGTAGGGCTCTCAGAGCAATCCCAGCAACGTCGATCCCATCTTCCATTTACCCCGATCTGGGGTGACACGTGTGGCCCTCTCAGTGGGAAGACTATCCTGGGGGCCCCATATCCCAACAAGCGGTATGTACTGCGCGACATCGGCCGTCGAAACTATCATGGCCGAAGGGACGATAGGGTATATATTGCTGGATCACACACCACCCAAATGGGACCATTGCCTGTTTAGAGAAGGACCGAGTTACTACGGATGGCAAAGCTGTCCCGTGTCGACTGAAGATCCACCACAGAACTCGGCCGAAGTCCCTCGAAAACGGAATCAAGCACGCCACGAGACAAAAAATTGAACGACAGCTCGCGAAACAAGGCTAAACGTATCCGAATTGTGCTCAATACGACACAACATAGGGTGAACGCGAAGACATGTGGCAGTGCCACGGTTCGTCCAACAAGGCTATCTGTTGCCGAGGACTCCCGCAGGCGACGACGGGTACTGCATAAGGCGGATCACCCACAATCTGGGTTGCGGCTGTGTCGTCAGCAGATGCTGAGAGCAGATGGAGGTGCTGTCCAGGCCCGACAGGGACCCTCTCATGTTGTGTGGAACGGACGCTGCTGTGGCCTCGAGGGTGTCTACGAACAAAAGCGGATGTCATGAGCCTCTCTCGTGAAGATTTCTTGGATTTCAGGCCGAAGGGGCGCTGTCTGATTGGCCTTCGCGGAAAATCAATCGTTTATCCAGATAGACCTCCACGGGCTTTAGTGGAATCGGAGCATTTTAGAAGTCCAAGGTCGTAGATTGGGCTCGGTTTGGACCTAGATCGATCCGCCATCCTTCAATCAGTCAAAGCAGATCGCGCGGGGGTCATCACGAGAGGACGATCCCGTGATTGACCGGGACACTGGACGGACAGCGAGCGGGCGCCGCGCAGCAATCAGTGGCTGAGCGAAGTAGTCGGGCAGCCGTTGGTCGGCCGCATCAGGTGGACCGTCTGCGCATCGTGGGCAGACACGTGCGTGGGCGGGGCGTGAAGAGGCGGTTGGCACTCAGCTGTTGCCCGGTGGCCGAGCCCTACAGGCGGCGTGGCGAGCTACGCTATGGCTCTGTGGCAGTGGCACGCCTCACGATACTCAGATTTGTGGTCTTGGGGCAGTCCCCCAACGCGTGGGTCCGTTTTGGGACCCCTGTTGCGCAGCGATGGCGGTGACCTGCCCCCCACAGGCGGTGGTCCGCTGTCGGAGGTGTCAGTATGGGAGGCGTGGGCCACGCTACCCGCGTGCGGGGCGGCCGCCGGGCGCCACTTGTCGCAGGGCGGGCGGGCCCGGGAGGCAGCCAGGCTGTTGTCCGCCCCCCTAGGTACCGCTTCGGCGGACCTGCAGCACTGTTTGCGCGCGCGTGTCCGCCGCCTGACCGATTCCTGCCCAGCTAGGCTCAGGCCAAGGGGACACGCAGGCTGTCGTCCCCCACTCTCACAGACGAATGTGGGGTCCTGGCGCAGCCCGCGCGCTGATCCGCTTTTCTACGCATTGCTACGGGGCGTCGGCCGACCCGGCCGGCACGCGGGTTGTGGTCCGCAGCCACAAACAGCGATTTGAGGGACCGCTCGCAGTGTTCTCGTGCGCGCGTGGGTGTCTGACGCAGTTCGTGCGTGGCGTCCTCGGGCGGCCCTGGCGGCCTTCCGCAGGTGCCAGCGCTCGTGTGACGCCCTGCCCCCACCCCGGGCCTCCCTTCCCGTGGGGCGCCACAGCTCTCGCGCCTTCTGTATCCCGCACAATCCGTGTCCCCCGACTGTGACGACCTCCCCGCCCTCCGACCATGACGCGCGGGAAGAGTGCCAACGACTCTCGGAGACGACGCGCCCAACGCAACAGTAACACCCCCCTCCTCCCGCCCTCCCCTCCCTGTACCTGCGAGGGCCCCTCTGACCATCTCAACGTGCATGCCCCCACTCCTCCTGCCCATCCACCTCCCATGCCGCACGCGAGGCAGGGGGGACCTCCTCCACCCCCCTGCTTTGGCGATGGCAACGATTGAGGGCGGCCGCATCGACTTAAGCGGCCGCGGTCCGTCTATGGTCGCGACCGTGGACGTGACGAGCCTGAGGACCCCGAACAACAACGGCGCGCGATTCGACCCCGAGGAGCTTGGGACCTAGACGGTGGGCATCGTGCCCCCCCTGACCCGGTGCGTCGACCTCTCCCTCCTGGTGGTGGACGCGGCAGGCCGCCTTTCAGCCCTCCTCGACGCCCACCCGGTTTCCCGTCTGGCCCGCCACGCCCACCACCGAGGCGGGTGCTGGGCCCCCCGCCTGGCCCGCCGAGAGGTCGCCCTGAACCGCCGAGGGGCGGTAATTTCTTCCGTCCGTTTAGTCCGCCGCGCCGTCCGCCAGGCCCTCCTGGCCCGACCGGGCGCCACCCGTCCCCACCTCGGGGTGTTGACAACCACCGCCCGTGGAACTCGCCGCGCCGGCCGCCGGGCCCTTTTGGCCCGCCTGGACGCTGCCCGTCCCCGCCTGGGGATGCCGACAATCACTGCCCCTGGAACCCGCCTAGTCGTTCCCCGGGGCCCCCTTCTGGTCCTCCGTGCTTCTCGTCGCATACAGGGTGGTAAGAGGACGCCCCGCCGTCGTCACACGCTGCACGCCCTTCGACCATTTATCTGGCGCCTGGCGCGCAGTCATCCTGGCGGGGCGACCCCGGCGCGCTTCATCCAGCGCCGCAAAGGTACGAGTGGGTGCTGACGCACACGTCGTCGCGGAATACCTTCGCGTCTTGGACCTGGTTGCCCGCGCCGCCGCAGCAGTTGCCGCAGCAGACGCCGCAGGACCTCGGAAGCCTTCCTCTGTACGCGGTGCAGGGGCCTCAAGCCCCCCCCCCTCTGGCCTATCAACTCGTCCCTGTGGCCCGACAGACTCCACGCGTGGTCCCTTTGTTCCCGCCGCAGCCTTACCTGCAGTAGCCTACGCTCTTCCCAAGAACATGGGGTCGAGTTTGGGGTGGAAGGATGACGACCGCGTCCCTCTCTGCGAGGCCTACCTGCTTGTGTCTATCGACGCTGTGCATAAGACGAGTCGGAGCAATGATGATCTGTGGGCGGCGGTGCATAAGGTGTGGGAAGACAAGATGAACAAGAAGGGGCCCATGCGCGTGGAGCGTAACGCAAGTGCCCTCGAGAAGCAGTTCAAGCGGATCCGCACGGGTGTGAGTACTTTCACATCGCACGACCTGGCTGTAAAGGCGATGCCAACGACTGGCAACCTCACGGAGGAGGACATCATCAGCGGTGCCGTTGCTCGCTACTGCTCGCTGGACGTGTACGACGCTATCCGCACTGACCGCGAAAGGGACAAGCGACAGGACTCGACACGCAAGCGCAAGGCGAAGCTGGTTCACTGAAAGTGGGTGGCTTGCTGGCGGGTGCTCCGGCAGAGCGACAAGTTTAGCGGCGCCGCCAACCTGGCGATCTCCGGGACGGACGTCGATACCACGTCGGAAGACGAGACCGGCAGCGGGAGCGTCGGCGGCTTTAACAAAAGCAATGGCGGTTTCCAACGGCGCCCTGGTGGCGTCAAGGCCGTCAAAGCGGCGCGCCTCGAGGACATGCAATATGAGAATCAGGTGCAGGCAAGCACGGACGCGCTGGCCAATCTGACTGCGGCGCAACACGAGCACACCGCCCTTTGCTATTTCAAGTCGCCATCCATGCAAAAAACGCCCGAGGCAGCACGCTACCGCCAAGATGTCGTCAACAAGATGCTGCAGAGCGCTGGTGTATCAATGGGGTTGACTAGTGGTGCGGGGGGGGCTGCGGGTGTGGAAGAGTCTGTGAACGGGCTGAACGGCGGCGTGGCCGGCCTCGGTGTGCGCGACTCGTCGCTCGCGGCGCCGCCAGATGTCAGCCCTGCCGCCGGAGCACCGGCGCCGCCGGCGCGTAGAGCCCCGGCGGCGCCCGGCACAGCTGCCGCAGCAGCTGTGTCTGCACCGGCGGCGCGGGCGGCGACTGGCACGGCGGAGCGTCCAGAATAACGCGCATCCGTGGCTGGCCGCAAAGCGCACGCCTCCAAGGAGCAGGCTGCGAAGGCTCTCCTCGTCTGAAAGCTGCGGACCACGCGCGATCTTGACGAAAGCGACGAGGGCAGCACCACCGACAGCACTGAGGCCGTGTAGAGACTGTACTGTGTATTGCAGGTGCGCATCCATGTTAGTTGATAGTTGTAGCAATGGGTTTTTTTCCCCCACTCGGCAGGGTTCTTTTTTTCCTACCCACTTCGCAGTCCTCGTCCCTTTCACCAGTTTTCCACTCTCTTGTCCGGCGTGGCGGAAGCTGGTATATCAGCTACACCAGGGAACACACAAAACAGGCGCCACCTGCGTCTGCAGCAAAGGGCTTGGCGACACAATCGCACCACTCGTCGCCATCAAACAATACCGCCCCCTATCACAACTAACTGTTCGTCCCCCCTACCCGCCAGACTTCTTCCCCCAGCACCCATCCCCCACACCCCCACCCAAACAAAAAAACAGCACCCCTCTCGCACGCGCGGGTATACCAGGGCGAGAAAGCCGGGGGCAGTGCCGGGCGGGAATGGGGGGTGGCCACAGCAGGAGCCAACGCGCGGGGTGGCGGGCGCACGCCCACAGCACGCGCAAAACGAGAAGGCGCACCGCCAGGGAGCGCGCGCGAGTGCATTTGGGCTCCGCACTGCGAGGGAGCACGTGCATGCGGCAGGGGCTGGCGGACCAGGAGAGAGCACACGTGTGCGGCGGATGGCGGCGCACCGCGAGGGAGCGCGCGCGCGCGGAACAGGGCGGCGCGCCGCGAGGGAGCACGCGCGCGGGCCAGTGCGGCGGGCCAGGAGGGAGCACTGGCATGCGGCACGGGCATCGGACAGGGAGCAAGCACGCGCGCGCAGCAGACGGCGGCGAACGGGGCGGGAGCACGCGCGAGCGGCAGAGGGCGGCACGCCGCGCGGACGCGCCCGGGCGCGGCGTTGCGCCGGCGCTGGCGAGGCCGCCTCTGACCGGCGGCTGTCTCTCCGTATCGCGCATGGCGCGATGCGTGCGGCGGGCCTGCCGCTGGTGGCCACGCGGCGGGAGACGAGGCGACGACGCGGCGTCGACACTGTGAACGCGGCGGCTTGGCGGCCGCGCTGGCGGAGAGGGCAACGGGGTGTCCCCGCAGGCCCCTGCCAAAGTTGAGCTCCAGCCGCGCGCTCGGCTGTTCACGCCAGTTCTGACCGTGGCGCTGTCGACTTTGGCTCTCTGTTTCACGTGCAATAGACAACAAAATAAAGTAAGAAAAAAACCCTGCCCAACGGGAAAAAAAACCATTGTATGTCACCTGCTGTCGCTCTAAGAAAGGTACGGGGCCAATCAGTCACCGCGGTCTTTCCACACATGTGCGGTGATGTCAGCACGAAGTTGTTCGTGCTCAGAAACATTGCGAGTCTCGCCCCAGGCGTCAAACACGGCGGCCATGCCGCCCGCTGGCGGCTGCTCGACAGGGTTGATGTGGAGGGGCGCGTTGGCGCCGGCGTGTGCGCCGCCAGGCGCAGCTCCCCCAGCGGCAGCACCCGCCCCGACGTCCGCCTCACCACCATGTCCACTGCAGCCACCGCCAGCTGGCCCACCATCAGGTCCGTTGACGTCCTCACTCCCAGATCCCTCGTCGTGACCATCCACAGCATCAGCAACCCCCCACCGTTAGGTCCCTCTGCGCATCTGCAGCATCTGAAAAGGCCCTCGCGGCGGCTCTCAACACACATGTTGTGCAGTATACAGATCGCCTTGAAGGTTAGGACCAGCATCTTAACCGACCGATAGCGCCCAGGGTGGAGCGCGATGTGGAAGCGTTGCTTCAGGACACCAAAAAGGCGCTCCACGTCCTTGCGGACCTCCTCCTGCAGGCGGTTAAAGACCATTTGCTCCTCAGTGGAGGGCATGGGGTGCGAGGACATGAGGAAGGCATATCGCGGGTAAATGCCATCCACCAGGTAGTACGGCAGCGTGCGACTTGTTCCTTTCAGCGTTTAGGACTTGTTGCGAGGCGGCCACCGGCCTGCCGTCACATCGAGGTAGAGGGGGGACTAGTGCATCACGTTGATGTCATTGAGGCTCCCAGGTTCGCCAACAAACAGGTGCCAAATCCGCAGGTCCTCGTCGCACACAGCCTCAATAACAATGCAGCGCGAGCCCTTTCGGGTCTGGTAGCTGCCCGCCATACCTCTGGGACACTGGTGCCACGCCCAGTGACTGCAATCAAGCGAGCCCATGCACCCGGGGAAGCCACGCTCCGCGTTGCGGTCCAGGATCGTCTTCAGCTCCGCGTAGTTGGGCCGCTGCAGGTTGGTTGACTCCCATTTAGACACGATGCATACCACCAAACACTTGACCGAAAGGAGGATGGTTGAACGGGAAAGCCGCACGTACTCGTCGCCGCGGTCTGCCGCCTCCCCATACGCGAGCCAGCGAAAGGCAGCAACCAACTTTTGTAGAGGGTGCGCCTGCGGTCGGCCCGTAGCGTTGATACGCCGCCGGAAGAAGGGGGTGTCCTTGACCTCCGAATAGACGCGCCGGAACACAGCACGCGGAACGTGGAAACGCGTGTCAAAGTCGTGCTCATTGTAGACAGGGTCTCGCCCATAGACTCCAAAGTAATCTCGCACAATGTTGTTCAGCCCGTCATCGAAGTCCCGCTGCTTGTTTGGCCGACGTCCAGGAAGGGAGCTACTGTAGCGGCCACGTCGGCTGATACACCACGCACTCACACGCATCCGCAGCGCTACTACGGCCGCCACATGCGCCTGCACAGCGGCGCAAATGTCCGCGCCGTCGTCCTCAGACAGTAGCACGGCAATCGGGAACGGCTCGTCCTCGTCGGGCTCCATGCCCCCGGACAAACGCGCCAAACAGCTTGTGGCGAGGGCACCGGGGCGACGTCCACGGTGCTGGCCACACGCGGACGCCGGTGGCGGCAAGCGTCGCGGTGAGTGGCCGAAAAGAATGATGGTTGTCGCAGCCGTGGGGAGCTAGACGTGGTGCGGTAGAAATAAAAATGAGAGTGCAGGTGGGGGGGACATGCACAAGAGGAGATGGTGCGCGGGTCATGCTTCTCAAACCGAGGGCGGTGACAGGGGCAACGGACGAGGCCAAGAGATCATGCAGGAAGAGGGCGACGGACGGGAGCGGGGACGCGGGTGGTGATGCG
>Ga0209831_1003668_pt1 | contig 12517 bp, 13 predicted proteins | sample Maine_Asex4_meta_FD_187451 | JGI IMG/M metagenome (GOLD analysis project Ga0209831, IMG submission 187451) | Marine algal microbial communities from Maine, USA - Maine_Asex4_metaG (SPAdes) (version 2) | ecosystem: Host-associated > Algae > Red algae > Unclassified | place: Maine, USA | collected...
CCGAGCTGCAGAGAAGCCTCATGGAGGCCGGCAACACCGGCCCCGAGGCGCACGCCTTCTCGCGCCCGCCGCAGGTGGAGGGGGAGGCGGTCAACCGTGCGGTGATGATCGCCGACATGGCGGGGGTTCCGCTATACGTGGTGCACGTCTCCTGCGAGGAGGCGCACGAGGCGATCCGCCGCGCACGCCAGGCCGGCAAGCGCGTGTTCGGCGAGCCCTTGATACAACACCTGGTACTCGACGAGTCGGAGTACGCCCACCCGGACTGGGACCACGCCGCCCGGCGGGTCATGTCACCGCCGTTTCGCGACAAGGCGCATCAGGACTCGTTGTGGGCGGGACTGGCATCCGGCAGCCTGCAGGTCGTCGCCACCGATCACTGCGCGTTCAGCACCGATCAGAAGCGCATGGGCATCGGCGACTTCACGAAGATTCCTAATGGCACGGGCGGGCTGGAGGATCGGCTGTCGGTGCTGTGGACGCGGGGCGTGGCGACCGGCCGCCTGACCATGAACGAGTTCGTGGCCGTGACATCGACCAACATCGCCAAGCTGCTCAACGTCTACCCGAGAAAGGGCGCGATCCTGCCGGGGGCCGATGCCGACATCGTCGTCTGGGATCCGGCGCGCGGGCGGACCATCAGCGCCGCCACCCAGCAGTCGGCGATCGACTACAACGTGTTCGAGGGCATCGAGGTCACCGGCCTGCCACGCTTCGTCATGACCCGCGGACGGGTGTCGGTGACCGAGGATGCGATCGATGCCGAACGGGGGCACGGCGAGTTCGTCGCTCGCAAGGCCTGGGCACCGACCAACAGCGCGCTGTCCACCTGGAAGGAGCTGACCGCGCCGCGCGCGGTGACGCGCGATCCGTCGAAGATGCCCGCGGGTGTCTGAGGACGGTTCGCCTGCCGCGCCCACGCTCGCGGTCACGGTCCGCGACCTGTCGCTGAGCTTCGACACCGACGACGGGGCGGTGCACGCCCTGTCGCACATCGACCTGGACATCGAGCACGGCGAGTTCGTCTCCTTCATCGGCCCGTCCGGGTGCGGCAAGACGACGCTGATGCGCGTCATCGCCGATCTGGAGCAGCCGACCGGTGGCACGGTGCAGGTGAACGGCATGACGCCGGGGCAGGCGCGAGAGGCGCGTGCCTACGGCTACGTGTTCCAGTCCGCCTCCCTGTACCCGTGGCGCACCATCGCGCAGAACGTGGCGCTGCCGCTGCAGATCATGGAACTGGACCGGGCGACCCGTGACGAGCGGGTGGCCCGCAACCTGGCGCTGGTGGACCTGGAGGGCTTCGAGAACAAGCACCCCTGGCAGCTGTCCGGCGGCATGCAGCAGCGCGCCTCGATCGCCCGCGCGCTGGCGGTCGAGCCCGAGCTGCTGCTGATGGACGAGCCGTTCGGAGCGCTCGACGAGATCGTGCGCGATCACCTGAACGAGCAGCTGCTCGCCCTGTGGGCGCGCACCGGCAAGAGCGTGGTGTTCGTCACCCACTCGATCCCGGAAGCGGTGTACCTGTCCACGAAGATCGTGGTCATGTCGCCGCGCCCGGGGCGTATCCACGAGATCATCCACAGCGACCTGCCGCGCGAGCGCCCGCTGGAGATCCGCGAGACGCCGGCCTTCATCGCGCTGGCGCAACGGGTGCGCGACGGGTTGCGCGCCGGACACGCGCCGGGCGATGACTGAGCGGTCCACAGGTCGATCCGACAACCTGATCCGCCACCTCGTGCCGGTCGGCACGGTGTTGCTGATACTGCTCGCCGTCTGGTACCTCGCCGCGGTGCTGCTGAACCTGGCCTGGGAGCGCGACCAGCGCGAGCGGGCCGGCGAGAACGCCGACACCGGGCTGGTGACGATGGTGGCGGCGACGATGAGCCAGAAGCGTCCGGTATTGCCGGCACCGCATCAGGTGGCGGTCGAGCTGATCGATACCACGTTCGGCAAGAAGATCGATTCGAAACGCAGTCTGGTCTACCACACCGGCATCACGCTGGCCTCCACGCTGACCGGTTTCGCGCTGGGCACCCTGCTGGGCATCGGACTGGCGGTGGGCATCGTCACCAGCCGGGCGCTGGATGCGAGCCTGATGCCGTGGGTGATCGCCTCCCAGACCATCCCCATCATCGCCATCGCCCCGATGATCATCGTGGTGCTGAACGCGGTGGGCGTGCAGGGCCTGCTGCCCAAGGCGTTCATCTCGATGTACCTGAGCTTCTTTCCGGTGGTGGTCGGCATGGTCAAGGGCCTGCGCTCGCCCGAGCGCGATCAGCTGGACCTGATGCGTACCTGGAACGCGTCCGCCTGGCAGGGCCTGATCAGGCTCAGGCTGCCGGCCTCCCTGCCGTACCTGTTCGCCAGCATGAAGATCGCGGTGGCGATCGCGCTGGTCGGCGCGATCGTTGCCGAGTTACCCACCGGGGCGGTGGCGGGGCTCGGCGCACGGCTGCTGGCGGGCTCCTACTACGGTCAGACTGTGCAGATCTGGTCGGCGCTGGTGATGGCTTCCCTGGTCGCCGCGCTGCTCGTCGCGCTGGTGGACCTGACCGGTCGGGTGGTGACGCGGCGCACCGGAGGTCGGGCGTGAGCGGCAAGGTCACGGCCTTGCGTCCGATCGAGCGCGTGCTGTTCGCCGCGGCGACGCTGGCCGGCGCGACCAGCCTGCTGAGCCTGCTGCTGATCGGTGCCGGATCCGGCGCCACCCGGGAGTCGGGCGCCGCCATCCCGGCGGCCCTGTACGCCACCGGTGCGGTATTGCTGCTGGCCGCCGGCATCGGCGTGCCGCCTGTGGCGGCCAGGACGCGCCTGCTGGCGGGCCTCCTGCTGACGCTCTGCTCGACGCTGGTGGCCTGGCGGCTGCTGCAGGCGCTCGCGCTGGCCGATGGCGGCGCGCTGTCGCCCGGTGCGGTGTTCTGGAGCCAGCTGGTCGGCGCCTGGCTGCTGGCCTGGGCGGCGGTCGAGCAGTTCGCGAACGTGCGCACCCGCCGGCCGCTGCTCGCCCGGGCGCTCGGGCTGCTGGTGCCGCTGCTGTTCGGCGCCTGGCTGCTGGTGCTGTGGGAGTGCGTGGTGCGGGGCCTGGGCGTGCCGCAGGTGCTGCTGCCCGCCCCGAGCGCGATCGCGGTGCGGGCCGCCGCCTCGACCTCGATCCTGTGGGCGGACTTCCAGCAGACCTTTCTCAAGGCGGTGCTGATCGGCTGGGCGCTCGGCTGCGGCAGCGGGTTCCTGGCCGCCATCGCGATCGACCGCTCGCCGTTCCTGCAGCGCGGCCTGCTGCCGATCGGCAACCTCGCCGCCGCCCTGCCGATCGTCGGCCTGGCGCCGATCATGGTCATGTGGTTCGGGTTCGACTGGCCTTCCAAGGCCGCCGTGGTGGTGGTCATGACGTTCTTCCCGATGCTGGTCAACACGCTGGCCGGATTGAACGCCAGCGCACCGATGCAGCGCGACCTGATGCGTACCTGGGGGGCGGACTACCGGCAGACGCTGTGGCGCCTGCGGCTACCGGCGGCCATGCCGTTCGTGTTCAACGCGCTCAAGATCAACTCCACGCTGGCGCTGATCGGCGCGATCGTGGCGGAGTTCTTCGGCACGCCGATCGTGGGCATGGGCTTTCGCATCTCCACCGAGGTCGGACGCATGAACGTGGACATGGTGTGGGCCGAGATCGCGATGGCCGCCGTCGCCGGGTCCTCGTTCTACGGCCTGCTCGCCCTGCTCGAACGCCGCGTGACCCACTGGCACCCGTCAATGCGTGCGTCGGGTGCCGGCTGACGGTTCCGGTCGCTGGTCTTTCCCGTCCCGCTCGAATCCGGTTCATCCCCTCTCACCCACCCGAAGGAGAAACACGATGCTCGACTCACCACGAATCCTCGGCACCCCCCGCACCTTGCTGGCCGGCGCACTTGTCACCGTGCTCGGCACCGGTGCCGCGCTGGCCGCCGACGAGGTCACCCTGCAGCTCAAGTGGGTCACGCAGGGCCAGTTCGCCGGCTACTACGTCGCCCAGGATCAGGGCTTCTACGACGATGCGGATCTGGACGTCACGATCAAGCCCGGCGGGCCGGACATCGCTCCGCCGCAGGTCATCGTCGGTGGCGGCGCGGACGTCATCGTCGACTGGATGCCCTCGGCGCTGGCCAGCCGCGAGAAGGGTGTGCCGCTGGTCAACATCGCCCAGCCGTTCGCGCGCAGCGGCATGATGCTGACCTGCCTGAAGGAGACCGGCATCACCTCGCCCGAGGACTTCCCCGGGCGCACGCTGGGTGTCTGGTTCTTCGGCAACGAGTACCCGTTCCTGTCCTGGATGAGCAAGCTGGGCATCCCGACCGAAGGGGGCGAGGACGGCGTCGAGGTGCTCAAGCAGGGCTTCAACGTCGACCCGCTGCTGCAGAAGCAGGCCGATTGCATCTCCACGATGACCTACAACGAGTACTGGCAGGTCATCGATGCGGGTCTCACCGAGGACGAACTGGTGGTGTTCCCCTACGAAGAGGAAGGGGTGTCCACGCTGGAGGACGGGCTGTACGTGCTCGAGGAGAACCTGGCCGACGAGGCGTTCGTCGATCGCATGGCACGGTTCGTGGCCGCCTCCATGAAGGGCTGGGAGTGGGCGCGCGACAACCCCGAGGAGGCCGCCATGATCGTGCTGGACAACGATGCCAGCGGCGCCCAGACCGAGGAGCACCAGATCCGCATGGTGAGTGAAGTGAACAAGCTGACCGAAGGTGCTGACGGCCGGCTCGACCCCGAAGCCTACGAGCGCACCGTGCAGACGTTGCTGTCGGGCGGTTCGGATCCGGTGATCAGTGCCGCGCCCGAAGGCGCCTGGTCGCACGTCGTGATCGACAAGGCGCTGGCGATGTAGCGCGTAGCCGACCGGCCGTCAGGTCGAAGGACCGGCGGATCGGTCCAGGGTGGGTGGGGTGGGGTGGAGCGGGGCGAGCGTATGCTGGCGCTCCCTCTCCGCCGCCCCCGTCTCCTCGATACCCCGTGAGCACGATCGCCGCGCGACACGCCCTGCCGATGGGCATGGTGGTCGCCATCCTGGTACTGGCCTCCAGCACCAGCATCATGTCCACCGACATGTACTCGCCCAGCCTGCCGGACCTGCAGGCGGTGTTCGACACCGACGCCACGCGGGTGCAGCTGACCATCAGCCTGAACCTGCTGGCGTTCGGGCTGGCGCAGCTGGTGCACGGGCCGCTGTCCGACCGGTTCGGGCGCCGTCCGGTGCTGCTGGTGTCGCTGCTGGCGGTGGCGGCGCTGTCGCTCGCCTGTGCCGCCGCCACCACCATCGATCAGCTGATCGTGGCGCGCGTGCTGCTCGGCCTGGCGGCGGCGGCCGAGGCGGTGATCGGGCTGGCGATCATCAAGGACCTGTACGACGAGCGCGAGCAGGTGCGCGCGCTCGCCCTGCTGGGCATGGTGATAGCGGTGGCCCCGGCCGTGGCCCCCATCCTGGGCGGGTTCCTGCACGTGCGCTTCGGCTGGGAGAGCAACTTCTACGTGATCGCGTCGATGGCGCTGGTGTCGTTCGCCTGCGTGTGGCGGCTGCTGCCCGAGTCCACCGAGCCGGACCGGGACGCCCTGCGCCCGCGACGCGTGCTGTCGGGCTACCGGACGCTGCTGCGCAATCGCGAGTTCGTGGTGCACGCCGCCATGCTGGGGATGGCACTGGGACTGATTTTCGTGTTCGTGACCGGTGCCCCGTTCGTGCTGATCCAGAATCACGGCATCGCGCCCGACCGGTTCGGCTGGTATCAGGCCTCGATCGTGGTGACGTTCTTCCTCGGCAGCCTGACCGCCTCCCGCCTGGCGGATCGCTGGGACGGGGAGCGCATGCTGAACACCGGCATCCGGGTGATCCTGGTCGGTGCGGTGGTGCTGTGCACGGTCCTGCTGACGCCTCTGGAGACCCCGGTGCGGCTCACCGGTGCCTACACCATCATGACGTTCGGCATGGGATTGCTGTTCGCCTCGGCACCCAGCCGTGCGCTGCGCTCGATCCAGGGGCGGGCCGGTACCGCCTCGGCGCTGCTGTCCGGTATCGAGCAGACCATCGCGGGTCTTGCCGCCATCGCGATCAGCCTGCTGTTCGACGGCACATCGCGACCGATGGCCTGGGTGACGCTGGTGCTGGCGCTGTCGTTGCTGGGGTTGATGCGCGCCGCCTCCGGTTCGATCCGATCGGCACCGAAGCGCTGAGCTTCTCTCAGCGCGCGGCCAGGCGTTCCATCAGCACGATCATCGCACCGCCTGCCAGCGCCAGCGTCAGCGCGCCCAGGGTGGTCGCATCCATCGGCGGCAGGAACCAGTCGTAGCCGGTGACCACCACCTTCGGCTCGTCGCCGGCGCGTTCGATGCTGCGCGTGAGCGTGTCCTTCCACGGCCAGATCACCACCAGCGAGCCGAGCACGAAGCCGCTCATCAGGGCCAGCGTCACGTCCTCGTAGCGGGCGAACACCCACTTCAGGGCGTGCGAGAAGGCGATGATGCCCACCGCGCAGCCGAGTGCGAACGGCACCAGGATGTCCAGAGCGAGTGCGCTGATGGCACCCAGTACCAGCGCATAGTTGCCCATCAGGATCAGCACGAACGAGCCGGAAAGTCCTGGCAGGATCATGCTGGAGATGGCGATCAGGCCGCACGTGAACAGGTAGGCGGGGGAGGCGTTCTCGCCGGCCGGTGCCAGGATCGCGATGCCCACCGCGGCCACCGTGCCCACCACCAGGGCCGCGATGCACGGTGCCGACCAGCGCGACACGCGTCGACCGACGTAGACGATGGATACCACGATCAGTCCGAAGAAGAACGCCATCGTGGCGCGTTCGTGGTGCTCCAGCAGCCACTCGAACACCAGCGCCAGCGTCACCACGCTCAGGGCGACGCCTGCCAGCAGCACGCTCAGCCAGCGCCCGTCCACCATCCGCCAGAATCCGGCGAGGTCGCCGCCGAACAGGCGGCGCAGCGAGGTCGGCCCCACGCTGCCCAGGGCGGCGATCAGCCGCTGGTACACGCCGGTGACCAGCGCGATGGTGCCGCCGGAGACGCCGGGGATGACGTTGGCCGCCCCCATCGCCAGGCCCTTGAGAAACAACGTGGCATCGGCGTTCACGGCTGGGCAGGCATCACTGGGCAGGTGTCACAGGGAGTCGAGGATCGGCGCGAGCCAGGGCTTGCGGGTGCGAATTTCCTCGGCCGACAGCCCGGCGAGCTCGTAGGGCATGACCAGCCAGTCGGCGGTCCGGTGGACGTGGAAGTCCGGTGCCCGCCCGGTGCGGTCGGCATCGGGGCGGTACCACACCACCGCGCTGCGAATGCGCTCGGGGGTGTTGTGCTTGAGACGTGAGGTCAACCGCTGCGTGACCGCGTTCATGGTCAGGCCCGAGCCGAACACGTCGTCCACGATCAGCAGGCCGTCCTCGCGGTTCAGCGTCTCCAGCAGGTACTGGGTGCCGTGCACGCGGATCTCGCGCTCCGGGTCGTCGATCGTGCGCCCGTAGCTTTCCAGGCCGCGGTAGGAGGTGCGCACCGCGATGTGGTCGGTGTCGATGCCCAGGTACTGCAGGCACTCCTGCACGTAGATGCCGACCGCGCTGCCGCCGCGCCACAGCCCGACGATCATGGTGGGTCGGAAGTCGCTCGCGGCGATCGCCGCGCCCAGCCGGAAGGCGTCCTGCATCAGTGCGGACTCGGACACGAACTGCTTGGTACGGGGCAACGGCACGGGCGCGAGTGTAGCGTGCGCGACGGGCGCGCGAGGCCGCTATGCTGCGCGCATGGCGAACAAGCTCTATCTCGACGAGCAGGCACTGCTCGAGGACTCCTTCCGGCTCGCGGCGCAGGTGTACCGCTCGGGATTCCGCCCCAGCTTCATCGTGGCGATATGGCGCGGCGGTGCGCCGATCGGCATCGCGGTGCAGGAACTGCTGGCCTGGAAGGGGGTGGTGGCCGACCACATCGCCATCCGCACGTCCAGCTACAAGGCCATCGATCAGCAGGCCAGCGTGGTGAGGGTGTACAGCCTGTCGTACCTGGTCAAGAAGATCGCCGCCGAGGACCGGCTGCTGATCGTCGACGACGTGTTCGACACCGGCCGCAGCGTGCAGGCGGTGATCGACGAGCTGGCGCGACTGACCCGCCGCAACATGCCGCACGATGTGCGCATCGCCGTGCCGTACTACAAGCCCGGGCGCCGTCAGATCGAGCGCGAGCCCGACTACTGGCTGCACGAGACGACGGACTGGATCAAGTTTCCGCACTCGCTCGAAGGGTTGAGCGAGGAGGAAGTGCGCACCCATCGTCCGGCGCTGGCCGGCATCCTGGGTCTGGCGGACGATGGCGCAACGCGATAGAGCGCACGCTCCGTCCGTGCTCGTCCGGGCAATGTGAGGCGCTGGTTCACAGAAGCCGCGCCGCGCTGCCGCCGGAGCTGACGAAGGTCGAGGACGCTGGGTAGGATGACCCCCAACCAGCACCTTCCCGCTCCGGATAACGTATGGCATTGCCCTCGGACCACCTGATGATCGCCCCGGTCCTCGACCTGTCCCGATTCAGACGGCGCACACAGGTGCGCAGCACCGATCCGCGTGCCACCGCCGAGCTGCTCTCGGTGCGTCGTTCGCTCGCCTTCGAGGCCTCGATCGAGATCGACGACCTGGACCGGTGGCTGCACCGGCTGGACGGCCCGACCGGTACGGCGATCGCCCAGCGCGTGCGCCGGCTGCTGGACCGCGAGTTCGGCAGGCTCAGGGTGCACCGCAGCCGCCATCACTTCATCGTGCGCCATCGGGCGATGGAGGCGCTGATCGCCGCCCTGCTGCGCGCGCAGTTCCACGCGCTGCAGATTCCGGTGCCGCTGCGCGACCGGCACGGCGAGCGGATCGAGCCGGCCAGCATCTCGATCACGTGGGGCGTGGGCCGCAGCGCCCGGGAGGCGGAGATGGAGCGGGTGCGAAGGCGTCGGCAGAAGCAGCGTTCGCGCTGATCGGCGGCGTGCGGATCACCGCTGGCGCCCGCGCTCCAGCGCACGCTCCAGTCGCCTGAGCGCCAGAGACAGCATCAGCGTGACGAACAGGTACACGTAGGCGACCACGTTGTAGGTCTCCATGAACCGGAAGCTGCCCGAGGCGTAGACCTTGCCCAGCTGGGTGATGTCGGCCACGCCCAGCACCGAGACCAGGGAGGAGTCCTTGATCATGGCGATGAAGTCGTTGCCCAGCGGCGGCAGGATCGTGGTCAGGGCCTGGGGCAGGACCACGTGGCGGAAGCGGCGCCACGGGCTCAGGCCGAGCGCCTTGGCCGCCTCGACCTGACCGCTGCCCACCGCCAGGATGCCGGCCCGGAACACCTCGGCGATGAAGGCGGAATAGCCCAGGGTGAGCGCGATGATCGCCCGCCACACGAACGGCACGTCGCGGGTGCTCATCTCGGGCAGCCCGAGCGCGTTCCAGCCCTGCACGAACAGCGGCACGCCCACGAACGCGACGTACAGCAGCAGTACCAGCATGGGCACGCCGCGCAGGATCTCGACCCAGAAGCGCGCCAGCTGGCGCAACCACACCGATCCCGACAGCGCGGCGAGTGCGAGCAGCAGCCCGATCAGGCAGGCCAGCGTGAAGGCTGTGAACGTGACGAAGGCGGTGATGCCGATGCCGCGCACCAGCACGGTGGCGATCTCGCGGTAGAGATCGCTGGCGACGATGCGCCAGCCCAGCCAGGCACCGATGGCGGCGGTGGCCACCAGCCACCACGGGAAATCTCGCGTGCGCTTGTCGATGGGCCCGCTCGCTCCGCGTGGCCGGATGCGGGCGGGCTACCCGGGCGTCACTGTCCCAGCGAGTACTCCACGAACCAGCGGGTGTCGAGCGCGTCGAGCGTGCCGTCCGCCTTCAGGGCATCGATCCCCGCATCGAAGGCGGCGACCAGCTCCGAGCCCTTCGGGAAGATGAAACCGAAATCTTCCACGCCCATCGCTCCGCCGACCCGCTTGAACGTGTCGGGGTTGGCGCTGATGTAGCTCTGCCCGGCGGTCCCGTCGGTCAGCACCATGTCCACATCGCCCGCGCGCAGCGCCTGCACCGCGATGCCGAAGGTCTCGAACAGCTTGATGCGCGGGTTGGCCTCGTCGCCGTCCAGCACCTCGTACACCGCCGTGTAGAACGGCGTGGTGCCGGCCTGCGTGCCGACCAGCCCGTCCTCGAAGGCGGCGAAGGACTCTCCGTCGCTGAAACGCGCCTCGTCGGCGCGCACCAGCATGAACATCTCCGAGCGCATGTAGGGGGCCGAGAAATCGACCTGCTCGCGGCGATCGTCGCGGATCGTGATGCCGGTCATGCCCATGTCGAACTGGCCGGTGGCCACCGCCGGGATCATCGCGTCCCAGCTGGCGTTCTCGTACACCGCCACGAAGTTCAGCCGCCCGGCAAGCTCGGCGACCGCATCGTATTCCCAGCCGATCGCCTCGCCGCTCTTCGGGTCGACGAACTGCAACGGCGGGTAGGCGTTCTCGGTGACGATCACCACCTCGCGACCGTCCAGATCGGGCAGGTCCTGCGCGCTCGCCACGGTGCCGACGATCAGGCCGGCGAGCAGCAGGGTGGGCAGCAGGGCGGGCAGGGTGACGGACAGGTCGGATCGGGACACGGGCGGGCACCGGGGCGTGAGGGCGTGCCGCATTGTCGCCAAGCGAGCGCCGTGCGGCAAGCGAGAGCCTCGCCCGGCACCCGCGCGCTACGCTCGCGCGATCCACGCACCCGTCAGGTCCGCCACGAGATACCCCAGTCCGCACAGCACCAGCGCCGCGCTCCACCAGGTCAGCCACACGCTGCGCCCGCGCCGGGCGGCCAGGAACATCGTCACGCCGATCACGATGCCGATCCACGCCGACAGCGTGAGCATGGCGTGCATGCTCTCGCCGTACGGTCGGTCGGGGTCGGGCACCACGCCCTCGCGGTAGCGCATCAGTCGCCTCCCCACAGCCGGGCACGCCGCACGGCACGCGTGTCCTGCATCAGCACCGCCTCGATGTGCACCACCAGCACGCTCGCCGGTGCCACGCCGTCGAGCATGAACCGTTCGAGCAGGTCGGGCTGCACCGACAGGCGGGCCGAGCCGCGCACGCGCAGCACGCGCTCCTCGTCACGGACCAGGAACAGCAGGGCGATGCGCGGGTCCTGCACCAGGCGCGTCAGCGTGTCGATGCGGTGGTTGCCGGGCCGGTCGGGCAGTAGCAGGGTGCGCTCGTCGACGATGTGGAACAGCTCACCGGGCGCGTCGCCGCGCGGCGAGCAGTCCAGTGCCGCGTCGTCCACGCTCGCCACCACCACGAAGCCGCAGCGTGCCAGCCAGTCGCGGTGCACGGCATCGAGCGCAGGAGCCACCTTGTCCCGCGCGCGGGTGCTCGGCCGGCCATAGCGTGCGGCCAATGCCGCGTGCGAGGTCAGCAGACAGGCGGGATCGAGCTCGAGCATGCGGCATTCCACATCGGAGTGCCGCAGGGTAGCGCGGGTGGCGCGAGCCGGTACGTTCAGGCGTCCAGTTCGCCCAGCGGTCGCTGTCGTACCGAGCGGCGGTAGTCGCGCACGGCATCCGCCAGGGCGGCGGCCAGGGCGGTGCGGTAGTCCTCGCTGGCCAGCTTCTCGGCCTCGGCCGGATTGCTCAGGCAGGTCAGCTCGACCAGCGCCCCGGCCACGAAGCTTCTCGTCAGCACGAACAGCGTCTCCCGCTTCACGCCCGCATCCAGGGCGGCGCTGTTGTCGCGGGCCACTTCACCGTAGACACGGCCCTGCACCAGGCGTGCGAGCCGTGCCGAGCCTTCGGTGAACGTCGTGTCGATCTCGTTCGCGGTGGAAACGGGCTCCGCCGACGCCGCACGCTGCACGGCCAGGCTCTCGGCGATGTTCTCGGCACCGGCGTAGAAGGATTCCACCAGCGTCACCTCCTGCTGCGGCAGGTGATTGAAATGCAGCGACAGCACCAGATCGGCGCCGCTGTCGCGCACGCGGGCCACCCGCCGGCGCCGCGACAGGCCCTCGTCGCCGTTGCGGGTCATCAGCACGGTGATGCCGTCGATCTCGGACAGGAACAGGCTGACCCGCTCGGCGATGTCGCGCGTCAGGTCCTTCTCCAGCAGCCCGTTGAACGCGGTCGCGCCCTGATCGCTGCCGCCGTGACCGGGATCGATCATGACCACGAAGGGCTCCCCGTCCTGTCCGGCGGCAGTCGGTACGGCAGGCGGTGGCGCCGATGCGGCGGTCTCCGTCCCGGACACGAGGGTGGCGACCCCGCCCGGCAGGGTGACGTGGGCGAACGTGCCCAGGGCCCCGCGTGCCGGCAGCCGGTGGGCCGGCAGCACACCGCGCGTCCCGGTGGTGGACAAGGGGGTGGACACGGTGGTGGACACGGTGGTGGACACGGTGGTGGGCACGGGGGTGGTCACCGCGGGCGTGTCGGCGGTGCCGGAACGTGGCGTTTCGTCCGGCGACGCACCGTGTGCGCCGCTCGACAG
>Ga0209831_1003671_pt1 | contig 12514 bp, 8 predicted proteins | sample Maine_Asex4_meta_FD_187451 | JGI IMG/M metagenome (GOLD analysis project Ga0209831, IMG submission 187451) | Marine algal microbial communities from Maine, USA - Maine_Asex4_metaG (SPAdes) (version 2) | ecosystem: Host-associated > Algae > Red algae > Unclassified | place: Maine, USA | collected...
CTCGAGCGATGGCTACCCGTTGTTTTTGCCCACCGGATAGTTGATTTGGGAAATGTGATTTACGATTGGCAAGTCCTACGGATTCTAGGGCTTGAGCAGCGAGGACTTTTCTTTCTTTGGATGATATCTTTCGGTATAGAAGTGGTAGCTCAACATTGTCAATTACATTGAGGTCAGGAATAAGGTGGAAGCTTTGGAAGATGAATCCAAGCTTTTCATTTCTGAATTTTGCTGTCGCCCTACTTAAGTAATTTTTTACCTGTTGTCCATCAACTACAATCGTACCATTTGAAGGTTCGTCCAATAGACCTATGATATTAAGCAATGTACTCTTGCCGCAGCCAGATGGTCCCATGATGCTAAGGAATTCTCCTTTGGGAACATGCAGGTCAATTTCATTAAGGGCAGTGGTTTCTATCGTCTTTGTGCGATATACTTTGGTGATGTTTTTTAGTTTTATCATGATACGTGCTGAATTTTGTTTATTGATAAATGATTTTCTGATTATTTAAAATGTCATATCCGCTCAAGGCTCTCAATTCATAATAGGTAACCCAATAGTCTTTTAGTGCATTAACGTAATTCCTTTTGGCTTGGTCCTTTTCTCTTTGAGCCAAGGTTAGATTTGTAATTTCAATATTGCCTAGAACATATCGCTCGTTGGAGATCGTAAATCTTTCTTGGGCCTTTTCCATGATTTCTTGGAGGAGGGTGATGTCAGACTGCAATCTTTCAAATTGATATACCCGCTGTACTATTTCATTTTCGAGTTGTAAGACCTGTTGTTTAAATCCTGCCTCCAGATCCTGTGCCCTTATTTCTACTTGCTTCATCGCCGACTTACGTTTACCCCAATCCAGAATCGGAATTTGCAAAGCAATGTTGAATTGTTGTTCGTTGAATGGATCTGTATAAACCTCTTTTAAGTTCTCTGCGCCTCTGGCTAGTCCGATCGAGGCTTGAAGGTCTGCCTGAAGACCAAAGTCTGATTTTGCCTGAGCAAGATCCATATCTGTTTCTCTCTTCGCTCTCTGATAGGCCAAAATTTCTGGTCTGTTTTGTTTGTACTGCTGTAAAAGAGCAGTTAAATCTATTTTTGTTTCTTTTGCGATGTCAGGTACAGCAAAGGCTGCTTCGTTTTCTGGTAATTGTGCACTTAGGTAAGTGAATAGGCTGGCTATGGTCTGTTGGACTTGGAGGCCGGCTTGAGATACATTTAGCTTGGCATTGTTTAATTCAATTTCGAGTTGTAATTTTTCATCTCGACTTACCTTTCCTAGAAACAATCGCTCTTCTGTGATAACCAATAATTTTTCATTGACCAGTTGATTGGTCTTGGCAATCTCAAGGTTTTGCTTGGCGATGAGGATATTGAAATAGAGTTCTGTAGCAGTGCCCAGAGCTTCTTCAATACTTATGTTGTATTCAAGTAAAGATTCTTCTTTTCTAAGATTCTCAATATTTCCAAGATACTTCCATGGATTAAAACCGAAAAGTGGTTGGCTGATTCCCAACCTTACAGGACTTCCATTAAATTGTCTATCGTCCAATGAAAAATCATCAAAGCGTTGAATGTCACTATTAAAGAATATGGTTCCACCTGTCGATGGTATTAGCTGTGTGGCAAATAGAGATGCGGTACTATTGGCTTGACGAATGGACGTGAAGCTGATGGTCCCATCTGGCTGAATGACTGGTGCAGAAGTTTTGGAATAGTCTGGTAGGCTTGCCCTGAGTCCGACATTAGGTTTAAGTTGGGACTTGTAAAATTTATAGCTCGCTTCTGCAATGTTCTTTTGGTTTCTTGCGGTCTGAACAGCATAGCTATTATTGATTACAGTACCCAGTACTTGCTCCAGTTGCACCTGCTGCTGTGCCGAAAGTATGGTTGAAGCACCTAGGGTTAGTAGGACGAAGTAAATAATTATTGTCTTAGTTTTCATGGTCCTACTTTTTACTCTGGATTTCAAATTGATCCATATGGTCATATTCTTCCGTCTCTGAAATAATTATTTTGTCTCCAGCTTTAAGTCCCTCAGTAATTTCAAAAAAGTCGGAACTCACCAACCCTTTGCTTATTCTAGTTCTTTTGGCAGTGGTGCCTACTACTTTGTAGATGTATTGATTTGATGTTCCTTTTAATGCGTTTCCTCTTTTGGCTCTAAGCACATTCTCCTTTTCATTTTTGATAACATAAACTTCCGTTCTCAGGTTTGGTCGTAAGGTCTTGTGATCGTCCTCTTCAAGTCCTACATAAAACTTCACCGTATTGTTGACAATTTCTGGAAGGATTCTAGTAATCTGACCCTTCAGTTTTTCTTTATTGATTCTTATTTCTACAGGCAGCCCGATGTGCAGATCTTTACTGTTTCTATCGGAGGTAGTTGCCTCAACTTCAAAACGATTAAGGTTGGCAATTCTTACCAGTGGTTCACCCACGGTTACTGTTTTACCGATATCTTCATTGATCCAAGTGATCACTCCATTGCCTGGAGACTTGACTTGAGTTTCATTGAGTTTTCTTCCCAGTTGCTTTAATCTTTTTTGTTGGATATCATATTCAAGCTGCAGATTTTTTTTGTCTGTTTCATTTACTTGTCTTTTGAATTGCAGTTCATTTTCTAAAACCTTCTTTTCAATCTGTGCAATGCTTAATTGGAGTTTTGCTGCTTCTACTTCTTCTTCTGTAGCACCTCCTATTTTTAGTAGTCGTTCTTGATCACCGATGAGGGCTTTAAGTTCGCTTAGTTGTAAGGCTTTAATTTGATCTTGATAGTCAAGATCTCTGAGGTCTTTGTCAAACTGTAATTTAAGTTTGTCAATGTTATTTCTACGCAAGGAAAGTTCGTCGTTTAGACTCTCGTATTCAAGGGCCGTAAATTCTTTATCAAGTTTTAATATCAGGTCTCCTTTTTTTACCTCTGCGCCAGTAGAAAGTAATACATCTTTTATTTCAGTTGAGACTGGTGCATTGATCACGCGCTCAGAAGAAGCAGTGACCAACCCTGAGGCAGTGAGTGTTGATCTGACATTTCCTTGCTCTACAGACACGATGTGAAACTCTGAAGACTTTCCACTCTTACGAAGTTTGTCGCCGAGAAAATAATAGGCCATGGCTAATAACCCAAGGACCAGGATGACCGGAAGTGCCCTTTTAAATAAATTTTTTGATTGCTCTGAGTTTGATATCTCTCGATCCATTGGTTTGACTGTTTGGTATACTAAGGCCAAGGGCCGTGCCAAAGGATGAAAGTCTATTAATCAATAAATTACATATTATAATATAATATATATTGTCCGATATCGCACAGGGGGTGTTCGGTATTATAGTGAAAGATGATTTTATAGAATTTATTTTTTAACTCGCTCAGGGCAAATGTATGTTTCCATGAGATAAGGTAAATTTGATAGTTGCGAATCCAATCCTCCATCACAGGAATGGTTTTATGGTTCGCATTTACATAATGGCTTATGTAAGAAGATTCTTTAGTATTCGCATCATTTTGGAATTATCTATTTGAGCCCCCTGGGCTTGTGAACTTCAGAAAACCCATTGATCAAACCTAATTTTACCGTTCTGTGGTCACAGAAGATATTTATTCTTCATCATTTAAAGGGTCTCCACAATTTGAACAAAAGGGTAGGTGTGCAAAGTTTTCACAGCCACAGCTATTACATTTTTTAAACAGCTCAAGTCCGCAAAATCTGCAGAAGTTGGTTACAATTCCATAGTCCTCTTCTTTGTTTTTTTTATCTGCGGATTTATCCCATTTTTTAAGAATGAAATCTTTACCACAGGAAGGACACATGTGATTATCTAATGCCTTTTCCGCAGTTTCAGTTTGTACTTTTTTTGCTCTTTCTGTAGTCGAAACCTTTAGCTCATTTTTCTTTTGTTCAATAAATGCTCTGATATGATTTATTGCATAAATGCCGAACAATACAATTAATATTATTCCAACAGAGTATCTAATGTAACCTCCGTAACTCGGTAAGTAGGGAACTAATCCAAAAAAGAAGGCATAAAAAGCGAAAAGTACAAAGCCCAAGAATAGAGGCCAATATTTATGTTTCCGAAATTTTATTACAAAGTAAATGGCTAACAAAAGAATTGGAAAGATGAATAATAAGCGAATTAAGAAAACTTTCAATTCATATTTTCTTAAGGCCTTTGCTCTTTCTTTATTGGCTCTTTCTTTCTCTTTATTAATGAGGTCTTGAATATCTTTTTTTTCCTCAAAGAGTGATGTGACTTCATCATTGATTTCTTCTAATTCTGCTTTCCAATCTTGTTGTGTCTTATAATATTTGTCAAGTTCAGTAGCTCTGGATAACACCTCTTTATCTTCATATGGCGAGCCAACAGTCTTCCTTGCTTCAAGCCAATTATCAAAGGAGTTTTTTGCATTTTTATAATTATTAGTGGCAATTTTATTTGTGGTAGTAAGGCTTAATATTTTTTCGTTTCTTAACGCTAGGGTATCGCTGATAATTTTGATCTTAGCATTATGCACATCAATTAAATTGGTGTCATAAAACTGTTCGGCTGTTGGGCTTTCTTTCCATTCATCAACATCATCAATCAATTTTCCAGAAAGCGCAATTAGAAAAGCACACAATAAAATAGATATGACATAGCTGATAAATATAAAAGTTCGCTCAAGTTTTTTATTATTAAATTCCATGTTTCAATTCAATTTTGAGATAGTTAAAGCCTCTTGATTCAGTATATTTGATTCATTATTATTGAAGCAAGGTAATCTAAGTTTCAATAGCAAAAATTATCATATGATAAGTTCTAAGAGTAGTTTTCAGATTAGTTACTTATAGCCGTAGATACGTATGTAAGTTTCTGTAAGATCTAGCTCAAATTGTCCAATGTAGTTAATCTCATCGATTACTTCTTTCAGATTTTGGCTGTAATATTTCTTGCCTGCTTTTCTATTGTTGTCGTTTACCCAAAAGAAGCGAAATTACTCGCTAAAAACCTGCTGAATGATTAATAAAAGCGTTATATTCATGTGTTACATAAAAACAGTAATCAAATATTAATAAGGAGATGTTCCATAAAAATTCAGATCAAAGGATATTAAAAGGAAGTGAAGTAGAACGGTTAGCGCCTAACGAAAATAATGATAAACTGAATTGGAAGAAACCCGGTTTATTAATACACTTGCACCCCAAAAGTGTTAACGGAAAAGGTTTATTTTACACAATGGAATCTCCATACGGTGGCACAGACTCAGGCCCAAGTTGAAGAAATATCATTTTTTCTGGGATAATAGAAGTATCATTGTGTCTGCAAGACTCTGCGCTTTTGAGCATAGAATTTTTTTTGTTTGCTTGCATGTAACTAGAATTATCCAGAACGTATTTCTTAAATAAACCTGTTCTAGTTTTCTCTCCATCACTATTGAACAATAAACTTCTCATAAGCATACGATCCATTTGCCTGTAGGCGCACAAAATATAAGCCGCTAGGAAACTGACTCACATCAACTTGAATGTATAATTCATTTACGAATATGGATTGAATAAGTTGGCCTTCAGTATTGTAAATATGTAGTTGTTCAATCTTATCATAAAAAGAATCAATGAATAGTAAATCTTTGACTGGATTGGGTCTCAGATTAAATTGTAAAGTTTCTGAGAGTACATTGATTCCAGTTTCCATTTCAATCGTGAAATTGATGTCGGTGCTACAACCTGTTCCATCGGTGAGCGTCATCACATAATCTCCTGCAGGAACAGATAGAAAAACTCCATCTGAGTTTTCTTCACCATTTAATGAAAATGAAAAGGGTGGTATTCCTATCGGCGATGTGAAATTAATGCTCCCTGGACTTGAGCCGGTGGCATTTGAAATAGAAGCGATTTCGGTAATGGGTGCTGGGGTATTTGTCAGTTTCATCACATACACACCGTTACATCCGTTGGTGTCGACCGTCATTAAAGAGTAGTCTATTTCAGAATCCAAAAGAAATTCGTTGTTGTTTACAGGATTCAATTCATCATTGTTTTCATCAAATAGAGAAATTGATTCATAACCTTGTGGATTATAAATTTGGAAGGAGTATAAATCACCATCGCAGAGTTGGGCGAATGCTTCGTAATTGCTTTCTAGTTCAACAGGATGGAAGGCAAAGGAGTTTAATTCTGACACACAACCATCTGCATCCATCGCTTCGATGGCATAAAACAGGCCGTCAGGATTGTTAAGAAGATAAGGGCTAAGGTCAAAAACTCCACAAGTATCTGTGTCTAAATTTTGTAAAACGACTCCTTGGTTATCATATAAGGACCAGCTAGCCATTGATCCATTGGTAGTGCAGAATTGCACTAGATAATTGCTAGAATCTCCAGACATACAATTTAGCAATGATTCATTGATGAAGAAAATATCTTCATCAGCCTCTATGGTAAAATCATCTGCTCTAGTACAACCAAGACTATCTGTGATGGTAATGGTGTAGTTTCCTGCTAGTAACGGAATGTTAGGAACGAGAGGTCCAAAGGACCCAGAGTTTATCATGTAAGAATAAGGTGGGATTCCCCCTGAAACTGATAAATCAATACTTCCAGTTTCGAGGCAAGTTTGATTGTTTAAATTAGTTTCAAGAATAATTTCCTGTGATTCATTTATTATAACTTCAAGACTAGAAGTACAACCAATTTCATCCTCTACTAAGACGGTATAAGTTCCTGCTTGCAAGTTGCTAAAAATTGTTTCATTGGTTATGCTACCATTTAAGTAAATCGTTTGGAACCCATTAGCTGCTGAAATGTCTATCGAGAAAGAACCATCATTTGATTGAAAACAAGTAAGGTCATTAATGTTGGTTAAATTGATACTTAGGTCGGTCGAAGAAACTAATTCCGTGGTTTGGTCAATGAAGCAGCCGGACAGATCATATGCTCTTATGGTATAAATTCCACCAGGAAGGTCTGTGAAGATTCCATCTTGACTTGTAACAAGTCCTAAAATTTCATAGTAATTTATTCCATTGGGAGAGGTGGCTGTGACACTAATTTGGCCAGCATTTGAACAAGTCGGATCGATTGTTTCTAAACTCGATATACTTACGGGTGCAGAGTCGTTAATGGTAACCGCTTGATCATAAGTACAGCCCGCTGAATCTGTCACACGGAGGGTATATTCTCCAGGCGCTAGGTCCGTGAATGTCCCAAAAGATGCTTTATTTACCTCTAAATTATCAATGCCTAAGCCAAAATTCCAACCGGCTCCATCATCGTAGATGATGCGCAGTTTAATGATCGAAGAGTGATAATCAGTGGCGGTGATTGTATAAGTTGCCCAGGCTGGAATACCTTGAAGGCTGGTTAACTCTTCCCATTCTGTATTGTTGTTTCCACTGATGTAAATAATGGCCCTTTCATCAGCCTCCTCATAGTCCAAGTCTAAAAAGTATGCGTCTAGTTTGATGATGAAACTTGTTTCATTTTCGAGATCAATCCAATCGGTGTATAGGCTTCCAGCACCCACGTGATCTTCACCTAAGGCGTCATCATTGAAAGCCATAAAATGATCATTTTGAGGAAACTGAAAGAACTCACTAGAGAGCGTATTGTTGTCTCCAAACGCCCATGAAGGTTCTGCAACCCAAGTTGGTGGAAGACCATTGGCAAAATTTTCACTAGCGGTCACGCTTTGGTAGTCTGTGTAGTTTTGATTAAAGATTAGGAGTTCTGGCTGGCCAGGGTTTCCACCTTCTATTGTGATTACAACGGAACCATTGTTGGCTCCTTGACAAGATTCTGAAAGTACCTGGACGTCGAGCTCAAGGGCAGGTGGTTCAAGAATCTTAAAATGTGCTCTTGTTGTTTTTCCGTCACTACTTGAAACATCTAGCGTATGATTTCCACTGCTTAGATTTTCAAAAATGTTGGTGGCTAGCGCAGCGCCGCCGTCTAGACTGAAAGTGTAAGGAGCCATTCCAGCGGTTACCGTAGCCTCGATTCTTCCAGTAGCATCGCCAAAGCAAAGGATGTTTTCTTGGCTGGTAATCCGTACAACGGGAAATCCATTGGGAGCACAGGCACTTGCTGAGGCACTCAATAAAGTATTTCTTGTTCCCTCTAAGATAAAACTCATGTAGTCTGCTTGATCTTTGGTAAATGCATTCATGCATCGATCGTCCACATAATCCATGTAGTTCATAAACATATCCCCGTCATTATCACAGGTAGGAGAGGGATGGGTGGGACAACCATAATTGGGCACGTCTTGCTCTGGGGTGTCGTCAATGCCATCATCAAATTCACAACCACCGCCCCATACGTGGTTTAATCCAAGCCAGTGACCCACCTCATGCGTTAATGTTCTTCCACCATCATAGGGTGGGTTATCCGAATATCCTGGGCCACCGAAGGAAGGGCCAGTAATGACAACACCATCAACGGATTCAGAAGGTAGGTTGCCTGGAGTCGGTCGATAAGCATAACCCAAAAGACTGCCTAGATCCTGTGCCACCCAAATGTTGAGATATTGATCTCTAGGCCATCTGGTGGCTGCAAGTATTTCAGTTTCATTGTCTGTGAAACTATCAGATGAGTGTCGCGTAATCCCATTGGTTGGATTTCCTTCTGGATCATAGGTCGCTAAGCAAAAATCGATTTCAGTGCTCGAAGCCGCGAAGACGGAAGGCGTTGAAGAGGCATCTGCATTTGTGCGCGCAAAGTCTTCATTTAAAATTTGAATCTGCGAGAGGACTCGATCCACACTTAGATTGTTTCCTTGATTAATTCCGTCTGAAGGATTATGCACTAAAATGACATGGACTGGAATTGAAATTTGAACAATTGATCTTTGTGTTTCTGCGCGATTTTTTTTCCATTGAAAAAAATCCTTTCTGGACTTTTTTACTTGAGCATTAAATATTGCCTGTTCTTTTGGTGATTTAATTTCGTTACCACAGGTTCTTTGAGCATTTATAGCGCTTGCGCAAATGAATAAGCAGAGCATAGAAAGTAGGATCCTTTTCAATGGAATGGTTTATTGTTTTGGAATAAGTTCATTTGCCTTGAGCGAATCAAAGACCATCAAAAGGTAAGGAAAATTGAATGAAAATTAAACTTAAAATCTTGGATTCACAGTATGTAATTGAGGAATCGACTATTATCTAGCTTGGCTAGATCATGCTTCTAGTAGGTATTTTTCAGCAATCTTATATTCTTCTTTCTTTGAATTAAGAAGCCCCATATTACTTAAGGCGAATGATTGAATTCTGCGATCTACATGATAATCTGCTGATTCTAGGGCTTGCTTAAGGTAAAGTTCTGCTTGGTCTAAGTTGTCTGGTTGTAGATGGAGATATCCGATGTTTCCAAGGATTATTGGGATTCTGTATGTATCTTTTCCTTTTTCTGCAAACTCCACGGATTTTAAGATGTTTTCTGTGGCCTTGGGCATGTCATTTAATGAGTGGTATGCCATGCCCAAGAAATTATAAATAAGGCTCAGTAGATCTGGGTCATTCAGCTGTACAGCAATCTCAAATGCTTTTCTATTTGCTGCAATTGCCTCCGGTAATTTTCTTTTATGGACGAGATAGCCAGTTTCCATATTGTAGGCAAGAGCTATTCCTTTAAGGTTGTTCTTTTCTTGCGCAAGTTTTAATAATTGCGCTTGATAGTGATCGCTAGAATCAAGATTTAATTGAAGGTACCGGAGACTTAATTTTGCAAGGCCTTCGATTCTTGTAGAATCAGCTTGATGGGTTGCAATTTGTTCCTTAAGTGCAGAGATGCTTTCGGTTTAGGCCGAGGTTATTACAAATGAAAAAACAACAAGAATGGTTAATAGACTAAAACGCCCCATGTATTCAGAAGAGAAGAAGAAGTTAAAAAATAGAGTGTTGGAAAGCAATACAAAGTTAAGAGGTTTTCTATTAAATGTAGAAATATTTATTCATTTAGTAAAATAGTTTCTTTTAGTGAAGATTAATCTAGACCTAATTAAATGAATGCAATAAAAATGACTTGGGTAGACTTATTGTAAAAGTTGATCCCACATTCAATGTAGATTCCACGGCTATATTGCCATTGTGCATCTTTATAATTTTCTGACAGGTGGCCAATCCAATTCCAGATCCTTCAAATTCATTCTCGGAATTTAATCGTTGAAACATTAAGAAAACTTTTTCAAGGTTAGCTTTATCTATGCCGATGCCATTATCTTTGATCATAAACTTGTGATAATCTGAAGTCGCTACATAAGAAATTTTGACTACCGGGATCCTGTCCTCTGAAACAAATTTTATGGCGTTATTTATCAGGTTCTGAAATACTATTCTTAAAAGTGGATCATCTCCAATAATTTCTTCAGGAAGGTTTTCAGAAAGTGTAACTTTTCCATTTTTAGCTTCTAAGACACTGTATAGGTTGTTTAGGATGTCTTTTAAGAACTGTGACACTGAAATCGATTGCAAGTTCAGGTCTGTGTTTTCAATTTTTGAAAATTCCAGCAAACTTGTAATAAGTGAATTCATGTTGGTCGAGCTACTTTGGATGATTTCTATATATTCATTGACTTTTGGGTCACTATCTACTGGGAGTCTCCTCTTAAGTAATGACGCGAAACTAGAGATAGAACGTATGGGTGCTTTTAAATCATGGGAGGCAACGTAGGCAAAATTTTTAAGTTCAATATTCCGATCTTCAAGTAGTTTATTTTGAATGCTAATTTTTTTATTTAATTTTTTATTCTTCCGCAACTGTATAACCGCATAAACAATAAATAATAAGCTCAAAATGAATGTTGCTAAAATAAGTTGAAACCTTTTTGCTTCAGCTTTTACTTTGAGGTTTAAAATTTTTTTTTCGTTAATCTCCTTTTGTATATCTATTTCTCTTTTATTAGACTCTATAAGTTCGATTTCCATTAATTCCTTCCTTGCTTTGTATTGCTTGGATAGTTCGACTATTACCAAGCTTAATTTGTTGTGCTCCTTGATTTCGAGATATCTACTTGTAAGATAATCAATCACAGATGTTAAATCCTCTTCTCGAAGATTTGAAGCATGTTGAAATGCTAGTTCGTGATATTTTAAAGACTTATCTTGATTTATGTTTTTGAATAGTTTCGCTAGTCCTAAATAGATTCCGGCGTGGAGATAAAAATGATTAGACTCGTTTCCTATTTTTTCAGCTTTATATAATCTTTCAATGGCTTTTTTTAGATCACCTTTTTTAGCATAAATTTGACCTTTCGCAAGTTCAATAATGTAGAGATTTCTGAAGTCTTTGAGTTTTTTAAAAATTTGTTCAGACCTATTTATTTGGTCAATTGCGAGATCCAACTTCCCTCTATCTCTAGCTATTTGACTTAGAGTAAGATAGGCAAATGCCTCTATTTCCTCATTTCCGGATTCGATGGCATGACTTAGGCCTTCATTAATAAGCTGTTCAGCTTTATCCATGAATCCAGAATTAAGATATAAGTCTCCTAAATTATTTTTGACATCAGCCAACATTTTTAGATTATTGCTGGCTGTTGCTAATTCTTGTGCCTTTCTATAATACCTAATAGACTTCGTAGTGTCATTGGCGACGCTATAATTAAGACCTAGAAATATTTTATTTCTTATCAAATAATTTTCGTCTTTTAATACTTGAGTGTTGTAGATCGAGTCTGCTTTGAGTAGAGCATATCTAGATACTAAGACTTTATTAGAAATATATTTATGAAAACCGTAAATGGTCAATGCTAGAGGGTAATGTTCACATTCTTCTAGTTTAGTTGAATTGATTATTTGACTAATTACTTGAGGAATATCCTTTTTAAAAAAATAAGAAGAATCAAGAACTACTGTTACTAATTTTTGTAAATCAAGACAGGTCTCTGGAAATTCTACAAATGATTTAGTTTTATCTGGAGTGCTTTGTGTTATAGCCATTTGTGACATGGTCCAAAGCAAAGTAATAAGAAGATTTGACTTTAATGAGAGCACGTCAATGGATTTACGATTGGAAACATTAAAATAAATTTTAATATATCCTGAATCAATCAATTTTTATGAAAGAGTAAGAATTATTTTTAAAAATGTAGAGCAAAGGTAGAGTTAACTGTCTCCAGCAGAAATAGTTCAACTAACGGTGTCTTTTATTATTAAATAATATAGATTTCTTTCTTTAAAGAAGTAAACCTTCTCTCGGAAGGAGGCCGGAGGCCGACTGTAGAGAGAAGGTTTTAACTTTTTATGTTGGCACTCTCTCTGGATATTTTATCAATATATCCCTTTGGATTTTTTAGCCCAGCCATTGACTTTTTTTCTCCAAGACTTTTGATTATGCATTAATGACAAATAGAGCTGTTTTGTCAGAGCGGTTGGAGATACCCAAGCTGCTTTAGATTTTATCAGTTTACGCATAACCCGATGAAGGGCTTCAACTGTATTTGTTGTGTATATCATTTTTCGCATACCCAGAGGGAAGTCCAAAAATGCGAGTAACTCATCCCAGTTTGATTCCCATTGATCTACGATGTATTTGTATT
>Ga0209831_1003672_pt1 | contig 12508 bp, 16 predicted proteins | sample Maine_Asex4_meta_FD_187451 | JGI IMG/M metagenome (GOLD analysis project Ga0209831, IMG submission 187451) | Marine algal microbial communities from Maine, USA - Maine_Asex4_metaG (SPAdes) (version 2) | ecosystem: Host-associated > Algae > Red algae > Unclassified | place: Maine, USA | collected...
TGTCGATCCGACGTATCCTGACAAGGTGTGTCGTCTCCTCCAAGCGCTGTATGGGCTGAAGCAAGCCCCCAAGATGTGGTACGCCAAGCTCGACGACTCTTTCAAGTCGCAGGGGTTTGACAACATTGACCCGGATGCATGCCTCTACCTCCTTATGAATGACGGCGAAATCATCATCGTCCTGGTGTACGTCGACGATCTTCTTTCTGTCGGCATCAAGCCTGGCGGCGATCTACAAGATTAAGGACGCTCTGCACGAGCGTTTTGAGATGAAGGACCTGGGCGAGGCAAAGGTCATCCTCGGGCTAGAGATTAGGCGAGACAAGGCGTTGGGCACCCTCAAGCTGTCGCAGGGCAGGTACGCAGCGCAAGTGCTTGAGAAGTTTGGGATGGCGGAGTGCAACCCGATCGGAACGCCGCTGGAGGTGGGCCTGCAGCTGGTCAAGGCCGACGAGAGCGACGACGCGCTGCCCTACCGCGAAGCCTTCGGCAGTCTAATGTACCTGATGGTCGGGACGCGTCCTGACCTCGCCTTCGCCATCGGAAAGCTGAGTCGGTTTGTCTCGTGCTACGGCAAGGAGCATTGGGCGGCGATCAAGAGCGTTCTACGGTATGTCAAGGGTTCGATGGACAAGGGGCTGGTCTTCGACAAGAGCTCTTCCTGTGTTCTACAAGGCTTTAGTGATGCCGACTGGGCGGGTGACCACGAGACGCGACGTTCTCCGACGGGCTTCACCTTCATCTTTGGCGGAGCAGCCGTCAGCTGGGGTTCTAAGTTGCAGAAGACGGTGGCGCTGTCGACGATGGAAGCCGAGTACATGGCTCTATGTGAGGCCAGGAAGGAAGCTGTTTGGCTCAACAAGCTCGTGCAAAGCGTGGCATCTCAAGGGCTGCGAACAGCGATCTCGGGCGGGCCGATCAACATCAAGGTTGACAACAGCGGGTGCATTGACTTCTCCAAGAACCCCGTCGAGCACAAGCGCACCAAGCACATCGACATTCGATACCACTTCGTGCGCGAGGCCATCACGACGGACAAGGTGACACTGGAGCATTGTGCAACGGACGACATGGTGGCGGACCCGATGGCGAAGGAGCTCGGCAAGACCAGGCACGACAAGCATGTCGAGGCCATGGGGCTTTGCTGAATACAAGAACCACCGCGGAAACAAGCAAGGAGGAGTGTTGGACTGTGATGCTCGTCGCCGACTCCACTGGCGGTTCGCGGATGGATGATGGTCGGTGACCCTTATGGTACCCCACGTGGTACATTTGCAAGACGTGGTCAAGTTGCACACATTCGTGTTGGGTCATCTTGGGGCGTTACTTTTGGCATGTTTTGGATTTGATCTTCGCTTTGCACTAGTGGCTTTTGATTTGGTGAGTGATTCGATTTGGTGCGAGGGCGTGGGCGTCGGTGTGGGCGCGAGAGGAGGGAGCACTTGGGCCGGTAAGGACTATTTGAGAGGTGCTCTCGGTTGGGAGAGGCGGGCGAACCTTAGGACAACCAACAAAGCACGTTCGCACACACACACACAAGCTCAAGCCACTCAACCACCTCACCGTGATACCCCAACCCCTATCCCCACTGCGTTTCAACAGTTGCGGGCGCAGCGCGGCGGCCTAGCGCTCCTCCGCAGGATGACAGCTGCAGTGGGTGTGGCGAGCTCGGCGGCCGCTGTCACCCTCTCCTGCGGCCTGCTGCCGCTGCCCCCCGTCTGCGTATCGCCGCCATCGGCGCATTTCGGCTGCAGGTCGTTGTTCCTCTTTCCGCCGCCCACTGCGGCAGGCGAGTCGGTCAGAATGGACATGAGCGATTTGATGGATGTGGTATACACCACCGTCGAGGACCTGCAAATGGCGGCGACGTCGGCGCCAGAGGCAAGCGACACCGCGGTGATGGCGCAGGCGCAGCGCTCCCGCGATGGGGACACGGTTTTCGTCAATGCCAACGACCTGGTGCACGCGTCTGCAGCAACGGCGCTGGCGACTGAGGCGCTCAACCCTCGCCACGTGTTCTTTGAGCGGCGGGGAGGCTATCCGCGACGAGGTCCTGGCCGAAAAAAAGGGTCGGGGCTGGATGTCCGTGAGTCGCTGCACCAGGTGCTCCTTGTGCTTCTGTCTACCAGTGCCTCACTCAAATTGTCGGAGCTCTTTGACCCGTCAGAGCTGATCAACGTCAACCTTGAGGAGCTGCGCAACCTGCGGCACAAGATATCGACTTTCACGTACAAGGCGCTGAGAACGCGCGCTAGGGGCCTGTCGCGCAGTGGCGCCGTCGGTGCGCTCGTCAATACGGTACGGGTGGGTCACGGGATAACCAAGGGCGCCACCTGGCCGTGGCTGTGGTAACCTCGCTGAAGAACAACCGCGTCGTCTGTACCTGCAGTGAGGCCGAGACGTGCCTCGCCATCGGCGGGTGCTCGATGCAAGAGCCGATGGAGCTGGCGCTGGAAGAGGTGCGGTCAGCTCTTGCTGTCACCATGGCGGACCTGTTCGTAATCCTGGGCGCGTCGCAGCGGTTGAGCTCCCGGGCAGTCGGTCGCGCGGTGCTGTATGGGCCATTTACCTGCGTCGTTCGAATGCCTGGCGGGAGCTGGCCGTCTGCGGTGGTCCGAAAGACGAGGACTGCCAACTGTGTCTGCTTCTCCTGTCGCACTTCGGACGGGAGTTGTCAACACGCGGCCGCCGCCGCAGCAGCAGCATGGGGACCGACGAGCACCGCAACAAGGAGCCAGAAGCGGGCGCGTGTGGGGTGGCGGAGGAGGGCAGCAGCCCGGATCGTCGGAAGCAGATGCCGCAGTCGATGCTACCTCGGCACCTGGTGCCGCCAGGTGCTGCTCAAGAGGAGCGAGCGATGACTGTCCAGGCGCTGGTCGACCCCGCTGCCATCGTGCTCTTCTTCCCCGCTGCCGACGTGTGCCCTTACTGAAAGGTCGAGCGCGAATCGTTTGTCACGCCGTGGGAGGTGCTGCTCGAGTGTGGGGAGGGGGTGGCCTCGGGCATGGTGCACACGTGGAGGTGCCACGAGTGCAACTACCGCGTTATCCCTGAAGGCCGATACCAAGGCGTCGTCTTATCGTTCTCTTCGAAGGCCTACTCGAAGGTGTTCTTGTGGAAGACGTCGGTCAACCTGTCCCTCCACGGCAGCTCTCTACGCTCCTCCGCGTACTACCGTGACGCCTACTGGGAGATGAGCTCCAACTATGTGTACCCCAAGGTCAAGGAGACGCTGAGCTCCGTCACGACGCTGCGAAAAGCCATCATCTTGTACCTGAAGCTCGTCATTGCGGGGCTACCCGCGGCGGTCACGCGTTGTGCCAGGTGCGTGCGCGTCGACGGAAGCTACGCCGTTATTTGCTTCGATGGCCTCCAGCTTGGCTACCGTCTCAAGTTTATGATCCCCTTCTTGCGGTCTTCCACCCCGCTATCCCGTATTGCGCGGGCGTCTGTGTATGCCCGTTTTATAAAGGAAGAGGCGCTCTCAAAGGCTCTCGGCGGGGTGCTGTCGCACTTGACCGCTTCCAAGAAGAACGCAATCACGACGATCACGGCGATGCGCGGCAATGTGATGGCCTTTTTCATGTTGACGGGCTACGTGGTGATTGGCGGCACCGTGTAGAAGTTTTCGGGGAACCCTTTGCCCAAGAAGGGCGGCAAGCAGGAGCGCGTGTGGGACCCCGTCGATGACGGCGGGGTGCGGCTGGAGCTAATTGACTTTTTCCGCGTGGTGCTTGTGTGCCGCCGGGCGGCGTGTTCCCTAGAGATGGACATCCTTGGCTGGCCGCGCGACCTCCTCCGTCATGTGCCTGGACCCCTCATTGAGGCCGTCAAGGCCGCCGCAACCGACTTTTCGGACGATGCCAACGAGGTCAGTGGAGGCAAGCCCCCCGATGACGCTGCCAACGAAGATATTGGCGCTGTGGGCGACGGCGGAGATTATGATCAAGGCGAGCGCGATGCGGTGTCGTTAGACGACCAGGAGGCTGCGGACACTGGCGAGATGGCTTCGGACGGCGGCTGGGCGAGGGATGGGGAGCTGTCTGACAGTGGCATGGTCAACAACTTTGAGGCCTCGACCGACGACGACTTTGGCGTCGGGCCCGCCTACGAGCCTCCCATGGGCACGCGTGGGAAGACCATGCGCCGCTGCTTTTCTACGCGGAACAGTTTGCCGAGCCGGCGCTGGATGACACTGGTGGCGCCAGCGGCTCTGCGCGGATCCAAAAACTCGTGCTGCCGCTGCGCATCGGCGTTCCGTGCACGTCCGCATCCGCCTTGAAGCTGCTCGACTTTGTTCGCGCGGTGGTGCTGGACCTGTTCACCGTGTGGGCACCGGGCGACAATTGGTCCGCCGTCAACGCTGTGTTTGACTGCTTGCTCTCCGACGACTTCACGGTGGCGACATTGTCGAATGTGGTGGCGCGGGTGGACGTGAGCGAGCTGCGCCTCCTGAGGGGCGCGGTCACCAGTCTGGCGCCCGCTCTGTGTGCCAACGCGGAGCTTCGCCGGGTGTTTGGTGTGTTATTGCTGTGCTTGGTCGAGACGCGCGCGGACTACAACGATTTCGTGGAAGACGCAGCGCCGTCCGACTCTGACGACGACTCGCTGCTGTCGCGCAGCGGCGGCTCAGACGAGGTCGGCGACAGCGACGAGGAGGAGATCTCGAAGGAGGCCATGGCGTTAGCGCACCCCGATCAGCCCTTCACAGCGCAGCAGTACACGCGCATGTGGCTGCTGCCTGAAGCGACCGCCGCCGCGTACGCGTCCGCGTCCAGCCTGCCGGTCGGGCAGGCGGAGAACTTCTTGCGGACGGGCGTCTGGGCGCCGGGGTTGCCGGTAGACCGCTCAATGCCGGGCTTCTTGGGCGCTTCGACGGCGCAGACGGACTTCCCCAACTGCCAGCACGAGATGGGCAAGCAGAAGGCCCACACGGGCGGGACGCTGGCTTTTGCACGTGCAAGCACCCCAAGTGCCTTGGCATCGTGGTGCTGGACAAGTCCGAGAGCCAGCGAATGCCGATTGACTTCGTCGTGCAGCGGTTTGCCACCCCGCCGGACAAGAACATCTACGACTTTGCCTGCGCTGCGCTGAAGACGGCGCTCGTCCGCCTCGCGCACGTGGCCAAGAAGGTGTCCTTGCGCGTGGACCGCTTCCACTGGCGCAAGAACCACACGCAGTGCAGCAAGGCCTTGTCTCCCGACTCGTACGTGTCGATGCATGGCACCAACACGTCGTCGTCCGAGGAGCGCAACGCTTTTTCGCGCCGGCAGCAGCACCACCTCCGCCAGATGAAGCAGTACTCGTTCATCATATTCACTTTCTACCAGCAGGCCGTCCCCGATGTCGTCACCATGTACCGTGACAGTGTCACCAAGCAGACGACCATCAAGTGGCCCTAATGGTACCGACGGGCGCACGTGGACAATGAGTAAAAATTGGTGTGCTTGTCATTTTTATCCCAACAGTGGCGGTTACACATGGAATGAGAACGTACGAAAGGATAAGTGGCGGTCCTTCTCTCCGGGCGGCATCACCAGTGCAAAGTCGTTTGCGGTAGGTCGTCCTATGAGTGGTGGGGGGTAGGGATGGAGCGCGTGCAAGTTCCACGAAGAGTAACTGCCGCAACAGTGTTCGTGAAGGCAGATACGGCGGCAGCGGTGGCTGCTACGGCCACCTGTTCCATCCGTGACTGCCAGGCGACAGCCTCAACTGTCTCACAATTGTGCCTGGCAGGGATGGTGACGGGGGAGGGCGTATCACGAAGGATAGGCGGCCGCTGTATGACTGAGAGTCAGGAAAGGGACAGAAGCGTTGTGTTTGCGGCTGGACAGGCCAGCTCCATCTCTGCGGCTGGACCGGACAGCATCCGTCTTACCAGTGAGGGCGCCAGCCGGGGCCGTTCCGGCACACCTTCTGCAGTGCCCACCCCGACGGCCACCAGCGGTTGACGCACCTGCCCGCCCAGCGCGCAGCGGCTGATCCGTCGGTTGGCGGCAGCGGCACTACAGCAGCAGTGCTGTGAGGGACTGCAAGCACAGTGTCCCTTAGCTACAGCCAGTTTCACACCAGGTCTCCTTTCCGGCTGGCGCAGTGCGCTCGTGCTTGGCGGCGCTCAGAGCTGAGACGCTGGCTGACGGCGACTGCGAGGGCTGCATAGGAGCTCGTCCCAGGGTGGTCTGACACGGAGGGCGGTGGCACCGGCGCTACGATGCAGCACCGGCATTATATCTATCGGAGCTGGCGGGGCGCCCCAAAGCAGACAATGTGCTCTATCGATGCATCTTTTCCGTTGCGCATTCGTTGCCCAAACGCTGCCGTTTGGCCCAGGCGGGCGGTCACCCCCAATCGCTTGGCTGGGCCCGATCCTGCTGATAAGAGACACGGACTATGGGGGTGCTGGACGGCATCCGCGCCAGTAAATCGGCCACCCCATCAGGTCGTGCCCCGTCCGCCCACTGCACCACTCCAAGCCGCCACGCTCCACTCGGCGGCCCACCCCACCCCCCTACCACGCACGTCGCACCACCTCGCGCGTTGGTCCCATCCTCTCTACGGGGTCGGCCTGCTCCCTGCCCATCTCGCACGCCGTGTTGCGGTCTGCGAGCTGGCTACCATCCCGCAGGGTGTGACACCCCCGGGTAGCCGGTCGCCCTTCCCTGATGTCTGCTTCCGCCTCGTGCGGCGCCTAACGGAGGTGCACGCATCACGATTGTGTACTCTCTTCGGCCCGGTGGCGACCCCCCCCCCCTCCAAGACGAGAGCCATCGCCATTCAGCACTGGAGGAGCATCGAGCTGTGACGCTGCAAATGGGTGCTGCTGCAGTGGGAGAGGAGAGAGCGGTGGGGGCGCGCGGTGCTTGCTGCTGGCAGTTGTGGCTCTTTTCTCGTGCGCACTTTCTCTTGGACCCAATGTGGGACCACTATTCTTTGTACACCCGCTTCTTCGGTGCTCGTCCCCGCTGCTCGATATCCATTCATGAGCGGGGCTGCCAGCAATGGACCCCCCCCGTTTGATAGCGATGAATATGGCTCAGTGAGGACGGATTTGAAAAAGTAGAGAACAAAAGGGAGCGCTTTTACATCGTGTGCATCGTGCCCCCCCGTGCAGCGAGCCGAGCATCCTCGTATCGCTTCCCGCACTGCAGAATAGTACACAGAATGGCAAGCCGCATGTGGTCACCAGGAACGCCGCGGATGCTCACCAACTCCTTCCCATTCACATCACATCAGATGTGCGCCAAAGCAAACGGCCCACAGTTATACCGGTCCCTCTGGACGGGCACGTTGATGAGCCTGTTCTGCCACTCGTTGACCACGGGCGCGCACGTGTTGCCCACGTGCCACGAACGGTCCACCTCCCGGGCAAAGAGCTTGACGCGCGACACGGCCAACTCCTTCTCCTTCCGGAAGCCCCCGACAGACGAGTCGAAGATGTGGATCTTGCCGACCGGGGCGGCGGGCACGACCTCCGCTGATATCCAGTGGTGGTGGCCGAGGTTGAGTAGCATGATGAAGCGTTGGTAGCGGGCGGTCGGCACGACGTTGTAGATTTCCTTGATCTTCTCGATGGCGACCGCCTCTTCGACCACCGTGTTGTGGCACACGGTGAAGGACGCCGACTGCCCGGTGAGGAGGACGTACGCCGGCGAGGAACGTTGCACGCTGTGCATCCGCATCTTAACGAGGGCGGCGTCCAGCACGCCATTAGACATGTACTTCCGTTGGCCGCCGTACACCACGTCAGAGTACGCCACCGTGCACCCGCCGTAGAGTCAGGACCCATCCTTGTCCCAATGGGAGCCGGCGCCCAGCAAGAAGAACCGCCACGCCGGGTCGCCGACGCGCCGATTGACGCACGACGACCACAAAAAGTCAGCGGCGGCAGCGACGGTCAACGTCGAGCCGACCAAGATCTCCAGCTCACGAGGGTATCCGTCGCGGCTCGCTTTCATCGCCTCCAACCACTCCGAGAACTCGGAGCACCACGCCAGCTGCTCTTTGAGGGAGTGCACGGCGGACATGTTGATGAGCGTGGTGATTGAGCACCGCATCGGTGCGTACTTGCCGACCGTGAAGCGCAGCTCCCGTCGCGGTCCCGCCACCGACGCAGGTCCTGCAGTAATGGCCTTTGACGGCGCATCACCAGACCGTGTCTCTGCGGCAGACGCACTTGAAGTGGGTGACACATCCACAGAGAGCGCACCGCCCGAACCGCCTGAGCCGCCAGCAGCTGTCAGGAGATGAAACGACTGCTTGATGAGGGTCCGCGGTAGCAGCAACCGCAGCTCGTTCTTCTCCCGGCACACAATCTCAAAGTCAGCGGCGGGGAGCGACTCAACGGCCACGAGCTTCGTGCTGGGCAGGACCGGGGAGGGGTCGAGCAAAAGCAGGTCGACCATGGTGTAGAGAGCGGTGGCTTTAGCCAGCTCGGAGATGCTCTCCATAGCCAATGGCAGCTGCTCATTCAACGTGGGCAGGTCGATCGAGTCGGCCGGGTCGTCGACGTCCGACGGCTCTGGTGACTCTTTGCCGCCCCCGTTCTCGACCGCGACCTTGTCCGTTCCGTCTTTCTTCTTCAGCTTCAGCAGCCGCTTCTTGCCGCCCCGCTTTCGGCCCGCCCCGGCAAAAGCGTCGTCCGCGCCGCGGAAGCGCTTGGAGACTGCCACCTTGTTGAGCGGGTTCTCCATAAAGCAGCCGCGTAAGATGGCGCTCCAAAACGGGCAGATGTGGGCGGCAACGCACAGCGCAAAGCGCTTCTTGTCAATGCCGCCGTTCTGGCTGGAGTTGGTGTGGCCAGGCGCGAAGAAGCACCCCCCGTCGGCCGTGACAGGCGCCCCTTCTAGGCGCCACATGTTGAACAGGAGGTCGGGGGGAGTGACCAGCGACCAGGCAAAGTTGCCCTTGCGCACGCCTCTCGACTTGAGCAGCACGAAGGCCTTCTTGAAGATGGCCTTGACGAGGTTGTATGTCATCTGTTTGTAGGAGCGCAGGCCGCACATCTTGAGCACAGCGCCGAGCTCCGCCGACGATAGCGTCTTCGTCTCTTTCACGGCAGTCGCCACGGATTGCAGCAGCGCCGCGCTGTAAATGGTCATCTCAGGGTAGAAAACATCTGAGGCGGTGTTGCTGCTGGCGGCGTCACCGTCGTCGTCGCCGCTCTCCGTTCCGCTGTCCTCCCGCAGATGGTTGGCGCCCTCATCCACGTCCTTCACGCCGTCGCGGTGCTTGCTGTCGCTGCTCTTGAGCCCAGCCCGCCTCTGCCGCCACTCGTCCATGATGGCGTCCTTCTGCTCCACCGTCCTGCTGGCGCCGTAGCAATCAATGATGATGCTCTTGGCGTCATTGTCCTGGCCGCCCGTTGCGGCCTCGAGCACCGCGTAGAAGCCGGTCAACTTGACCGGGCCGCGGTGGCCTTCAATTAGCTGCCTCGCCAGCGTTGCGATGGTCCGCATCAAAACAGCGCCGCCCGGCCCCAGGTTGACAGAAACAGCTTTCTGCTGGCTGGCGAGGCGGGGTAGCCGTGCCGACGGGGAGACTGCCTGTGGCGGGGCAGGATCAGCGAGTGCGGATGTGGGGACCGCAGATGGCGGCGAGGGAGCAGCCGCAGGGGGGACAGGAGCGCACTGTGGGGAGGTCGGAGCTGCCGGTGGCGCGTTGGATGCCGACGGGGACTTGGTCGCGTCCGTGCGCCGTATCAGTGCCAGCGTGCTTGTCACAGACCCGCCCGGATGGGCAGCAGGAGGCTTTTGGGCGGAAGAGAGAGCACAAGACGGACGAGCAGCCACATCCGTTGCAGCAGCCAACGTGTTCGTCAGGGGTGCGAGATGGACAGGTGAGGGAGAAGGCGGAGCTCCAAGCGACACAGTAGACGGTGACTCGACCGATGGAGGAGGGGGTGAGGCCGGCGGCGTGTAGCGGTGCGCATCTTGTGTCGGTACCCATGCCGGCCCGTGCTGCCCCGCCAGCATCCCCGGCAGGAGGTATCCACCGGAGGCGGTGCCGGCGCCGATGAGCTGGCTCGTCCCGTCGCCGGCGAGCATACCCAGGGCGTCCCCCAGCTGCGACGCGTCCGCTCCATTCAGCAGAAGGCCAGCGGGTTGTGCACGACTGCCGGCGTCATCGGCTACATACGGGCCCGACCACGGGTTGGGTGCTGGTGGTGGAAGCGGCCTGCGCGTAGGAAGCGGCAAGCCGAGCAGGCCGCCCGCACGCGGCGTCGTGTCCTGTCGTGGGGGCACTCCCTGCGACCATTCTGTTTGAGCAGAAGCGACACCACCAAAGAGTTGGGAGAAAAGGGGCAGCATAGACTGGGACGCAGGCTGGGAAAACGATAGTGGTGGTGGTGGTTGTGAGTCGAAGGGACCGTCAAAGCCACGTAGCTCATCCACACTCGGGCGGTTATGCGCCATGTCGGTGCCCGCACACGGGTCTGGCGAGCAGTCCCTCCCCTGGGACGGGCCGTGTGAATGCTGGAGGTACCGACGGCCCATCCGGGTGGGGGGGGGAGGAGTGGGAGGGGTGGGGGGTTGCACAAGCCATGCATCATGAAACAATCACACACGCACCATCTCCCCGCCCTGTCAACGCGGTGCCATGACGGCGCGCCCAGCTGCAGCGCAGCCGGCCGCCCGTCACCAGATCGCCGCAGGCAGCCGGAGTAGGCGGAGCAGCCCACAGACATTTACCAAACGAAAGGAGGGCAGCGAAAACCTGAAAAATCGCTGCCCGCCAATTTGGTAGTGTGCTCTCGTGAGCGGGAACCCGCGAACGGGCGCGCCGAGGACTGTAATCGGTGCCCGTGCGGGTCCCGCAAGCTCGCCCGCACCCCCCCAGCTGGGCCGTGTGCGGGACTGTGCCCGAGCTTGCGTGATGCTTCCAGGCACTGCATAAGCATGCGAGATTTTCATGTTTTAATGCATGCTCGGACAGGGCCACCGCCACCACATTGGCGTCCTCGTCAGCTTCGTCCCCGTCGACACAGCCACTCCCACGATCTCCGCTGTCGCCTCCAGGGTCAGGGTCCTTTCTGCGATGATCCAGAGGCGCCGACGAGGACACTGTTCTGGACGTTCAGAGCGCAGGCGCCCCCCCCTGGCCCCTCGGCCCCCTCTTTGTGCCGTACGCGGCATAGCGATTTGCAGCGTGGCGCATCGCGAGCAACGCGAGCCCCCCCCCTGTTGCTGACCCACATCGCTGCCCAGAGGAGACACTGGGGGGCACCCACAGAGCGATGTGGGGCCAGAAACTGGGGGGGGGGAGTCCCTGTAGGCTACGCCGCAACGGTGATGGCGGCTGGGAGCGTGCCCCGACTGCGTGCGGGTTGGCTCGTTCGCAACCACCGCGCCGGCCGCGTGCACACGTGTGGCATGCTTCGCCGCCGCGTGGCGGGCGCCGCCCCTTAAGGCCCGCGCACTACGAGCCGCTGCGAGGAGGGGTCGGTCCCATCCTCCACCGCCGCAGCGTCCGGCAAGCCTCCCATTTGCCCTCCCTTCCTCCGCACGCCCTCCCCCACCGAGGTTGGCGGCGCCACCCCGCCGAGTCACATCGCCGCCCTCGCCACCTTTCCTCCTCCTCTCCCCCACCCCCCTCTCTCCTCCGCGCTTTCCCCTAACTCCACAGGGCGATCGTCACCCACCCGTCGGCGCCGCCATGGGCTGCACCCGCCGCTTCCGCGGCCACTGTGCCTCGGCTGTCACCACCGTCGTGGTGATCGCGACGATCGCGGTCTGGGCGGCTACCGCCGGCCGCGCGGGCGCCGACGTGGTCTTCTTCGACTCGGGCAAGTCCGGCCCGGTACGCAAATCATTCTTCATGCGCACCCTTTATTTTGGTGATTCCTCCGTGCAGGCGGGCGGCACCGGCCGGCTGCTGCCCGTCTGCAGTCGGAGCCGGACCGCCATTTCATTCGAGTCTTGTTGCATCACCCTGTGTCGTCAGACCCCGACGGTGGTGCGCGTGATGAGCTGGGGTTCGGCCGCGCCGGACTCGGTGGCCAGATCCTCCTACACGACCACCGCCCAGAGCGATCGGCAGTGCCCGCTGGCGTTTGGCACTTTTGCCGTGGACCCGACGGAGTCAAGCGCTAGAATCAGAACGAACGATGGGTCGTTCCGTTGGAGTGCAAGCAACACCAGGGCGCTGGCTTCGTGCTCCACCCCGGGGCTATCGTGGGCGACCTCCGCCGGCCGTGGCGGGAAGATGGTGTGGGCGCCCGTCAACGGGCGGGCTGCGCCCGAGCCGGCCGCGCCCAAGCGCGACCCCAAGCCGGTGACGGGGGGGCTCTCCCCGTGGCAGCGCAAGCAGCTCTCCCACAGCGTCTGCGTTCGTGGCTGTGGCAGCCGCTTGACGTCCCGCGCCCGCCCGTCGCCCGCGTGCGTGGGCGACCGCCAACGCAGGCAGCTATCCTACGCCGAGTGCGCAGAGGGGTGCTTGCAGCAGCTCTAGAGCTCACCGAGTGGCGGGGGCGAGCAGAGACCCCGCGGAGGGTGGCCGATGGGAGCACGGC
>Ga0209831_1003681_pt1 | contig 12491 bp, 15 predicted proteins | sample Maine_Asex4_meta_FD_187451 | JGI IMG/M metagenome (GOLD analysis project Ga0209831, IMG submission 187451) | Marine algal microbial communities from Maine, USA - Maine_Asex4_metaG (SPAdes) (version 2) | ecosystem: Host-associated > Algae > Red algae > Unclassified | place: Maine, USA | collected...
CCCCCCTCACCAGGTATGGGGGGGGGTCTCGAGTGCAGCGGCGCCACCCAGGCGACCGACACCAGCCGTGTTGGTCCAAATTCTCACTCCACACGACCGACCACCCCCACCGCCACGACGACTCGTGCGGCTGGGTTTCATCCATGTGGACACGTTCAACACCAGGAAGAAGGGGGTGTCTCTGCAAGGTGGTCGAACGCCCCGGCGGGATCGACGCGGGGTCGTCGCAGCTCTGTGGTTGGGCCCATCTGTCGGACCCTTGGGACCTGTATGGCGGGCATGTTCTCTATGCGGCGACGCCGCCGCACCGCAGCGGTCGGCAAGTGGTCGTCCAGGCATCTGCATGATGGCCAACGGTGGCGTTCAACGCGCCACACCCCTTCTGTCCGTGACACACCCGCGCGTATGACGTCAAAAGTTTCCACACCCCATCCCCGCGGAGGGGGGTGGGGGGGGGGCGGGAGGGGGGACTAGCGGTGCCCGTTCGTCCGTACATTGTCTTCTCCCACCTTCGGGTGCCCACCCACCGGGTGCCGACCCGCCCACCCACCGCCCAGGTTCTCGCACGGCGGCCGGTGCTGATATGGTGGCCTGTGGGTACAATCACCTGCACGCGCCGGCGGCGGCGCTGCGCGTGGAGCCGAGGACGGAGGAGAGCGTGGCGGGAGTGCCTGCACGCAAGAGTGCATTTGTGTCGTGCGCTCGGCCCGCAAGCAGCTCCTAGACCGTCACGCAGGGTGTTCTGGTCCCGCCCGTGTCGTGTGGCGGTCCGCGGCAAGCCATCTACCGCTACCCGTGCTATTTCCTATAAAAGGTGTGATGGGTGCTGGAGCCGTTCACAACCATGCGCCCACAGGCCTGGCCGCCGTGCCGCCGCGTGCCGCAACTCCAAGTGGCGGTGCGAGCGGCAAGGGCGCGCCGCCACCTTGAGGACGTCAGGCCCCCCCCCCGTCCGTGCGCGCTCGTCCCCCACAATGGACGGTCAGTCGTCGACCGACGAGGAGGAGGCGCCCGGCACGTCGACAGCGCGTTGGGCGCGTGGCACCGGCCACCGCTGTGGCAACAAAGAAGGCGCGAACAAATACCCTAGAAGCACACTGACAGTACAAAAGAGAAGGACCCAAAGGGTCAACCTACCGAGAGGACCTAGAGGGCGCAAAGACGCTCAAAGGCTAGGACTCGAGAGGGACGCCAAGATTTAGATGGCGAGCAAGACGGGGCGGCGCGGGGCAAGGCCGGCGCCGTAATAACAAGACGAACACAAACGAAAAGGATGAACGAAAGAGTAGCCCCTGTCCCGAACAGAGGCGCTACTTAGGGAGGGACAGCCGTCCCACAGGCCGCAATCCGAAGCACGGAGAGACGGGCGCAAGTCACGGTAGGGGCATAAGTACTGGACTTAGCCCCTACCGAATGCAACAACCCCCTCGGGCCAAGACCTGGCGGTCACTTGCCAGCAAGGACGGACGCGGGGCCGCGCGGGGCAAGCAGCCGCGGCGGGTTGCCAGCGTGAGGGCGCAGGGCGGGGCCACCAGGCGACGCGGACCGCGTGGGGGCGCGCGCGCGGGCAGCACACGGCGGCGAGCGGCGGCGAGGCGGGCATACCGTCGTGCGGAGACCGGGGGGGGCAGCGTTGAAGAACGCAGGTCCCCGGCGCGGTCAGTGGCGGCGGAGGCGGCACGTGCGGACGCCATCGGCGTGGGCGTGCTGCCGACTTGGGCGGATGGCGGCGACCGGGGAAGCGGCGGCGATGGCCTACATCGCGCCTCCCTCACGGGACGCGTTGAGGGCGGGGCTGCGGCGGTACGCCGAGTGTGCATTGGCGGACCACGACGAAGTGCCGGAGCGGGAGCGGGTGCCGGGTTCAGACCCGCGGAACCAGCCGGTGGTCGAGCGCATGCAGGCCGGCGTACACATGGCGTACTGGCACGGCGGCATTCACGAGGTGCACTCGCAGCGGTGCGATGGCGAGTTGGCCGTCCGCTTCAGCCGCGGGATGGTGCGCTTCGGGACGGCGTTGCCGTCGTGGTTCGTCCGGACGGCGTACGCTTTCGTGACGGTGAACGAGAACGAGGCGGTCCTCCGCGAGTGGGTGCCGTGGGTGGCGCACTGCTGGGGCCGCCTTACGAGTCTCATGCCGGACGCGGTGACCCCGCCGGCGGAGTACCTGCCGGAGTTGTCGCTTCCGTATCTACAGACGTCGGCGGACCTCGAGTACGTGCAGGCCGCCGAGGCGCAGCACCGGGAGGCGATGGACGCGGCGGCGTACTACTACAGGCAGGCGGCGGAGAAGAACGCCCGTCGTGCGGACGCGGGGGCGGCGCCACGGGCGGTCCCGCCGTACGAGTGCCCGGACATCAGCTCCTGGCCGAGACCCGAGCGGGTTCGGCGGTATCTGACGCTCCTGTTGGCGGAGGGCGACCGCGCGGCGGTAAACTAAGCGCGGAAGGAGGTGGACGTCCAGGCGTGCAAGGGCGACGACGTCGAGTACCTGATGACGGCCGGCCGCCATGCCAAGGGCTTGAATTGCGCCGGCTGGCGGGGCGTGCCGGAGGCGCTGGACGAGTTGGAGCTGCCGCGGGAGCTGCACGTGGCTTACCTTACCGTGCTGTCGTACTGTTACGACTGCATGATGGGGGACGACCGCAGCTGCCTGTGGGTCATGTACGTGGTGGAGCGCGTGCAGCTCACCGCCATCGCGCTGCTGGCGGACCTGGCTGGCGGGCGGGTCCACCGCATCTCTCCAGCCCTTGTCCACCGGCTGGAGCGCCTCCGGTTGGACGACATGGTGGAGAGGAGTGCGGACGAGCACGCCCGGCTGGAGCGGCTGCTCCAAGGAATGGCGGTGCTGCTCCCCAAATGGAAAGACGTGGTGTCGGCTGCGGGTTTGCCGCTCGGGCAAACGCCGTTGCCGACGGAGGCGGACGACGCGGCCAACCCATACGGGTTTCGACTAGCGTCGGACGCTAAGGGCGTCGACTTCCGAAGTCGGGCCGAGCGCGCGACGTCGCCGAGCTCCACGGCGCGGGGGCCGCCGGGGGCGTCCTGTAACGTTGGGGCGGGGCCCATTCGGGGCGGGGATAGCGACACGGCCCGGGAGGTCGCGGCGGCGGCAGGCGCGGGATCGCCGTCATGGCGGGCCGTGTCGCCGTCGCGGTCGTCGCCGAAGGGGCGTGCCCGGGACGACGCCCAGTGGGAGCCGTCGCGGTCCCTGTCGGCGTCGGCGTCGACAACGCGGACACGGCCGCCCGGTCGGGGGTCGTCACGTCGGGCAACGGGGTCGCGCCGAGCACCGTCGCCTCAACGGCCGCGGGCGGGGCCGCGCCGGTCGCGGTCACCTACGCCCCCGCCGCGACGCACGCGGACACCGCCGCTGGGACGCGGGACACCACGCCATCGGCGCGGGCCGACGCCTGGACGGGCAACGCCGCCGCCGGCGCCGTCGCAGCGGAGTAGCGCGGCGGCGATGGAGGAATCCGCGGGGGGTAGCCAGCGGTCGTGGTCACCACCAACGGCGTCGACACGCCGGCGAAAGCCGCCGGCGTCCGCTGGAGCGTCAGGGCGGGCGGACCGCGGCGCGGCGGCGCCCCGACCGGGCGACGCGCGGCGCTGGCGGTCGCCGGCCGGTGCCGATGGGGCGGCCCGGGCGACGACGGAGGCAACCGGGCGACCACGCGGGGGAAACGCCCGAGGCCGTCCGAGGGGCAGGAGGTGGAGCCCCCCTACGCGGCGCACCACAAGTGGTACCGCGCGGGGTCCATTGCGCCTGAGGGTGACGCGCTCCGGGCGCACCGTTCGGCAGCGGCCGTGAAGCGCCTGGCCGCGGCGGGCGGCGCGCCGGCCGGCGCCGTGGGGCTGGCGATCAGCCGGGTGCTGCGCAGTGGCGTGAACCGGCTGCACGCGTCCATGCGGACGACCAGCGACCGCACGATGGAGGAGGCGATGGACGGCGTCGTCAAGGTCGTCAAAGAACTCCGCCGCGCGACGCACATGGAGGACGACATTGGTCGTATCCTGGACGAAGTGCGAGCGGCGGACCGCGCGGCCTCTGCCGACGAGTGGTTCGTCTATGACGCCAACGACGCGTCAGGGGGCGAGCGGCCCAAGGGTCCTCGACAGCGGCACCGCTAAGCGGTGGCGCAGGCGTTGACCCGTGTGGTGTGGGCCTCTTCAAAGCGGAAGATCACGACGCACCTTACGGGCGGCGGGGAGGAGGCGGTGCGGCCTGCCTCCGTGATGGTAGGATAGGGGGGGTTGAGTTGCACCCAAGCGGTGCAGTAGCGCGTCGCGAGCGTCCACCAGGATTGGTGTTGCCAGCGCGGGGCGACGAGGGTGATGTCACATGGATAGGAGGTGATGCGGGCGAAGACCTGCGGCAGGAAAGAAAATGGGGGGTTCGCCCACCCGTTCTAGACCGCCCAGTCGACCGAGAACGCCGCGGCGCAGCCGCGCGCGGCGTCCGCGGGGGACAGGGGCAGGAACCGGGGTAGATGGGTGGCCGCGGAGGTGGTAAAAAGGTCGACCGTATGAGGGCCCCAGACGGCGTCGAGTTTCTCGAAGGCGGGGCGGCCCAATGCCCAGTGGGCAGCCGGCGGGTCGTCGGGGAACTCTGCGAGGAGGAAGGATGCCCAAAGGGCAAGGACGGTCTCCTCGTGGCTTGCCGCTGGAGACGCCCAGCGCACATTGACGAGCATGGCACCCATCTCGTCGGTGGGCTCCTGGACCGCGACGCAGACTCAATCGGGTTGCCGCGGGGGCGGGGCGAGGACGACCGGCGTCGTCGGGAAGGCGTCGTCGGGAAGCGTTAACTTCTTCTGCTATGCTAAGCGGATGACGAGATGATTCGGTAAACCCGAAATGCGTTCCCACGAATCATCGCCCCGGCCAATAGTGGCCCACCGAACTTTCGTCACGATGCCGTTATCGGTGTCGTGGCGAATTTCCAACAGCCAGTCGATTTCCCAGGTCGGATCCTCATAGGAGGAATTCACGTCGGGGAGCGGGGCCTGTGTAAGCCGATGCGGCTGGGCATCCGTTCTCGGCACCGGGCGCGGTGCCGGTGTGACGTCGTTACTGTTGACTCGTCTTTCGCCACCGCCTTGGTCGATTACGAAGTAGGTGCCGTCCGTATCGAGAATCTCGAACGGGCCAAGGGCCTTGGGCAGCAGCTTGTGCCCCCCGCGCTGCGAGCGGAGGTAGACCAGGGGTTGTCATGGATACATCCCCGAGGATTATATCCGTGCATTATATCCGTATCCACTTCGGTTACGAGCCGGGGACGCATATCCCAAATGCATTATGAGAAAAGGAGGTGAGGATATATCCATCCTGTCCGACAGAAGTTGCAAGATTATATCGGATCCGTATCCCAGATATGAGAGACAGGATACAGGGATATATACGGTTATGAGGCTTCCCGCGCCTTGCAAATTCTGGTTCAACACAGTCGACCTCACTTTTCGCGTGCCGACAATCGCGGAGTTAATGTCCGACCATTTGAGAGCGACAAGCGGCGATCCAGCTCGACCCAGGTGGAATCGTTCAATCACACGATTCGACCCGATTGCGTTGTTGCCAGGGTGTAACACGAGATTCCAAACGGTCATTCTGACGTCCGTTTACACAAACGGCGGGATGCCTCCCCGATGCTTGGGGCGTTGAAATCAAGTGTGGATTTCAAGTCGTACTGACGTCCGTTTGGCGCTCGAATAAGGCTGGATGGCGTTCTTCTTGGACTCTAATTGGGCTGTCCGTCGGACTTCGGGGATTATATCCGGATCGAATAATCGCACCCGGATACGATTATATAATTCTCAAATATCCGGTTCCGGAGGCGAATATCCTGATCCGGATCTCAGCTGAGGGAGTTATCCGTAATCAGACACGAAGGATCGGCGCGTATCCGTATCCTACTACGGCCGAAAAACCATATCCTGACAACCCCTGAGGGAGACGAAGTCACCGACCACCAGGTCCTTGTTCTTCGGTCGTACCCGGCTGTCCCAGTCTCGCTTATATCGAGCCTGGTACTTGTCGAGGGACGCGCGCACCGTCGGGATGAGCTTTTTCAAGCCCTGGATGATGGCGCGCTTCCCCATGAGCGGGCAGCCATCGGCAGATGCCAGCGGGGACGAGCCAGCGCGGCCCTCAACCATCAGGTTGGGCATACGACGGGGGATCAGGAGGTCGAACGGCGCGATACCGGTGGCCCTATGCGGGCAGGTGTTGTACGCCAGGCTCAGGGCGGGCAGGAGGCGATCCCACTGTCGCGGGTGCTCCTCACAAAAGGCCCGGATCTGGTTCAGCAGCGTACGGTTATACCGTGCCACCTGACCGTTCGTCTGCGGATGGTATGGCGTCGTTTACTTGCACCTCGTGCCCAACATCTTTATGACGGCGCGGAAGAACGAATTGTCCATCTGTCGACGCTGGTCCGATAGGACGCAGTCAGGGAGCCCGTAGGCCGCGACCCTTGCGGTCAGGAATGCCGACGCGACCGTGACGGCGGTGATACGTCGGAGCGCAACCGTACGGGATAGCTTCAAGAAGCGGTCGGACATGACGAACACATACCGGTTGCCGTCAACCGTGTTGAGCAGCGGTCCAAGGATGTCAATGCCAACCTCGGTCAGTGGTTCCTTTGGCGGGAACAAGGTCATGGGGGATGTATGCCGTCGCTTCTGCAGCCGGTTCTTCGCGCACGGCGGGCACTGCCGGACGAAGTCGTACAGGTCGACGATCATCGACTCCCAATAGAAGCAACGCTTCATGGCGGCGTACATCCGCTGCACCCCAGGGTGACCTTTGGTCGTCGGGTAGTGCTCGAGGCCCATCACGCGGAAGCGTAGGGCCTCGGGGATGTATACTTGCATAACGTCTGTCGTTGGCTGACGGCGCACGAGGCGGCCTTCCTCATCGAGGACGAACCGTGTCGGCTTTCCCAAGTCGATCACGGCGCGTAGCTGCTGGCATCGGCCATCCGCGCCATGTGCGCGAAGGAGCTCCTCCGCTGTGATCGGAAGAGGCGGTACCGGCGCCAAGAAGTTGTTGGCGTCCGTGCCCCTTGCAGCCTGAGCCAGCAGGAAGCATGGGATGTCGTCGTCCAGCTCCTTCTTGTCCAGACCCGTCGTGGGTACGCGGGACAGGGCATCGAGGAGGTGGTGGTTCGCTCCCTTTTGTACTTCACCTTGAAGTCGAACTCCGCCAGGCGGAGACGCCAACGGAGCAGACGACCGGTGGCTGTCGTCAACCGGTAGATCCAACTGAGGCATTCGTGGTCGGTACGCACCGTGAACCGCGAGCCCTCCACATAGTGTCGGAGGTGGAGCACGGCCCAGACGAGGCCCAGGCACTCCTTCTCTGTGGCCAAATAGTTCGTTGCTCGCGCTGCAGGGCGCGGCTGTCGAACCCCATGGGTTTCAGCTTGCCGTTTTGCTGCTCTTGGAGCAGAGCGCAGCCCAACTGGGTGTCGCACGCATCGACGTCGATGGTGAAGGGCGCTGCGCGCCGGGGGAGCGCCAGGACCGACGGGTGAAGCAGCGCGTCGCGAAGGCGCGTGAACGCTGCGGCCTGCATCTCGGTGAACGTCCGGAGCGTGTCGCCGTACGCCTTGGTTGTCAGCTGGTTCAGGGGCGCTGCGATCCGTGCGTGGTTCGCGACGAAGCGGCGGTACACGTTACACATGCCGAGGAAGCTACGCAGTTGCGTCTTTGATCGCAGGTGACCTACCTTTGCGAGCGCCTCCAGGGTCTTGTTGTGCACCCGCATCTCCCCAGGGGATATGATGTGCCCGAGGTACTCGACGGACGTCTGGAAGAACTGGCACTCCTTGGCCTTCAACATGACGCCGGCCCGACCCAAGCGGGTCAGGGCTTCGTCGAGCGCTTTCACGTGGTTCTCCGGGGTGTCGGAGAAGACGATGACATCGTCGAGGTAGAAAAGGCATGTTTGCCAGGTCATCCCGGACAGGATGATGACTAGGGCACGTTGGAAGGTCGCGGGAGCGTTGGTGAGGCCGAAGGCCATCTTCAGGTACTCGTACGTGCCCATGTGGCACGTGAAAGCGGTCTTGTCGATGTCGTCCAGGGCCATGGGTACCTGCCAATACCCGGCATTGCAGTCGAGCGTTGAGAAGACGCGGGCGTCTCCCAGCGAGTCGATGCAATCCTCCATCCGCGGTATGGGATGGGAGTCCTTCTTGGTCACCGCTTTGAGACGACGGTAGTCGACGCAAAAGCGTGGCGACCCGTCTTTCTAAGAGACGGCAACGACAGGGCTTGCCCATTCACTGGTACTTGGTCGGACGACCTTGGCTTCCAGCATCTGATTGACCTCGTCACGGATCATGTCACGATCATGGTGACCCGCGCCGTACGGTTGCTGCCGTATCGGTTGCGTCCCGGGTTGGACCTCCACGCGGTGGACGGTGGCGTCGATGGAGCCGAGCGTCCCGTCTAGCATATACGCATGGCGGCGGATGAGTGCCTGGACATCCGGGAGTAGCCGGTCGGGTACGCCAGAGAGATCGACTTGGTCCAGCACCGCTTTTGCGGCCGCGGTGGGCGATGCCGCGTCGTCAGTGACGAGCAGGCAGTCGACATCGTCTACCGGGCTCACGGTAGCGAGGATCGTTCCCTTGCGGAAGCAGACCGGTTTGTCGCTGAGGTTAGCGACTTCAACGCTGAAGCGTTGCTCCGGGACAACGATGGCCAGGCCACGCGCCGTTTGACAGCGGTGATGCTTGTGAAGGCGGTTGTACGGCGCGACTAGAACCTGACCAGCGAGGTCGGCGGTGACCAGCAGGGCCGTACGGGTTTGCGGGGGCAGCACCCGCCGCTGAGCGAGGCACACCGTCGCATCCCTCGGGGATCGGCGGCGTTCTCTCTTGCCGCGTGCCGTGCACGATAAGATGGGCACCGAAGCATCGGTGGACCATCTGACGCGTTGACGGCGCGGGTAGAGCGCCTCGACATGGCGGTTGATAAAACTGGTGCCGGGCAGCACGGGGACGGCGAGGCGCTGGACGACGACAAAGTCGACGTCCGTGGCGAAGCCACCGGAGTGCAGGCGCAGGGTGACCATGCCTCGGGCGGAGATAGGGTTTTTATGTGCGTCCACAGTGTAGGGAAAATGAGGGCGTCGATGCAACTGCCGCTCCCAGCCCTTGGGCAGGGCGTCCACCCGAATGATCGAGGGCCCGGCGCCTGTATCCAGGGTCGGTTTCATTAGCCGCATCCGCGCCTCGTCAAAGCCGAGGGCCGCGGGGATGGTATACTGCCGGTATACCGGAGCCAAGACACGGTGTACCCGTATCTTCGGACCCTGCGGGCTGGCGGCGGCACGGGGCGGCCGAGCCGCTAGCGGCACGCCCCGTGTTAGTTTCCCGGCCCGGCAGGGGCAGGCGGGTCCACCGTTGGACTCGGATCCGGTTGTGGATCCCCGGGCGCGGCGCCGACCGTCTCGTCTCCGCTGAGGGAGCCGGTGTCGTCCGGCACCAGCGGATCACCCCAGGGGTCCCCGGCGATGGCGGCCATCGCGCATTGCATACGACTTGGGCGTAAGGCAGGACGGGCCGCGCCAGGGGGTCCCAGGGCGACCGCAGGCGGCGCACCTGTCCCCATCGCCCGGTCGGGCGAGGGACATGCGCGGGCGTAGTGACCAAAACCGCGGCAGCGGTGGCACTGCACCTGGCTCAGGCGGACCAGAGCCGGCCGTCCCACCTGACCGCCCGGTCGGGGAGGCCATGGGGTAGCCGTTCCGGCCGACGGCGTCCGGGCCGCCGGCGGCGTAGGGGTGACTGCCTGGAACTTCTGCTGCGGTAGAGGCCGACCCATGGATTTCCGGCTCTGTGGCGGCGTGGCCTCCGCCATCGTCGCTGGTGGTGCCGCCCAGGGGACCGGTTCGGCTTTCGCTCCGCCTTCGGAGCCCAGCTGCAGGACGCTCTTGGCCTTGGCGTACCGGTCGGCTTTGCCGATGGTGACCTTGACCGAGCGGAGCCCATCGCCGATCTTCTGCGAAAGCCCCACGAGGTCGTCGAAGGTGGCGCGTGTGCGGTCGGCCAGCTCGGCTTGGGCACGTACCGAGGGGTGGAGCCCCTTCAGGAACAGGTACCGTAGCTGTCCCGGTTCGTACATACCCATGAGCTGTCGGCCGAGCCGCATCAACCTCTGATAGAAAGCGCGCTCGCCTTCGTCTTGGCGCTGCTCCGCGGTACGGAGGGCCATTTCGGCGGTGTGCAGGGCGTCCTCGGGTGCATAGCGAGTCAACAGATAGTTGATCGTGTGCAAGAAACTGGTACCGACGGCGCTGCCGTGTGGGCCATTTCTTTCCTGGACGAAGTCGTCCTTGGCCTCACCGCCAATGCAGTAGGCGAGGAGATACGGGGCCTCGCCCAGAGTGACATCCATTTCGTCCGCGGCTGTGCGGAAGCGAGTGAGGAGCGCCAGGACGGCCAACGGTTCCGAGCCATCGAAGAGCGCGACGCCGTGGAACGGACCGTTCAACAGGCGATGGCGCCGGCGGAGTTGGATTGCTTTCGACCGGCCATACGTCGGATCCGCATTGCGGACGAGGTAGCGGCGACAGTCGAGCAGCGACGAGAACGGGCCATGCTTGGACGTCAAGGGGAGCTGTCAGGGGATGACCGCCATTGGCGTCGAAGCTGGCCGACCGGTGACCCGCGTGCGGGTGCGGCGCCGCGAGCGAGCGCGGTGGCGCGAGGGGCCGGTGCTGTCACTGCTACTGCTGCTGCTGGGGTCTCGGGGCGGCTCGTCGTCATTGGCAGACCGCGAAGAGCGGGCATCGGGATCCGATCGCACCCCCGCGCTCCGCGACGTTGAGGCAGCGGACCTGCGCGACCGGGACCGGTCGCGCGGGGCCGGGGTGTTTGCCGGTGTTGGATCAGTGGGCCGGGATCCACTGACGGTCGACATGGGCAACGTCCCAGTTGGGTCGCGCAACGTTGTCACGTAGGCGCGTAGCTCTCGGACGGACGCGGCCAACGTACGCACGAGCGTCGTTAACTCGGCGACCGCCGATTGCTCCGCCCGACGACTAGTATTGCCGAGGGAAGCGCCCGAGCCGCCCGAAGCGGGAGCCGCTGCGATTGGATCGGGGAGACCAGAAGCATCGTGGGAAACAGGGGAAGTCGTAGTCGCAGGGGCTGACCCGTCGGCCGTACGCCGACCGTCAGCGCCCGTATCATGAGGGAGGGCAAAGCGCGGGGGATCGGCACCCCCGCTCGCCATCGGAGGTAGGTTGGCTTCTTGTCTCGAGATAGCAAAAACCCGGACACGACGGCACCACGGCCCGCCGGGCACCGTCGAGCGACTTCCCCGGCCTGCAACAACAGCCGCCGGGTGACCGGGACCACAAAGTGGTCACGTCACGTGAACCGTCAGGGGCGTCCGCACCGTTGTCGCCGGGGCTCGCGAGAGGAGAGGCGTCCCTCGAAAGGGACGACGCCCTCTCCCCTGCTGCGCTACCAAGTGTGGCAACAAAGAAGGCGCGAACAAATACCCTAGAACCACACTGACAGTACAGAAGAGAAGGACCCAAAGGGTCAACCTACCGAGAGGACCTAGACGGCGCAAAGACGCTCAAAGGCTAGGACTCGAGAGGGACGCCAAGATTTAGATGGCGAGGAAGACGGGGCGGCGCGGGGCAAGGCCGGCGCCGTAATAACAAGACGAAAACAAACGAAAAGAATAAACGAAAGAGTAGCCCCTGTCCCGAACAGGGGCGCTACTTAGGGAAGGACAGCCGTCCCACAGGCCGCAATCCGAAGTACGGAGAGACGGGCGCAAGTCCCGGTAGCGGCATAAGTACTGGACTTAGCCCCTACCGAATGCAACAACCGCCCCACGACGCGGCGCCCCACGACGACCACCAATTTGGCGACAGCGCCGCCCCGTGAGGCGACGGGGGGCGGCAACGACAATGGGGAGAATGGCTGAGGTGTAGCTGGGCCTGTGGGCTCAGGTCTTGACGACGACGACGAGGTCACGCGCCTCGGGACAGCCGGCGAGGACGCGACAATTAAGGCGGGTGGCCACGTCGACAGCGCGCGGCAGAGTGCAGCGTCTGCCGTGCGGTCGGCGACGGTGGAGGACGCCGCCGCCGTCGCCGCGTGTGAGTCGGCCGGTAGTGCGGGGCCGGTGGCGAGCCTGCGTGCCGCAAGTGCCCCCCTGTCCAAGCTCCTCGCATCAAAGCCGGTGCACGCGCGGGGCACTGGGTCGCCCGCGTCGGCGGCGATGGACGACGCCACGTTGGCCTCTACTGCCGTGCTGCAAGCCGTCGCCGCGGTGACGGTGCCGCCGCCCCGGCCACCCGCACCAGACGACGGTAACTAGGGCGCCGCTGTGGCGGTCGGGGGTCTGACAGTTGGAAGGGGCGTGGCCCCTCAGCTGTGGACAGCACACCCCCGGGGGCCGTCCCAAAATATCCCGATCCGGGCCAGCAAGGGAATGACCTGTCCAGATCTCGGGGAGATT
>Ga0209831_1003685_pt1 | contig 12479 bp, 5 predicted proteins | sample Maine_Asex4_meta_FD_187451 | JGI IMG/M metagenome (GOLD analysis project Ga0209831, IMG submission 187451) | Marine algal microbial communities from Maine, USA - Maine_Asex4_metaG (SPAdes) (version 2) | ecosystem: Host-associated > Algae > Red algae > Unclassified | place: Maine, USA | collected...
CGCGGCGGTCCAAGTCGGCGCCCCGCCCCGGCGAGCGGCAGCCGTCGCCACCCCGGTCGGCGGCGGTGGCGACGGTGGCGGCAGCGTCTGCCGGCCGGTCTGGGGAGGCGGCGCCCGCAGACGACCGGCGACAGCGCAATGGCGATGAACGCGACGGGACGGCTTCTGCGCGAGGAGTAGCCGCCTCTGCCGCCGGCGCCGGCGCTGCCGCTTCGCCACCGCCACCCTCCGCGGGCGACGGCGGCGGCGCGTCTGAGGATGATGCGGACGAGGTGCTCGCGTCTGGGTGCGCGCCATCGGCCGACGGCGACGAGGACCCCATGCCACCGCCCGCCGTCGGCGCGTCGGCGGACGGTGGCACCGCCACCGTCGGCGGTCCGACGGCGGCAGCGGCGGCAGCAGCGGCGGCGGCGGCGGCGGCGGCGGCGGCGGCGGCGGCGGCAGCGGCAGCGGCAGGCGATGGCGAAGACTTGATGATCATTGACGATGACGTCGATAGTGCCGCTGACGCGCCGCTGCCTGTGGTCGGCGGCGGCGACGGTGGCGGCGACGACGGTGGCGGTGGCGGCGGCGACGGTGGCGGCGGCAGCGCGGTCGGCAGTGCCTTACCGCGGCCCAACGACCCCCGCGGGGCCCGCTACGCCAAGTACCCGTGGTTCCAGGGTAGCGGCCAGCGCAAAACCAACGTGCTTTTCACACCGACACTTCGCGTGCCGGCCAAGGCCGTGCAGCTGGTGCAGGACGGCGTGGTAGCGGCCGCTGCTGTGGCGGCGGCAGCGAGCGCAGATGCAGCGGCGGCGGCGGCATGCAACGGGTCGGCTGATGCCGACGTGGCAGCCGGCGGCGCGGTAGCTCCGGGCGCATCGGGCAATAACGGCGTGACCGACGCTGTCGCCACCGCGCCAGCGACAACGGCCGTTGCCACCCGAGAGCGCTACCGGTGGACTCGCAAAGCCGCCCCGGCTGAGGCACCGCCCACCCCCCTCTATGTGTACGCGGTGGCCTACACGGCGCCCGACAATGAGTGGACGGCCCGTGGCCACTGGCCGGTCGAGCCGTTTGCGCTCGCCCTCCGGTCCGAGCTCGCCCTCGCCGACCTGGAAGTCACCCGCGTGCCGACCGCCGAGGTGATCATGACGCTGACGCCGCTCGGGCGGGTCGAGGTGCCCGCGGATCGGCTGGCGTCGGCCATCGAGTACGTGTCCCGCCTGCACGCGCTGCTGACGTTGCACCTGGAAGACGTGTGGGAGCGCCCGCTGCCCGGCGCCGGCTACTTCCTGCTGCCGCTCGACGCGGCCGGGGCGGGCGTCGACTGGGCGGCGGTCGACGCGTTGGCGTCGTTTGACTTTACGCCCCCCGCCCCCGACGCCCGCCTGCGGACGCTGACCGACGAGGAGGCTGCCGACGTTGGCCGCGGGCGGGACCTCGAGTGCGCCATTGTCGTGTCGAGCCACGACGACTACAAGGCCGCCTATTACACGACGCGCGTGGACCCCGCGTGGACGTTGAGGTCGCCGCCAAACTACATCTCCAAGCGCTTTAGAACGACCGCCGCCTACTACAAGGACCGCTTTGACATTGACGTGCCCGAAGCACACCACGACCAGCAGCTGCTCTTCGGCTCTCGCACCTACCCGCTCGAGGTCGGCAGCAACCCCCGCCAAAAGTCCTTTGTCCTCGTCCCCGACGCTTGCGTCGCGCTGCCCCTCCCCGTGTGTGCCATCACCATCCTCCGGCAGCTGCCGCACTTTGACCGCTTCATCGCGGTGCGGGACTGGTGGCACCGCATCGGCGCCGACGCGGCCGGCGTGCCGCCGGGGGTGTTTGCGCACGCCGTGACGCCGCGGCAGTTGGGGGATTACGAGCTCAACTATGAGCGCCACGAGCTGATGGGCGACGCGGTGCTCAAGACCGTGGCCACGCAGCGGGCGTTTGACGAGCAGGTGCGTTTGGGTTGCTTTCTTCTTCCCGCGTGGGTAACTCGCTCTTTTCTCACTGCCATGTGTTCACTTCCCCTGACTGGTCTTGGCGTGGCCCTTTGTGCCCCAAGTTTGTGTTTTTCTGGTCGATGCTGCATATGAGGGGGTGCGTCTGGTCTGCCCTGGGCTCTTACTGATTTCCGCGCAACTGCTTTTGCTGTACTTTTTTCATGCCGACCGTCGGTTGCTGCAGCCGGACATGGACGAGGCTGACCTGACGGCGCTGGTGCACTACATCGTCAACAACGACACTCTGTGCAATTTTGCGCTCAAGGACATGCGCATCCACGACATCTTTGCGCTGACGTCGACGCAACCGCGGTGGAAGTCATGGCCGTGGACGTTTGGGTGTCCTCTCGAAAGCCGTGCCGACGGCAAGCGCCGCTTCTTTTGCGACGCCCCAGATGGGGGCATCCTCGCCTACTTCACCGGGAAGGTCCTGGCGGACATTGTCGAAGCCCTTATCGGCGTGTTTTACATCTATGGCGGCACGACCTCGGCGATCGCCTTCCTCGACCGCTATGGCGTCCTCGACCAGGCGCGTGACACGAGACCCGAGCCGGCGGTCGACCGCCCCCTCCGCGTGCCCGGGCACGCCCTGTCGTGGACGTCGACCGACCCGCGGGAGCTGTCGGCTCAGGTGCAGCAGGTCGAGCGCCTCCTCGCTTACAGCTTTACCAACCGGGCACTGCTGGTCGCGGCGCTAACACACCCGTCATACGCGCACCGGGGGGCGACGACAACCTACCAGCGGCTCGAGTTCCTCGGCGACGCGGCCATCGGCTTGCCCATCACCCGTGTCTTTTTCGACAAGTACGAGTCCGCCTCTCCCGGGGAGCTAACGACCCTGAAAGGGGAGGGCCTGAGCAACATCTTTTTCGCACGCGTCGTCGTCGCCGTCGGCCTCCACCGCTTCCTGTGGCACGACTGCTTGACGCTCAGCGACGATATGGCGGCGTTTGAGAAGGCCCTGGAAGCGGAAGCGTCGGGCTCGTCACCCGACGCGGTCGACGCGGTGGCGCCCAACAAGGCCCTTGGGGACGTCCTCGAGTCGGTTGCCGGGGCGGTGCTCGTCGACAAGGGCGGGGACGTGGACGCCATGTGGGAGGTCATGGGACCGCTCGTGCGGCCGCACCTCGACCGCCACGCGTCGCTTGAGGTGATGACAGCCGCCCCCGAAGCAACGCTGAAACGCATCACCCACGAGGCGCACCACGTGGAGCCGGCGTTTGTGTTCAAAGAGGTGGCGGCGGCGGCGGGGACGAACAAGGGGTCGTACGTGTGCACGGTCACGGTTCGGGGTAAGCCCATCGCCAGCTGTCCGGGGCGCAACAGGCGGCACGCCCGCCGCTGCGCGTGTGAGGTCGCTCTCAACATCACGCGCGAGGGCGTGCAGCCCATCCCCCCGCGCCCACCGTCGACGCCGGCCAGGTCGCGGCGGGGCGGGGCGGCGGCGGGGGGTGGCGCCGCCGCCGCCGCGGCCATTGCGATCGCGGGGGCGGCAGAGAGCGGCCCAGGCAACAAGCGGCTGCTGCTGCCGCGGCGCTCGACGGCGGCGGCGACCGGCGACCGCGGCGAGGCGGCGGCGGCAGCAGAGGCAGACGCCGACGTTGACGGCCGGCCGGGCAAGCGTGTGCGCGCCAACGTTGGGGCGGGCGGCCGCCCGCCGTCGCCAACGTCGGCCGCCGAGCGGGCGTCCCTCCGACGCGAGTTTGAAGCCAACGAGCGCGTCGTCGACACAGGGGGCGGAGGACCGCGTGAGGGGAGGGGGGGGCGCGTCCAGGACGACCCCCGGCGGCGGCTAGACGGTGGTGGCGACGGCGTCGGTCCTCACGGCAACGGACGTGACGGACGCGGCGGCGGGGCGGCTGCCGGTGGTCGGGAGCGGGGCGAGCTGTGGAAGCGTGGGCCGGCCGCCGCCGCCGCCGCCGGCCGTAGCAGCCTCGAAGACCTGCGGCGGGTCAAGCGCCGGCGGTCGTCCTAGGCGCCTCTATGCGCGTGCGCGCGCGGACGGGGGACAGCGCGATCGGTTTCTCGGGGATGGGGACCCTGGGTCGTGGACCAACCGTGGGACCGCGCCTTTCCGCATGCATTTGGCCACCCGTTGTGCACAAACGGATGCCGCTTGCTGGTGATTGACGCTTCTCTTCCGCGGGCAGTGCCGTGTAGCACCCGTCCGGATCCCAACCGCCAACCTCCACCAGCATTCCAGCGGGTGGTACTCGTCACCAGAGCGCCGCAAGAAAAGCGCGTCTCTGACGCGGCAGACACACGAGTGGATACTTGAGCGGCCGACAGTCCCTCGTGTGTCTTCACAGCCCGGGATTCATACCACAAGCGGTCAACCGGACAAGAGCGAACAAAGCGAAAGTCGCGGGGGCAACAGAGTCGCCCCCTACTCTGCACGTGCACCTTAACAGCCGCAGACCACTCTGGGTCAGCCTCCGTCTCCCCCCTCACTGTCGCCCACCCCCCCCCACCCCCCTCGGCCCCCCGCCTGCCACGCCCGCCGCAGCCGCCAGCCGCGGCTGCGGACGCTCGCTTCGGAGCGGCCGAGCCGCTCCGCCAGCCCCGCCCAGGTGCCCCGTGGCAGCGGCGCGCCCCGGGGAACCGCCCCGACTGCCGCGCGGAGGGCGGCCTCCTCCTCTGCCGACCAGTACCAGGGGGGGTTGTGTCTGGGGCGGCCTGCAGGGAGTGTGGCAGGGGCGGCCCGGCCGGGGGAGCCCCCGTCGGCAGCGGCCGCCGCCCGTGCAAGCGCGCCGCGCGACTGGCAGCCGCCTCCGCTGCCACCGCCACTGCTGCTGCCGTCACCGACGCCACCACCGCCGCCGCCACCGCCGCTGCCTCCGCCGCCGCCAGTGCCGCCACCGCGCCGGCGACGGCGGCCAACTCCCCCCCCGAAGTCGGGCGGCGCCAAGCCGAGCGCGTCAAACGCTGCCGCCACTGCCGCCCGGTCTGCGGCGGTCGGAAGGCTGGTGGGGCCCACCAGCGAGGAGCGTGGGCGGCGCGGGGGTTTTGGGTAGGGTGACGGGGCGGCGGCAGCAGCGGCGGCGGCGGCAGCCGCCGCGGGCGCGTCGAGGGGTCGCGCCGCGGGCGCCGCGGGCGCCCGCCGTACGCGGGAGAGAAATTGGGGCAGTGACGGGGCGGTGGAGGTGAGTTGGTCGAGCGTCAGCCGGTGGACGAGGCGGGATGCCATGGTGGTGGTGGTGGTGGAGGAGGTTCGATTTTGCAGAGGAGGAGGACGCACACCGACGGAGTGTATACACTCCGTCGGCCTACATGTACGCCAGCACGGGCGGTCGCGGGGCGGCATCGAGTCACCGCGGCCTTGGACGTTGCTGCTGTTGGAATTTGTCGTCGTCTTTGCTATCACCGGAAAAATGGGGCGCTACTTTACACAGGGTCCGTGCATCTGGCCTTCCCGCCACGCCGCCAGGATGCATAGATGTTGCGCGCGGGATCTTGTCGTTCGCAACTCCATGCGAAGGCGGCCCGCACCGTCGCCTCGGCGTCCGTCGACGTGCGTCGGTCGCGGCGACGTGCGTCTATTCTGTCACCTTGTCGGGCTTTGCGCCCCGCACCTCTCGCAGGGCCCGAGTTCACCTAAGCTGCCCCCCCTTTCCCCTCGCTTTCTTTCCTCTCGTTTATTTGCCTCGTATCTGCCTTCCCCCTGGCTCCTGCCCATGGGCCGCCCCGTCACGGACCAGGCGGTGGCACGCTTGCAAGCCATCGTCGGCCCCACGTACGCCTCGTCGGACCTCCGCGCCGCCCTCTTCCGTTCTCAAGGGGATGAAAATCGGGCACTGGACCGGCTGCTCTCCGCGCCCCCGCGGACGCCGTCGCGCGGTGGTGCCCGCCGTAAGGGAGGGGGGTTGAGCGCGCGGCGACCGGTGGCGACTGTGGCGGCGACACCCCCGCGGTCATCCCCGCCATCACGGGCGGCGGCGACGTCTTCGATTTCGTCGCTGCCTCCACTGCCACCTGTACGGGCGGTGGACGCGAGTGTTTTGGCAACAGCGGCGGCATCGGCGGCCAAGTCATCTAGCGACCCCGCCTCTGGTGCGACCGCGGCCAACGGCCATTCGCTCGGTGCCCCCAGCAGTTTGTCGAAAACGACCGCTTCACATTCTGCACCGGGCACGACGGACGAGGCCGGTCCTTTTTCGAGTGCTACCCTCTCCACGCTCGCCACTCCGGCCGTCACCCCCGCGTCCACCCCAGGCGCCACCCCCGCCGCCACCCCTGCTGCTTCCTCCACCACCGCTGCGTCGACGCGCGCAGCCGACTGTCCCTCGGCTACCCCTACCCCTGCCGCGGCTACCGCAACCGACGGTGCGTCGTCCCCCTCGACAGACGACGCGGTGGCACGCGCCGCGTGGCATGCGTTCTTCCGTCACTATTACGCGTCGGCATACAAGCGGGTGGCCGCGTCGGCGGCGGAAGCGGCGAATACCGGCGGCGTGACTGCCCCTTCGGCGCCCGTCGACCGTAAGAGCGTCAACAAGCTGCTCGCGCGATGGTGGCGGACGCTGCCCGCAGCCGACCAGCGGCCGTGGCTTGCGGCGGCCGCCGGCGTGGTTGTAGGGGACGCGGGAGGTGGCGATGAGAGGGGCTGCAATGCGAATGGTACCAGTGCGACTGGCGCCACCCCAGCAGTGGGCACGGGCGGTGATGCGGAAGCGGGCGATACGACGGGCGATGGTGCTGCCGCCCCCTCGACTGTGGCCGCCGCGACGCCACCACCGTCAGCGAGTGCGGCAGCGGCTATGGATGTGACAGGCAACGCGTTGGAGGCGACCACGGCGGCGTCTGGCATGGCGTGCCCGGCGGCAGCCACCCCCGCGGCGACCGCCTCGGCGTCGACGTCGGCCTGCCCCCTCCGCTCACACTCCGAGCCGGCAGCTGGGGCGGCCGCAGGTGTTTCCAGCGTCCCGTTTTTCCCCTCGTTCCTCCCCGCGCCCGTGCCCGGTGCAACTCGGTCGGACGCGTGGCCCAAGAACCTCGCCGACGCGGCGGTCACATGCATGTGCACCTCCTCGGCACGGTCGATGGCCGCCGGCGACGCGGTCATCCTCTCCGTCGGGAGCTTAGAGCACGCGGGTAGGGCACCCACCAAACACGCGCGTGAGCGCTCGGCGGCCGGGCGACGGGCCGGTGGCCGGTCGGGCACCCCCACGCCCCCGCTCCCGTCGACGTCGGCGCCACCGACCAAGGTGCCACCGCTTCCCCCCGCGAGCGCGATGGCAATCGTCCGATTTATGCACCGGGGCTCAGCGGTCGGCAAACTCCCAGCCGCCATTGCCCAGCCGCTCGGCCTCCTCCTTTCGGCGGGACTTGTGACAGTCGACGCGGCGACCGTGGCGGAGCTCCCGCCGGGCGGCGCGCGCTTTGGGGCACGAGTCACCCTGCGACTGCGGCTGGCGCTCCACCGGCTGGTGTTTCCGGCTGCGGTTGGGGGGGGGGTGGGGGTCGCGGCGGCAGCCGCGGAAGCGGCGGCGACCCGGGGGGGGGGGGGGGCAGTGGGAAGGGCGGCGGCGGCGGGGATGGTGTTGCGTGGCAGGCAGTGCTCGTGCGGCTCCTCGGCGGTCTCGGTATGATCGACACGCGCGGGTTGGTCGATGGCACAGCGGGGGCGCCACCGGGGACGGCTGGCGCCCCCGCCGCCGCCGTCGATGGGGCCGCCGACGCGCCGGGTGCGGTCAGCGAGGACGGCCGTGAGGGGTTTTACGACACTGTCGAGCAGCTGACGTCGGCCGGCGGCGCCGGTACGGGTGCTGGTGGGCGGTCGTCGCCGTCCGCCCTAGTGGCGGGCGCGACGCTTGCGCGCTCTCCCCGTGGGTTGACGGCCACCCTTCGCCCCTACCAGGCCGCCGGCGTCGCGTGGATGGTCGCTCGTGAGCGGTACGGCGACAATGCCACCGCCGTCGCGTCTGGGGATGGGGACGAGGAGGACGCCGATGCCGCCGCTGGCGAGCGCCTCGTCGCGTCTGCCCGCCGCCGCTTGCGCTTGCACCCACTGTGGCGCGCGTACGCGTCCGCTGACGGCACCCCTTTTTACGTCAACGTCACGTCGGCGGTCGTCAGCCTTGATATGCCCGCCGCCAACCCCGACGGGACGCTCGGCGGCATTCTTGCCGACGAGATGGGGCTCGGTAAGACCGTCATGACGATTGCGACAATCTTAGTCAACCGGGTGTTGCGGGCGGACGGGGAAGGCTTTGAGGGCGTGGCTGAAGAGGAGGCTGAAGTGGCGGCGGCCGCCGCTGCGGTGACGGTTGAGGCCGAGGAAAAGCCGGCACTGGAGGTGCATGGCGTCAATATTGAGAGCGGCGCGGCCGACAATGAGCGTGTGAAGGGCATGGCGGATACGACTATGGACCGGGTTGGTGCGGACGTCAAGACCGAAGCGGACGCAGTCGTCCGAGAGGACGGGCCCAAGGACGAGTATATCGGTCCGGACGTCAAGGACAAGGACAATGAGCATGGCGTCAAGGAGGCTAACGAGCCTGCCGTTAAGGCCGGAGCTACCGGGATGGACGTTGAGGGCGAAGCTACCAAGACGGACGTCGAAGGCGAGGACGACAAGATGGGCGTCAAGAGCGATGTGAACGCGGTTCTTGACTGCGATCAAGTGGACGTCAAGCCCGATGCAGTGCCCGTTGCTGATGGGGACTGTCCGGACGGTGAGGCCGAGCCGCCTCAGAACAGCGACATGCTGATCGTGAAATCGGACACGGCGCCGTCGGACATAGTCGATTCGGCCGTTGCGACCCAGAATGCCGAGACGAAGCCGTCGGTGGACAGCACGGCTGCCATGGAGGTGGTGGACGCTAGTGCGCTTGCTGCGTCACCATCCCCCGACCCTGCTGGCGTGTCCGACGTGGACAGCGAGGCCACAGTTAACCCCGACAACGTGGGTGGGAACACTAGCGACGGCGGCGGCGGCGCCTCCGCCACTGCCGGGGAAAGTTGCAAGGCCGCCGCGAAGCCGACAGCGGTCGGCGTAAAGCGTCGCCGTCGTACCAGTGACACGCTGCCGACTCCCGTCGTTGCCGCGGACGCTGTTGCTGCCGACGTGCCCCCCCCGCGGCGTTCCCGGCGGGGCGTCGCCGCCGCCGCCCGCGGTCACCGCACCGTCTACGTCGAATCGCCGTCGAGCGGCAGCGACGCCGCGCCCGCGTCGGCCGATGACGCCGGCAGTGACGGTGACGATGACAACGACATCAACGACGACAACGACGACGGCGGCGTGCGCTCGTCAGACGGCAGCTACGTGGCCGACGGAGACGCGTCAGCCGCCGTCGAAGTCGTGGACAACGATGACGACTTTGAGCCGCCGCCCTCGAAGTCTGCGGTGCGGCGGCGGCAGCGGAAGCAGCCCGCGCGGCTGTCGGCGCGGCGGAATACGCCGATCACCAAGCGCGCACGCGTGGCGCCACAGCCGCCTTGCGCCTCCGAAACTGATGAAGAGGAGGCGCCGGTGCGGTCTGCCATGGAGGCTGTAGTCGTTGACGCTGACAATGGGGATGATGACTTTGAGCCGGTGCGCCCACGGCGGCGGCTGGCGGCTGCCTGCGTCACTCCGGCCGTCACGGTCATGCGGTCAATGTCCGCGGCGGCGGCGAGTGGCCGGCGTGGCGGGACGCCTCTGCGCCTCGGCGGTCTGGCAAAGTCAATGTCCCACCTCAGTCGACGCGGCGGGACTCTCGTCGTGTGCCCCCTGTCCCTGCTCGCCCAGTGGGTGGATGAGTTGGCGGAGCATGTGGCACCTGGCACCCTACGCATATTGTCTTACTATGGCGCCAAGCGCGGCACCCGTGGACCCGAAGCTGTGTCCCTGGTAAACGCGGACGTGGTCGTCACTACTTACCAGACGCTGGCGGCCGAGGCGCCGCTGGCCTCGGCCGCGGACGGTGGCAGCAGGGGCAGCGGCGGCGTCGGCGGCGACTGGGACCCGACTGACGGTGCTGGCGCATCGTCGACGGGCGCGTTTGCAACGCCCCCGCCCCCGCTGTTTGGCGTCACGTGGACGCGCGTCGTCCTCGACGAGGCGCACACGATCAAGTCAGCATCGACGAGGGCGGCGCGCGCCGCCTACCTTCTTCGCGCCTCCCGGCGGTGGTGCCTCACCGGTACGCCCATCGTCAACACCCTCGACGACGTGCAGTCACTGTTGCGCTTCCTCCAAGCCGCTCCCTGGTCCGAGCACGCGCACTGGAAGGCGCGGATCCTCGACCCGCTTGCGGGCGGCACCCCCGTTGCGGTGCGGGCGGCTCAGATGGCGGTGCGGGCCATCCTCCGCCCGCTGATGCTGCGCCGCCGCAAGAGCACCCGCGACGGCGAGGGGCGGCCGATCGTCGACTTGCCGCCAAAAACCGTGACGGTTGTGCCCGTGAAGCTGTCACCCGCGGAGCGGGACTTTTACGACGCGCTCTACAAGCGTTCCAAGACGCGCTTCGACGCGTTTGTGGCCGCGGGGCGGGTGTTTTCCAACTACGCGTCGGTGTTGGAGATCCTGCTGCGGCTGCGCCAGTGCTGCGACCACCCGTATCTGGTGTTGGCGGCGCCGTCCAAAGACCTTGCCGCATGGAAGGACCTGACCAAACTCGCCACCCGCTTTGTGCAGGGCGGGGATGAGGCGGGGGGGGGTGGCAGTGCCGCCTCGCTAGCGCGTGAGCGGTACGTGCGGTCTGTACTGATGGCGCGGTCGTCTCCGCCGGTGGCCGGAGTGGCAGTGGGGACGGCGGTGGGTCCGGGCTCGTCGACGGGGGCCCTGAGCCTCACCCCCCCCTCTAGCACTACGGCTTCCGCGACGGTGGCGACTGGGACGGCGGCAGAGGCGGCGCCCGGCACGGTCGCCCAGTGCCCCATTTGCCTTGACGGCGTCGAGGATGGGGTGCTCCCGCCATGCTGCCACGAGCTGTGCCGCTCCTGCGCATATGCGCAGCTGGCGCCTGCCGGCGGTGGTCCCGATGGCACCAGCCCCTGTGCGCTCTGCCGGGAACCGTTTGGCCGTGCCGGCCTCACGACCGCGCCGCGGGCGTCCAAGTGGGCGGTCGACGTGGACGCCCAGTGGGTGCCGTCGGCCAAAATTTCCGCCGCACTGACTGCCCTCCGTGCCCACGCCGACGACCCCGAGGCGGGCAAGGCCGTCCTCTTCTCACAGTGGACGAGCTGCCTCGACCTGGTGGAGGTGGCTCTCCGCAAGGAGGCCGCCGACAGCGGGCGGCCAGCGATGCAGTACGTGCGGTTGGACGGAAGCTGCTCGGCGGCGGCACGGGCAACGGTGCTCGCGTCGTTTGCCGCCACTGGGCCCGGGACCCCCTTCTTGATGCTCGTCTCGCTCAAGGCGGGGGGCACGGGCTTAAATTTGACCGCCGCCAACCTCGTTGTCCTCCTCGACCCGTGGTGGAACTGGGCAGTCGAAGCGCAGGCTGTCGATCGCACGTGTCGGATTGGGCAGGCGCGGCCGGTCAAGGTCCTGCGTCTGGTCGTCGAGTCCTCGGTCGAGCTGCGGATGCTGCGCGTGCAGGAGCGCAAGAGCGCCATGGTCGACGGCGCGGTCGGCACGGCGGAGGAGCGGCGGGCGGCTCGCCTGGAGGATGTCATGATGCTGTTTTCCTAGTGGGGGGATGAATGGGTGAGGGGGCCAGCGGCAGGGCGGGCGTGTGGCTGACCGCAGCGGGTCGTCGCTGGTCTGGGGTTTCCCGAGTGAGCGCCTGGCGTGGTGCAAGAGGGTCATCAAGAGCTATGCAGACTGGGGGCACTGGCACTTCCACCGCTTTCGAATCTGGCAACACGGCGTATGCCTCTCCTTCTGCGGCTCGTGGGCACGTCAAGCTCTCGGGCATCGTGAAGTTGTTGGGGCCATCCCAAGAAACTGCCATGCATCCAGGACGCGGTCCTCCGACAGAGCACGGCCTGTATGATGGCAAAGACGAGATGCAAGGCACAGGACCATCGCGGACAGCGCCGGGCCATGCCAATACCCGATCGTCTTCCTCCAGTCAGTCCCCCCGGCGAGGTGACTGCCCAGGAACAACGCGGCTCAAGAGCAGACAGACACTGTGGGTTCCAATCCCGAGGTGAAGCCCCAACTCCGGGCGCCCTCCACTGTGGCCGCTCCCCCCCCCCCGCCAACCGGCTGCCGTCTTCCATCCCTTTGCCGGGGCACCGGTCCGCGTCCCCACGTGAGAGCCGGCCCAGGGGGTCAAGCAGTGCGCGTGGCCGTCGTCCCCCCCCGTCTGTGGCAGGGCCGCCCATTGTAATCCAGCACGTGAACCAAGCGCCGCCCGACGATCCCGCCACGCAGACGCCCGACGAGACCACGAGTCGGGTGGCCCGTGGGTGGAAACGGCGCGACAGACATCACATCTGTCGCGACCCGCAGCGTCGCGGACGCGTCGTTGAGCCGCGACGCGGCCGGCCACTGCGCGGCGCGGCGGCTCTGGTGATTGACCGCCCCACGCGTCAGCGGCGCCGCGGCGGCCGCGGCGCGGC
>Ga0209831_1003686_pt1 | contig 12478 bp, 9 predicted proteins | sample Maine_Asex4_meta_FD_187451 | JGI IMG/M metagenome (GOLD analysis project Ga0209831, IMG submission 187451) | Marine algal microbial communities from Maine, USA - Maine_Asex4_metaG (SPAdes) (version 2) | ecosystem: Host-associated > Algae > Red algae > Unclassified | place: Maine, USA | collected...
CGAGCTTCGTCGCTGGTGCCTGAAACGTCTGCCGAGCAGCGCGGTGCCAAGCGAAATTCGGTTCGTGAACGCCTTCGCTGAAACACGAACCGGCAAGATCGATCGCAAGTCGTTGCGCCAGAGCCTGTGAGGATAGGACTCAAGGCGGTCACTCATCACGCCGGACGAGCGAGGCGGATCTCAGCACAAAAACCACTCGCGCCCGCAGCCGAGATCGCGTCGCCAGCAAGCGGAGCATGAGACTTCTACGCCCGGCGATAGCAGTGGGATCGACGAGGCGGACACTTGCCGATCGATGTCGGTCAGTCCACTCGCTTTCGAAAACCTGACGGCCGTGCTTGTACTCATTCTCTGTGTTGATCTTCGTCTGCGATGCGGACGCATGCGCTGCCTCATCACCAAACGGGTGTTCGTGCAAGAATTCGACCGACCTCCCGTCGAGTACAGCAGCGCGCCAGAACGCTCTCAGAGTAATGTCGTTGTCACAGTACAGCCCTCGAAACTTGGGATTGAATAATCCATGGGCTTCGTAGAACTTCCGTGAAATCACGGGGTGCCGCAGTAACACCCCATCTGAGCGGTCTGAGTCTTTGATCTTCACGGCGAAGGACGTTCGGAGTGGATCCAAGTCACCAATCACGTTGCGGAGGTGAATGTCCCACCCTTCGTTCGGCATCAAGTCGTCTGCGATGACAAAGAGCAGTTCGCCGGTGGCGACTGTTGCTGCGTTATTCCAGTTACGGACTGCGGTCACGCCGGGCTCGATGGATCCGACAATGCGGTGGTGACCCTCAGTGAGCCGGATGGACTCGCCATCGTCGCCATCCATTGCGAAGATGTAGTCGATGGACCCGGGCCGACTCGCCGTCGCCAACCACCGTTCCTTGACGGCCACGGGACCGGCCTCTCGATGGTGGGTGGCGTGCAGCAAAGAGATACGCAACGTCACGGTTCGTGCACCCGTGGCACCCCGGCGATACCGACGCCCGCTGCTCGTTTGATGCTTCTTCTCACGACGTCAGTGACCGAGACTTCGCCTGCGCCTTTTGGGCACCACGAGCAGCAAGGTTGAGCAGCGAGTCGAGCGATGTGACGTCAAGACGAGCGGAAGGCAAAGGGGAGCGTCTCGGTGCTGGGCGCTCTCCATTCTCTGGTGCAAAGCGCTCGTTGATCTTGTAGCCGAAGCGCTCGAAGTCGACGTGATAGAGCTCCTCGATCAGCCGCAGGTCGTCGGTGCTCGGTTCTACCCTTGCGCCCGACGTTTCTCTTCGCACGTTCTTTCTACCGATCGTTCGCGGAGGTGATGTCTCGCCGAGAAAGCTGTCCAGCCAGGAGACGATGAGATCCAGACCGTTCTCCATGTAGAAAACCATTGCCTCCGAGGGCACCAGATCGTCCATCGGGCGAACGTGATTGTCGTAGAGATACGGTCTCCTCATCGTGGCCCGCCGGAGTCCGCGCAGCCACTTCGAGAAGTCGCGACGTACCCATATCTTCCGTTCGACTTCCATCTGAAAGTGGAATGAGGACACCACTCTGTCGACGGGGTGGCGGACGATCGCAAATGATGTTTCGAAAAAATGGGCGGGCATTATTCGCTCAAGAGCATCGACATCGATGTGTTGAGGTGAGGTTCTCGACCACCGGTACTTGCGCGCAACCGCAGCGTGCTGCTGATCCTCGAATGCCACGAGTCCACCGCGTGCGCGAAGGAACTCGACCACGCCGGTGCCGCCCGTCTTCGGCACATGCGCAAAAAATACGAGCCTCTGGTCGAATTTGACGATCGGCACTACTGGGTGCTCCGGTCGCCGCGACGATCTTGACTTTCTGCAATCACCTGTTTGCGCCTGAGTCACGGTCGAACACCTCGCAAACGTAGCGTCAAGCGACGTCGGAGCGGGCACGCTTTCGTGCAAATCAACTCAGAGATGAGTCAGCATCCCCTCGAGGAGCCCTACACCCTCGGCTCGATCTTCGTAGTCGCTGATTACTTTTGCGAAGCGCCGGTGCGCTGTCGCCGACGAACCACCGGCAAGTTCGGCGGCGTCTTGTCCGAGCTGGTCGGCGGTGACCTTCGACCGGTCACGCACCACCCCGAGCCCGAAGTGGCGTGTCCGAGCAGCGTTCCCCGGCATGTCGGTCTCGCCGGTGTGCACAATGACCGACGGAACCTGGAAGCGGAGACACTCATACAACGTGCCCAGCCCGCCCGGATGTATTGCGACATCGGCATGGGAGAGAATCTCGAGCTGAGGCGCGTCATCGAGTATCAGGACTCGTTCTGGGTCGAGGTCAAAGTGCAGATCACTGCCTTGGCTTCCAAGCCCCAGGATGAGTCCCCATTCGGTTCGATTGCGAAACGCATCGATCACTTTTTGGTAGTACGCGTGTTCCGCCGCTTGAAGCGAACCCATCGAACAATAAGCAAGCCGGTGCGCTGAACGCGCATAGCGAGCAAGGAAGGCAGAGAGTTCGGACCTCTTCTCAGCCGACAGCGCCCGCTGGTACCTCGACGGGTCGATGCACGGCCCGATGTGGATGACCCCCGGCGGCGAAGTCTGGTCGAACTCGAGCTCCTTGACCGAGAAACTGATGATGGGAAATCTCATGTAGGTGTGGGGATGCAGCCACTCGTGTCGGCTCGCGATTGCGTCGAGGTCGACATCGAGATTGCGGGCCATGGACCGAACGCTGTTCAGATCGGTTGTGTTCAGCATCTGAGGAAGAACCCGAGCGCGCGCTGCCGAGGGAAAGAGCGGTCCGAGGGCTTGACGAAAGCGACGCCTGACAACCAGATCTGACCAGGCGAATCGAGTGAGTGCTTGGGCTCCAGCGCCACTTCCGGTCATATCTCGATGTAATGGAGGGCGATTCAAGGACCTCATCGGGTCGTGAAAGGAGAGCGCCGCTACCGTCGGCAGGCCCAAGTGGTGCGCAGTCAGAATCAGTCCGTGCATCTCCATGTCGACAACGACGATGTCGGGCGCAAGCTCTCGTAGCGCTCGGACCGGCTCGTCGAGCTCGAGTAGCTCGTTTCGGACCTGACGGGACCGGCGAATGCTCCGCAGATCGCCCCTAGCCTTTCGCTGCTGACGAACCAGCTCGATGGCATCTCCGCCGTCTCTGAGCAACACGAATTGAGCACCGACATTTTCTACCGTTTCTCGCACGTCTCGAAAGGAGACGAACACCACCTCGTGGCCTCGGTCGACGAGTTGTCTTGCCAGTGCACTCGTGTTGTTCAATGCGCTGCGCAAGCCGTGCACCCCGAAAACGATCTTGCCCATGCCGCCACGGTACCCACGCATGGAGTGCCGTGGTTGCGCCGCTTCCTCGCGTACGCTGTGTTCCTGTGCCCATTCATGTAGCCAGTCATACGCACGTCGGTATCCGACGTGCGTAAGACCGAGTTCACAGGCGCTCATGCGGTCTCGGCGTTTGATGCATCCGAAGGTCGGGGCAGCATCCAGAGGGCATTTCGGTTCGCTTTTGCCACGTCGTGGCGCACGTCGCGTTGGGGCACGCTCGGGGTGTTGTTCTTACCCGTTCTTGCTGGTCTCTTTCCGTTGTTTGTGGCGGTGGTGCTGCGCGAGTTGATCAATGAGTTGGACGGTGATGCAGATCGATCACGGCTTGCCGTCCTGGTTGCGCTCAGCTTCGTGATTGCATATCTATTGTCGTTCATCACACCGCTACGGCGGGTGCTCGACCTGACGAACGATGAGCGACTCGAGCAAGCACTTCGGGTGGAACTGCTCGAGAAGACCGACACCATCGACTTTGCTTATTTCGAGCAGCCCCAAGCTCGCGACCGCATCGACGAGGCTTTCGAGCGACCCGGATCCGCGGTATCTGGTGTGCTCACACACAGCGCAACCGCAGTCTCTGCTGCAACAACAGTTGGGTCGCTCGTCGTGCTGCTCGGCAGTATCGATCCCTGGCTGCTTGTCTTGCTTCCACCGGTCGGGATTCCGTACATCGCTCATCGTTGGTGGCTCACGAAAGTCCGCTTCGCACGCATGCGCACGCAGCGACGGGCCCAACGGTGGGCTGCTCACTTCACCGAAGCCCTGATCGACGAGCGCCGGCTTCCGGAGAGTCGCCTGCTAAACCTCGGGCCACTTTTTCGACGGCGAGTCGACGACAACCTCGGAGCGGTCGTTCGTGAGAGCCGAGCCATGTTCGTTCGAGAACTCGTTGCGTCGCTGGTCTTTGGGGCCTTGGTGCTTGTCATCATCTACCTCTCGCTGTGGCGGGTCGTGGGGCAGGCCGCCGACGACTTGGTCACGCTCGGCGACGTGGCGATTTTTGCAGGTGCCGTTGGAGCCGTGCGTACGGCAATCGATCAGCTCGTGTTGGCGATCGGTCGGGTTCGATGGGATTTGCTCGGCACCGTCACCATTGCAGCAGTACTCGGCCTCGCCAATACCTTCCAGCATCCCGACGATCCCTCCAGCGAGCAACAGGGCGAGCCGGTGCGGGCAACGCCGAGTAGTAAGCCCCCGGCATCGGCATCGGCATCGGCGTCGCTCGAAGTCGAGAACGTGACGTTCACCTATCCGGGTACGCGAGAGCCAGTGTTACACGACGTGAATCTGACCATTGCTGCAGGGGAGGTGGTTGGACTGGTTGGCGCCAACGGCAGCGGGAAAACCACACTTGCTAAACTCATCACCGGCTTGTACTCACCACAGATAGGCCAGATACGGCTCAATGGCCAGCCGACCACCGAACTCGATCGCGTGGCTCTGCGTAACGAGGTTGCTTGCGTGTTCCAACAGTATGGGGCCTACGAAGGGACTGCGGCCGAAAACCTGGCGCTGGGCGATTGGGAACGCCTGATCGACGATCGCTCGGCAGTGGAACAGCTGGCGGCCCAGGTCGGTGTCGATGCAATCGCCGCCAAGTTACCGAATGGCTTGGACACCGCTCTCGGCAAGGCGTTCGGTGAGGTACAGCTCTCTGGCGGTCAGGAACAACGTTTTGCCATCGGCCGAGCCTTTGCGCGGGTGGCGCCGATCATGCTGCTCGACGAGCCGACGGCGAATCTCGACGCCGACACCGAATACGACGTATTTCAAGACTTCACAGAGCTGGCGCAAGGCCGTGCCACATTGCTGATATCGCATCGGTTCTCGACGCTCGCACTCGCTGATCGCATTGTCGTTCTTCACGACGGCCGAATTGCCGAACAAGGATCCCACGACGAACTGCTTCGACACGAAGGCCTCTACCGGCGTATGTACGAACGCGCCCGGCGCGAGCGTTGATGCCGTTGACTCCGATTGCGCAGGTTGACCCCACCGAGCGACTAAAAGATGCAGTTTCGGCAATCCCACTTGCGCTTTGTCGGAGCCAGCTCCAGGGCCTTAGAACGCTGCGGCGAACATGGCCAGGGTCTTGGCCCAGCTGGTCTCGGCGGCAGTCTCGTGGTAGGTGGGAGTACCGGGCCAGGTGAAGCCGTGATCGGCGCCGGCGAAGGTCATCACCTCGACGTTGTCGAGCGGCGCAACCGCATCGAGAAATGGCTGATGCATGGCAATGGACTGGACCTCGTCGGCCTCGCCGATCCCCAGATACATCGGCCGGGTGATCTGGTTGGCCGTGAGGTGTGGTGAGTCGGGTTTGTCATCGGCCATGAATGACGGGTGCCAACACGATCCGGCGAGCACTCGGTCGGGGTTCTGCTCGATCGCCCGAAACACCGCCCGCGTTCCCAAGCAGAAGCCAATGGCTACATATGGCACGTCGTCCTGAACGCCCGCGGCTTCGAGAGCACGCTTGCCGTCGTGTTGGATCTGATCATCGGTCATCGAGGCAATCCAACCCATGACTTCTTCCCTGCCGCCAGGGACCAATAGCCGGCCGTGGCGGTGGTGCAGGTCAGGAGTGACCACCCGGTAACCCTCGCCTGCCATGCGGCCCATGAAATCTCGGGTCGCTTGGCGCAGCCCGGGGGCGTCGATGAAGAGCAGGACTGTCGGCCAGTCTGCTGCGCCATCACGTGCCGCAACCGGTTGGGTGATGACCACAGCCATCTCGCCGTCATCGGTCTTCGTGTCGATCGTCTGTTCCTGAACGTCCATCGCCGAAAGCTAACAGCCGTCGAATGGTCAGGTGTGGTCGGCCGCTTGACGCACGGCGAGTTCTCCGTGGTCGAGTTACGGTGGTCGAGCACCGAGTGCTGCCACCTCGTAGCGCATCTGTCGGTTGTCCATTGATCAATGATGCTCCAGCGGCAGCAGTGTTATCACCGCACGAGGTAAGAAGCTCGTAGACCTTGCGCCACTTCGACGTCATGTCTTCTGACCTAGGATCTGAGTGTGGCCTTCCGGTCACCATCAGGGGGATGCTGTGCAGAAGGAAGACTTTTTCGCCGACGCGCGAGATGACCTGGCCGGTCCGCTCGCCGGGGTGCGCGTGCTCGAAGTGGCGACCACGTGGGCGGGCCCGCTTGCCGGTGCGGTGCTGGCCGACCTGGGTGCAGATGTCATCAAGGTCGAGATCCCCACCGGCGATGTCGCCCGAGCTCTGATGCCGCTGCCCGACACCGACGTCAGTCTCATGCACGCCACCGTCAATCGCAACAAACGATCACTTGCGCTCGACATGACGTCAGACGAGGGTCGCCAGATCGTGCTCGAGCTGGCCGCCCAGTCCGACGTCATGCTCGAGAACTTCAAGGCGGGCACGCTGATTCGTCACGGCCTCGGATACGAAGATGTGAAGGCGGTCAAACCCGACATCGTGTACGTATCGGTAACAGGCTGGGGACAGTTCGGTCCAGATCACGAGGCGGCCGGGTACGACCCGATGGCGCAGGCGACATCGGGTTTCATGATGGTGAACGGCTCGCCCGACGCACAAGCCACCAAGGCCGGAACATTCCTGGCCGACGATCTCGGAGGTCTTCACGGTGCCATCGGCGCAATGGCTGCGCTTCGCCACCGCGACCAGACCGGCGAGGGCCAACATGTCGATGTTGCATTACTCGATGCGATGATCCACTCGACCAACGGCCTGCCCACCCTCGGGAGCTACGGCATCCAGCCCGATCGTTGGGGCAACCAGTTCGGCTTCCTCGCCCCCTGCAATCTGTATCAGTGCTCAGATGGGCCCGTGTACGCCGGGGTACTACTCGACTCGCACTGGCAGGTGCTCGCCGAACTGATCGGGCAACCCGAACTCGCCGAGCACGAGAGCTTTGCCACCCGCGAAGCCCGCTCCGCCAACCGCGACGTGTGTGACATGCTCTTCGGCGGCTGGCTGGCCGAGCGCACACGAGACGAAGCAGTGACCGTATTGCGCGACAGGGGCCTGCCCGCAGCGCATGTGCAGACGCTGGCCGAAGTAGCCAACGATCCCCATGTACTCGAGCGCGACATGCTGCAGTCGATGGCCCAGCACGACGGCACGACCGTTTCGATCGTGGGCCCGGCCGTCAAGTTCTCTCGCACCCCGACCCGAATCCGCACTGCCGCACCTGCGCTGGGCGAACACAACGACGACATTCTGGCAGAGATCCGAGCTACCGAGACCGAGTGAACAACCAGCCAGGGGCGCGTTTGTCAGCGGTCAGACCTCAGCCCGCCATGGTCAGGCCGCCCGACACGCTCAACACCTGGCCGGTCACGAACGCCGCTTGGTCGCTGGCAAAGAACAACACTGCGCCGACCAGATCATCGGGTTGACCAATTCGCCCCATCGGTATCGAACGGCGGAACGCCTCGCGCAGCTTGTCGGGATTGGCAGCGGCGTCCACGAAGCTGGCCAGCAAATCCGTGTCGGTCGGCCCCGGACAGACCACGTTGAACGTTATTCCATGGCGCGAGTGCTCTCGGGCCAGGGTTTTGGAAAAGGCAATCATGCCCGCCTTGCATGCGGCGTAGACCGCTTCGCCCGACGAACCAACTCGACCTGCATCAGACGAGATGTTCACCACCCGGCCGGCGCTTCGCTCCACCATGGCGGGCAGCACCGCATGGTGCATATTGAGCACACCCACCAGATTGATGTCGATCAGCTTGGCCCAGTCCTCGGGCGTGGTGTCCAAGAAGGGTACGAACAGGTCCCATCCCGCATTGTTGACCAGCACATCGATCGGGCCCAGACGCTGGGTTATCTGATCGATCGCCTCGTCGACCGACGGGCGCTCGGTGATGTCGCACGTGACCGCAATCGCGTGGGCACCAGCGGCGGTCAGCTCGGCCGCGACTTGCTGCGCAGGCCCGGCGGCACGGTCGAGCACGGCCACTCGGGCGCCTTCGGCGGCGAAGTCACGACACAGTGCGCCGCCGATCCCGCCACCGCCGCCAGTCACCACTACCGTCTTGTCTTCGAATCTGCCCATGAGTACTCCCCCTCGAACTTCGCTCCAGGATTATCACGACCTGACCCAGCGCCGTGAAACACCGAACCCTCGCATTCGGGAGAAGAGGGCTCAGAGGCGCTCAGAGGTCGGTGTCGCGGGGCGGGCCGAAGGCTTCGTCTTCGAACGTTGCGCAGTCACCGAACTCATTGACGTCGATGATGGATCCGACCGCACCGGTGCCGGCATCGAATCGAACCACCAGGCCCCCACTCGAATCGGCGATCCACACATCGTTGCCGTCGACTGCGGTGTCGATCGATCCGAAGTCAGCGTTTTCGACTTGCGCTACTTCGTTCGTGGCCGGGTCGATTCGCCACAGAGAGCCGGTCTCGGTGCCGACCCAGACCATGCCATTGGCAAAGGCCAGTGCATGGGGCCACGTGCCGACGTCGATGACCGCCAGGGTTTCGCCGGTGTTCTCGTCGAGACGTCGCACCGCACTATCGGCGCTGTCGGTGACCCACGCACTCCCTGCTCCCAGGGCGATGTGCAGCGGCCGACTTCCGACCGGTATCACGGTCGAAGCTCCCCCGCGGCCGGTGTCAATTCTGGTCACCGTGTCGTCGAGTTGGTTGGTGACCCAGACCACCGAATCGCCCACGGCCACATTATGAGGATCCGTGCCGACCTTCACGGTCTCGACCAGTTGCGAGCGAGCGGCGTCGATTCGATACACCACCCCGATCAAGGAATCGGTCGCCCACACCTGATCACCGTTTGCGGTCAGGCCAAGTGCTGACCCGGGTATTTCGACCGAGCCGACCACCTGAAGGCGAGCGGGGTCGATCCTCGCCACCTGACCTCCACCACGAGTACCCACCCATACTGACGAGCCGGCGACCGCTACACCCGATGCCGACGAACCCACGCTCACCGCGCCCACGATCTGCTCGGTGGCCTTGTCGATCTTGAGCACCGCCCCACACGCGGAGTCCGATACCCACACCGAGGTCGCGTCGACGGCCACGCTGTCGGGCCGGAAGGGATCTACGAAGAACGTTCGTTCTTCCTCTTCGGCTGTCTCCTGGTCGGCCTCTTCTTGCAATCCGTCGGGCTCATCATCGGTTGAAGGTCCGCCGCGGTTGTCGTCTGACGAAGTCGACGATGTGCCCACTTGTTCGGAGTCGCCGCCACCGACGAAAGCGAACACCAAACCAACTATGACCGCCAGGCCGAGCACTGCAAGCATGATGTTGCGACCGGTGTTCGACCCCGATGAGCCCGACGGATCTGGGCCGGGTTGGCCATAACTGGTCTGCGTGCCCGGAGGGGGTGGCGGAGTGGCACCGAATGCCGGTCCGCGCGGCGGCACTGGCGCAGGCAGCGGAGCTGTCGGAGGGGGCAGCGGCAACGACGGCGGAGCACCCAGCGGGGTGTACTGCGGCCTGGGAGCGCCCGACTCACCCGGAGAATTTCCGGAACCGTCGGGCCAGCCGGCATCATTCGTCATGGGTGAGGGAACCTCCGCTGGATTCACGCCGACCGATCGTGGCAGCAGTCGCCGTGCGAAATCTTAACCTGCTGCCTGGCCATCGCCTGCCAGCCCCGCCGGCCGCTCGATCAGACAGCTCGATCAAGCAGCGCAATCACGCAGCGCAATCACGCTTGCGCCGACTCAGCTTGGTGAAACCCGCCTTGTGCGACCTCGCTCATACGGAAGCACGGGCTCGCAGACGCAAGCGTGGCGTCAGATCACACCTTGTGAGATCAGCGCGTCGATCTCCTCGACCGAGTAGCCCAGTTCGCCCAGAATTTCACGGCCGTGCTCGCCGAGAGCGGGTGCATGGCGCGGCCCGACCTGCGGCACGGCAGACACCTGCACCGGGTGGTTGATGATCCAGGGCGTGTCGAGTTCGCCGTCGACCGGCTGCACCGCAATGGAATTCGCGCGTGCTTGCTCATCTACAGCCGCCTCTTCTACCGTGCCCACCAGATTGACCGGAAGATCGTGTTGCCCGAGCTCGGCCAGCCAGGCAGAAGCGGTCCTGGTGTGAATGACCTGTTGAATTTCGTCGCCGAATGGCTCGCGAGCGGCGCCGAAGATGGTCACCAGATCCGGGAAACGCGGATCGGCCAGCAGTTCTGCCGCTCCGAGCGCCACCAGCAAGGTCATCAGCATTTCTTCGTCACGGATCATGTTGAATTGCAGCCACCGCCCGTCAGCAGTCTCGTAGGGCCGCAACATCGGCGAGTACACCCGGTTACGGGTTCGGTAGATGTCCATGTCGGCGCCGGCCATGGCACCTTGCACGATTCCTGCGGCCGACCACATGCCGTTCGCCAGCAGCGACGTGTGCACCAGCGAACCCTCTCCCGTGCGTTCTCGATGCAGCAGCGCGGTCACGATTCCGGCATAGAGCGTGACCGCTGTTGGATGATCACCCATGCCGGGCACGCCCTGAGTCGGCACCGTCTCGGGCTCTCGCATCAGCTCCATCAGACCGCTGCGGGCCCAGTAGGCCAGCTGATCGAAACCCTTGCGATCTCGTTCCGGCCCCTCCTCGCCGTAGGCGGTGAGCGATGCGTAGATCAAGCTCGGGTTGAGATCTCGCAACGCTTCATGGTGAAGACCCAATGTTTCGCGTACCGGGAAGGGATAGTTCGTGATGAACACATCAGCCTGCGCGATCAGACGCTGCATGACCTGACGCCCCTCGACCGACTTCATGTCGACGGCCAGGCCGCGCTTGTTTCGCCCGTGCAATTCCCAGAACCAGTCCGGGTCGGCATCGGGCGTGGTGTCGATGTCGGACAAGATGCGCAGCATGTCTCCGGCACCGGGCTGCTCGACCTTGATGACATCGGCGCCGAAGTCGGCCAGCATCGTTGCTGCCGCGGGAGCAGCGATCACGGTTGCGCAGTCGATCACACGCAAGCCGGAAAAGAGGTATGGAGTCACCCGAACGTCATAGCACCCGGGGTTGTTCGACCCCCAAGCGAGCTCGGCTGGCTACTGGTCCCATTGCACCGCCAGGTTGAGCGGGCCTCGGAACGCCCAGCCGCCGAAGCGCACCGGGTCGTCCGACTCGTCGAGCCGCAGGTTCGCCAACCGTTCGAATGCCTTTGGCAGTGCCACGTCGCCGACCATGCTGCGCGATGCAGCTGCACCAGCGCAGAAGTGCGGGCCTGCGCCGAAGGTCAGGCTGGCGCGGGTATCTCGCGTCACGTCGAAACGATCGGAATCGGCGAAGTGTTCCTCGTCGCGATTGGCAGAGCCGAACATCAGAAACACCCGCTCTTCGGGATCGAAGTGCACACCACCGAACGTATGGGCAGCAGCGATGCGACGCGGCGACATGCCGATCGGAGAGATCCAGCGGCAGTACTCCTCGAACACCTGCAACCAGGTGGCCTGGCCACGCTGCACGATTTCGAGTTGTTCGGGATGCACGAGTAACGCCCATATCGCGCCCGCGATTGCGTCTCGCGGTTCGTTCTGCCCGCCCGAAATCGTGAGTTTGATGTTGGCTCGGACGTTCGCCACCGGCATTCCCGATGCAGCCATGACCGACAGCAGGCTGTGGTCTGGAGACGATTCGAGTTCGGGGAGCCGCTCGTCTATGGCTGCGTCGATGGCTGCGGTTGCATGCAGGCACGCAGCTTCGACATCGGGATCGCCGGCATAGTTCGAGACGCCGTCGATCATCGCCTGGCTCCACGCATCCATCTCCTGATACGTGATGTTTGTGAGACCAGTCATGGCCTTGAGCGCCTCACCACTCAGCGCCGTGGCGTAGCTCGGCACCAGATCTATTACCGAGTCCCCCGCGACCATTTCGTCCAGGATCTCGTCGGCCAGCGTGCTGAACTGCCCGGCCCACGATGCCTTGACGGTCTTGGGTGACACCGCTGGGTAGTAGACGAAGCGCTCTTGGCGATGTTCGTCGCCGTCGCTGCGCATCATGTTCTTGCCCATCAGCTCGTTCATGAGGCCACCCGGCTGGTCCGAGGAGAAGACCTTGACGTTCTTCTCACACGTGTGGATGTCGTTGCGCTTCGTCAACAACGTGGCATTCAGTTCGGGGACGAAGCAGATGGGTGTCTCGGCCCGCATCGTGGCCAGCGCCGGGTACGGATCATTCCAGAACGGCTCGGGATCGATAT
>Ga0209831_1003690_pt1 | contig 12467 bp, 15 predicted proteins | sample Maine_Asex4_meta_FD_187451 | JGI IMG/M metagenome (GOLD analysis project Ga0209831, IMG submission 187451) | Marine algal microbial communities from Maine, USA - Maine_Asex4_metaG (SPAdes) (version 2) | ecosystem: Host-associated > Algae > Red algae > Unclassified | place: Maine, USA | collected...
GGTGCTACGACCGCGCGGTCAGCCTGCACCACCCGCGCGATCGGGACGGGCAGGGCTGGAAGGATGCCGACGACTTCTGGATGAGCCTGCGCGCCGCCTTTCCGGATGCCGCGTTCTCGATCGAGCACGTCATCGGCAGCGACGATCCGCTGATGCCGCCTCGCGCCGCGGTACGCTGGTCGCTGCACGGCACGCACGCCGGATGGGGCCGCTTCGGTGCGCCCAGCCAGGCCCGGGTCTACATCATGGGCATGTCCCACGCGGAGTTCGGGCCGTTCGGCGGCAACGGTGCGTGGGGCGAGCCGACCATCCGGCGCGAGTACGTCCTGATCGACGAGACCGCGATCTGGAAGCAGATCCTCCTGCACACGGGACAGCACGGCTGAAGGCCGATAACGCATGAAGGGATTTCCCAACCGCTTCGAGAACCTGCCGGACTACATCCTCGAGATCACCCGCGAGATCTGGGAGGAGCGCGGGCTGGCCTCGCTGCGCCGCTACTACGCACCGGACATCCCGCTGCGCTTTCCCTCCGGGCTGGTGCGCGGCAACCTGAAGGTCATCGACGGCACGCTGGCGACGCTGGCCGAGTTTCCCGATCGGCAGCTGCTGGGCGAGGACGTGATCTGGTCGGGTGACGACGAGCACGGTTTCCTGTCCTCGCACCGGATCGTCTCCAGCGGCACGCACACCGGACACGGCGGTTTCGGGGCACCCACCGGCAGGCGGTTCACCGTGCGCACCATCGCCGACTGCGCGGCGAACGGCGGCGTGATCGACGACGAGTGGCTGATCCGCGACGTGGGTGGCATGGCCCGCCAGCTCGGCTGGGAGCCTGCCGCGTACGCCCGCCACCAGATCGAGAGCGAGGGCGGGCCCGAGCGCTGCGCGGTGCCCTTCCACCCCGATCACGATGTCGAGGGTCCCTACCGGGGCCGCGGCAACGACGATGCGTGGGGCGAGCGGCTCGCCACCGTGCTGACGCACATCATGGACAAGGACTTCAGCATCATCCGCGGCGAGTACGATCGTGCGGTGCGCACCGAGCACTGGGGCCATCGTGGCGACTGGTCGTGGGAGTTCCCCGAGACCGACTGGATGCGCCTGCGTTCCTCCTTTCCCTCGTCGCGCTTCCAGGTGCACCACCGCATCGGTCGCAGCGATCCGGGCACCCCGCACCGGGCCGCCGTGCGCTGGTCGCTGACCGGCAAGCACGATGGTCCGGGTTTCTTCGGCGCCCCGACCGGCGCCGAGGTGCACGTCATGGGCATCACCCACGCCGAGTGGGGCGCATGGGGCCTGCGGCGCGAGTTCACGCTGATCGACGAGGTGGCGATCTGGAAGCAGATCCACCTGCACACCGGAGCCATCGAATGAATGCCGCCCACGCCAATGCCCGCCTGGTCCGCTACGGCGAGCTGGTCCCCTGCAAGACCGCCTTCATCGATGCCCACACCCCGGGCAGCGACACCAAGGAGAACTTCACCATCATCGGTGGCGGCGTGTCGGAGAGCCCCGACCAGCACGTGCACATCACCGATGCCATCGGCTTCAACATCGGCGCGGCGGGCCAGCCGCCCGGTTGCCGCAACTCGCTGCACTCGCACCGCACCGCCGAGGTGTTCTTCGTGCTCAAGGGCCGCTGGCGCTTCTTCTGGGGACGCTGGGGGGATGCCGGCGAGGTCACGCTTGAGGAGGGCGACATCATCAACATCCCCACCGTGATGTTCCGAGGCTTCGAGAACATCGGCGACGACTACGGCATGGTCATGGCCGTGCTGGGCGGTGACGATGCCGGTGGCGGCGTGCTGTGGGCGCCGCAGGTGATCGAGGACGCCACCGCGCACGGTCTGGTGCTGAGCGAGAACGGCAGGCTGTACGACCGGAGGAAGGGCCAGGCGCTGCCCGAGGGCGTGCAGCCCATGCCGCTGCTGAGCGAGGAGGAGCTGCGTGCGTTTCCGGAACCGACCACGCTGGAGGTGGTGCCGCACCACGTCGCCCGCTACCGCGACCTGATGGCACTGGCCGACCGTCAGCCCGCACCGGTCATCGGCGAGCACGCCGTGCTGCGCGACAGGCCCGGGTTCGAGGTCGACTTCCTGACCCGCGGCTCGATGCCCGACACGCCCGTGCGCACCACCGCGCACGAGGTGCTGATGCCCATGCGCGGGCACTGGCGCGCCGTGGTGGACGGGGTGGCCGAATCGCTCGCACCCGGGGACACGCTGCTGGTGCCGACCGGCTCGACGCTGTCGCTCGCACCCTCCATGTCCGGCGAGGCCAGCCTGTACCGCATCCGTGCCACGGATGACCCCGCCGGACCGACCTGGCGTCCGTGAGCCTCACCCGAACCCCCTTCACGAGTCCTCTTCACGAGCCCATCGCATGACCATCCTCACCACCCACGTCGGCAGCCTGCCCCGCTCCCAGGACGTGGTCGATTTCATCTTCGCGCGCGAACGGGGCGAGGCCTACGACAAGCCCGGGTTCGACGCCACCATGAGCGGGGCGGTGGCGGAGACGGTCCGCCTGCAGCGCGAGGCCGGCATCGACATCGTCTCCGATGGCGAGACCTCCAAGATCAGCTACGCCACCTACGTCAAGGATCGCTACACCGGGTTCGACGGCGACAGCCCGCGCAACGCGCCGGCGGACCTGAAGCTGTTCCCGAGCTTTCTGGAGCGCCTCGCCCGCGAGGGGGGCACACCGAGCTACGCGCGTCCCATGTGCGTCGGCGAGGTGAAGCCGAAGGGGGAGGGTGATCTGGAGAAGGATATCGCCAACCTCACCGCCGCCATGGCGTCCAGCGGCGTGCAGCGCGGGTTCATGAACGCCGCCTCGCCCGGCGTGATCTCGCTGTTCCTGCAGAACGATTACTACAAGACCCGGGATGCCTACCTGGCAGCGCTGGCCGATGCGATGAAGAACGAGTACGAGACCATCATCGCCGCCGGGCTCGACCTGCAGCTCGACTGCCCCGACCTGGCGCTGTCGCGTCACATGCTGTTCAACGACCTGTCGGACGAGGAGTTCGTGAAGATCGCCGCCAGCCATGTCGAGGCGCTGAACCATGCGCTGAGCGAGGTGCCCGAGGAGCGGGTGCGCATTCACATCTGCTGGGGCAACTACGAGGGCCCGCACGTGTGCGACATCCCCATGGCGCGCATGTTCGACACGCTGATGTCGGCCAGGGCGCGCTACGTGCTGTTCGAGAGCTCCAACCCCCGCCACGGCCACGAGTGGACGGTGTTCCGCGACCGCCAGTCGGACATACCCGAGGGCAAGGTGCTGGTTCCCGGTGTCGTCGACACCACCACCAACTTCGTGGAGCACCCCGAACTGGTGGCGCAGCGGTTGCGCCGCTTCACCGACATCGTCGGCAACGAGCGTGTCATCGCCGGCAGCGACTGCGGGTTCGGCACCTTCGCAGGCTTCGGTGCGGTCGATCCTTCCATCGCCTGGGCCAAGCTCGACGCGTTGTGCGCGGGAGCGAAGCTCGCGTCATGATCACCGACCACCCCACCGCGGCGCCGGTTCGCCGGCCGGAGCGACGATGTTGAACCGGGCACTGCTGACACTGCTGCGCAGCGTCGACACCCCGACCGTGTGCAACGCCATCGAGGTCGCGCAGGGGCAGCGCGGGTTCGACGCCTTCACGCGCGGCACCCTGCTGGCCTCGGCACCGGACGGGGGCGCCATGGCGGGGTACGCGGTGACGGCGAAGATCGCCGCCCTGGCGCCGCCCGACGAGGCGCCCGATGTCGTCCGCACGCGTCGCATGGCCTACTACAAGGCCATGGCGGACGGGCCGAAACCCTCGGTGGCGGTGATCGAGGACGAGGACTTCCCGGACTGCATCGGTGCCTACTGGGGCGAGGTCAACACCACGATCCACAAGGGGTTCGGCATGTCCGGTGCCCTGACCAACGGGGTGATGCGGGACCTGGGCGACCTGGCCGCGGACTTTCCGGTGGTGGCGGGCTCGATCGGCCCGAGCCACGGGTTCGTGCACGTCACCGCGCTGGACGTGCCGGTCAGCGTGTTCGGGTTGACGATCCGCCCGGGGGACCTGGTGCATGCGGACCGGCACGGCGCGGTGGTGATCCCGCCCGGGATAGTCGGCCAGCTGGAGCGGGCGATCGGCAGGATGCAGGAGACCGAGCAGCTGGTGCTGGGACCGGCGCGCGAGGCGGGGTTCGACTTCGAGGCGTTCGAGGCGGCGTGGGCGGCGTTCGAGAAGGCCCGCACCTGACGCACCGGTACGCGATGCGCCGCCGCGGCACGGCTCAGGACTGGCAGACGGGGCACCAGAACGTGGAGCGCTGGCCCAGCACCGTGTTCCTGATCGGCGTTGCGCACCGCCTGCAGGGTTCGTCGGCCCGCCCGTACACGAGCAGCTGCTGCGCGAAGTAGCCGGGCGTGCCGTCGCTGCCCACGAAATCGCGCAGCGTGGTGCCGCCCTGGGCGATCGAGCGGGCCAGCACCTCGCGCACCGCCTCGACCAGCACCGAGGCCTCCTTCCTGCTCAGCCGCCCGGCCGCCTTGCCCGGCCGTATCCCGGCCATGAACAGCGCCTCGCTGGCGTAGATGTTGCCCACCCCGACCACCACCTTCGCGTTCATCAGGTGCACCTTCAAGGCGACCCGCTTGCCGCGCGTGCTCGCGAACAGGTGCTCCGCGGTGAAGCTCTCGCCCAGCGGCTCGGGGCCAAGGGAAGCCAGCAGGCGGTGCTCGGGATCGCTGCGCGGCTGCCACAGCAGGCAGCCGAACCGGCGCGGGTCGTGGTAGCGCAGCACGCCGCCGTGATCGATCGCGATGTCGATGTGGTCGTGGGTGCGGCGCGGCTCGTCGGGGTGCACCAGCCTCAGGCTGCCGGACATGCCCAGGTGCACGATGGCCGAACCCGCCGGCACGTCGATCAGCAGGTACTTGGCGCGCCGGCGCACCCGCACCACACGCGCGCCCACCAGCTGCTGCACCGTGTCCGGCACCGGCCAGCGCAGGGAACCCTGGTGCACGGTCACGCGCTCGATCACGTGATTGACCAGGTGCGGTTCGATGCCGCGACGCGTGGTCTCGACCTCGGGCAGTTCGGGCATCTCGGTCGGTGTCTCGCTAATCGGAAGGGAAAGGGACGGTGCGCAGGGTGCCCGGTGCGAGCAGGTGGGCGCAACCGCCATCCTCGTGCACCACCGCCTCGAACCGCTCGGTGAGAACGACATCGCGCACGGCGCGGCTGCCGTTCTCGAACCCGAACGTGAGTCGCAGGGGTGCGTCCGCCGGTACCGGTCCGGGTGGCGGCCAGGCGATGGTCTGCGAAGCCTGGAGGGCGTTCCAGTGCGTCACGTCCGCGTTCATGCCGTCGATCGCATGCTCGTCCTCGTCCGTGTTGCCGATCGTGGTCAGGGTACGCGTGAACACGTCCGGCACGGCCAGCGCGCTCAGGCCGCCGTTGACCAGTGACCAGATCCACTCGGGCACCAGCTCGACCCGCTCGTCGGTGGCCACGTAGCGTCGCTCGCCGGACAGGTCGGGACCGCCGATCGACAGCGCCGTGCCGTCGAACGTCAGCGTGGCCAGCGGCGGCTCCAGCCCGGCCCCCGCCGCATCGACCTGCTCGCGCGGGTAGCGCGCTCCGCCGCCGGCCAGCGCCTCGAACAGCGGCGACAGGCGGCGGGCCTCGACCTCCAGCGTGCACGGTGCGGTGATGCGCCAGTCGCCGTCCGGTGCGTCGCGCTCCAGCACGATGTCCACCTGGGCCGGGCGCGCGATCGTCAGCCGCTGCGGGTCTGCCGGGATCAGGCTTGTCGAGCCGCGTTCCGAACCGTCGCGAACCGCCACCGCCACGACCCCCGCCACGGCGGCGACCAGTGCCAGCACGGCGATTCCCGTCCAGCGTCGTCGCCGTGCCGCGAGCGCCATCAGCCGCGTCGCAGGGCGATGCGCACGCCCGCGGCGATCAGCAGCAGCACGAGCGGCAGCACCACCAGGCACAGCACGCTCAAGCCCACGATGGTGCGGCTGGACAGCTCCAGGCTGGCGTCGGGCGCGGGCACGGTCACGAAGTCCAGCGCCCGATCGTCACCGGCCAGCCACACCAGCAGGCTCTCCACGAAGGCGGCGTTGCCGCCGTTGCCCACGAACCGCGAACTGCCCAGGTCGGCATCCCCGATCACCGCGATTCGTTGCGATGTCCTGTTCGCGGGCGTGTCGGTGTCCATGGGCGGGTCCGTGTCCGGGTCCGACGGCATGCCGGCCGGTGCGCCCGTCGACGTCGCCAACGTGTCGATGTCCCGCTCGATCGTCACGCCCAGCAGCAGGGGGCCGGCCACCTCGCCGTCCGCGGCGTCGAACGCGACCTCGCCTTCCAGCGCGCCGGTTTCCGTCCAGCTGGATTCGGGGGTCGCCAGCAACGGCCTTGTTTCCTGCCCCGCCAGCGGCGTCACCGCCAGCGCCCGTGCCTGCGGCAGCAGCAGCGGCGAGCCCAGCGCGCGCGTCACCGGGTGATCGGGGTGGGCGCCGAGCACCACGAAGTCCGGGCCACCGTTCACCAGCGCCTGGCTGGCGGTATCGATCACCCGGCCCGGCTCGGTGATCACGCCCAGCTCCGAGGCCAGCGCCGACAGGCCCGGTCCGACGCTCGGCACGGTGTCGCCCGTGCCGCTGCCCGTGTCGCCATCCGGGTAGGCGACCGGGGTCTCGATCAGCCACAGCAGGTTGCCGCCCTCGCGCACGTACGCGACCAGGCTCGCCACCTCGCCGGGCAGCCACGGGGTGCGAGGGGCGGCGACCACCAGCACGTCGACATCGTCCGGCACGCGCGGCTCGGCCACGAAACTGAAGGTGCGCGATGCCAGGCCGATCGCGGCGAGCCGATCCGCGATCAGGCGCCAGTCGTCGTCGGTGCTCGCCACCGGATCGCGTTCGCCGTGCCCGCCGGTGAACGCGATCTGCAGCTCGCCCTCGCGCGTGAGCTTGCGCAGCGCCCCGGTCAGCGCGCGCTCGTCCAGCCGTTGCAGGCGCTGCTCGCGCCCGGCGGTGCGCAGGATCAGCTCGCCACCCGGAGCGGCCTGCAGGGCGCGCGCCGCCGCCGGGTCGGTATCCGGGTTGACGAAGCGCAGCGACAGGTCCGGGGCGAGATCGCGGTAGCGCTCCACCAGCTCGCGCACCGCATCGCGCACCGCCGGATCCGGACCGAGCACGGCGAGGATCTCCACCGGTTCGGCGAGTGCCGCGAGGGCGGCGCGCGTGCCCTCGCCCAGACCGTGACGCTGGTTGGCGGTCAGGTCGATGCCGGCCGAGAAGCGCAGCCCCAGCCAGCCGAGGGCCAGCGCCAGCGCGACGACGACCAGCGACTGCCAGACGTGCTGGCGCGTGCCCTTCACCTCACCCGTCATTCGTCACCCGCGTGGCGCAGCGCGTCCAGCCGGATGACGGTCAATGCGAAGAAGGCGGCGCCGAACAGCAGGAAGTAGAGCGCGTCTCCGCTGCGCGGGTAGCCCTGGAAGAAGCCTGCCAGGTGTTGCCCGGGCGAGAGCTGCGCCAGTGCCCGGCCCCAGGCCGCGTCGCCGCCTACGCTGCCGAGCAGCCACAGCACGATCACGAAGCTCAGCGCGCCGGCGGCGGCGGCCAGCGGCTGGCGCACCAGGGAGGAGCAGTACAGCCCGGCCGAGGCGGTGGCGGTGGCGCACAGCACCAGGCCCGCGGCCGAGGACAGCAGCACGCCCGCATCCAGCGGTGCGAACGGCAGCAGCGTCAGCACCGAGCCGATGGCGATGCCGATCGGCAGCAGCATCGCGATGACCACCGCGGCCAGCTTGCCGCCCACCAGCGCCACCAGCGACACGGGCGACGATTGCCACAACGTCCAGGTGTGCGAGCGGAACTCCTCGGCGAAGCTGCGCATCGCGTAGAGCGGGGCCAGCAGGCCGATCACCACCGCCAGCGGGGCGAGCAGGTTGACACCGAGAAAGCCTGCCAGACCCGGGGCGTGATCCTGCAGGCGCAGCGCGTCCTGCTGCGCGATCCAGCGCTCCACCTGCTGCAGGAACAGGAAGCCCGTCAGGGCGGCGAAGCCTGCCGCGATCACCCAGCTCTGAACCGAGCGCGCCAGCTGCCCCAGCTCGTGCCGCAGCACCGTGCCGATCATGTTCGTGCCCGTGTCGTTTCGGGTACCTGTGCCCGCGCCGTTTCGGGTATTCGTTCCCCCGTCTCCAGCAGCGAGGCGAACAGCTCGGCCAGCGTTCGTCCGTCCTCGGCGAGATCGTGCAGCGAGCGCTCGGCGATCAGCTCGCCGTGGTGCAGCACGGCGATGCGGGTGCAGCTGGCCTGCACCTCGGTCAGCAGGTGGCTGGACAGCAGCACCGCGCGGCGCTCGCCCAGCCGGCGCACCAGCTCGCGCATCTGCTGCATCTGCCGCGGGTCCAGGCCGTTGCTCGGCTCGTCCAGCAGCACCACGCGCGGGTCGTGCACGATGGCCTGGGCGATGCCGACGCGTTGCCGGAACCCCTTGGACAGCGTGCCGCAGCGTTGCCGGGCGACCTCCGTCAGGGCGCACTCCTCGATGACGGCATCGACCGCCGGTCCGATCGCCGCTCGCGGCAACCGGCGCAGCCGGGCGGCCAGCGCGAGCTGATCGCTCACGCGCAGGTTGTCGTACAGGGCGGGTGCATCGGCGAGATAGCCCAGGGCGGCGCGGGCCGCGAGCGGTTCGTCGGCCAGGTCGTGACCGTCGATGTGCACGCTGCCCGCGTGCGGTACCAGGCAGCCGGACAGCACGCGCAGCGTGGTCGACTTGCCGGCGCCGTTCAGGCCGAGCAGGCCGAGCACCTCGCCGCTGCGCAGCGTGAGCGAGACGTCGCGGATGGCATGCCGGAGCGAGTCGCCGTGCCGCGCGGGCAACCGGCGGGCAAGGCCGCTGGCCTCCAGGAGAAGGGGGGCGCTCGGGCCTCGGGTGTCCATGTGCGGCGAGTATAGTTTGCGCTCCGGTGTGCACACGTACCGTGCGCCCGAGGGTCTCCGGGCCCGGTGCGAATATGGTGCCGTTCCTCTCCTTACCCCTTCGACATGACGAGAACGATCGATGACCGTATTGCTTGGAGTGTGGGACGTTTCGGTGTGGGCCCTGATCGGCTGGACGGTGCTCAGCTGCCACCTGACGCTGCTGTCGGTGACCGTCTACCTGCACCGCGCCCAGGCGCACCGCTCGGTGGACCTGCACCCGGGCCTGGCGCACGCCTTCCGGTTCTGGCTGTGGCTGACCACCGGTATGAACACCAAGGAGTGGGTGTCGGTGCACCGCAAGCACCATGCGCGCTGCGAAGGCCCGGAAGACCCGCATTCGCCGCAGGTCCACGGGTTGGGCAAGGTGCTGCGCGAGGGCGCGGAGCTGTACCGCGAAGCGGCCGCCAGCGAGGGCATCACCGAGAAGTTCGGCCACGGCACGCCGGCCGACCGGATCGAGCGGCACCTGTACTCGCGCCACGCCTACCTCGGTATCGGACTGCTGGCGCTGACTCAGTTCGTGCTGTTCGGGCTGGCCGGCATCGCCGTGTTCGCCTTCCAGATGCTGTGCATCCCGGTGCTGGCGGCGGGCGTGATCAACGGCCTGGGGCACTTCTGGGGCTACCGCAACTTCGAGACCGATGATGCGGCCACCAACATCACGCCGCTGGCGGCGATCGTGTGCGGCGAGGAACTGCACAACAATCACCACGCCTACCCGTCCTCGGCGCGCTTCTCGCTGCGGCGCTGGGAGCTGGATCTGGGCTGGGGCTACATCCGCCTGTTCTCGCTGCTCGGATTGGCACGCGTGCGCCGCGTCGCACCGCGTCCGGTGTTCCGCACCGACAAGGACGGCATGGACATGGACACCGTCAAGGCCATCGTCTCCAGCCGGCTGCACGTGATGGAGGACTTCGCGCGGCGGGTGATCAAGCCGGTGCACGCGGAACAGGCACGCCTGCTGGCGAAGGCCGATCGGCCGGCGTTCCAGCGCGCGCGGCGCGATCTGATCCGGGTCGAGGCGCTGCGCGACGAGGCGGCACGCGCCCGCGTCGCCGCCGCGCTGGCGACCAGCGAGGCGTTGCAGACCGTGCACCGCTACCAGGTGGAACTGCAGGGCATCTGGCAACGGGCCGGTGCCAGCCAGGACGCCCTGCTGGCAGCCCTCCAGGCGTGGTGCCACGAGGCCGAGGCCACCGGCGACGAGTACCTGCAGGCGTTCGCGGCCCGGCTGCGCGGCTACGAGCTCAGGCCGTTCGCGGGCTGAGCCTCAGCGCAGCGGCGCCTGGATCTCGATGACGAGCCCCTCGGGGCCCGGAATCTTCAACTGGGTGACGCCGGCCAGCGGGTTGTCGCGCTCCCGGTAGTCGATGCCGATCGAGGCGAGCGTCTTCCTGATGGCGGCCAGGTCGCCGGTGCGGAACGCGACGTGATCGACCACGCCGTCACCGTCCGGTGCCGTGGCGTGCGCGGACAGGTGCACCACCGGGCGATCGCTGTCGTCGTGCATCCAGAAGCCGGGCGTGTCGAAGGCCGGCCGCGCGGCGCGGTGCGCGATGCCGAGCGCTTCGAGAAAGCGCGCCATGGCGTCGGGGTCGTGGCAGCGCAGGTTGACGTGATCGAGGAGCATGGGAGTGCGCAGTCAGGCAGGCGTGCAGCCGCCGGTGGTGTCGAGAGGTTTCCAGAACGGCGTGTTGGTGGACATCTCGCAGCGCATCCGGGCCGGCTGCCCGGAAATCGTCATGCACAGCTCCGTGCCCAGGTTGCGCAGTTCCCCGTCGGGGGTGCGGCACCGGCACTCCGGAGGCGGGGCATCGGCCAGTGCGGATCCCGATATCAAATCCAGGCACAGGCCCGAGCACAGGCCCAGGCACACGAATGCCGTGTTCATCCACGCCGTCGAGAAAGGTGCCATGAGCGTCCGACCTCCGCATCCGGGCCGTGCGACCGCGTCTTCCCCTCGGAACGCCTGAACGGTGCGAAGGTGAATCGGCCCGTAGGCACAGAGTACACACGCCGCACTCGCCTGGCGACAGGCGGGGCCGACCGCGGACTCGCCGGACGAGCCGGTTGCCAGGGCACCGGTGCGCTGCGGGCACATGGCCCCGGGCATGAAAAACCCCGCTCGGGGCGGGGTTCGTCGTACCGGTCTGCAGGCTGACGACGGTGCGTCAGCCAGCGAGGATCACTTGATCTTCGCTTCCTTGTACATCACGTGCTGGCGGACCTTCGGGTCGAACTTGAGCATCTCGAGCTTGCCCGTCATCGTCCGCTTGTTCTTGGTGGTGGTGTAGAAGTGGCCGGTTCCGGCCGACGACACCATCTTGATCTTGTCACGCATGGTCTGGCTCCCTAGACTTTTTCGCCGCGAGCGCGCAGCTCGGACAGGATCGTGCCGATGCCGCGCTTGTCGATGATGCGCATGCCCTTGGAGGAGACGCGCAGGCTGACGAAGCGGCTCTCGGCCGGCACCCAGAAACGGTGGGTGTGCAGATTGGGCAGGAAGCGACGACGCGTACGGTTCTTGGCGTGCGACACGTTGTTGCCCGACATGGGACCCTTGCCGGTCACCTGGCAGACTCGAGACATCGGTAAAGCTCCGAAGAAATGTAGGACGGCAGGGCCGAGCCGGTAAAGGATAGCTCATGCGGGGTGCAAGCTCAAGCACGTGCCGCGCCCGACCATCCGGACGAACCGTCCGACCGGGCCGTACCCCCTAGAATGCGCGGACCCCCGTCCACCGGACCGTCATGCCCCGCGACCTCATCCTCGTGCGCGATCTCGTCATCGACGCCATCATCGGCATCGAGCCGCACGAGCGCATCGCCCCCCAACCGGTGATCCTGGCCCTGGACCTCGCCGCCGACGTTCGCGCCGCCGCCCTGAGCGAGCACATCGATTCGGCCCTGAACTACGACGCCCTGACCCGACGCATCCGCGCCTTCGTCGACGCCAGCGACTGCCAGCTGATCGAGACCCTGGCCGAACGCATCGCCTCGCTGGTCATCCACGAGTTCGGCGTGCCCTGGCTGCGCCTGGAGCTGATGAAACCCGACGCCCTGGCGGGCTCGACGCGCGTCGGCGTGGTCATCGAACGCATCGGCCCGGAACGCATCGACCCGGAACGCATCGGTCCGGGATCGTCCGGTACCCCCGAACCGCGACCGGCCATGCCCTGGCCGCATCCGCCGCCATCGCCATGAACGCCTCCCTGCCCGAACCGGACGACGCCGCCCGCGATCACAGCCATCGCCTGAGCGAGCTGCTGCGCGTGCGCATCGCGAGCGGTCCGATACCGTTCGTCGACTGGATGCAGGCGGCCCTCTACGAACCGGGTCTGGGCTACTACATGGCGGGTGCCCGCAAGTTCGGTCACGGCGGCGACTTCATCACCGCCCCGGAGGTGTCGCCGCTGTACGCCGGCGCGCTGGCGGCGCAGTGCCGGCAGGTGTTCGACGCCGAGC
>Ga0209831_1003691_pt1 | contig 12466 bp, 7 predicted proteins | sample Maine_Asex4_meta_FD_187451 | JGI IMG/M metagenome (GOLD analysis project Ga0209831, IMG submission 187451) | Marine algal microbial communities from Maine, USA - Maine_Asex4_metaG (SPAdes) (version 2) | ecosystem: Host-associated > Algae > Red algae > Unclassified | place: Maine, USA | collected...
CCGCAGCTCGGCGCGATGTACAAGGGCGACTACCGGCGAAAATTCACGCTCGCGGAGCACGGCTTCCGCCTGCCATCCTGCATGGACAACCGGCCCCTGAAATTCGAGGAATGGGACGCGATGCGGCCGCAATCCGTCTTCGTCAGCGCGACCCCCTCGAAATGGGAGATGGAGCGCACGGCGGGCGTCTTCGCCGAACAGGTCATCCGCCCCACCGGCCTGATCGACCCGCCCGTCGAGATCCGCCCCGTCAAGATGCAGGTCGACGATCTGGTTGACGAATGCCGCAAGAATACCGAGAACGGCTACCGCGCGCTCGTCACCGTCCTGACCAAGCGGATGGCCGAAGACCTGACGGAATACATGCACGAACAGGGCATCCGCGTCCGCTACATGCATTCGGATATCGACACGGTCGAGCGCATCGAGATCATCCGGGACCTGCGCCTCGGCGCCTTCGACGTGCTGATCGGCATCAACCTGCTGCGCGAGGGTCTCGACATTCCCGAATGCGCGCTGGTGGCGATCCTCGATGCGGACAAGGAGGGTTTCCTGCGCTCGGAGACCTCGCTGATCCAGACCATCGGCCGCGCGGCGCGCAACGTGGAATCCAAGGTCATCCTCTACGCCGACGGCATCACCGGCAGCATGGAACGCGCGATGGCCGAGACGGACCGTCGCCGCGCCAAGCAGATCGCCTATAACGAGGAACACGGGATCACGCCCTACACCGTGAAGAAGAACATCTCCGACATCATGGATTCGATCTACGAAAAGGATCGCGTGACCATCCAGATCAAGGGGAAGGCGGGCAAGGGCGAGCTGGTTGGCGACAACCTGCAAAAGCACCTCGACCACATGCGCAAGGAAATGATCAAGGCCGCCGAGAACCTCGAATTCGAGGAAGCCGCCCGTCTGCGCGACGAGGTCAAGCGCCTCGAAGCCGTCGACTTGGTCGTCGCGGGCGACCCCATGGCCCGCCAGAACGCCATCCGCCTCGCCGAAGAGGAAGCGGCATGGAAGGAAGGGCGCTCGACGGCGGGGCGCGGGGGGACGCGGTCGTACAAGGGGAAATCGAAGAAGAAGATGGGGTGAAGGGGTTTCGCGCGCTTGACACCCGTGCAAGGATCGATCGATGAACGAGCATACGCCGATCGTGCCGCGACCGCGCGGCGACCTGCACGAGACCGATCTCAGCACGTGGTCGGCGGAACAGGCGCGCCTGCTCTCCGAGGGGCGATTCGAGGACCTCGACATCGCGAACCTGATCGACGAGCTGGAAACGATGGGCGCAAGCGAACGCAACGAAGTGTCCAGTCGCCTCGCAACGATCCTCGAACACCTGCTCAAGCTTCGCTACGGCCTGCAACGGGATCCGGAGCGCGGATGGTTCGAGACGGTGCAGACCCAGCGTGACGATCTCGAAAGCGTCTTGCGCCTCAGTCCGAGCCTGCGCCCCCGGATACCCGATCTGACGCCTTACGCCTACACGACCGCCCGCAAGCGGGCGATGAGGTCGTTCCGGAGATACGAACCGGAGATGGCGACCCGTTACGACGATGCCTTGCCGGATGCCTGCCCGTTTACCATCGAGCAGATTCTGGGCGAAGACTATCTTCCCGACGGTCCCGGAAAAAGCTGACGGAAGCTTCTCCGTTTCGTCCGGCTATCCAGAAACCGCAACCCCGACCGTATCCTCATACGGTCGGGGTTTTCGTGTCCCGCCCCGATCAGGCCAGCGCCGCCTTCTCGTAATCGCTCAACGGCTTGGGCAGACGGGCCATCATCTCCTTGGGCACGACCTGCCAGAACTTGCCGAGGTGCTGGTCCCAGTCCTGAAGCATCGACGCGGCGAAGGGGCTGTCGGTTTCCTGCGCGTGGCGCAGGACGAGGGATTTGAGTTCCTCTTCCCAGTATTCGCTCTCGATCCGGCTCGGCACGATGGTCTCGTCGTTCACGTGCTGGATGAACGTCTCTTCGGGGTCGTAGACATAGGCCATGCCCCCCGTCATCCCCGCGCCGAAGTTGTCGCCCGTCTCGCCGAGGATGATGACGCGCCCGCCGGTCATGTACTCGCACCCGTTCGAGCCGCAACCCTCCACCACCGCCGTCGCGCCGGAGTTTCGCACCGCGAAGCGCTCGCCGCCCTGACCGGAGGCGAAGAGATACCCCGCAGTCGCGCCGTAGAGCACGGTATTGCCGACGATGGTATTCGCATGGGGCACGAGGGACGACCCCAGCACCGGGCGCACCACGACCGTACCGCCCGACAGGCCCTTGCCGACGTAGTCGTTGGCGTCGCCGAACACGATCAGCTTCAGCCCCGGCGCGGCGAAGGCGCCGAGCGACTGGCCCGCCGTCCCGGTCAGCTTGACGATCAACTGATCGTCCGCGAAATCGTTGTTCATGCCGAAGCGACGCACGATCTCGGAACTCACCCGCGTGCCGACCGTCCGCTGGACGTTGCGGACGGAGTATTCAAGCTGCATCTTTTCGCCGTGCTTGAAGAACGGGCTACCGTCCTCGATGATCTTGGCGTCGAGGGTGTCGAGGACCGGCGTGCGCGGGCGCTTGCGGTCGAGGACCGTGAGGCTGGCGCCGCCCGGTCCCTGATCGTCGACGCGCACGAGCATCGGGTTCATGTCCAAATCGTCGAGATGCGCGTGTCCGCGGCTGACCTGCGAGAGCAGGTCGGTGCGGCCGATGGCCTCCTCCAGCGAGCGCAGGCCGAGCGAGGCGAGAATCTCGCGCACTTCCTCGGCCACGAAGGAGAAGAGGTTCACCACCTTGTCGGCGTTCCCTGTGAACTTCGCGCGCAGGCGCGGGTCCTGGGTGCAGACGCCGACGGGGCAGGTGTTCGACTGGCACTGGCGCACCATGATGCAGCCCATCGCGACCAGCGCGGCGGTGCCGATGCCGTATTCCTCGGCCCCCATCATCGCGGCGATGACGATGTCGCGCCCCGTGCGCAGCCCGCCATCGGTGCGCAGCGTCACGCGGTCGCGCAGCTTGTTGAGCGAGAGGACCTGATGCGCTTCCGTCAGGCCCATTTCCCACGGAAGGCCCGCATGCTTGATCGAGGTCTGGGGCGAGGCCCCGGTGCCGCCGTTATGACCCGCGATCAGGATGATGTCGGCTTTGGCCTTGGCCACGCCCGCCGCGATGGTGCCCACGCCCGAGGACGCGACCAGCTTCACCGTGACCTTGGCCACCGGGTTGATCTGCTTGAGGTCGTAGATGAGCTGCGCCAGATCCTCGATGGAATAGATATCGTGGTGCGGCGGGGGCGAGATGAGCGTCACGCCCGGGGTCGCATGGCGCAGCTTGGCGATCATGTCCGTGACCTTGAAGCCGGGCAACTGCCCGCCCTCGCCGGGCTTGGCACCCTGCGCGACCTTGATCTCCAGTTCCTCGCAATTGTTGAGGTACTCCGCCGTTACGCCGAAGCGGCCCGAGGCGACCTGCTTGATCTTGGCCATCCGATTCGCGCCATCGGTGGGGCGCTCGGCGAATTTGGGGTCTTCGCCGCCCTCGCCGGAATCGGATTTCGCGCCGATCCGGTTCATCGCGATGGAGAGCGTCTCGTGCGCCTCCTGCGACAGCGCGCCGAGGCTCATCCCCGGCGTCACGAAGCGCTTGCGGATTTCGGTGATCGAGGCGACTTCGGAGAGCGGCACGGGCGCGCCCGCGGGTTTGAAGTCCAGAAGGTCGCGCAGGTGGATGGGTTCGAGCTTGCGCAGCCCCGCGCTGTAGCGCTTGAACGCCTCGTAGCTGTTATCGTCACACGCCTTCTGCATCAGATGCATCAGTTCCGCGCGCCACGCATGGTTCTCGCCGTTGCGGCGGTACTTGTAGAAGCCGCCGATGGGCAGGGGCACGGTGTCCTCGTCCCACGCGCGCTTGTGAAGCTGCACCGTCTTCTTGCGGATACCGGCCATTCCGATGCCGGAGATGCGGCTGAGCATGCCGGGGAAGAACTCGGCGACCAGCGCGCGGGAGAGGCCCACCGATTCAAAGTTGCACCCGCCACGATAGCTGGAAATCACGGAGATGCCCATTTTCGACAGGATCTTGAGCAGACCCGCGTCGATGGAATCGCGATAGGCGCCGACGCAATCGGCCAGCGACCGGTCGCCCAGCAGGCCGCGCTCGTGGCGGTCGCGGATGGATTCCTCGGCGAGATAGGCGTTCACGGTCGTTGCGCCCACCCCGACGAGGACCGCGAAGTAATGCGGGTCGATGCATTCCGCGCTGCGGATGTTGAGCGAGCAGAACGTGCGCAACCCGTGCTTGACCAGCCACGTATGCACCGCGCTGGCGGCGAGGATCATGGGCACCGCCGCGTTATCCGCATCGACGTTCTCATCGGTCAGGACGATGTGCCCGGCGCCCGCGCGCACGGCCTCCTCCGCCATGACGCGAATCTCCTCGACCGCCTTGCGCAGGGAATTCTCGCCACCCCCGACGGGGAAGATGCAGTCGATCACCGTCACCTCGTCCAGCACGGCCTTCTTGAGCGCGTAATACTCGCCGTTGAGGACGACCGGGCTTTCGAGGGTCAGGATCTCGGTCTGGCTGCCGCTCTGGTCCAGCACGTTCTTGAGGTTGCCGAACCGGGTCTTGAGGCTCATCACCCGATGCTCGCGCAGGGGGTCGATGGGCGGGTTGGTGACCTGGCTGAAGTTCTGGCGGAAGAAATGCGAGAGCGGGCGATACTGGTCCGACAGGACGGCGATGGGCGTGTCGTCGCCCATGGAGCCGATGGCCTCCTTGCCGACCTCCGCCATCGGGTGCAGCGTCGATTCGAGTTCCTCGATGCTGTACCCGGCGGCGACCTGACGGCGGCGCAGGGCGTCCTTGTCGAACATCGGGCGCGCAACCTTGCCCTCGATCAGGGGGCCGAGTTCGGTGATGCGCTTGGTCCATTCCTCGAAGGGTTCGGCGGCGGCCAGTTCGTCCTTGATCGCGTCATCGCGCAGGAAGACGTTGCGCTCCATGTCGACGCCGATCATCTGACCCGGACCGACCCGGCCCTTCTCGGCCACCATGGTCTCGTCGATGCCGACCATGCCGACCTCCGATCCCGCGACGACGATGCCGTCGGTGGTCAGGACGTAGCGCATGGGGCGCAGGCCGCTGCGGTCCATCCCGCCGATGACCCAGCGCCCGTCGGTCGCGGCGAGGGCGGCGGGGCCATCCCACGGCTCCATGACGGAATTGGAATAGGAATACATATGCCGCCACGCGTCGGGCATCGCGCCGGCCTTCTTCGACCAGGCTTCGGGCACGAGGATCGTCTTGGTCATCGGCGCCGAGCGGCCCGCGCGGACCAGCACCTCGAACACCGCATCCAGCGCCGCGCTGTCGGAGCCGCCATGCGCGATGATGGGCTTGATGTCGTCCTCGTTGCCCGCGAAGAAGTTGGACGCCATGCGGATTTCATGGCTCCGCATCCACTTCGCGTTCCCCTTCAGCGTGTTGATCTCGCCGTTATGGGCCAGCATGCGGAAGGGCTGTGCCAGCGACCATTGCGGAAAGGTGTTGGTCGAATACCGCTGATGATAGATCGCAAAGGCGGAGATGAACGCCTCGCTTTCGAGGTCGGGGAAGAAGGACGACACCTGCTCGGCCAGCATCATGCCCTTGTATATCACCGACCGGCAGGAGAACGAGCAGACGTAGAAGCCCGCGATATGCGCTTCGGCAACGGCCTTCTCGATCCGGCGGCGGATGATGTAGAGGTCGCGCTCGAACGCCTCGTCATCGGTGCCGGTCGTATTGGCGACCATGATCTGCTCGATCTCGGGGCGGGTCAGATTGGCCTTCTCGCCGAGGACCGACGTGTTCACCGGCACCTGACGCCAACCGTAGATGCGGTAGCCGAAGCGCAGGATCTCGGTCTCGACGATGCCGCGGCACGCTTCCTGCGCCCCGAAATCGGCGCGGGGGAGGAAGACCATGCCGACCGCGAGCAGGCCGTCCTGCGGTTCGTGCCCCGTCCGGCGGATGTGATCCTTGAAGAAGCCTTGCGGGATTTGCAGATGAATGCCCGCGCCGTCGCCGGTCATCCCGTCGGCATCGACCGCGCCCCGGTGCCAGATCGCCTTGAGCGCCTCGATGCCCTTCTCCACCACGTCGCGGCGCGGCACGCCGTCGATGGCGGCGACGAAGCCGACGCCGCAGGCATCGCGCTCCTGCGAGGGGTCGTACATGCCGATGGGGCCGGGGATCGGGAGAGTGTCGGTCATGATGTCGGTATCCTTCCGAAAGGCAGCGAGAGGGTCGATGCCGGTCATGCGGCGTGTCTCATGTTCAGGAGTGTAGGTCGGCCCGAACCCCGGGCCAGTCAGCGGATTGTCGCGTACAGTTCCGGCAGGGTTCATCCGAGACGCAGGACGCCGCAGAGGCGGCAGCCCTCGACGCTCACTCGATCTCGGGTCCCGTCGCCGCCGCCGGAGATGCGAAGGACAGCGCGGCCGCCGCGAGAACCATGCGGACCCGCATCATTCCGCCGCGACGACGAACTCGGTGCCGTCGCCGACGACCGTGTCGCCCTTCGCCTCGCCGTCGAGATAGGCCATGATCGAATCCGCCGCCTCGCGCCCGTCGCGGATGGCCCAGACGACGAGGGAGGCGCCGCGTACGATATCGCCCGCCGCGAAGACGCCGGGCATGGCCGTCTGCTTGGTGCGGAAATCAGCCTTGACCGTGCCCCAGCTCGTCACTTCCAGTTCGGGCTGATCCCAAAGCTTCGGCAGGTCCTCCGGCTGAAAGCCCAGCGCCTTGACGACCAGATCCGCTTCGATCAGGTGATCCGAGCCTTCGACCTCCTCGGGCGCACGGCGCCCGTCGGGACCGGGATTGCCGAGCCGCATACGGATGCCGCGCACGCCGGTTACGCCGTTGTCCCCGCCCTCGAATGCCTTGGGCGCCGAGAGCCAGCCGAAGACGACGCCCTCCTCCTCCGCGTTGGCAACCTCGCGCATCGAGCCGGGCATGTTGATCCGGTCGCGGCGGTAGAGGCAGGTCACGGCTTTGGCCCCCTGACGCACGGCGGTGCGCACGCAGTCCATGGCCGTGTCGCCCCCGCCGATGACGACGACGTTCTTCCCTTCGGCGTTCAGCACGCCCGTCTCGAACCCGTCGACCGTGTCGCCGAAACTCTTGCGGTTGGAAGCGGTCAGGTAGTCGAGCGCCTGCACGATGCCGGGTGCGCCCGAACCGGGGGCGCCGAAATCGCGCGTCTTGTAGACGCCGGTCGCGATGAGCAGGGCATCGTGCTTCTCGCGCAGGTCCGCGAAGGAGATATCGGTGCCGATATCGCAGTTCAGCTCGAACGCGATGCCGCTCTCCTCCTGCTGCTGCACGCGGCGCATGACCACGTCCTTCTCCAGCTTGAAGCCGGGAATGCCGTAGGTCAGCAACCCGCCAGCGCGGTCGTAGCGGTCGTAGATCGTGACCTGCACGCCCTTGCGGCGCAGGGCGTCGGCGGCGGCCATGCCTCCCGGCCCGGCGCCGATGATGCCCACGCTCTCGGCGCGCTCGGTACGCGGCTTGACCGGCTTAATCCAGCCTTCCTGCCACGCGGTATCGGTGATGTATTTCTCGATCGCGCCGATGGTGACGGTGCCATGGCCCGATTTCTCGATCACGCAATTGCCTTCGCACAGCCGATCCTGCGGGCAGATTCGACCGCAGATCTCGGGGAAGGTATTCGTCGACTGCGACAACTCATAGGCTTCTTCGAGCCGCCCCTCGGCGGTCGCCTTGAGCCAATCGGGAATATTGTTGTGCAGGGGGCAGTGCGACTGGCAGAACGGCACGCCGCATTGCGAACAGCGCGCGGATTGCTCGGCAGCCTTGTTCGTCGCGTATTCGCGGTAGATTTCCTGGAAATCTTCCTTGCGCGCTTCGGCGGCGCGCTTTTCAGGCGTGTCGCGTTCCACGTCGACGAACTTGAGCATTTTAGTCATCGACCACACCCTATTATTCTGGAAACGGACGCCTTGCATAACGTCGACTTCCGCTTGTTGCAAGTTTCGAGATGCAAAAAGGACAGCAACAGTGACCTATACCGTGGCATCGCCTGTTCACTCTTGAATTCGTTCATTGTACGGTTGTAAAACACATCAAGACCAACGACGGTGGTAGAGAGACGGAGAATAGCCATGCCGAATGGATCACGTTCGTATCGCCCCCTCAATCAGGACCCCAAGATGGCGCCCTCCCGCGCCGGTACGGGCAGCGATATCCGGTCCTTCACCGTCTTCTGCTCCAGCCCGGCCTGCCAGGCAGTCATCGGGAAGGACGGGCACGAAGCGCGTCCGACAATGAATTATCATGGAACCAAGTTCGCATTCTTCAAATCCCATCGCGTCCATGTCTTCGCCTGTTCCATCTGCAACGACGAAAAACGCTACCGCCGCAAATGGTTCGGAAAGGAATGGGAGCGAATACGGTAGTCTCGATTGCCCGGCCATCGGTATTGAGCCTATAGCGGCGGGACAGAACCATCCGGGGCCAGTTCCATGACCGTGTTTCATCTCGTCCTCGTCGCCCTCGTTCAGGGCATCACGGAATTCCTGCCCATCAGTTCGAGCGCGCATCTGATCCTCGCGCCCAAGATCACCGGCAGCGTGGATCAGGGACCGCTGATCGACGTGGCGGTGCATGTGGGGACGCTGGTCGCGGTGCTGATCGCGTTTCGCCGCGATGTGGGCGAAGGGTTCGTCGGGGTGGCGGATATCGCGCGGGGCCGCTTCTCGACCGTCGCGGCCCGGCTCGCGCGCAATCTCGTCATCGCGACGATCCCGCTCATCCTCCTCGGCATCGTGTTCCACGAGATCGGGATGATGGAATGGATGCGCTCGGATGTGGGCGGGCGGGCGTTCAGGATCATCGGGTGGACGACGCTGATCTTCGGTATCCTGCTGTGGATCGCCGACCGCTGGATGCCGACGCGCCGGACGCTGGAAAGCACCGGCTGGGGCGAGGCGGTGATGGTCGGGATGGCGCAGGCAGTCGCGCTGATTCCCGGGACCAGCCGGTCGGGCATCACCATGACCGCCGCGCGCTTCCTTGGCCTCTCGCGGACCGAAGCCGCGCGGTTCTCCATGCTGCTGGCGATCCCGGCCATTCTGGCGGGGGGGACGGTCGGGGCCGTCGATATCGTGAAGTCGGGCAATGCCCAGCTCGGCGCAGACGCGATCATCGCCGCCGCCCTGTCCTGCATCGCGGCGCTGGTCGCGATCCGGGTGTTCATGGGGTATATCGCCGAGGCGACGATGACGCCGTTCGTAATCTATCGCCTCGGACTGGGGTCGGTGCTGCTATGGCTCGCCTACATGTGACGGCTCAGGCGGGTTCGGATTCGATCATGCCTTCGCCGACGGCCAGTTCGCGCATTTTCTGCTGAAGCTTCTCGAACCCGCGTACCTCGATCTGACGGATGCGCTCGCGCGAGACGCCGTAGACGTTCGACAGGTCTTCGAGCGTCACCGGATCGTCGCGCAGCCGCCGTTCGCGCAGGATATGCTGCTCGCGCTCGTTCAGCGTCTCCATGGCCTGACCGAGCAAGTCCATGCGCTTGTCATGCTCCTCGGTATTGGCGTGCTCGGCGGCGTGGTCCGATTCCTCGTCGGGGAGCCAGTCCATCCACTCCGCCGCGCCACCATCGTCGCCGCCCCCGCGCATCGGCGCGTTGAGCGAGGCGTCGCCGCCACCACCCATGCGGCCGTTCATCATTACCACGTCATCCTCGGAGACAGAGAGCGATTTCGCGATGCTGGCGACCTGCTCGGGGCGTAGCTGGCCGTCTTCCAGCGCGCTGAGCTTGGATTTCGCGCGGCGCAGGTTGAAGAACAGCTTCTTCTGGCTGGCGGTCGTGCCGATCTTAACCAGCGACCACGACCGCAGGATGTATTCTTGGATCGACGCCCGGATCCACCACATCGCATAGGTCGCGAGGCGGAATCCCTTGTCGGGATCGAAGCGCTTGACCGACTGCATCAGGCCCACGTTCGCCTCCGAGATCACCTCGGAAATCGGCAGGCCGTAGCCGCGATACCCCATGGCGATCTTGGCCGCGAGGCGCAGGTGGGACGTCACCATCTTGTGCGCCGCCTCGGTATCCCCATGGTCCGCCCACGCCTTGGCGAGCATGAATTCCTCCTGCTTTTCCAGCATCGGGAACTTGCGGATTTCGGAGAGGTAGCGGCTGAGGCCGTTATCCGAACTGAGGGTAGGCAGGTTGCCCGTCGTCGTCGCCATACTGGATATCCGTAAAGAAGAAGTTGGGAGACCGTTAACAAGTGTTTAAGTCATTGATGTGACCAAAGACTTAATCGACGCGGATGTTCCCGCCGTTTTGGATGCGATCCGGCGCGATATCGTCGCAGGACTGCCCCTTATCTAAGTCCCGGCCCGCTTTCGTCGACGATTATCATCGACAGTCTTCGAGAATGATGTCCGACGCGCGCTCGCCGACCATGATGGACGGGGCGTTGGTATTGCCGCTGGGCACGACGGGAAAGACGGAGGCGTCGGCGACGCGCAGCCCCCCGACCCCGCGCACGCGCAGCCGTTCGTCGACCACCGAGACGGCATCGGTCCCCATGCGACAGGTGCCGCAGCCGTGGAACACCGTCCACGCCGCCGAGCGGACATGAGCGAGGATCGCCTCGTCTGTGCCGTCGTCTTCGGGCGGGACGATGCGCGTGTCGATGACCGGGGCAAAGGCCGCCGTCCGGGCGAGACGGCGAATCAGGCGCGTCCCCTCGATCATCAGGCGGCAATCGTGGTCGGTGTCGAGATAGTTGGGATGGATTTCGGGCGTCCCCCCCGGATCGCCGGGGCGCAAGGCGATATGGCCCCGGCTGGTGGGACGGCAGGGGTTGAAGCCGAGCAGGAAGCCGGGAAAGGGGTCGGGCGACATCAGCGGGCGGGTGCCGACGGGGGCGCGGGTATAGCTGACGGGGGAGAAGTAGAGCTGGAGATCGGGGCCGTTCTCCCCCTCCCCCAGCGTCACGAAGCCGCCCGCCTGGTTGAGGCTGAGCGCCAGCGGTCCCTTGCGCGTCAGCAGGAAGCGCAACCCCTCGCGCAGCTTGCCGTGCCACGGGCCGAGCATCTGGTTCATCGTCGGCACGGTGGAGCGATAGAGGTGATCGTAGCCGAGATGGTCCTGAAGGTTGCGCCCCACTTCCGGCGCGTCGTGCACCACGGCGATGCCCTGCCCGGCCAGCGCCGCCCCCGGCCCGATCCCCGACAGCATCAGCAGGTGCGGCGAGGCGATGGCGCCGCCTGACAGGATCACCTCCCGCCGCGCCCTCGCCACGCGCACCGACCCGCCCCGGCGATAGCGCACGCCCGTCGCCCGCCCGTCCGATATCTCGACGCGCTCGGCATGGGCGCGGGTGACGACGCGCAGGTTGGGACGGCGCATCGCCGGGCGCAGATAGCTGCGCGCCGCACTCGCGCGCCATCCGCCCTTCGTCGTGATCTGGTAGAGCGCCGCGCCCTCCATCGACGCGCCGTTGTAGTCCTCGGCCACGCCCAGCCCCGCCTCGCGCGCGGCATCCAGATACGTGTCGCAGAGCGGGTGCACCATGCCGCGCGTATCGGTGACCGGCAGCGGCCCGCCCTTGCCGCGCATCTGGTCCTCGCCCCCGCCCTGCCAGTCCTCCATGCGCCGGAACACGGGCGCGACCGACCCCCAGTCCCAGCCCGGGACCGCCCAGCCGTCGAAATCGCGCGGATGTCCGCGCACGTAGACCATCGCGTTGATCGAGGACGATCCGCCCAGCACCTTGCCCCGGGGCCAGTAGCTGCGCGCGCCGTTCAGGCCCGGCACCGGCTCCGTCTCGTATTTCCAGTTCACGCGCGCGTCGTGGAAGATGCGCCCGTAGCCGAGCGGCATCTGCATCATGAAGCGCCGGTCGGAGCCGCCCGCCTCCAGCAGCAGCACCGTATGGCGCCCGTCCTCGCTCAGCCGCGCGGCGAGCGCGCAGCCCGCCGATCCTGCGCCGACGACGATGAAATCGTAGGTTTCTTCCACGGCAAAATCCCTCGCGCCGAGCGTCATCGCAACGTTACGGGTCGTGTGCTATCGCATCCGTTCAGTCCAGCATTTTCTCACGGTATCGAAAGCCCATGTCCGCACCCTCCGAGATCAGCTACGCGTGGTCGACGTCCTCCCCGATCGCGCAGCGCGTCATCCGCGCCATCGAGAACCTCAGCGGCCGTCCGCGACTGCTGCGCATGGTCCGCGACTACGAGCGGGAGGTGGCGGCGGGGCGCGACTTCTGGGCGGTGATGCAGGAACGGTTTCGCGTGCGGCTCGATATCGTCGAGGGAGCGCCGGAGCGCATCCCCGCGAGCGGGCCGACGGTGGTGGTCGCGAACCATCCCTTCGGCATCCTCGACGGCCTCGCCATGGGGCGCCTCCTCTCGATGCGCCGCCGCGACTTCA
>Ga0209831_1003700_pt1 | contig 12441 bp, 8 predicted proteins | sample Maine_Asex4_meta_FD_187451 | JGI IMG/M metagenome (GOLD analysis project Ga0209831, IMG submission 187451) | Marine algal microbial communities from Maine, USA - Maine_Asex4_metaG (SPAdes) (version 2) | ecosystem: Host-associated > Algae > Red algae > Unclassified | place: Maine, USA | collected...
ACCGCGCATAGCGCGGCCTGCGCCTCACAGAGTGGGGTTGCGGGCGTCGAGCAGGCTGTGAACGAAACGGATCGTTGGCGCGTCGATGCCTAGTTCGTCGGCGCGTCGGAGGGCGGCGCCGTGGATGGCGTCGTGTTCGGTCGGACGTCCGGCCAGGGTGTCGTACAGCATCGAGGTGCCGCCGTCTCGGCCGTTGGTTGCAATCGTGTCGACGATGCTTTCGGCTTGATCAGGATCGAGGTCGGCGCCTTCGGCCTGGGCCAGCTGCCAACACTCTCGCACGAGCGCAACGGCGATCTCTCGGATGCCGGGCTCGGCGATCACGCTCATTCGTCGGCCGGTGAGTGCGGTCAGCCCGTTGGCCATCACGTTCATGCTGAGCTTGCGCCACTGGTGGGTGGCGAAGTTGTTGGACGGCGCCAACTCGGCCTGCGAGTTCTCGAACAGGTCGGCGAGTTCGGCGCCGAAGGGCTCCGATGGCACGATCAGCCGTCCCGACGAGGAGTGCGCAATGCGGCCCGGCTCGACCAGCTCGGCTCCGCAGTAGACCACCGCCGGTACCGACGGCGCACCGTTGATGAACGGGTCGACACGATCGTGTTCGATGCCGTTCTGCACCACCAGCACACGAGTATCCGGACCGCACAATGCGGTGAACCACCCGGCCGCGCCCTCGGTCTGGTGAGCCTTCACCGCCACCAGCACCCAGTCGACCGGCGACACCTCGGCCGGGTCGGTCACCACGTTCGCCTCGATGTCGAGCGGAAACTCGTCTGACTCGATCACATAGCGATCGAACGGACGACGAGCACACGACACCACATCATGACCGGCCGCCGCCAAGTGCCCGGCAAAGAACAGCCCAACCGACCCAGGACCAACAACCGCGATTCGTGCCATATACCTACGTTAGGCGGCCGTTGGGCCGCGGTGAAGGGAGCCAGGGTGCGCAATGTTCGGTGACCCACGGCTGCGCTGGGTCCTGAATGCGCTGTCGCAGCGTGAGCCCTTCCTTCTCCACATCGTCTAACAACTCAATCGGATCATGCTTGGTGAACTAGTGCAATCGCCGCAAGCGCCGCTCGACAGACAAGAGAACCTGCTCAGGGCCCCCACCATTGCGAGTATGATTCAGCAGGTAGTGCGGCAGCTTCGGATCGTTCGATCTGCTGCGAAACTTGGACAAGAACGACACGATCATTCGCCGTCAGATGTGTCAACAGACATCAAACTTCTGGTCACGCGACGCTCTATCGCGGCGGCGTCAGATCGACCGTCGGCGCGAAATTCTCGCGACCAAACCGGGCTAGGCTGCCCTCCGCCTTCGTGGCACGCTTGGCTGCTTCCGGCCAAACGCGCCCGGTCGCAAGAGGAGCGTCTCCAGCTGTGAATTGGCCGTTGTCGTCAAGTACGAGTGCAGCGCTGTTGTGGGCATAGAGCTGAATCTTGACGGTGCCATCGACAATCACCGTCGCGTCAGTTGCCTTGTCTGCGTCGGCAGGATTGAAGCTCCACGCAATCTGCCCCGGGTTGTCCGGGTTGTCGCGATCGACGGCAGCCAACAGCCCACGATGTGCATGTGAGTACACACAAACCGACGAGATCAACGGCACCGGTCCCCTGCCACCTTTGGGATAGTTCCAATCGAGCAGCATGATCCACCGGTCACTGAGCTCCGGATCACCGCTGTAAAAGTCGTCAGGAGCGCCATCCAGCATGAGCGGCCGTCCAAAGGTCAACAACCCCGGTTTCCCGCCATTCTCTTCAAAACGCCCAACAATGCGCAACATGAGCTCCATGCGCGACGGATCTGCGCTCAACTCCCGCAACGTCTCGCCACCAACCGGGTGATCGAGAAGCGTAAGTGGATCCTCTCTGTTAAGACGTCGCAGCCGCCTCTCGAGCGATGCGAGACGCCGCTCGGCACCGCCACCATCTCGCGGCACCGACATATACCACCCAGGTATCTGTACTTCCCGTGACATGGATCCTCCGAGACTCTTACGGAACTTAGCGAAGAGCGACACGGTCACCGCCCGCTATCCGGGCCAGGGCTTTGGGAAGAGCCGCCATCGAACCAGCCTTCAGTGGCCGAGAACAAGGGAGTTTGCAACCCCTGGGCGATATCGTTTCCGCCTTCGCTGAGAAGCTCAACGGTTTCCGCACGTGCTTCTGCCTGCCCAGACGCAATAAGCGTTCGTAGCTCATTGGCTGCCGAGTCGCGAGCAGTCTGCGCATCCCCTAAGCGTAGTCGAGCAGCGTCAACGCCTTCTCCCGCAGCTTCCTGAATGGCATGAGCCGATTGGGCATGCGCAAGGGCTGTGTCCGCCTCACGCACTGCGGCTTCGGCTGCGTCGACGGCGGCCTGCGCTTCGAGAGCAGTGTCCTCGGCGCTAGCGAAGGCATCGTCGATCGTTTGTGCGGCATCGCCGACCAGGTCGTCCCCAAGGTCGATTGCATCGCTCTCGAGTGCGACGGCGTCATCGAGGAGTCCATCGACCAGTTCAGGTTCGACCACGCCATCGAATTCGATTGCGTCTTCGAGTAGGCCTGCCGCCTCGTCATGCGCATCATCAATACCTGTGATGGCATCATCGAGAACTTCCAGGCCAGCGGAATTCGCTTGGCTCGCCAGGTGATCAGCATGCGCCACTGCGTCGAGTGCGTCCTCGGCGGCGACTACCGCATCGTCGGCCAACCCGCCGAGTTCATCAGCGTTCCTTAACGCATTGTCAACCGCCTCATTCCCGAGATCGGCGGTGAAGGCTTCCAGCATGGTGCCACCATCGAGGCGAGCAGAAGGGGCCAGGATGCCGTCGTAGCCATTGGCCAAAGCCCACTCGCCAATCGTCTGGGTGACGTCATAGCTATCACCGGTGATCATGTCGGTGGTGACGCCTAGGTGAGCTCGCACCCCGGGATCGGTCAGGTCCAGCAGGTTGTCCAGGTGGACATCTTGGGTCAACCGCACGTGTCCGGAAATGTCGTCGAAATGGTGAGCAGTCTCGGCCGCTGCGGTAGCTGCATCGGTTCCTAGGGACAACCCAGGAATACCCTCGTCGGCGTACCGGCGAAAGGACTCCTTGTACATCGTGGGGTCGAGGGCTCGTTCGGTTCCAATCGCTGGGTTGGCGAGTCGGGTTGTCGAGCCGGAGTACGTGGTGCCTGTTGGTGGAACCACGGCATCGAGCTGGCGGGCGAACTCAGACTCGGCGAGGTCAAGTGTCTCGGTAACGGAGTCGACGGCGAGTTTGCGACCGACGACCGAGCCAACGGAGGCGACTGCGGATCCACCTGCCAGTAGCAGGCTGTACTGGTCAGCGTCGCTATGGATGTTGTTCATATCGATGCTGTCGCCATCGTAAAAGGGGTCGATTGCCCAGTCGAGTGCCCCAGCGCCCACAAGCCCGGCGCCTTCACCAGCAAGGCCAAGGGTAATCCCGGTGCGACCCAGCAACCCTGCGCCTGCCCAACCGGACCCACCCATAGCCAGCCCAGGGGCAGCAAGCCCGGAGACGATACCGCCCTTGAATGCGTTGCCGAGCACGCCGTCCATCGAGTCAACGCCCGTTGCATTGTTGATCTCGTAGGTAACACCACCGGCAACCACTGCGCCAGTACCGGTCGCCCATGCGGCTCCAATGAGAGTCGCGCTCAGGCCGGCGGCGGTCCCACCGCTTGCCACAAAGATGAAGGTGCCAGCTAACACAGCCGTGGCAATAGCTATCGAGTCGCGGTTTTTTTCGATCCAGCCTTGGTCGTACATCTTGCCGTCGAGAACGGTCTGCAGCGCATCGATTTCGGCTTCCGTCAGCTCGAGCTCTTCTGCTCGGGCCAGCGTGGCCTGCACATCTTGGCGAGAAAGATCGCCGTCGGCCACGCCGCCCAGCGCGGCGGTATCGATAGTGTCCGCCAGATCACCAAGCAGGAAGTTCACGTCTTGTTTCAGCTCGAACGCTTGCTGGTCCTCGAGAGAGAACAGGCCATCGTCGAGTCGATCACGTCCGAAACCATCGCCTTCCATCACGTTCTCGCTGAAGTCGCGGGCCGTATCGAGACGGCTCATCAGATCTGGCTGATCAAGGAATGCCGCAGCGGCGGCAATGATCTCTTCGTCGAGCCCCATCTCGTCGCCGTGCTCGACGGCATATGTCAGATCAACAAGCGAGACCTTGCCGTCGGCATCGCCTCCTGTGATGTTGTCGATTGCCCCAAAGGTCTCCGGCTCGTAGAGCCCTTGATAGGCGGTCAGCTCATCGACGGTCATGTCGCGACGGTTTGCCTCGCTGGACAGCACAAACGCGCTGATCAGGCCGATTTTCTCGTCGCTTGCCAGCGCGCCCACATCGATTGCGTCGATTCCGGCTTGATGTGCCATCACTGCCACCAATGCCGCATCAGAGAAATCACCGTCCTCGACGGACTGCTCGAGCTGCTGAGCGTCTCTAAATACCGAAGCGGCGTCGAATCCGCTGGCGTCTGTGCCCAACGCTCCGCTGAACCATTCGGCTTCGCCAACGGATGCGCCGGCGTTGATGATGGCGAGGAGGCGTCCTGCTTGACGACTTGGGTCTCCCATGGGGGCCACTGGGTCGACAGCGAATTCGTAGATTGCGTTTCGTTCGTCGAGTTTTTCTTGGTGTCGGACTTCGACGAAGGTTTCGAGATCTTGTTGGATTGCGTCTAGTTGTGCATCGCGGGCGCCGGGATGATCACTCACGTTGTCCAAGCGAGCGTCGATGACGATGGCGAGTGAATCGCCGTAGCCGAAGCCAGAGCGATCAGAAATGCGGGTTGCGTCGAGATCGGTACGCACGTAGATCTCGCCGCTGATGGCTTGGGAGCGTTCGTTGAGTTCTGCCAGGGTGGCGTCGAACTCGTAGCGGTTAGTGTCGTTGGCGGCCTCCATGGTCGCCAGATCGGTTTCGAGTTCAGCAAAGGTTTTGGCACCGAGGCCAGTGGTTGGGGCATCGGCGACATGGTCGAGGGCCACCTGTTCGCTGTAGCCCAGACCAATGACTTCCAGCACCCGCATTGGGTTGCCTGAATCAACGATAGCTTGCCCGCTATCGGCGGTGATTTTGGCGTATTCGATAACCGCCGCGGTCTCATAGGGCGACAGCGTCGACCCGAGCTGGTCGACAAGGTTCTTGGTCTCCGATGTCAAGAACAGTTCCGACAGAATGTCCTCTGACTCGGTGCGCATAGCAGCAGCCTCGAACCCAAGAGTCGACGAAGCCAGCGAGTCTGCGCTGTCATGAAGCCTCTGTGCCCTGGCCAGCTCGGTCGCGCGAGCAATCTCTCGATCACTGGCACCGGTATGGACGATATATCCAAGCACCGCTTGTGGGTCGCCCCCAAAAGCTTCGACCCTGTCCCAAGCCTGTTGTCGAAGCTCGTTCGATTCCGCCTCGAGACCAGATTGGACGTAATCCATATAACCAAAAAACTCATCGCCAGCCGAATCGGTTAAGCGATCAGCCTGGTCCCACAGATCACGAATCTCACCGATTTCTGCAGTACGAACATCCACTGCGCGTACTGGTGTGAGGGGCGTGACGAATTGGCCAGACACCGCGGCGATTGCGGCGTTGAGGTCAATGGTGGGGTTGGGGTTGGGTCCGGGGTTGGCGATGCCTTCGAACTCTCCTGCGGGTAGCTGGCTGTAGCCTTCCCAGCCGGTTGGTTGAGGGCTACTGCCGGGTTGAGGGATGCGATTGAACAGCGCGCGATCTGCGCCGGTGAGAGTGGCGGCAACGCCGATCGTGCTGGCAGGGAGTTCGTAGTTGAGATCGGTGTTGACCTCCATGAACCGTTGGTTGCTGGTGGGGAGTTGACCAGTGCCGCCTTGCACCCGGTCGGCGGTGTTGGCTCGTGCGACATAGTTGAGCAGATTGCGGTCACTGCCGGTGAGGCTGGTGAGCGACCCTGTGGTGGGTGAGGTGAGTGGACCGGTGCCCAGATTGTTGGTGCGCGGGACAGCAATGTCGTGGTTTTCGAGTGCGTCGGCTCGAGCACCGACCTGGGTGCCAACTGACCAGGCCTGGTCACCCAACAACGTGATTGGACCCGGTGACATATTCAGCTGAGCCAGTTCCTGAGCATGACGGGCAACAGCAACCACATCATCAAGCGCAGAGCGAGTGCGCTTGAGAACATTCGCCAGCTGATGAGCCAAACCAACATCCATACCCATCGCGCCACCCGTGCGACTCGAAACCGTTGGCGACCACGAACTCGTAGTCACCGCAAAGGACCACGCCCCCGAACTGGCAACAGGACGCTGCGCCTGCGCCTGCACCGCAACCGTGGACTGCGGCACAGAAAGAGAACCGAAACCAGCAGCACGATCAACTCCTCTGCTCCAGACAGGCGGACGCCACGGCGCACCCCACAAAGACGACAACACCGGCCTGGGCACCGGCGACCATCCAACAAACGCGGGCCTGGACACCGGCGGCGAATACACACGCGCCGCCGGCAACCACGACCCAACAGTCGCCGCCGTCGGAGCAGGAGCATCAAACAACGCAAACACCGGATTCCGCGCTGGCGGTGACGGAGCCGTGTACGTAGACGCTCCCGGCAACCACGCCGCCACCGTCGCCGCAGTCGGCGCCGCAGCAGCAGGGGGCGGGGGCGGGGGCGTCGGTGCGGTATACGCAGGCGCTCCCGGCAACCACGCCGCCACCGTCGCAGCCGTCGGAGCAGCAGCAGGAGTCGGAGGCGCCGCCGCAACCGAACTGAAGTCGGTTCTCATACCTGCTGTCCATGCCATAACGTTTTCCCTTCCCTTCAGATCCTGTGGTTAGAGCTCAGCCCACACAGGCGAACTCGCCGGCTGCGACGGCGCTGTCGGCTCAACATCGCTATCACCGTTGTTGTACGCCTCGACCTGACGCTCATAAGACGCAAACTCGGCGTCATAAGAATCCCAATCCGAGCTGGCCTGCTCGACTACTCCAGCGCGACGACGACACTCCGCCGCCAACGACTCGAAGCCAGCCGCATCAACACCAGACCGCGACCGCAACTCCGCCACGAAATCACCAACGTCAGCAGAAAAGCGCCCACCCCACATCACCCGAGAACCAAAAGACGCCTCGGGGCGACGCCCCGCCCGGCGCAACGCCTGAGCCGCCTCCTCATACCGCCGCGCCGCAGCCATGAACTCGCTGGCAGTAGGCACAACAAACGCTCCCTATGAATCCCGGCTCGAACCTGAGCTCAGGCCCGGCTCATACCCGTGTTCATCGTGTCATCCAACTTGGTCTGCTGCGACACCACTGCCTGCTGCATGCTGTTCGACGACGCCTGCGCCTTCGTCATTGCCGAATTGAACGACGCCTGATACTGCTCCAACGCATCAGCCATCGACTGAATCGACGCCTCAAACGTCGAAAACGCCTCCGCAGTTGCAGCCTCCGCACGCTGCATTGCACCATCGAACTCCACCGCCGACGAACGGAACGTATTCGCATTCGCACCCGTCCACTGCGTCGCATTCGCCTGCGCAACCGAACCCGACACCGACGCACGCAACTCCGTCATCTCACCACGAATCTGCTGCAACGCCGTACGAGCCTCAGTCGTCACCTCAGCAACCACACGACCCGTCGTCTGACCAGTCGAAACCTGACACTTCCCAATCGCCGCCGACGTCGACGAAATCCGCTTCGCCAAATCCGCCATCTGACCAATATCAGCACCCAACATCACAATCACCTCAAACTCAATAAACAACAACAGAGCAGAACAGCTCGTCTACAAACCACCATAAACCCACAACCCCCAACCCAACAGAGGGGACAAATCCCCCCACAGCCAAACAACCCAGACGGCCTTCACCCAAAGTGGGTAGACCCCTCGGCCAATTGGGTGTCGGGTCCAAGGCGGGTTTGCCACCAATCTCGTCGACCAAGTTCAGTCTATTTCTCGAGCAGATCGGCTATCGGGGTTTTTGACTGGTTCGAGGTCGATCTCTTGAGGTGAGTTACGGCCGGAAAAGTCGGTCGCTATGTGGTGAATTGAGGTCAGCTGCGTCGTAGTTGAAGTTCGGGTGAGTAGAGCGCAGGAGTGCCATTGCGGTGGGGTTGTCGAGGGGGTAGTTGTATTCCCAGTCGACCCGGCCGCTCAGGCGGTCTTCGATGAACCCATCTAGCCCAGCGGTGTCGTAGACGAGGGCTTCCATCCGAGTAGCCATGGCCCACGCGTCAGGGTCACCGCCGAACTCCCGATGTAGTGCCCAGTGAATAAGCCCCTGCCACTCGCGCACTGAGAAAATTCGAATCGGAAAGAATGAGTAGACAAGTTCTTGGTACACAAGGAAGCGTTCGCCTGGTTCAAAGGGTTCAATACCATTCTCGACACGCCACTCATGTTCTTCGTGATCGCAGATGCTCTCTGCACTTACGCTCTCTGCAACGCTTTCACCCGCTCCTTCGCGTGAAAACAACCAAGTAATTCGCGGCGTGAATAGTGAGTGGCTCTCGGCTGAAAGATCGTCCGGTATCCAATAGAAGAGAAAACGGGCAGTGGTCTCGAGAGCCACAGACCCAAATGGGAAACGGCTAGCAGGGTCTCCTGCTGAAAGCCTCATGTTCAAGGCCCCGGCACGAAGTGAGCGTTTCGAAGCGTGACAGAACCATCCACAAGCTCATAGTACGCCGTGAAGTGCAGACCTGAAGAGGTAATTTCTGACTTAGTGAGACGATTGGTTGATGTGCCGAAGTCTGTTTGTGTAGGCGCAGCGCTAGCAGCTGCATCACTCAACTCTCGAACGACGGTCGCGTCATCCAACACACCTGGGTCGTAGACAGTTTTGTCATAGACCTTCGCTTTGTAAACCGGGTTCCCGTCGGCGTCGAACACAGGCCTTCTCACCGTCGAATGTCCGTTCAACTGAGGAATTTGATATCGAATATGCTCCCCAATTTGTCTGCCTTGGGCGTCAAGGATTGGCGTCCGCGATACCTCCCTACCCGGTATCGGGTCAGCGAAACTTCGAGGATTCAGCAAGGCAGTCGCAAACTCGCGAGCATTATGCCCCCCAGATAGGCCGTTCCCGGTCACGCGGAAGGCGCCGTTAGCGTCGACGTCAACATATTGGGCGTGCTGAGGCCAGTCCGAAGCGATGCTGAAATTATCAGGCCAACTGGTGCGAACAGTCGGATTTGTGGCGAACGGGCCAATAGCCCCGCGTTCGGGGTCGAGGCTCGTGATGATCCGTGCTCGGTCGAAGGCGTCATCCGCCAATTCGCCAATTCGGGCGCTGTTGCGCAGGGCGACGGTTCCAGTGGCAGCGACGCCGATCAGGCTGATTCCGGCGTTGAGGTAGTCGCGGTCGATCGCTACGTACAGCCCGGCGTTCACGCCATCGGCGATTTGGCTGATGACGGGAATTTCGGTTGCGCCGACCAAGTCGAGTCCAAGATGCAGCGCCGCCAGCAGCGAGGCATCGGTGAACCCCTCGTCGAGGGCTAACTGTGCTGCTTCGATGACTCGTCGGGGGACGGTGGGGTCTTCGCTTGCTTGCTCGATGAAGGCGCGAAGATCGCCGTCGACTCGGGTGCCATCGATCTCGCCTTTTCGGCTGATGTCAATGTCGTCGGCGTAAGGCTCGAGTATGGCCAGCAGAGTGTCGCGGGTTGCCGCAGTGGATACGCGATCGAAATCGACAAGGGTGAAGTCTTCGGCGGTCTCGAACAAGTCGCTGGAGCCACGGTCAGCGATTGCTGCGAGAAGCTGAGGGTCATCGATCAGCTGGCGAAGGGCGCCGAGAAGTTGCGGCGAAATGTATTCTTGGTCGGGTGCACGCTCATAGAGCGCGAGTAGTTCCTCGATTGCAGCGACAGGGACGGCACCAAATGAGGTGTCCACAGCAGGGTTGAACACCCAGTTGTCATCGGGATCGTCGTACAGACGAGGCTCGATTTGAAGATACGGGTCACCATCAAAGGTGGGGGCGCGAAGAGCGTAGAGCTCGTCATCGAACTCGATCAACGTCTCGAGGACAGCAATCTGTTCGTCGCTCAGCGGCAAGTGCTCGATCTCGTAGGCCGAGTTCGCGACACCGAGCTGAGCATCTTTCAGGAACTCGATGTAGCCAGCCTGCGCATCGATGTCCTCCTGGGTCGGGGCAAGTGAACTCACCGTTTCCACCAAGGCGAAGATCTGGTCGATATCACTTGGTGCAGCAGTCGTTTCGCGACGGATGATCTGCCCGTCGGGATTTCTAAAGAAGTCCGAGAGTCCGTCACCGTCGAAGTCATCTTCGGGCCGCACGGGGTACCCAAGGAGATTCCTGGTGCCGATCGCGTCCGTCACGGCGTTCTCGTAGTCGAAGTTGGCCAGCTCGGTGAGTGCGTGGTTTGTCGCATCTTGTTGAGTAATGCGGACACCGATCTCGACGACCTCTGGATCGATCATATCCTTCCTCGACACCCCAGGGGGTGGCCGATCAACATCGATGCCGAAGTACTGGCGAGCGGCGGCGGAAACCGTGATGCCATTGCGAACGCTGTACGCAATAATTTGAGCAGTTGCACCGTCGTCATAGGTTCGGCCTGCCTGGTCAGCAGCCGTCTGGATTGAAGCCGTGCTTGCATCGAAGAACTGATGGTTCAGATCAAGCACCAGCCCATTGCCGCCGGTGTCGAGCTTGTCGGCAAACTGTTGGACGCTCGTTGACCCTGTCGGGAGGAACGAGTCGTAGTCTTCGAGCTGACCAAGAGCGGCCTCGAGCCCAGCATGCAACGCGACTTCATCGCCTGCGTACTGCACACGAAGGTGAGCTGCCAGGTCGTGAGCCACATTTTCTTCGAAGCCTGCCGCTTGAAGATCGTCGGCCAGCGTTTGACCAATGCGATCATTGTCGGGCAGCTGTTCCTCGAGTCCATTGGCCCGAACAGTGAAATCAGAAGTAACTATGCGGTGCTGACCCAGGCCCGACCATCCACCTTCGGGCTCAGCCCGATTCTCGAACTCGCGAATCAATCCATCCAGGAGCGGGTCATTGTCAGACCCCTGCCAATTGTGGATTCCTTCCATCAGCACAGCGCTTGTGAGTGCTGCCGGATTCGCCCAGCTCGGTCCGGGGTTGGCGATGCCGTCGAATTCACCGCCTGGTAGTTGGGCGTAGCCGGCCCAGCCGGTTGGTGGGGTCGGGGTTGGGCTGAGTGTGGTGTTGAGGTCGGCGAGTCGCCGGGCGCTGACGGTGGCGGCGAGCGAGGCGGTAATGGCGGGCGAGGGACCACGGCCGAACAGGTTGTTGTCTGCGGCGGTGACTCTGCTGGTGTCGGTGGTCGTGGTGGGGGTGTAGTCGATTTCGGTGTTGAGCTCGTACAGGCGTTGGCTGGTGGCGGCTTTGTTGGTTTGTTTGTCGGTGGGGAGTTGGCCGGTGCCGCCTTGGACCCGATCGCTGGAGCCCGCTCGCGCGGCGTGGTTGAGCAAATTGCGGTCGGCGCCGGTGAGGTTGGTGAGCGACCCTGTGGTGGGTGAGCTGAGTGGCCCGGTGCCCAGATTGTTGACGCGCGGGTTGACGTTGTGGTTGTCGAGTGCACTAACTCGGCCAAGGATCTGGGCGCCTGCGGAAAAAGCTTGATCTCCCAGTCGACTGATCCCAACAGTGTCGATGGTCAGTTGGGCAAGAGCCTGACCTTGTTGGGCAAGTCTGACGACGTCGTCGTATGCGGTGCGAGTGCGTTTGAGGAGGTTGCCGAGTGCACCGGCCAGTCCGAGATCCATGCCCATCGCGCCGCCCGTGCGAGTGGATACCACCGGAGTGTATGAGCTCGCGGTGACAGCGAACGACGACACACCCGATGACTCGCCCGGGCGCTGCTGTCGAGACGCCGCCCTGATTGGGGTTCGCGGAGCAACAAAGGCCGTCCTCGGCGAGTAGGAATACCCCGGCGTGTAGGAATACCCCGGTAAGAATGACCCAAGCGCAACCGGCCGGGACTGGGATGTGGGTGCGGTGTAGCGGCGAGACGTGAACCCGCCGCTCGTAGAGCGAGCAGACTGGGTCGACGACGTCGATGTGCCAGCGCGTTCCGCAGCAAAAAGCGCAAACACCGCCGCCACCTGCGACGACTGCCCAGACGATTGTCGCGATGAAACAAAGCCGGTACTCGACCCATACGTTGTCGACCGCACTGAAGATGTTTTGAGTCTGCTGAGTTTGCTGAGCGTACTGGACTTGCTGAGCGTGGCCGGCTTGGCCAATTTAGACCGGATAACCGTGGACTTAGCAACCGGCTTCGTTAGCGGACTCTTGCCCCCGATCAGACTCATACCTGCTGTCCATGCCATAACGCTCTCCCTTCCCTTCAGATCCTGTGGTTAGAGCTCAGCCCACACGGGCGAACTCGCCGGCTGCGACGGCGCTGTGGGCTCAACATCGCTATCACCGTTGTTGTACGCCTCGACCTGGCGCTCATA
>Ga0209831_1003701_pt1 | contig 12440 bp, 13 predicted proteins | sample Maine_Asex4_meta_FD_187451 | JGI IMG/M metagenome (GOLD analysis project Ga0209831, IMG submission 187451) | Marine algal microbial communities from Maine, USA - Maine_Asex4_metaG (SPAdes) (version 2) | ecosystem: Host-associated > Algae > Red algae > Unclassified | place: Maine, USA | collected...
GACCAGCGACCGCAGGGAAGACGACGATGACCACCAGCGATAGCTGGGCCCATAACCTGTGAAGCGGGAGGTAGATAGATGGATGCGTTGGTTTACTTGGATGGCGGCTTTGGGCCAACTAGGACCGCCTGATATACCCCAGGCGACCCCTCTGCCAGTCCCAGAGACGACCCTCTCTCAGTGCTCCCCCAGGCACTTCCACTCTTCGCGTGTGCAGGGCCTGCGGCGCACCTCCCAAAGCGGAGCATGCGCCTCCCCGGTGGTAAGCCGCCAACCGCCGCACAATCCAGTCACCACGCCACGCACAAACCCCCCCCCGAGCTCACCACGAGAAGGGGGGAGCTCACCAAGAGATACACAAATCAAGTACAAACAAGTACAAGTCATACACAATGGAATGACAACAAGCACACGAGCTTGAGTCACCAAGAGCCCCCGTGTAAGTATAGCTCCAATGGAATGCCCGAGCAGAGCTCAACAGAGTACGAGGAGAAGTGGCGTCTCTTCGAGCCGTCCCCGGCCTTTGCGCAGCTGCGTCAGCGGTTTGGGTGGGAACACCTGGCGCAGGGGGACGCGGCCGTCCTGGCGGCCCTTGCGCGATACGAGGCGGAAGCGGAACGGGTCCCGTGGCCCGTCGTCCGGGCGCGCCTCCGCTACCACCATGACCCCTCGCGCGCCGCGCCGGCTGCCGTCCGCCTGGGAGTGGAGGGGACCAGGGGTTGTCAGGATATATATCCGATATCCGGCGCTACTGTAATTGGGGACAGACCGCCTTCATTCGATGCCCTTCTGATAGCTCTTCTGCGGATAATGATATTGTGAGGTCCTGCGCATGGCGTTCGTGGTATTTTTTTCTCCAAAGGGCCATCGAGGACGAGTATTCTTGGACATATTCTCGGATATATCCGTATTCTGGGCCGGATATGGCCCAAAACACGTATCCCAACAACCCCTGGAGGGGACCATTGCGGACGCCGCCCGCCACTACGTCCGCGTCCAGCGGGGCGACGACGGCCTCGTCTTGGTCGAACCCGACCTGGCGGGCCGCCTGCCACCCGGGGTTCGGGTCAGCTACGCCCCGTGGGGGTCACCCGGGGCGTCGGCGCTCGTGCCGGACGCGGCGCCCCGGGAATCCTGGGAGGACCGCAGGGCGGGCGTCGCGTACGGCCGGCGTAAGCGCCGCCGCGAGGCCGACGGTCCGGGGACCTCCTTATCCGAGTATCCCGTGGCCTCTGCCGCCCCGGTGTCCCCGCCCCTGGCCCGAGTGGCGGCGGCTGCCCCTCCCCGGGGTAGTGCCGCGTCGCCGGGGTCGTGGCTCGCGTCCGACGCGGCCCGCCCCGCCATGGCCCCGCCGGGTCTCCTGCCGGCGACCGCGGCCTCGGCGGGGGCCCCCCTTGTTGGGGGCGTGCCCGAGGCCGAGCTGTGGCTGTCGGGGCCTTGGGCCGCGCCAGGCCCCCTGGACTCCGCCGCGTGGCGGGGCGCCAGCATAGCGGCCCGGTCCGCGTCCTTGTTCGGCCGGGACGGCGCCGTCAACTGGGCCGACATGACGGACCCTATGTACGCCGACGCCCTTCTGACGTTTGTCTGTGTTGGGCCGCCGGCCGGCGGCGGGGCTCCGCTCGAGGCCCCCGAGCGTCGTGCCATGCGCTTCCACGCCGCGGTCCGTCGGACGCTGCGGGAGTGGGGCCGTGCCGTATACGCGGCCGGCCGCGGGCCCCTCGAGTAGATGTATGCGTCGCGGCGTCCGCTCGTCTCCGTACTGAATAAACCCGCCTTGTTTCCTTGCCGTCCTTTCCGCTGCCCTCACCCCGTGCTCCCCTCTTCCCCGCCCCGCGCGCCCGCCTGGGCCGGCTAGGCCCGCGTCGCGAGGGCGGCGGGGCCTCGGGACACGCCCGGAGGCGGGTCCGCGGACGTGTGGGGGAGCCCCTCGCGGGCCACCCGCCGGAGGTACACGCGGAGCGTCTCGTGGGGGGCGTCCGCCGCGTCCAGCCAGGTGGGCGCGGGGTACCCGGTCCAGTACACTTTCACCCGCAGTGTACCATCCGGGAGGGTGGCATGATCCGCGATGCGGTCCACGGCGTAGCGTTGCCCGTCCTCTTCCGTCCCGTGGAACGCCCCGGACGGTCAGCAGGGCGGGGTGGGCCGGCGCCGCGGGCAGGGTAGGCCCCGCGCCCGCTCGAACCAAGTGCGTGATATTCTCCCGGCGGTGCTCCCTGTCGACGTACAGGACGACCGTCGGCCCCTGGACCGCCACCACCCGGCACGGGCCCCGGGCGACGTGGCCCAACTTGCCGCCACGGCCGCCCTCGTTGGCATGGTTCCGCAGCCAGGCGTATCCGCCCTCCGCCATGCGTTCCGCCCGCGGCGTGAGCCGCTTGTCGTGGTCGCGTTTGTAGCGTCCCTGGGTGGCGCGTGAGGTAGGCCGTAGCTGGGGGATGAGCTGGACCAGCCGGGTGAGCAAGGCCGCTTGTGCTTTCTTCTCGGCCGCCGTGCCCCGCTGGGCCGTCTCCGGGTACGCCGCGCGGCGGGGGATGTTCTTGAGCGCCCAGCTCGACACCCCCATGGGGTTCACGAGCTCCAGGGGGGCAACCCCGGTGCTGCGGTGGGGTCGGCTGTTGTAGGCGAGCGTCAGGGCCCCCAGCAGCTAGCTGGTCCCACGATCGCGGGTGTTCTGCCACGTAGTGGTTGAGGATGGTATGCATCGTCCGGCTGAAGCGCTCCGTCTGACAGTTGGTCTGGGGATGTGAGGGGGTCGTGAGCTTCGACTCGATCGAGAGAAGGTTGCAAAACCTGGCGCCAAAAGTGGGCCGTGAACTGCGGGCCGCCATCCGACAGCAGCCGGTCTGGGGCCCGTAGACCGCGACCCAGGAGTCCAGCACGACGAAGGCGCAGTCGACAGCTTTGACGCTTCCCATCGGGATGGCTCGCACGAGCTTCGTGAACCGATCTGTGATCACCAGAATGTTCTCGTTTCCCGCGGCGGTCCGCTCGAGGGGTCCGTACAGGTCGACGGCCACGTCCTGGAACGGCACCGTCGCCGGGAAGAGGGTCAACGGCGCGCGGCTGGCCAGCGGCCGGACCCGCTGCCGGGCGCAGCTGTCGCATTGGCGCACGTGGGCCACGACGTTGGCAGCCATCCCGACCCAGTCATAGTACCGCCGCATCGCCGCGTACATCCGGGACTCCCCCGGGTGCCCTGCGAGCGTCGCGTTGTGCTCCAGGTGGAGCACCTGCGCGCGCAGCGCTTCCGGGACGACGACCTGGTGCGCCTGGTCCGTCGGGGCCCTACGCCGGAGGACGCCGTCCGGGTCCTCGAAGAACGGGATCGCGGCGCCCGCGTTCAGCGACCGCACCACCTGTTGACAGTAGGCGTCGCCCGCTTGCGCGTTCACCACCGCGGTGCGGTCGATGCCCCGGACCGTGGTGCCGCCGACATAGTTGGCGGCGTCCAGGCCCCGGACCGACTCGGCTCGAGCCGCGAAGACCGGAATAGCGTCGTCGAACGCGGTGGAGTCGCTCCCGGTCGAGACCAGCCGGGAGATGCCGTCCGCCATATAATGGGTCAGCCCCGGCTTGTAAGCGACGTCGAACTCCAGCTCGCTGAGCCGCAGCCGCCAGCAGGCCAGATGGGGGTTCCCCGTGCCGTCGATGTTCAGGATCTAGTGGAGGCAGTCGTGGTCGGTGCGCACCAGGAACCGGGCGCCCTCCACGTAAGCTCGTAGCTTGAGCGACGCCCACACAACCGCAAGGCATTCTTTCTCAGTGACCCCAAAGGGGAGCTCCGAGGCTGACAGCCGCCGGCAAATGTAGGTCACTTGGTGGAGCTTTCCGGTCGGCTGTTCCTGGAGGAGGGCGGCGCCCACCTGCGTCCCGCAGGCGTCGACGTCCAGCACGTAGCGCTTGACCCGCCGCGCCAGCGCGAGGACGGGGGGCTTTTTCAGGGCCTCCTTGAGGGTGTTAAACGCCTGCTGCTGCGCCGCCGTCGGCGGGGGAACGTCGACGGGGGCCGTGGAATTCATGAGGTCCGTCAGCGGTGCCGCAATGCAGGCGAACCCGGGGACGAAGCGCCGGAAGACGTTGCACATCCCCGCGAAGCTCCGCACCTGAGTGCGGGTTGTGGGGAAGGCGGCCAGGCGCAGCGCGCGGGTGTGCGCCTCCATGACGCCCAGCCGGCCCGGCGTGATCTCGTGGCCGAGGTACTCGACTGCCGTCCGGAAGAACCGGCACTTGGCGAGACGCAGGGTCACACCCGCCTCCTGCAGCAGGCCGAGGACACGGGCCACGTGCCCCACGTGCTCCTCCATGGTGCGCGAGTAGACGATGACGTCGTCCAGGTAGATGAGGCAGCTCTGCCACTTGACGCCCGACAGTATGATATCCAGTGCGCGTTGAAACGTCGCCGGCGCGTTCGTCAGCCCGAAGGGCATGCGCTTGTAGTGGTAGGCGCCCGCGTGGGACACGAAGGCCGTCTTTTACCGATCGCGGGGGTCGATGGCCACCTGCCAGTACCCTGCGTTGCAGTCCAGGGTCGAGAAGACCGTGGCGTCGCTAAGGCTGTCGATGCACTCGTCCATCCGCAGAAGCGGGTAAGAATCCTTCTTGGTGACGGTGTTCAGCAGCCGATAATAGACGCAAAACCGGAGCGTCCTGGCCTTCTTTGGGACGAGCACCACGGGGAAACCCCATTCCGACGAGGTCGGCTCGATGACGTCCGCCGCCAGCTGCCGCTTGACCTCCGCGTTCTCCGCGTCGCGGGCCCCCCGGGGCTCCGCACGTCGGGGCGCGAAGCGCACTGGGCGAGCCCCGGGCGTGAGATCGATCCGGTGTTGCACTGTCTTGATGACCCCTAGGGCCTGGCCCGTCCACATCCCGGAGTGTGCCTCGAGCATGGCGTGGATGCGCGCGTGCAACGCCGGAGGGGCCTCCGGGAGCGCCACGTCGGCGGCCGTGGGCGCGGGGTCCTTTCTCAGCGGTGCGCCAGAGCCCCACGTGTCGCCGTCCGCGTTGCCGGCCGGCGCGGTCGAGGGGTCCTCGCCCGCGGACGAGCACCCCCCCCCCCCCCCGGATCGGTCGGTTTCGCCGGCGGCGGCGGTACCGGGCTGGCGGGGCGGACCACCGCGACAAGGTCGTCGACGGGGTCGGGGGCGAGGGGCGGCACGACAGCGGCGCGGGCGGCGGGGGGCGAATAGAAATCCAGCCCCACGGGCTCGGCCGCGGGCGCGTCGGGCACCTTCACGACGCCGGTCGTCAGGAGCTCGACGTACCCCACGTTGGCCTTGGCGCGGAGGACGACGGCCGAAGGCCCGAAGTTGGTCACGAGGACCGGGAAGGACACGCCGGGCAGCACAACATGCACGCCATTGGCCACGGTGACGCTGAAGGATGAGAAGAGGCGCGTCGCGCTAAACACTTGTCCGAGGCCCCCCCAATTGGGTGCGCACCCACACCACCGTCGCGGCCATGGCGGGCAGCAGCGTCTTGCTCGTGGCGCGCAGCACGCGTGACACGCCCATGGTACGGTCCCCGTCGTCGAGTGGCCCCCGCAGGATTGCGGTCGCGGACCCGTCGCGCCACCGGACCTGCTGGTCCGGAGGCAGGATGGCGTGCGCGTGCTCGTCGATGAAGTCGCACCCAAGGATGACATCCACCGACAGGTCGTCCACGACCAGGAAGCCGTGCGACACCAGGCGGGCGCCGGCCTGGACCCAGACCACGATGTGCCCGCTGGTGACGAGGCTCCGATTGTTGGCGTCCCGGAGCCGGTGCGTGGCCACGGCCGGCTGCGGCGTGACGTGGGCCCGCCAGGAAGGTGCGAGCGCGTCGCGCCGGATGAAACTGGGCCCCGCCCCCGTGTCTACCACCATAGGAGACGCCTGCAGGGCCCCCCTGTCGGTGCCGAGGCACGCCATGATCCGGTAGTTGTGGAGACCCATCACGAGCACCTCGTCGGGGTCGGCCGGGGGGAGACCCGCGGGGGCGGACGGCGCGGCGCGCCGGCGCCGATGGCGCCTGGCCTGGGCCGCGCCGCGGCCGGGCGACGTGTGGAGAGGCGCTGTGGCCCCGGGGCGGGCGGGCGGCTCAGCGCGCTCCGCCGCACGGGGCAGGGGCGGGTCGCCGGCCGGGGGCCCACATTCGGCGATGACGACGTCCGGCGTGACGGTGGCCGGAGGTCGGGGAAGGATCCGGGGCCGGAAGGGCAGGGACGCCGACAGGCCGGCGACCGTGCGCCGCTTGCCGACTTGCCGGAGGCGGGCCGCCGTGCTGTAGCAATAGCGGCGTGCCTTCAGCCGGAGCGCGTCAACTGGCAACCCACTGGTGGGGCTGCCCCTTACTCGTTTCCCTTGGCGTCGCCCGTGCCGTCGGCCTCGTCCCCGAGGTCGTGGGGAGTCACGATCGGGGAGGGTGCCACCCACCCTTCCTCGGAGCTGGCCTCCTCGGTCGTTGCGTATGGCCGGTCGTCGGTTTCCACCGCGTGAACAAAGGCGGCAGCGCCGTCGGCGACACCCGCTGTTCCGCTCTCCGTCCCGGGGGTCCCCCGGCCGGGCGGCGCCATCGGCGTAGGGGGCGGCGGCGCGGGGCCACGCCTGCTCCGGTGGGCGAGGACGGCCTCCCGCACGGCCCAGCCGTCGGCCCGCTGCTCTGGGGTCTGCCCGGGGCACTCGAAGACCCAGTGCCCTGGGCACGCACAGTACGACCAGGCGCCGCGCCACCGTCCGCCACCGGCGGGGGGGTCATTCCATGAGACGCCCGGGGGCCCCCCACCGCGCGGGGCGCGGGGGGCGCGGCCCGAGTGAGGGTAGACTGTCTTCGGCCGTGCCGGCATCGGGGCACCCGGGGCCAACGTGCCCCGCCCCCGGCCCTGCCCAGTGTACCGCGGGAATGGCTCCGGGCGGCCAGCCCAGGCCGGCGCTTGTTGCCACCCCGGGGCCAACAGGGTGTCCCCGATGGCCAGGACCGCCGATTGGTCAGCCAGCGTGGCCTCCCACTCGGAGCGGACGGCCTCGTCGCCGTACAGCTCGACGGCCAACGCGGACGCCGCCGTGGTGGCCCCGACCGCCATGCCGGCCGAGGCGGCGGCCCGGGGCCGCCGGGGCTCGCGCCCCTCTCCGAGGCGGGTCCTCTACGCCGCCGCCATCAGACGCGGCATGGCGGCCAACTTGACCCCGCGCGCCGCGCGTGTTGCCACGCCCATCTTGGCCAGGTGGGTGCGGAGTTTCGCGAAGGAGCGCCCCCGGGTGTTGTAGTCCCGCCCATGCTGGCGAATCTCGCGGTTGACGCCCTTGAGGAGGACCGGCTCAAGTTCGGTCTCGGCGAGGACCGAGCCGAGGGCGCGGTTACCGTCCAGGAGGCGGGCGGCGAACTTGTGCTCGTCCTCCCACTTCTCCTGGGTGGCCTGCATCAGGGCGTGCAGGTGTTTCACTAGGTCATCCCCGTCCAGGTGCTCCGCGATCAGGGCCCGGAGGGCGGCGACGTACGACAGGGGCCGGTCCGGGTGCTCCTCCTCCACCCGGTGGAGCGTCCCCAGCACGACCGGGCTCACAAAGTATTGCAGGAGAGTGACCGCGGTGCCCTCGTTGAGGTCGGCGCCGCTCGCGGCCGTACGGATCCGCCGGAGGAAGTCAATGAGCCCGAGGGGCGTCTCCGCGCCGTAGACCTTGGAGGTCTGCATGAGCGCGCGGACGTCCCCGCGTACGGTCCGCAGCGACTGCCCGCGGGACACGTGCAGGCGCCCGCCTCGGCGCGCCAAGCGGTACGTGCCCTTCCGCAGCAGGTGCTCAAAGCGGGGGTCGACGACCGCGTCCTCCTGCTGTTCGCGCTTGAACGCATGTAGGGCCTCCCGGACGATCGTGTGGCGGTCGACCGACCGCCCCCGTCCGGCCGGCGGCCCCGACGAGCTCGAACCCGCGGAGCTGCCGAAGTTGCTCTCGCCCGCCGCCGAGGGGGCGCTGCTCGTCGATTCGGTGTCCAACGAGGATGACGGGGGAGCGACGGAGCGCCACCCCCGCCGGGGCCCCCGGGAGTCCGGCCCATCCCGGCCGCGGAGGCCAGGGCTGGGCTGGTCGGGCGTGGCCCCCATACGGCGTGTCTCCGCGCCCCCCGGGCCGGGCGTCGCGACGAAGACGTCGGCTGCCGCCACAGGCAGCTTGCCCCGGCGCCGCTCCGCCCGCCACGGGTCCGCCGGGGCCCCCCGCGACGCGAGTGAGGGCCCCCCGGTTCCCGGCCGCAAGCTCCGGGACCCCCGCCACCTGGGCACCGAATGCCCCCGCGTCCGACGCCGCGGACGACATATCCTCCGCTGCGTCCCGCAGGCGCTGCGCCATCTGCATCAGCTGCAGGGGTCCGACCGGGTGCGCGGTGAGGAGGACCTCGTCGGCGCGGCCCCCGCGGCTCGGCCGCCCGGCCGGGGCGGTGCCCGGACGGGGAGGGGGGCCCCCGTCGGCGCAGCGCAACCCGTCGAGGGGGCCGGAGGTGGACGACCCGCCAGGGGTGGCCACCGATCGGACCTTTGGGGAAAAGGCCAGAGCCCCCGCGGGTTGCCGGCCATCCAGGGGTGTTGTGTGGGCCCCCCCGGGGTCCCCGGGAAGGCGGCCCGCCAGATCGGGCGTCCGTTCCGGAACAGTATGGGGGCGAGTCCCGGTGGTCGGCGAGTGACCGGCGTGGAATGGCGTTGAGCTTCTCTCAGCCGCCGCCGAATCACCGCCGCCGACCGGGGCCGCCGCGCAACCGCTGTTCCGGGCCCCGGAGGCAGCCAATGACGAGCCGCCGTCGTCTCCCGCCGGTGGCGCGTCCGTGACGCGGCTCATGCCGCGCAACTCAAACGGTGTCGCGCCCCCGTTGAGCGGGGTGTATGAAGAAGAGCCGGGCTCCATGAAGGTGAGGAGCGAGGCTCGCAGATCATCCAAAATCCGGACCGGTACAACTCTCACCTGACTGTCCCTGTGCGGAGCACCGTCGGTGTAAACCCGGCAACGCCGCCCAATGAGCGGCGAAGCGGGTCTCACCCGGATCGCCAAATGTAGTACTACCCCACAGGGGTGGTCAGGGAGAGAGGGAAGCAAGGGCCGTCACAGCTACTTGAGCGGTACCCACTATGGGACTCAGGGTCCAGGAAGTGAAGGTCGGTCGAATACCGGGACAACTAGGCACGGTTTACTTGCCGGCGACGACGGTGGCTACCACCGTCGTCGCCCTTCGTCCTATATGAGGGCGGAAACTGTTGCGCGGGACCGGGGCCACTAGTTGGCCCGGGCCCGCGCCACCAAATATCACAATGCATATAATTCCCTCTGATGCAAGTACAATTCCCCGAGACGACACAGCAAGCGAGGGGAATTCGGGCGGGTGCCCGGCAGCCGAAAACGCCTCGGTGCTCCCCGCTGCCGCCACGCGGCGGGCCGCGCGGCGGCCGTGTGGCCTCGCGCTCCGCGTTGGCCCTGCCCCCGGCGCGCGTGGGCACGGGTGGGCTCGGGGCGTCTGGGGCCGCGGCCGACCGCCTCCTCCCCGGACGCCGCCTCCCGCGCGTAGCCCCGCCGCCACGTCCGGTTCCCGGCTTCGTCCGTCCCCGTCCGGTACATCCCCGGGGGCCCCCCGGCCCCGTGGTACTACACCATCCGCACCGGACACTGGCCGCTGCGCGGAACCGCTGGCGCCGCTGCCATCAAGTGGCCTAGCGGCGCCATGTGCGCCCACTTCTGCGCAAAAGTCGATGCCGTCGTCGCGGCGTGCAACTGCTACCGGCCACACCACCGCGACTGCTGCTTACAATGTCGTGCTGTGCACGCCGTCACTCGCCGCCACAGAGGGTTGCCGGTGGCCGACGCCGGAACGGCGTGGGAGTCCTCGACCGGGGCAGGGTCGCTGGCGGCAGGGGTGCCGCCAGGACTCATCTAAACATCGGGACGAGGAGCGTGACAACAGCCGTGGTCTCGCCGCCGCCCTGCGGGCCGGTGCCCGCAAAGGTGCGACTGACAGCCAGAGGGCACGCGGAGGTCGCCCAACCTCCTCGCCGCTGCCGACGCACGGATACCTGCCCGCCTGCAGCGCGGGGTACGGGCGCAGTTCGTCAACATTCCCCTGCCGATGCCAGAAGAGGCTGCGGTGGTGCCTACGTTATTGCGTGCCTCAGATGTAAGCCCAGATCGATACAGCCAGATGCCAGTTCACAGACGGACATCATCACGTACGTTTCCTGGGAGAAACACAGACACTTACTGTGCCCATGGTGACTTGCTAAGGTACTGTCTGCCCGTTTCGAAAGAAAGAGGAAGTCTTGTAGTCAGTTTGCATGTGCCACTTTGTTTTCTCAGCCATGTACTTCGCAAAGCTGTGTTCGTAATCGTCTGATGCACCTACCGAGTGGTAGTCCACCCTGTAGGAGGCGCCTTCCATACCAGCTGCTGCCAGCGCTTATCCGTTCGCAGTGCCTATTCTCATCGTGCTGCATGCACGGGCATGAACTGGGCGAGAAAAACCAGTTCTTCACATGAAGAACTGGGGCCGCTCATCCCGGCAGCACCATCTTCGACTGGCCACGCGCCATCACGTGCCACTAGCACGGTCGCAGTCATCAGCGCCGCCCCACTTCCACTCCGCATCATTCATAAGGTGGAGTTCACGGGCGCGAGGCGGACCTCAGGCAAGCTGCACAGGTCGATACCGACGTGGCGCTCGCTTTAAGGCCAACCAACAGGTCATTCGCGTAAGTGCAGCAATAGAAGAGGATCGGGGCGGCGGTCGACGGTGGCGGGCGCGAACGAGGCGCCTGCGGCGGGCCGGCCGTACGCGATGCTGCGTTACCCGCTCGCGCCGCGCTGATGGCCGCCGACCGCACGTGTACTGCCTTCGAATGCAGTGTTGGCACATCCCTGAAATACCAGCAATTCCCGAAAGTCACCCGCCCGTGCTCACCGCACGCGTCGGCGGCCGACGCCGCGAAACGGAAAGCCTTGAAGCGGCTCGCCGGTCGCAACGAGAACGACAGACTCTGAGGTAAGAACACTATTGCCACCGCCCGCCCCCCGCGCGACTATCGCGGCGGCGCCGCGAGCCTCGTGGTTGTAGCGTGGGCGGCGGCTTCGCCTCCCTACCGCGGATCCGTCTCACGGCCTCCCGATGTGATGGTGGAATCTCCATGGTCGTTGACAGCGGCCGTTGCGGACACGGTGGCAGCGGCCGGTGGACCGTGTGCGATGCTCCGCTGGCCGCTGAGCGCCGCGCCGACCGCCTCGACGAGCACGCAGGCCGCCAATTGAGGCAGCGTCTGCCCCCTCCTCAACTATTCCGCAACCCCCCATCTTCCCCCTCCGCAACCACCGGACGCGTCTGCAGCCGACACCGCCGACTTGCGTTCCATGATGTGGCCCACCGGTGCAACATTTGGCGACAGTCAGGCACCAGTCTCGGTGCCGTATACCAACTTCCATCCATCGAATGCACCGCCACGGCGCGCCTTGTGCTGGGGTTATGACTGGCAGCGGCAGCTGCCCAGTGCGGTGCCGTGCGACGGCGCCCTACCGCGGCGCTGTCCCGCGGCTTAACGCTGTGATGGTGGGGTTGCAGTGAGTGGTCGTCCGCGGCCGCCGCCGACACGGCGCCGGCGGCCCGGGCCAAGCCGTGACGGTGGGCGCCGCCAGCCCACAGGAGGCCGGCAGGAGCATCGTCCGCCCGCTCCGCAGCACAGCGACAACTCCGCGGCGCCCCCCCTTTGCACCATCCATACGCTTCGGCGGCCGACCGCACGCACCTGGACACCTTGGCGCGGCCTGGCGCACGCCGCGACAGCAATTGCCGCTCGGAGATCGACCTTGAAGCAGTCGCCAACCCGACGCGCGCTGAGTGCAGCACTGGCGCGCACCACTCGGTGGCGGTGTGGGAGGCGGCGCGGGCGCACCGCCGCGGCGCCGTCCAGGGGCGTGCCCTCATGGTAGTGGAGCTGCGGCCGTGGGCGGCCGCGGCCGTCCCCGACGTGGTGCCGGCGGCCGGCAAGCCGTGGTCGGCGCACTGATGCCAGCGCGATACCGCGCCGACAGCAGGCGCAGGTACAATGTCCGCGGCAGGACGCAACGTCGACGACGCGCCCGCCCGCCCAAGCACTAGCCAGTGCGAGGCCGCCCCATTTTCAGCTGACAACAAGCGTGACAGACGAGGAGGACGTAGTGCATGCTGGAAAAAGAGGACCCCGTCAACGGTGCTACTCGCTTCCAGTCGACGAGAACGTGTAATAGGAGCAGGGACTTGCGTCCCTGTGTGATTCGGCCAAAGCTCCATTGCTTTAACTTTCTTTTGTTCGAGCGAGCAAGAATTGAGCGGGACTCTAATCTAACAGGCCTCACGAGGCTGTTTAAGGGCAGCCGCGCGGGTGCTCGCGCATGGCACAGGCGGGCGGGGAAGGTGGCCCGCCTCGGGGCACTGCCATCCCAATTATTACCAACTATCGCAAA
>Ga0209831_1003704_pt1 | contig 12429 bp, 14 predicted proteins | sample Maine_Asex4_meta_FD_187451 | JGI IMG/M metagenome (GOLD analysis project Ga0209831, IMG submission 187451) | Marine algal microbial communities from Maine, USA - Maine_Asex4_metaG (SPAdes) (version 2) | ecosystem: Host-associated > Algae > Red algae > Unclassified | place: Maine, USA | collected...
ATTGTACTTATATTTGAACTTAAATTACCCATGTTCCTCCAACACCTTCATTATCTGCGGTGCCGTCATTACCCCTGATTGTCGCCATTTCAATTCCCCTTGTTTATAAAGAATTAAAGTAGGCACGCCCATAACTTTCAACTTAGTTGCCAAAGCAGGATTTTTATCAATATCAATCTTAATAATTTTCGCTTTGTCCCCAACTTCTTCTTTAACTTTTTGAATGGTAGGTGCTAACATTTTACAAGGTCCGCACCACGTTGCATGAAAATCAATTAATACAGGAATATCGTCATTAATGATTTGAGAGAAAGATTTTTTTGCCATTGTATTTTTGTGTAGCTCAGGCATCCTGCCTGAGTAAATTTTATCAAGTTTCTTCATTTCTTCTCAGGCAGGATGCCTGAGCTACTTAAAACAAGAACAACAAATAGAGATTGTCGGTTCATCAGTTTTTTAATTTTAATACTTTTTTTAATTTGTATTTCTCACCTTACCAACGATAGCTGTAACCCTTCAGAAATGTCTGATCTATAACCTTTAACATCCTTATTTAGACAAATTAAAAATAATTTGAACCTTTTTTGTACTTTTTTGTATAAATTGAAAGAAAAGTCCTTTCTTTGCAATTCTAAACTAAATTAGACCTAATATTCAGTTTCAAAAAACGGTCTATCAGCATTCTAAATGAACTTAAAAATAGCTAAAGTGGAAAACCTTACCAATACAGTAGCAACTGAAGAATTGAGCGAATCTATGCAGATTCTGGAAGACCAAACCAACAGTGATTATAAGTATGGATTTACGAGTGATATAGAGATGGAGACCTTGCCAATGGGTTTAAATGAGGACATCGTTCGAGCAATTTCTGCTAAAAAGAATGAGCCTGCATTTTTACTAGAATATCGGCTAAAGGCATTTCGCTATTGGTTAACTTTAGAAGAACCCAAATGGCCTAATGTAGATTTTCCGCCTATCAATTATCAGGATATTATCTACTACGCGGCTCCTAAGAAAAAGCCTACACTTAATAGCTTAGATGAAGCAGATCCTGAGTTAATTAAAACTTTTGAAAAGCTTGGGATTCCTTTAAATGAGCAAAAAATATTAGCGGGTGTGGTTGCAGTAGATGCAGTATTCGATAGTGTCTCTGTAAAAACAACATTTAAAGAAAAATTATCAGAATTAGGAATCATATTTGGCTCGTTCAGTGATGCAGTAAAAGAACATCCGGAATTGATTAAACAATATTTAGGTACGGTCGTGCCTTATACAGATAATTATTTTGCGGCTTTAAATGCAGCTGTTTTTAGTGATGGTTCTTTCACATACATTCCTAAAGGCGTACAATGCCCGATGGAATTATCCACTTACTTCCGAATTAATGCAGCTAATACAGGTCAATTTGAACGGACCTTAATTATTGCAGAGGAAGGTAGTAAAGTGAGTTATTTGGAAGGTTGTACGGCACCCATGCGAGATGAAAATCAATTGCATGCAGCAGTCGTAGAATTGGTGGCAAAGAAAGATGCTTTTATCAAATATTCTACGGTACAAAATTGGTATCCAGGTGATAAAGATGGAAAAGGAGGTATTTACAACTTTGTAACCAAGAGGGGTATTTGTGAAGGAGACAATTCAAAAATTACTTGGACACAGGTGGAAACAGGTTCAGCAATCACTTGGAAATATCCTAGTTGTATCTTAAAAGGGGATAATTCTGTAGGAGAATTTTACTCTGTAGCGGTTACCAATAATCGCCAACAAGCAGATACAGGGACGAAGATGATTCATTTAGGAAAAAATACAAGAAGTACGATTATTTCTAAAGGAATCTCTGCTGGTCAAAGTCATAATTCTTATAGAGGTTTGGTTAGAGTCGCAAAGAATGCTTCCAATGCGCAAAACTTCTCTCAATGTGATTCTTTGTTGATGGGTGATAAATGTGGCGCACATACTTTCCCTTATTTGGAAGTAGAAAACCACACTGCAAGAGTAGAACACGAAGCAACAACTTCTAAAATTGGAGAAGACCAATTATACTATTGCAAGCAAAGAGGACTAAGTGAAGAAGATGCGATTAATATGATAGTGAATGGCTATTGCAAGGAAGTATTTAATGAATTGCCTATGGAGTTTGCGGTAGAAGCGCAGAAGTTGCTGGCGATTTCGTTGGAGGGAAGTGTGGGATAAGATTTGTTTTCAAGTATTAGAATTATGGCATATAGTGATTTTACTTTTAAAGATTTAAAGGTCAAGTTTGGAATAGATAATAAAGTAAGTAGTTTATTTTCCAACATTAGTCCTTTAAAAATGAGTGCTTCACTAAAAGAAGATCTGCATTTAGCTTCTACGCTTCCTATAAGAAGTAAAAAAGCAAAATCAGAACTGATTATCATGCCGATTCTGATTGAGCTAATGAAGCGAAATGAACAATTCTTTACTATTTATTCCGGAGATACTTTAACAGCTGATAAAGCAAATGGCTTATCGGGCGAATGTGATTTTATCTTAGCAAAAAATACAGGTTCTTTTGATATAAACACACCACTTATTACTATAGTAGAAGCCAAAAAGAATAATGTAGAAATAGGCATTCCTCAATGTGCTGCACAGATGTTAGGAGTAAGATTGTATAATGCAGACTATGGTAATAATTTAGCGCAAATCTATGGTTGTGTTACGACAGCGGATGATTGGATATTTTTGAAATTAGAAGGAGATACCTTATTTGTAGACAATCAAAAATATTACCTCGGACAAATAGAAGAATTGTTAGGTGTTTTTCAGGTGATTATTGATTTTTATAAAAAAAGATTAAGAGATTAGGTCTAAGGAGTTATGATAACATACCGTACCGCAACCATAGCAGATGCCCAAGCTATTGGCATTTTACATGCTAACAGTTGGCAACAGCATTATACAGATGTATTAAGCGAAGCATACCTAAAAGAGCAAGTAATAGAAGACCGTTTAGAAGTTTGGCGATTGCGCTTAGAAAAGGCTACTAATAAGCAGCATATTATACTGGCAGAAGCGCAAGGTAGAATTTGTGGTTTTGTTTGCCTCTTTTTTCAAGAAGATCCTGTTTGGGGTACTTTATTGGATAATTTACATGTTGCCTATAATTGGAAAGGTAAAGGGGTTGGAGCTAGTTTATTAAAAGCTGGACATGAATGGTCTTTGGAGCGAGATGCGAACACTCCGATGCACCTTTGGGTTTATGAGTCTAATAAAGCTGCCATTGCTTTTTATGAAAAACTAGGTGGTCAGATGAAAGGAAAAGCAACACATCATAATCCTGATGGGAGTAGCGCGCTTGCGCTGCGATATGTTTGGGAACGTAATACGGATTAGCAATCTGTGAGGTGTGTAAAAAATAAAAAAGCAACGAATGAGCCAAATCAAAATTAAAAATTTTGGTCCCATTAAGGCAGGATTTAATAAAAATGATGGCTTTATGGATATTCGTAAAGTTACCACTTTTATTGGTAATCAAGGTACGGGCAAAAGTAGCGTTGCTAAGTTATTTTCTACGTTTTCTTGGTTAGAAAAATCATTATATAGATTGAAGGAACCTCATGAATTTCTTACGCCAACTTCTGAGGTAGTTAAAAGTGAATACTTTGAATATCAAGGATTAGCTGGTTATTTTTCAAAAGATACACATATTGAATATAGAGGAAGTGTATATAATTTTTACTTTAAAAATGGAGAACTTCTAGCAAAGAAAATAAGTAACGATTATCAACTACCCAAAATCATGTACGTTCCAGCAGAACGTAATCTTTTGAGTGTTATCAATAGCCCAGAAAAATTAAAATATTTACCTCGGCATTTATACACATTTATAGAAGAATTTGAAAGGTCACAGCAAGAATTAGACGAAACCCTAATCTTGCCCACGAGTACGCAAACGCTCTTTGAATATCAAAAGCAGAATAAAACAGCTTATATAAAAGGAGAAGGCTATAAGATTAAACTGGCAGAAGCTTCTAGTGGTTTACAATCCTTATTGCCTTTATATTTAGTCTCTAGAAATTTGGCTTTATCTATTGACAAAAAAAGAGACCCTTCTAAAACAGAGCTTAGTGGAGAAGCACAGCAAAAAATAAGAAAAGAAGTTGAAAAAATATTAGCAGATAATACTTTGTCAGAAGAAGTAAAAAATGCAGCATTACAAGTATTGTCCTCTAAATTTAGAAATACTTGTTTTCTAAATATTGTAGAAGAAATAGAACAAAATTTATTTCCTTCTTCTCAAAAAGAGTTGTTATTTAAATTAATAGAATTTGCCAATTTAAAGAATTGTAATCAATTAATGTTGACAACTCATAGTCCTTATATTATTAATTATTTGACTTTAGCAGCAAAAGCTTCCGCTGTTTTAAATAAGATAAATAAGGATAAAAATATTAAGGGATTAAGGGAAAGACTTGAGAAAATTGTTCCTATTAATTCCTGTATTGCTGCTGACGATTTGATTGTTTATACCTTAAAGGAAAATGGAACAATTGAGGAATTAGCAACTTACGATGGACTGCCTTCTGATAACAACTATTTGAATGAATATCTAGCAGATACGAATCAATTGTTTGATGAATTGCTGGATATAGAGGAAGATACCAATCAAAAGCTGAAACGAGTATTCGCTTAATAATAGAAAACATAATTAAAATTTAAGTACTAGGACAGAAATAAGACATTTTATTGTCAGAGAGTGTGTTCTTCGTCATAATCTGACTTCTGACAGAAAAATTTATTTTTCGGTCTGACTTCTGACCTCTATTAAAAATACATAAATGCTAAAGATAAGCAACCTAAGAGTCTCCGTAGAAGACAAAGAAATTTTAAAAGGCATCAATTTAGAAGTAAAACCAGGAGAAGTTCATGCGATTATGGGACCGAATGGTTCTGGTAAAAGTACCCTGTCTCATGTATTGGCTGGCCGGGAAGATTACGAGGTAACATCAGGTAGTATTGAATTTGATGGTAAAGATTTGCTCGAATTAGAGGTAGATGAACGTGCAGTAGCAGGTATTTTCTTAGCCTTCCAATATCCTATAGAAATACCTGGAGTGAGTAATGCGAACTTTCTTAAAAGTATGGTCAATTCTGTACGAAAGTCTAGAGGCTTAGAAGAATTGAACGCTATGGAAATGTTGAAATTCTTGAAAGAGAAAATCAAATTGGTAGAAATGGATAACCAATTATTGAAGCGTTCTTTGAATGAAGGGTTTTCTGGTGGAGAGAAGAAAAGAAATGAGATGTTGCAAATGGCCGCTTTAGAACCAAAGTTGGGTATCTTAGATGAAACAGATTCTGGTTTAGATATTGATGCGCTAAAAATTGTCGCTAATGCGGTCAATAAATTGCGTAGTGAAGAACGGTCTTTTATTATCGTTACCCACTATCAGCGTTTATTAGATTACATCATCCCTGATTATGTGCACGTATTACATGATGGTAGAATTGTAAAATCTGGTGACAAAAACTTAGCACATGAGTTAGAAGCAAGAGGATACGATTGGATAAAAGCAGAAGCAGATACTGTTGAAGCATAAATTATTCGTAACCAGTTAAGAGATTCTTTTTTGGAAGAAAATTAAAAATTTTCTTCCAAAAAAGAATCTCTTAACTGGTTATATTCATTTTTAAAATTGAAGTAGAAAATGGCCGTAGCTGTTGACAATAAAATAGACCCAACTGTAGAAAAATATAAGCAGCTTTTTGACATCAAAGAGCAGCAAATGAATGGTCAAAAAGCACATGCTTTACACCAAATTCGTCGAAAGGCGATGGAGAATTTGGTGGCGACAGGTTTTCCGAAGCACAAGGATGAAGAGTATAAATATACTAGAGTTGATAGGATTGCCAAGGCAACTTACACAGAAGCACCAAAAGCAAGTGTGGATGCCACCGTTGCACAAGATTTCTTTTTTGCAGATTTAGATGCCTACCAAATCGTTTTTGTAAATGGAGTCTACGCACCTGAATTATCTAAAATCGGTGCTTTGCAGAAAGGCGTGATGATTGGCGATTTTAAAAGTGTGTATGACCGCCAAACCTACCAAGCTAAACTGGAAACGGTTTTGCAAAATGGTTTGGGACAAAATGCTTTTGTAGATTTAACGGATGCATTTGCTAAGAATGGCTTGTTTATTCATATAGCTAAAAATACGGTTGTGGAGAAGCCGATTCATATTTCTCACATTACCGTAGCAGAAGGTGATACTTTTTTGAATAATCTACAGTTAGCGGTTTATGCAGAAAGTAATTCACAGGTATCTGTAATAGAGACTTTTAATGCGGTAAAAGAAGGTTCGTATTTTACGAATACGGTCGGTCGATTTGTAGTGGATGCAAATGCACATGTAAAACATTATAAGCTACAAAATGAAAGTGTGCAGGGCAATCAGCTTAATAACACAATTGTTAAACAAGATAGAGATAGTGTTTATTCTTCTTATGTAGCTGATTTAGGTGGTAAAATAGTTCGAAATAATTTGAGCTCTCATTTACAAGCTTCTGGAACGAACACTTACATGTATGGCATTTACCTCGGCACAGGCAGTCAACATATAGACAATCAATCGTTCATGGATCACGCTTTCCCACATTGTGAAAGCAATCAATTGTATAAAGGAATTTTAGACGATAAATCTAGAGGTGTTTTTAATGGAAAAGTTACCGTTCGTCCTGATGCGCAAAAAACCAATGCCTATCAACAAAATAGTAGTTTGGTTTTGACAGATACCGCAGAGATGGATACGAAGCCACAATTAGAGATTTTTGCAGATGATGTAAAGTGTAGTCATGGTGCAACAATTGGGCAGTTGGATGAAGATTCCATTTACTATCTACGAACAAGAGGCTTAACAAGGGAACAAGCGAAAGCTACTTTGCAGTTTGCGTTTTTGGGGGAAGTTTTATTGAATTTTCCTTTAGAACCTGTTCGATTGAAAATAGAGGAGTTAGTAAATGCTAAACTAAAAAAATAGTACTAACACACAAATCAAACAGCTATGGGATTAATAAGAACAGAAATTGAACTAATTCGAGGAAATGACATTGCACTAGTAGAAGAAGGTTTTTTAGAAGCCGATAAAATAAGACGCATTACCGTTAAAGCCTTGGTAGATAGTGGGGCTTATATGCTAGTCATCAATGAAGAAATTAAATCGCAGCTTTCTTTAAAGGTAAAAGGTAGAGAATTGGCAACATTAGCAGATGGCAGTCAAAAAGAATTAGAAGTGGTTGGACCTATAGAAGTTAGATTCAAAACTCGTAGAACTACAGTTGATGCCTTGGTTGTTCCCGGAAGTGCAGAAGTTTTACTAGGCGCAATTCCTATGGAAGGCATGGATGTCTTGATTGACCCCAATAAGCAGGAATTAATTTTGCCACCTACTCGACCTTATGTTGCTGGAACAATATTGAAAGGCATAAGACAGAAATAACATTCAATGACAATTAAGAATAATAGTATCAAGGAAAAAATAGACTTCGATAAAGTCCGAGCAGATTTTCCTTTATTAAACAAGGAAATGAATGGCAAGCCTATTGTCTTTTTAGATAGTGGTGCGTCTAGTCAAAAGCCGCAGTATGTCATTGATGCCATGAATGATTACTATGCGAATCAACATGCAAATGTACATAGAGGAGTGTATCAATTGAGCCAAGAAGCGACAGATGCTTTTGAAAAGTCACGGCGTTTAATGAAGGAATTCATCAATGCACCGTCTGATAAAGAAGTAATATTTGTTAGAGGCACAACGGAGGGCATTAATTTAGTAGCCTCTTCTTATTGCCGAAAGTTTTTGAAAGAAGGAGATGAAGTGTTGATTTCTGCTATGGAACATCACTCCAATATTGTTCCCTGGCAAATGGCTTGTGAGTTAGCGGGTGCTCATTTAAAGGTAATTCCTTTTAATGATGCAGGGGAGTTGATAATGGAAGAATTTGATAAGCTATTAAATAAAAAAACAAAAATAGTTGCAGTCAATCATGTTTCTAATGCATTGGGCACTATCAATCCCATAGAAGAAATTATTGAAAAAGCACATGCGATTGGTGTGCCTGTTTTAGTGGATGGCGCACAGTCGATTCCACACATGAAAGTGGATGTGCAAGCATTAGATGCAGATTTTTATACTTTTTCTGGTCATAAGATGTTTGGTCCTACGGGCGTTGGTATTTTATATGGTAAGGAAAAATGGTTGAATGCCATGCCGCCTTATCATGGTGGTGGGGAAATGATTGAAACGGTAACATTCGAGAAAACCACTTATAATGAATTGCCGCATAAATTTGAGGCAGGCACACCAGATATAGCAGGAGTAATTGGTTTAGGTGCGGCAGTAGAATATATGCAGTCTATCGGTCATGAGGCTATTGGACAGCATGAGGATGACTTATTGGAATATGCTACTTCCGAATTAAAAAAGATAGACGGTATCCGTATTGTCGGTACGGCTAAAAATAAAGCAAGCGTTATTTCTTTCTTGCTGGACGGTACGCATCCTTATGATGTAGGTACTATTTTAGATAAGCTAGGCATTGCCGTTAGAACAGGTCATCATTGTACACAACCTTTGATGAATTGTTTTAAAATTCCAGGCACGGTTCGAGCATCTTTTGCTTTTTATAATAATAGAGCGGATATTGATAGATTGGTGGAGGGTGTGAAACGAGCGAAGCGTATGCTTTTATAAAAAAAAGTAAAATGAGAAAAATAATAAGAATTGTAAAGAAAGGAGAGGATGAAGGAAATTTATTATACTGGTTGTCATTAAGTAAAAAAGAGCGAATGATTGAATTGGAGAAAATGAGACAACAAATTAATAAAAAGAAATATGGAGATCGACAAGGATTTCAAAGAGTTTATCGAATTACTAAACGAGCATAAAAGACCTAAATATCCATGTTAATTAACGAAATACAAGACGAAATAATAGAAGAGTTCGATTTCTTTGATGATTGGATGGAACGGTATGAATATATCATTGACTTGGGTAAAAAATTGCCTTTGATTGATGAAAAATTAAAGACAGAAGAACGATTGATTAAGGGTTGTCAAAGTCGAGTTTGGTTACATGCAGCGCAAGAAGAAGGAACAGTAGCTTTTACGGCAGATAGTGATGCCATTATTACCAAAGGTATTATTGCCTTATTGGTAAGAGTATTGTCTGGACAAAAAGCAACGGATATAGCAAAAACAGAACTTTACTTTATTGATAAGATAGGTTTAAAAGAACATTTGTCACCAACTCGTTCCAATGGACTAGTGAGTATGGTCAATCAGATGAAACAGTATGGAGTGGCCTTTTCTTCTACCAATGCTTAAAGGGAACTTATGAAAGAAAGTAAACTATGGTTGCTATCAGGTATATTATTTGGGATACCACTTATTGCAGAATCACTAAATCAAGATTTTAGTGAATTTACGCTGTTGGGCGGCGCACTTCCTGCACTACAAGCTATCGTAACAATCAGTTGTTTTTACTACTATTTTAAAAAGAGAAAAGAGGAACAAAAAAATGGATAAGAAAAAAATAGAAGAACAAATATACGAGCAAATTCGTACCGTATTTGACCCAGAAATTCCTGTGGACATTTACGAATTGGGCTTGATCTATAAAGTAGAGGTACGAGATACGGGTGTGGTTTATTTAGAAATGACCCTTACCTCTCCTGCTTGTCCTGTTGCAGAATCCTTGCCGATGGAGGTACAGGAAAAAGTGGCAAGTGTAGAGGGCGTGGTGGATGTAGACTTACGGGTGGTTTTTGACCCGCCGTGGACAAAAGATCGGATGAGCGAAGATGCTCGATTTGCCCTTGATATGATGTAGGTGAGAATAGAGAAGTGAGAGCAGAGAGCAGAGAAGTGAGAGCAGAGAGCAGAGATGAACCCCATTTAAAAACGCTACTACTAAATTTAAAAAGATGAAGATTTCTTCACAAGACGAATATGGTTTAAGAATCTTGTTGCGTATTGCTAGAGCAGATTTGGATATAGGTCTGAGTATTCCTCAATTAAGTGAATTGGAGGGTTTATCGGAACCTTATGTCGGCAAACTCACGCGTACCCTTAGATTGGGCGGTTTGATACAGAGTACTCGAGGGCACAAAGGCGGTTATGTATTGGCTAAAACAGCAGATAAAATAACTATCAATGATGCGCTAACCACATTGGGTGGCAAATTATATGATGCAGAATTCTGCGAGAGTCATTCAGGTGTAGGGCAGCTTTGTACCAATTCTGTAGATTGTTCTGTGCGTTCTTTATGGAAAATGGTGCAGTTTACTTTGGATAATCTTTTAGAAAAAGTAACCCTTGCAGATTTGATGGATACGGAATCGAAGTCTAATTTGAAGTTGGTGGAGATATTGAAGAATAATGTGATTTTATCTGCTTTGCAGTAGCGTAAAAAACACAAAAGGGACTATAAAAATAAAAGCCTTTGTGAATTTTTAATTCACAAAGGCTTTTATTTTTATAGTCCCTTTTGTAGAGAGCTTACTCTATCGTACTTTATAACTCCGTTGCTTCCCCTTCACATTAAACACCACAAAATACAAACCAGGCGTAAGGTTTTTTTCCTCCAATGACATATAGGCTTTATGCTGGCCCAAACTATCTCTGGATTCAAAAGTACCTACCTTTTGACCCAATACGGAATGAAGACTTATATCCACCTTTTTCTTTTCTGACATTTCATATTCTACTATTAAGTTATTGGAAGCTGGGTTTGGATAAATTCGAACTTTTAAATCCATATCTAAATCATCAATCCCCACACTTCTATCTGCAAAAACAGCTACCAAAGTATCGGAAGCAGCCAGGCGAATAGTCGTATTAGGATTTTTAGGATCTGCTATAAAGTTACCCGCTTTGCTTTCCCAATGACTAAAAGCATAGCCATCTTCTGCATTGACTATTTTGATTAAATTATCCATACCGCCAAAGTAGCTACCATTCCACGGTAGATTTTCTATAGTTAAGGTATTGAATTCAATTGCTGCCATATTTGGTGGGTCCGTCTTTACGACCAAGTCATAAGCACCATCCAAATCATCATAACAAGTAAGCATTCCTTCTTGTAAGAAATTACAACGATCATTAATAAAGGTGCGCAATTTATCTAGATTTTGTTCCCATTCTTCCATACTACCACCCCATCGTTCGATTTGTCTAGGCATTTCTGGTGTCAATAAATCTACCATGCCCTCTAAGGTACTATTCATATTTTCACAAGAAAATACGGTATTCATTAAATCTGCTTCACGAGAATAATACAATTGCTTGAAGCTTGGACTTTCAGCGATTAGCTTTAGGAATATTTTTTCGTGCATTCCTAAATCTTGCCGAGTTTTATAGTCTATCGGCTGCCCTGCCGCTAATTGGTCATAGTAAGCTTGACAGTGCGGATCCCAATCTTGGGAACAACATTGTCGATCTAATTGAGTGACCGTATGATAAATCGTATCTGTAGCTGCAAAAACCTTATGACCTTCTGTAAAAGTTCTACACAACCCTGGTGGTGCCGGCGGATTAACTTTTGCCAATTCATTATACAGTTCCTGACAAGGCGTATCCCAAGCAGAATCACAACAAGAAGGGATTTGTTCGACTACTCGTGCAAACAGCGTGTCGTCCATCGGAAAAGGAAAAGAAGGCAATAACATGGATGGACAAATCTTTTGATCTACCTCAAAGTGGTCATCATAAAAAGTAACTAATAAATTAGCTATACTATCTATATCACAAGGCAACGCATCCGCCTTTCTATTAGGAATACCGGTGTAATTAAGGTAATAATCAAAAGTGGCATCCATATCCCAAAGGATATACCCCCATTTTTTATGTCCTCCATCTGGATCGAGACCTCGCCACCAGCCTGTATTATAATTCAACCAATCTGCAGCAACACTATTAGAATTCATAATAAAGAAATCTATCAAGCTCAACATATCAATATTCTCTGATGCAAAATCATAATTTTGCTTTTCGCCCATATCGTTCTCTAAAACAAAATCTCGAATATTCCCCCAATCTATATACGCTTGCATTCCCCCATATTCTGCCTCTGTGTCAGACCAAGTTGTTAAATATTGAATATTATATTTATCTTGCTTAAAATAGGCATCCGTATAATCATGATCAGCAGGTCGTTCTCTTAAGCCATATAAGCCCCAATATTGACCATTAAAAAATACGATGACTCGCTCCACGGCCCTTACATCCAAGTGCATACCCCCTTCTTGTGATAAGGTGTGTACATATTCATCTCTAAGGTGAGTAGAACCTTCGTGGTCAGGACCTTCAATGGCAGGATAATTATCATCTCCTGAAGACCGAAACATGAATCTTTGATAATCATCTCTATCAGAATAAGAAAATAGTTTTGTCAACACACCTTTAGAATA
>Ga0209831_1003706_pt1 | contig 12425 bp, 10 predicted proteins | sample Maine_Asex4_meta_FD_187451 | JGI IMG/M metagenome (GOLD analysis project Ga0209831, IMG submission 187451) | Marine algal microbial communities from Maine, USA - Maine_Asex4_metaG (SPAdes) (version 2) | ecosystem: Host-associated > Algae > Red algae > Unclassified | place: Maine, USA | collected...
GTCGGGGGCTCGTCGTCGGGCGGGGTCGGCGAGGCCGCGTCGCCGGGGGTGCCGGGATCGGCTCCCGGGTGGGTATCGGGGGTGTTCATGCGCGTGGACTCCGGTTCTGGTGCGAATCGCGGGCCGAAAGGCTCCGGCCCAGGCGGGCCGGAACACTCGGGTGTCGCCACCCCGGCAGCGCCACTCGGCTGCCGGAAGGGGAGTCGGTACGAGGAACGGCGTACCGACCGCTGCTGCGCTCGGGCGCTAGCGGTACTCGCCGGCGAATTCCTCGACCTTGCCGAGTGCATCGGCGGTCACGAAACCGGGGCCGGAGTTGATGTTGTTGCCCGGCAGCACGCCGTAGCGCTGGTAGTTGGCCAGGATGATGACCGGCAGGTAGGCCTGCAGGAAGGGCTGTTGGTCGATGCCCCACTCGATCACGCCGTCCTTGATGCCCTGCACGATCTGGGTGCCCAGGTCGAAGGTACCGAAGTAGATGTCGCCGTCCAGGCCCAGTTCCTTGACCGCCTCGATGGTCGGGTCGGCCGAGGTCGGTCCCAGCGTCAGGATCGCATCGGTATCCTGGTTGGTCTCCAGATAGGCCATGACCTTGTTCTTGATCTCGGACGGATCCTGTCCCGAGTCGATCATCGAGTCGCCGAGGTCCACGCCCAGCCCGTCGGCGAAGCCGCGGCAGCGCTCGGCCACCACCGGGTTGGAGATCACGTGGTTGACGCACACGAAGCTGCCCACCCCGTCGTCCTTGGCACGCTGGCCGGCGGCGAGGCCTGCGTCGTACTCGGGCTGGCCGACGTACATCAGCGCACCGACCTCGCGCGCCTGCTCCGGGGTGCCGGAGTTGATGATGATGACCGGGATGCCGGCATCGACCGCGTCCCTGATCGGCTGCGACAGCACGTCGAAGTCGGCCAGCGTGGTGATGATGCCGTCCGGGCTGGAGGCGGCCGCCTGCTCGATGATGCGCGCCATGTCGGCGATGTCGCCGGTGGGCGGGTTGCGGTACTCGACCTCGGCCCCCATCTGTTCGCCGGCCAGCGCCACGCCGTTCTTGATGGTGTTCCACCACGAGTCCGAATCGGGTGCGTGGCTGACCAGGATGAACGTCTCGCCCTCGGCCTGGGCGGCGCCCACGCCGCCCAGCGACACGGCGACGGCGGCCGCGATGGCCCCCGCCTTCAGAACGGTTCCGATTTCAGGTTTCATGCCCTTCTCCTCGAATGGTCGTGCGCCGCACCGGTCCGGTACGACGTCGTGCTCCTGCCGCTGGTGCGGCAAAATCGTTGATCGACGCACGGGCGTTCACGGGCGCACCCAGCGACCGCGCGCCCGGGCGGACTTCGCCGCCGCGTGCACCACCTTGACCATCTCGACCCCGTCGGCGGCGTTCGGCAGGCGGGCGGCGGCGCGCTCGTCGCCGTCCATCGCACCGGCCAGGTCTCGATAGACGTTGGCGAACGCGGACACCATGCCCTCGGGATGACCGACCGCGATGCGGGTGGAATCCTGCGTATCCTTCGACAGCCCGCGCGAGCCGCGCTCCAGGATCCGCGTCGGCCTGTTCAGCGGCGTGTGCACCAGCTGGTTCGGACTCTCCTGCTGCCAGGACAGGCCGCCCTTCTCGCCGAACACCTGCAGGGTCAGCCCGTGCTGGTGGCCCAACGCGATGGCGCTCGACCACAAGCGTACCGTGGCCCCGCCGTCCATGCTCGCCTGTACCGCGGCATCGTCCTCGAGCTCGCGCCCGGCCACCGCCGACAGGAAGTGCGCCGACAGCTCCTCGACGCGCTGGCCGATGACCCACTCGGCCATCTGCAGCGCGTGGATGCCGCAGTCGGCCAGCACCGAGGAGACGCCGGCCTGGGTCGGGTCGTAGCGCCAGCGCACCCGCGGGTTGTCCGCATCGGCCGCATCGGCGTGGTGGCCGTGCGCGAACTCGGCCACCACCAGGCGCACCGCGCCCAGCTTGCCGCCCCTGACCATCGCGCGCGCCTCGCGCACCATCGGGTAACCGGTGTAGCCGAAGTTGACCGCCAGCAGCCGCTCGCGCTTGTGCGCCAGCGCCTCCAGTGCCAGCGCCTCCTTGACCGTCATGGTCAGCGGCTTCTCGCACAGCACGTGGATGCCGGCGTCCAGGAAGGCCTTCGCTATCTCGTGGTGGGTGGCGTTGGGCGTGGCGACCGTCACCAGCTCGATGCCGTCGTCGCGATCGCGCTCGCCGGCCAGCATCGATCGCCAGTCGCCGTAGCCGCGATCGGGGTCCAGGCCGAGCTGTCCGGCATATCGCCGGCCCTTGGTCGCATCGATGTCCAGCGCACCGGCCGCCAGGTGGAAGCGGCCGTCCATGGTGGAGCCGATGCGGTGGGCGCCACCGATCTGGCTGCCCTTGCCGCCACCGACCATGCCCCAGGGGCGGGAGCGGCTCATGCCCCGCTCCCGCCGCCGGTGCCGGCGGCGGCGATGCCGGCGCTGCGCAGGAAGTCGTGATTGGCGCGGGCATCGTCCACCGGCGCGGCGGCCGCTTCCGGATCGCAATCCTGTTCCACCGTGCCCCAGCCGCGGTAGCCGTGCTCGCCCAGCGCATCGCGAAAGCCCGCGAAGTCGACCACGCCGTCACCGAGGTTGCAGAACAGCCCCTGCGCGCAGGCATCGTAGAAGCCGATCCGGTTCGCCACCACCCGCTCGCGCACCGCGGCGTCGACGTCCTTGAAGTGCACGTAGGGCGCGCGCTCGGCGTAGGTGCGGTACAGCTTCACCGGATCGGTGCCGGCGTACTCGCAGTGCCCGGTGTCGACGCACAGCCCGAGCAGCGATGCGGGGATGGCGTCCATGGCGCGGTGCACCTCGTCCTCGAACTCCAGATACCCGGCGGCGTGCGCGTGCAGGGAGACGTTCATGCCGTACTCGCCACCGGCGATCTCGCAGATCTCGCGCAGCCGGCGCATGAAGCCGTCCCAGTCGGGGTGCCGCTCGGCCTCGTCGGGGCGACCGGCGGTCGGGGCGCGCACCGCGGCGATGCTGTCGATGATCACGAACTGCTCCGCGCCGAGCGCCCGCAGGGAGCGGCAGGTGCGGTGGGTGACGTCCAGCACCTCGTCGCGCCTGGCCGGATCGTGGACGGGTCTGAACATCACGGCGGCGGTCAGCGTCAGGCCGCGGCTCAGCATCGCCTCGGTGAGCGCTGCCGGGTCCTCGGGCAGGAAACCGAGCGGGCCGAGTTCCATGCCCTGATAGCCCGCATCGCGCGCATCGTCGAGCACCTGGGTCCAGGCGGGGTTGCGCGGGTCGTCGCCGAACTCCACGCCCCAGGAGCACGGGGCGTTGCCGATCCTGATGTTCATCGTCACTGCCTCGGTCACGGGCTCACGGTCTTGCCGCGCACCCGGTCGGGTGCACGGTCGGAGGAGGGGTCGATCGGGAAGTCGTCCGGAGGGTCGAGCGGGGCGTCCGCCGACGGCATCAGCAGATCGAAGAAGCGCCCCGCCTCCTGCCGCATCGCCGGCATGACGTGGCCGAAGATCGTCAGCCGGTCGTACTCGTCGGGGTGCTCGGCAAGCGTTGCGCGCAGCGCCTGGCCGAAGCGCTGGCGCAGGGCGGTGCCGATGTTGAACTTGCACACCGCCATGCGGGACAGCGCGCGCAGCTGCTGGTCCGGAATGCCGCTGGTGCCGTGCACCACCAGGGGTTGCGCGACCACGGCCGCGATCGCGCGCACCCGCTCCAGGTCGACCTCCCCGGTACGGCTCTCCAGCCGGTGCACGTTGCCGATCGACACCGCCACCGCGTCCACGCCGCTGCGTTCGGCGAACGCCTGCGCCTGGTCCGGTTCGGTCAGCTCGAAGCGGATGTGCTCGCGCCCGCGGTTGCCGGTCTCGCTGTAGCCGACCGAGCCGATCTCGCCCTCGACGCCGACACCCTGCGCGTGCGCGTGATCGGCGACCCGGCGCGTGTCGCGGATATTGCGCTCCAGCGACAGCTGCGAACCGTCGTACATCACCGAGTCGTAACCGGCATCCACCGCCCGGCAGGCAAGCTCCACGTCGTAGCAATGGTCCAGGTGCAGGCACACCGGCGTGGTGGCGGTCCGGGCCACGTGGCCGAACAGCGCGACAGCACCTTCCACGCCCAGGAAATCGGTCATCTCCCGGTTGGTGGCCAGGATCACCGGCGCCCCTCGGGACTCGGCCTCGTCCACCACCGCGCGCGCATCCTCGTGACCGAACACGTTGAAGCACGGCACGGCGTAACCGCCGGCCAGCGCATCGTCGAGCAGGTCCTTGAGGCAGGCGCGCACCGTCTCGTGTCCGCTACGTGTCGTGTCCGCTACTTGAAGGCCGCGACCATGTCCTTGATGCCCGGTATGGTCTCGATCTGGTGGGCGTGGGTCGGTTCGAAGAACTGGCGCAGCGACTGCGAGTGCTCGCCGACGATGATGGTGAAGTAATACATCCGGTACCCCGGCGCCACCACGCAGGGGTGGTAGCCGTGGTCGATCTGGTAGGTGTCGCCGTGGCGCAGGTGGTGCGGGTTGCCGGTGCCGCCGTCCTCCAGGTAGTCGAACTGGCAGCCGAACCCCTGCTCCGGTTCGAAGCGGAAGTTGTAGACCTCCTCGAAGCGGGTCTCCTCGGGCGGGCGCTCGGTGTCGTGCTTGTGCGGCGGGAAGCCCGACCAGCCACCGGTACCGACGGTGAACAGCTCGCTGACCAGCAGCCGCCCGCGCCGCTCGACGTTGCCCTGCCCCAGCAGGTGGCGGATCTTCCTGTGCGTCTTGGTCTCGTCGGAGCCGTACTGCACCGGCTGCACGTCCTCGTCGCGGATCGCGAACGGTTCCAGCGTGCGGTCGAACGCGCCACCGGCGATGAACACCTCCATGCGCGCACCCCCTGCCGTGATGGTGCACTCGGTGTCCACCGGCACGTAGACCCCGTTCGGGTCGCCGTCCCACAGGCGGGCACGCTTGCCGATGCCGTCGAACACCTGGCCGCCGACCTCCACCGAGCAGGTGCCGTCGACCGGTACCACGCAGGACTCGTAGCCGCCGAGCCGGTAGGCGTGCGATTCGCCCGGCGCCAGCCAGATCCGGTTGAAGTAGATCAGCGGGGTGACGCTGTCGCCTTCGGGAACGATCGGCGCATTGGCGTTGTCGTGCGCGAGGATGTGTCGGGTCATGGGTCAGGCCGCCTGGTGCGTGTTCAGGAAACGGGTCAGCTCATCGAGCGTCGGCATGGCATCGTCGCAGCTGGTGCCGGCCACCACGATCGCCGCGGCGGCCGCTCCCTGGCACAACGCCTGCTCGATGCCCTGCCCGTCCAGCAGGCAGGACAGCACCGAGGCGGCGTAGGCATCGCCCGCGCCGAACGGCTTGGCAGCATCGACCGGGAAGATCGGTTGCCGGTGGGCGGTGCCGTCGGACAGGAAGGCGTCCGAGCCGTCGGCACCGGCCTTGACCAGCACCAGGGACGTGGTGCCGTTGAAGCAGGTTTCGGCCACCTCGGCGGCCGTGGCACCGGCCGGTACACCGAGCACCTCGAACTCCTCGCGGTTGCCGATCAGGATCGAGGCGCGTGCAGCCGCTTCCCGGGTCACGCCCCCCGCCTCGCCCCTCGATGCCCAGGTGTAGGCGCGGTAGTCCAGGTCCAGTGCCACCGGGATGCCGGCACCGTCGGCGATCGACATCGCACGCCGTGCCGCCGAGCGTGACGGCTCGCGCGACAGGGCGGTGCCGGAGATCAGCAGCACCCGGGCGCGGCGCACCAGCGCCGGATCGATGTCGGCCTCGCACAGCGCCAGGTCCGCGGCACCGTTGCGATAGATCACCACCTGGCAGCCGTCGGCGCGCATCTCGGTCAGCGCCAGCGTGGTGCGCGTGCCGCTGTCGTCCAGCACCACCCCGTCGGTGGACACGCCACCGCTGGCCAGCCGCTTCGCCACGTAGCGCCCGACCATGTCGTCGGACACCCGCGTCAGGATGGCGGTGCGCTTGCCGAGCCTGGCCGCCCCGATCGCAATCAACCCCGGGGAGCCGCCGACGTGCTTGTCGAAGCCGGTGACGTCCGCGAAGTCGGCATCGTGCTCGCGCGCGTACAGGTCCAGACCGACTCGGCCCAGCGTCAGCACGTCGATGTCACGGCCCGCCCCGTCGGCCGCACCCCGCACCGCCAGTGTCGCCAGCAGCGACATCAGAAGGCCTGCTCGTCGCGGTGCGCATCCTGCCAGTCGCGGCGGGCCTCGGTCACCGATGCACGCTCGGACACCTCGGGGATGCCGACCTGCCACCAGCTGCCGCCACCGGTCGAATCGACCGCGTTGGTGTCGATGGCGATGCAGTACGTACGGGTCGACTCCCGTGCGCGCTGCAGCGCCGCCGCCAGCCCGTCCAGCGAGTCGACCTGTTCGGACGCGGCGCCCATGGACGCTGCGTGCGCCGCGAAGTCCACCTTCGGGTACGGCGTCTCGGCCGCGGTGCCGTCGTCCAGCAGGTTGTTGAACGCGTCCTGCCCGGTCGCGCCCTGCAACCGGTTGATGCAGCCGAACCCGCGGTTGTCGAGCACCAGGATCACCAGCTTCCGGCCCAGCGCCACCGAGGTCAGGATCTCGGAGTTCATCATCAGGTAGGAGCCGTCGCCGATCACCACGTACACCTCACCGTCACCGCCCAGCTCGCGCTCGGCCATCTTCACGCCGATGCCGCCGGCCAGCTCGTAGCCCATGCAGGAGAAGCCGTATTCCGAGTGGTAGCCGCGCGAGTGCTCGGGCGCCCACAGCTTCACGCCCTCGGCCGGCATCGAGCCCGCCGCCACCACCAGCACGTCACGGTCCTGATCGGCGTGGCGGTTCAGCACGTCGGTGACCTGCGCATCGGACGGGCGGTTCTGCCCGCTGCCCTGCACCGCGGTGGCGATCGTGGCCCGCCAATCGTCCTTCATCGATGCGAGTGCCTCGGCATGCGATGCGTCGGCGGACCAGCCTTGCAGTCGGGGCGACAGCTCCTCGAGTGCGCGCCGTGCATCGCCCCTCAGCGCGGTCGCACCGTGCTTGTGCGCGTCCAGCTGGGCGACGTTGATGTTGATCTGCGCCACCCGCACGTTCGACAGCACCGAGCGCGAGCCGGTGGTGAAGTCCGACAGGCGGGTACCGATGGCGATGATCAGGTCGCTGGCCCGCACGATCGCGTTGGCCGACGAGGCACCGACCACGCCGACGCCGCCGGCATTCAGCGCATGGCTTGCGGGCAGTGCGCCCTTGCCGGCCGAGGTCTCCACCACCGGTATGCCGTGGTCTTGCGCGAACGCCTGCAGCGCCTCGCAGGCGAAGGAATAGTGCACGCCACCGCCGGCGACGATCACCGGACGCCTCGATGCGCGCAGCCGAGCGGCCACATCGTCCAGCGTGCGCGCATCGGCGCCGGTCCGGGCCGTACGGTGCACCACCGGCGCGAAGAACCACTCCGGGTAGTCGTAGCTCTCGGCCTGCACGTCCTGCGGCAGGCACAGGGTGGCCGGGCCCGCCAGCTCCGGATCGGTCAGGATCGACAGCGCGCGCGGCAACGAGGTGATCAGCTGCTCGGGCCGGCTCAGCCGGTCGAACCAGTTCGACACCGGGCGCAGGCAGTCGTTGACGTTGACCGTGCCGTCATCCGTGCGTTCCACCTCCTGCAGCACCGGCGCGCCGGCGCGCGAGGCGACCGTGTCGCCCGGCAGCAGCAGCACCGGGATGCGGTTGACGTAGGCGGTGGCGGCACCGGTGACCAGGTTGCTCGCACCCGGACCGACCGAGCTGCTGACCGCCATCATGCGGCGGCGGCGCATCTGCTTGGCGTACGCGGTGGCGATGTGCACCATCGACTGCTCGTTCTGGCCGCGCCAGGTGGGCAGCGCGTCGCGGTGCGCCTGCAGCGCCTCGCCCAGCGCCGGCACGTTGCCGTGGCCGAAGATCGCCCACAGGCCGGCGAACAGCGGCACGTCGCGGCCTTCGACCTCGGTGCGCTGCACGACCAGGTGCCGCACCAGTGCCTGGGCCATCGTCAATCGATGGGTGCGCCTGCTCATGGTGACCCCCGCTGCCCTCTGCCCGCTCGCCGCTCGTCGCGTGCCCGCGCCCGGCTCGTCTCCGATGTCGTGCGCCAGGCATCGATGACCCGTTCGTAGTTGCTCGCGACGTCCTGCACCAGCACCGCATCGTCGATCTCGCCGGTCAGCCAGCGCCGCGCCGGTGCGCCGAAGATGCTGCGCCCGACCGCGAAGCCCTTGACCCCGGGCAGCTTGTCGAACGCCCGGAACCCCTTGCCCAGCTCGTCGATCGGTGCGTCCAGACCGAGCACCACGATGCCGCGGCAATGCGGTGCCTTCTCCGCCACCAGCGCATCGAGGCCGATCGCCGCCTTCCGGTCCACGCACGGCACCTTCCACCAGTCGGGACGGATGCCGAGCTCGTACACGCGCTCCACCGAGCGCAGTACCGACTCGCCGACGGTCAGCGATTCGGCCGGCGGGATGATCTCCAGCAGCAGCTCGTGGCCGGTCGCGCACACCGCGCGCCACAGCTCCAGCAGGCGGGTCTCCTGCGCCTCGCGCAAGCTCGCCTCGTCACCGGTGCTGTAGGACGCCAGGCACTTGACCACCTGATCGCGCGGCCAGCTCCTGATCAGCGTACCGGCATCCTGCCCGCGCTCGAACGCCAGCGGCCGCGAGCGCGGCAGTTCCACCGGTCGGCCGATCCACAGCGGCCGTTCGCGCCCGGTGGCGCGTGCCAGCGTGTCGGCACCGATCAGGCCGTCGCACAGGATGCCGGCGCCGCCGTGCAGGCCGCGTCGCTCGATGACCTCCAGCGCGGCGTCCAGCAGCAGGGATTTCAGGGCCGGCAGGCGGTCGCGCGGCGCGCCGCACGCGTCCGCCATCTCGTCGAACTGCACGCGGTGGTCGAACGCGAGCACCGCCAGCGACGGCCAGCGACCGACCCGGGTGGTCACCCGGTGCAGGTGGTTCAGCTCCGGGTGCGCATCCGGCCTTGCAATGTCGGCCCGGTGCGCCAGGTACCAGTCCAGTTCCTCGGCCGTGGGCATCGCCGGCGTGCAACCGTGGCGCGACACCACCAGCGCACCGCTGGCGTTGGCCCGTGTCAGGCAGGTCTCGAACGGGGCGTCGCGCAGCCAGCCGGACAGGAAGCCCGAGGCGAAGGCGTCCCCGGCCCCCAGCACGTTCATGACCTCGACCGTGACGCCGGGCACGGTGGTGCCGCCGTCCAGCGATGCGGGGATGTCGCCGTCGAACACGGTCGCGCCCAGCGGACCGCGCTTGAGCACGATCGTGGCAGCGGTGACCGCGCGCACGCTGCGCAGCGCCCGCAGCGTGTCGGTGCTGCCACCGGCGATGTGGATCTCCTCCTCGGTGCCGATCACCAGGTCGAAGTGCGGCAGCACGCCCTGCAGGTGCGCGCTCACCCCGTCGTCGGCGATGAAGCGCGTCTCGCCGTCGCCACGACCGGTCAGGCCCCACAGCACCGGGCGGTAGTCGATGTCGATGACCGTCTTCAGCCCCCGCTCGCGGGCGATGCCGAGTGCTGCCAGGGAGGCTGCGTGCACGCCGGGCCGCGACAGGTGCGTGCCGGTGATCAGCAGCGCGCGTGCCGAGCCGATCCAGTCGGCGTCCAGGTCGTCCGGCGAGATCGCCATGTCCGCACAGTCCTCGCGGAAGAAGATCAGCGGAAACGTGTCACGGTCCTCGATGCCGAGCACCACCAGGGCGGTCAGCCGGTCCGGGTCGGTGATCACGCCGCGGGTGTCGACCCCCTCGCGCCGCAGCTGCTCGCGGATGAAGCGGCCCATGTGCTCGTCACCGACGCGGGTGATCAGCCCGGTCCTCAGGCCGAGGCGTGCGCTGCAGCAGGCGATGTTGGTGCTGGAACCGCCGATGTACTTGGCGAAGCTGCCGACATCCTCGAGACGGCTGCCGATCTGCTCGGCGTAGAAGTCCACCCCCGCGCGGCCGAGGCAGATCAGGTCGAGCTTGGGCGTGGCACAGGTCATGTGACACGAATCGTATTGGAACGCCTGTTCCAGCGCAAGCTCCCCATGCCGATTGCCTGGAACGTGTGTTCCACGCTACGGTGGTGCCCGTGACCGCCTCCGCACCCGTTCCCGAGCCGCGCCCTTCGAAGCCGTCCTCCCCCGGGCAGGGCAGCGTCGAACCGCCTGCCGACGCGCCTCCCGCCACGCTGGAGGCGATGCGCCGCCGTCTGGCCATCGAGCAGGCGAACCTGAGTCCCCGGCTGCGGAACGTGGGCGAGTACGTGACGGCCCACCCGCAATCCATCGCGGTGGACACGCTGGCGCAGATCGCCGAGCGTGCCGGCAGCCACCCGTCCACGCTGGTGCGCTTCGCCAACCATTTCGGCTTCGGCGGCTTCTCGGAGCTGCAGCGGCTCTACAAGCAGCACGTGCACGAGCACTTCGCCGGTCGTGGTGCGGATTACGGCACCCGCATCCGCGACCTGCAACGCACGCTGGGCGAGGACGATGCCGTCACCCCGCCGCGGCTGCTGGACGAGTTCACGCAGGCCAACCTGCTGTCGCTGCAGCAGCTCCGCACGCACATCGACCCCGACGAGCTGACCGGTGCGGTGGACCTGCTGGAGGCGGCCGATACCGTGCACGTGTGCGGCATCCGGCGCGCCTTTCCGGTGGCGATGTACGTGCACTACGCGTTGTCGCACATCGGTGTCGACTGCCGCGCCATCGACGGGCTGGGCATGATGCAGGACAGCCAGACGCGCGCCATGCGCGCATCGAGCGTGCTGCTGGCGATCACCTTCAGCCCGTACGCCCCCGAGGTGCAGGCGGTGATCGCCGGTGCGGTGGCCGCCGGGGCGACCGTCATCCTGATCACCGACCGCCTCGACGCGCCGGGTGCCGACCGGGCGGAGCTCGTGTTCGCGGTGCAGGACGCCGAGGTGCGCTCGTTCCGGTCGCTGAACGCCAGCCTGTGCCTGGCGCAGACGCTGTGCATCGCGCTGGGCTACCGGCGCGAGGCGCCGAACGGGCGAGCGCCTTGAACGCTGCCCGCGACGTCGCCCGCGACGACGGTCCGGACGACCGGCCTTCGCGTCACGCCGGTGGCGGACCGGCCGGCGCGTCGCGCGGCTCGCCGCGATCGCACTTCACGCACTCCAGCGCGCGACCGATCACGCCACGTCGGCCCGCCTCGCTGGTCACCCACGCGCGCAGCTGCCAGGGCGGATCGTGGCGCACGTGCTGATGGTGACCACAGGCCAGGATCGCCACCGGGTCGCCTTCGGGGTCGAGCGTGAACGCGATGATCGGCTGCTGCATCGCACCTGTCCGTCCAGACCACGAGGCACTCCATCATGACGCAGGCATTCCGCATCGGCCTGGTGGGGGCCGGCTACATGGGCAAGCGCCACGCGGTGGCCATGCAGGCGGTGGGGGCGGTGTTCGACACGGCGCTGCGCCCGGTGTGCGAGCTGATCGCGACCTCGAGCCCGCAGAGCGCGGCGCGCGCCGGCCGGGCGCTCGGTTTCCGGCGCCACACGCACGACTGGCGCGTACTGGTGAACGATCCGGACGTGGACGCGGTGGTCATCGCCTCCCCGCAGTCGACCCACCGCGAGATCGCGCTGGCCGCGATCGCGGCCGGCAAGCCGGTGCTGTGCGAGAAGCCGCTGGGCGCATCGCTGGACGATGCGATCGCCATGAGCACCGCGGCCCGCGAGGCGGGCGCCGTCACCATGCTCGGCTTCAACTACATCCGCACCCCGGCCAGCGCCTTCGCCCGCAAGCTGATCGCCGACGGGGCGATCGGCGAGCCGACCTTCGTGCGCGCCGAGCACACCGAGGACTTCCTGGCGGACCCCGCGACACCCGCCACCTGGCGCACGCGGGGCGAGGCCAACGGCACGCTGGGGGACCTGGCGCCGCACATCGTCAATGCGGTGCTGGGCCTGGTCGGGCCGATCCGCTCGGTGCTGGCCGACGTGGAGACGGTGCACGCCACCCGCCCGGGTGCCGACGGGCCGGAGCCGGTCAGCAACGATGACCAGGCGCAGGCGCTGGTACGCTTCGCACGCGGCACCATGGGGCACCTGCACGTCAGCCGCATCGCCACCGGGCGCAAGATGGGCTACGCCTACGAGATCACCGGGACCGACGGCGCGATCCGCTTCGATCAGGAGGACCAGAACGCGCTGTGGCTGTACCAGCGTCGGGACAGCGAGGCCATCGCGGGCTTTCGCAAGATCCTGACCAACGGGCACCACGGCGACTACGGCGCGTTCTGCGAAGGACCGGGGCACGGCACCGGTTACCAGGATCAGCTGATCATCGAGGCACGCGATTTCCTGGCGGCCATTCTCGCCGGCGAACCGCGCTGGCCGAGCTTCGAGGACGGGCTGGCGGTGAGCCGGGTGGTGGA
>Ga0209831_1003710_pt1 | contig 12415 bp, 9 predicted proteins | sample Maine_Asex4_meta_FD_187451 | JGI IMG/M metagenome (GOLD analysis project Ga0209831, IMG submission 187451) | Marine algal microbial communities from Maine, USA - Maine_Asex4_metaG (SPAdes) (version 2) | ecosystem: Host-associated > Algae > Red algae > Unclassified | place: Maine, USA | collected...
TGCAGGCTCCTCACTACCAGCGAGTTATAAGGAAAAGTTACTGGCATTTGCAGACCAGAGAATATCCAATGATGGTGTGATCATTATCAAGGCGCAGAAATTTCGTAGCCAGGATAAAAACCGAGACGATGCTTTAGTGCGATTAAAAGAACTGATTAAAAAGGCTACCGCGATACAAAAATCGCGAAGGCCAACTAAGCCATCACGCAACTCACAAAGGAGGCGGATGGATTCAAAGAACAAGCATGGACAACTTAAAAGCTTACGTAAAAAAATAGATCATTAACTAGCTGGAGAGTTATCGATGAAAAAATTATCAATCGCATTAATCGTTGTCATTGCGTTACTGCAAACCTACATCATGGTATTTGAAATGTTTTTTTGGGAAGCGCGTGGGCCCAAAGTATTCAGTAGCTTTCCGCTTGATCTATTTGCGCAAACAAAGCAGATGGCGGCTAATCAGGGTTTGTATAATGGATTTATAGCAGCTGGTTTAATTTGGTCATTGTTTATTTCAGATCCAGTTTGGAAGAAAAAAGTCGCGTTGTGTTTCTTGGGATTTGTGTTTGTTGCCGGAGTCTATGGTGCATTTACCGTGGAGCTGAAAGTTCTTTTCGTACAGGCCGTTCCTGCGACATTGGCCATTTTTAGTATCTTATTTTATAGTCGTCGTTCTTTGAGTTAGTTTTAGTTATTGATCAATAGATAGGATTTCCAATGCCTAAGTTTCTTTCTCAAGCGCAAATAAACGAATACCACGATCAAGGTTTCTTATCACCGATAGATCTAATGGCAGAAGCTGATGCTATTGAAATTCGAGAACGATTGGAAGAGGCCGAGAGGCTACACCCTGAGCACATCAATGCGGAGAATCGTAACAATGCGCATTTGGTGTTTGTTTTTTTGGATGACTTAGCATTTCATCCAACTATTTTAGATATAGCGGAAGATCTGCTTGGTCCGGATATCTCGCTTTGGGGTAGCGTGTTGTTTATCAAAGACCCTGGGACCAACCACTTTGTTAGTTGGCACCAGGATGCAACCTATATGGGTATGACTTCTAATAATTTTTTCACACCATGGATTGCATTGTCTGAGAGTAACCGCGAGACTGGTTGCATGAGCATGATCCCCGGTAGCCATAAAAATAATATCAAGCCACACGATGATACGTTTGCCGAAGACAATATTCTTACACGAGGGCAAGTTGTAAAAGATGTTGATGAGTCGACGGCGGTTGACCTGTTGCTAAAGCCGGGTCAAATGTCTATCCATCATGGCGAAATCGTACACGGCTCGCAGCCAAATCTTAGCAATGAAAGACGCATTGGGTATGCATTACAATCCTACATGTCTAATGATATCCAGCAGCATATCGGCAAGAATATGTGGCTCCCAGTGCGTGGGAAGATGCGTGATGATGCGAATACCATTTTGCTCAATAGACCTGCTACTAATATGGACGCTCATGCAGTATCACAGCGTCAATTAGTCGATCAGAATTTCGGCGACATTCTCTATCACGGGGCGAGTCAGCGACGAAAGTACTAATTTTGTAATTCAGTGCTTTTGGCGATTAAAGTTATTAAAAACAAAGAGATAGAATTAAATTCCACTGCTGTTGGGTAGAAATTGCTGAGATTCTCATTTAAGCATAAATATCGCTAGCCGCTGGAAGGATATACGGGTGAAAATGTTTAAAGAGCGATATGTCATTTGTGCGAATGTGGCTCTGCTACACGCTGCTTGCAATACTGCTTGTAGGCTGTGATCAGAACAACGAAAACAACTCCGTTGAACAGCTCTCAGGTGAGCAAAGTTCCGTAGAGCCAATCTCAGGCGAGCCAAACGTAAGCGAGCCAAACGTAAGCGAGCCTCCGCCGAGCGTTGGTGCAGCTAACGCACCGGTGCCGTTTAAAGAGAGGCGAGTTGCGATCGTTTATTCGCAAACCTCAGCGAAGCAATACTTCGATGAATTTGCCTATGGTCAGCTTTTTACTGTCATGCAGCATCAAGCAATGCAGGCCGGTATTCCATACGATCTAATAAAAGAAGTTGACCTTACAAGCTCCACTATTTTATCTAAATACGATGTGTTGATCATCCCCGTGATGAGTCATGTTGATCGCGCCGTTCGTGGCGACATTGTCAACACGCTATTAAATGCGCAAGAGAATGGATTAGCGATAGTCACTTCTTCAGAATTTATGACCTACGATCAGGATAATCAAGCGTATCCTAACGCCTATTCCGCGATGGTTGATGTGTTAGGTTTGACGCCAAAAACTTATCAAGTCGGCGTTGGCGCACTATTAAAAGTAACGCGTAGCGATCACCCTATAACTGCTCTCTATAACGTAAATGAGTTAATTGATGAATACCAGCAAACTTGGTTTGCAGACTACACACCAATTAATCCGAGTCAAGCGACAACACTGGTTGAAAGTAAAATTGGAGCGCAGTCACACGCAATACTGCAGGTACTAGAGCGGCCAAGTCGTGTAGTGCACTTCGCTAACGATGAGTTCATAGCTGATAGTAATCTACTTTGGAGTGCAATCCGTTGGGCGCTCTATAATGATACCGCAAAGGTGTCGTTATCACCATCACGTGCGCCAAGCTTATTCATCGCTCGCAATGACATGGATCAAGCGATGATCCCATCTGCACTTAAAGACAATACGGTGCCTTTGTTGGAAATAGTAAAAGACTTTAAGCGTGACTACAATTTTGTTGGTTCGTTTTACATTGATATCGGCAACAACCCTTTACAAGGGTTTTATACTGACTGGGGTGTTTCGGCACCTCTCTATCAAGATTATCTTGCACTAGGTAATGAATTTGGTACGCATTCATGGACACATCCGCACGACACCAGTAGCCTAACTGGTGCTGAACTCGAGTATGAATTCAATCAAAGTCGTTTAGAAATAAATACGCAGCTTGGCATTGAGGTTGTGGGTGGTGCAGTGCCTGGGAACCCCGAAAACCTTTCGGTTGTTGAAAATCTCAATCAATGGTTTAACTATTTCTCCGGACGATCTTTACCCGGCGCAACCGGGTATCGCAGTGGATTTGGTTTTCTGCACCCTGACCATGATATGCGCTATTTCAATTTGAATATGACACCGGACTTCCAATTAATTGATTATCTTAACTACTCACCGAACGAAGCTAAACTAATTTGGAAAAGTGAAATCGACGATATAGTCGCTAATGCAGCCATGCCTGTAATGCATTGGTTATGGCATGACTATGGGCCAACTGCTGAGGCGCAAGCGGGTCGTTATTCGAAAGACATGTTTGAAAATACCCTTAAAATTGCGCACCAATCTGGAGCTGAATTTACCACGCTTGCAGATTATCATTCGCGCCTAAACGCGCTTGAAGCTGCAAACTTCTACACGGGTATGAATGAAACTATTACAGCGCGCGTAAAGGGTGCTGGTCTTGGGCAGTTCTCTCTTAAGTTGGATGAGGGGCAGGGAATTGCCAGCGTCGATAACTGGTTTGCATACAATAAGCGGGCTGTTTATATCCCCGATAGTGGTGGTGAGTTCTCTATTAATCTAGGCGCACAGCAAGACAAGGTAACGCGGATTGTTGAACTACCAATGCGAGCTCGGTTGTTCAGTGTTGATGGCGACGCAGATGAATTGTTTTTTAGCTTCAGCGGGCAGGGTGAGGTAGTGGTTGAGTTAAGTGAAGCTATGGAGAACAACTACGGCGTTACAGGTGCTGATTCTTTCACAATAGTGGATGATCAGCTTGTTTTGAAGTTTTTAGAAACAGGTAACCATGTTGTGTCGATCACAGCCGTTAATGCTCTTGCGCAGTAACAATGGCGATGACTAAAAAATAGGCGAAAAAATGGCGCTATAAAGCGCCAATTATTTGAGGTTTCCACCACTAGGCAGGCGGTCAAGTATTAGAGTTGTTTTAGTAAGTTCGCCATTTCAATAGCGGCAAGTGCCGCCTCTTCACCTTTATTACCCGCTTTACAACCAGAACGCTCTATAGCTTGCTCAATCGTTTCAGTGGTGATCACACCAAGCGCACAAGGCACACCGCTGGAATTCGCCGCGCTCGAAATGCCTTTACTTGCCTCTGATGCGATAAGGTCAAAGTGGATAGTGCCACCGCGAATCAAAACACCTAGGCAAACCAGAGCGTCGTACTTCCCGCTATCGGCCATTTTTTTTGCCACTAATGAAATCTCAAAACAACCAGGCACAACAACAACCGTTATATCGTCATCAGAGACACCGTGTCTGTGCAATGCATCGGTTGCACCGGCAAGCATTTGTTTGCCCATGAAATCGTTCCAACGAGTGGCGACTATGCCGATTTTCAGGTCTGTGCCAATGAGATTGCCTTCGATAGTTGTTGCCATGATTGTGTGTCCGATAGAGTTGTAAGAGCGTGTTACTTGAGTGTGTGACCCATGCGTTTGGCCTTGGTTTGCAGATAGCGACTGTTATGTTCATGCATCTCAACTTGATGCGGAACTTGCTCAACAACCTTTATCCCCATGGACTCTAAACCAGATACTTTCTCTGGGTTGTTTGTCATTAGTCGTACCTCGGTGACATGTAGGTTTTGCAGCATATAAGCTGCTGTGTCGTACACACGAGCATCAGCTGGAAATCCGAGTTGGTGATTGGCATCAACGGTATCCATGCCAGAATCTTGTAGTTCGTATGCACGAATTTTATTACCAAGCCCAATGCCGCGACCTTCTTGACGAAGGTATACCAGAGCGCCGCATCCGTCCTGAGCAATACGGCTCAGAGCGATTTGCAGCTGTTCGCCACAGTCACACCGTAACGACCCAAACGCATCACCGGTAAGGCATTCAGAATGTAAGCGCACTAACGGTGTAGCAGCTGACACGTTGCCCATCGTTAAAAGGCTGTGCTCTTGACCTTGTTGATCTCGAAACACGGATATGTCAAACGTACCGTGTTCAGTGGGTAGTTTGCTTTTACCAATCAAGCTAATTGTTGGCTTATCAATGGTTTTGTTTGAGTCGATGTTTGGCGCATTAGCTTGGCGGTATTTTGCAATAGCATCTACCGATGTCACTAATATGTTGTGTTGCGCTGCAAACTTGCATATTTCGGGAAGGCGCATCATCTCACCGCCTTTATCCATAATTTCGCAAATGACCCCAGCCGGCGTTAACGATGCAAGAATGGATAAATCGACACTCGCTTCAGTTTGGCCACGACGCTCAAGAACACCGCCATCGGCGGCGCGCAGCGGAAACATATGTCCTGGTGTGGCTATGTCAGTTGGTTTGGAATTTGGGTCGATTAAGGTTTTTATGGTTTGCGCTCGATCAGGTGCCGAGATGCCAGTACTGACATTTTCAATCGCCTCGACTGACACAGTGAATGCCGTACCAAAACCACTTCGGTTTTGATCCTTTGGCGTCATCAAGGGTATTTGCAATCGATCTAGCAAGGCATGGGCCATGGCTATGCAAACAAGGCCTCGGCCTTCAGTCACCATAAAGTTAATTTTATCGGCCGTACAAAACTCAGCGGCTATAACAAGGTCACCTTCATTTTCACGGTCTTCGTCATCGACAACAATAACGAACTCGCCGCGCTTAATCGCTGCAACTGCCTGCTCGACTGGCGCAATAGGAATGTCAGTCATAGCCTTTCTCTTTTAAAAATTCAGCTGACAAGTTTGAACTTGCATCAGAGGATTGATTGGTTTGATGTGAAATTAAGCGTTCCACGTATTTGCCAAGCACATCAACTTCAACATTGACTAATTCGTCTGTCGATTTCGATGGCATAACAATATGTTGTTGAGTGTACGCAACCAGCGTGACGTTAAACCAATCAGCGCCCGTATCAACTACAGTAAGGCTCGTGCCATCGAGCGTAATGTAGCCCTTCGTTACGATGTATCGCATCAGCTCTGCAGGTACTTCGATGGTTACCCACAGCGCATCTTTATCTTTCTTAAAACTCTTGATGGTGCCGGTGGCATCGACATGACCCTGGACAAAGTGTCCACCCATACGCGTTGATGGTGTAACGGAGCGTTCAAGATTAACCGGCGCTCCAGTTTTTAAACTATCGAGGTTAGTACGACTGCGGGTCTCTGGAGCTAAACCTGCTGTGAAGCTAGATGGACTAAGTTCGGTAACAGTTAAGCACACACCGTTCACAGCAATGCTGTCGCCCAATTGTGTATCGCTTAATACCGTGTCGCATTTGACTGATAAATCAAACCCTGTCGCTGTTGGTCGGCACTCAAGTATCTGACCTAATTCTTCGACTATGCCAGTAAACATAGGTTAAAAAACTCCGTTGGATTTGTTTTTGACGAGAATGCCTTTGACGAGAATGTCTTCGTTAAGGTATTCAACTGTTACGTTCGTGAGTCTGGGTGCACTGGAAAGTTGATCGAATCCCAATCCGCCGATACTGGGTGCTGCATTGTTGCCGCCGATTAAAACCGGTGCAATGAACGCCCAGACTTCATCTATAAGTTCGTTGTCGAGAAAATCACCGATTACCGTGTTTCCGCCTTCAACTAGCACACTTTGAATCTTTCGCTTACCAAGCTGTTTTAACAGCTGTGTGATATCGGGATAATGAGTTTGCATCGAGATTGGTAGCTTTATGACCTCAATGTTCTGCTCTTTAAGTTTTGTCGCATGATCGTCAGGCATCGCATCAGTCGTGGCAACAACCGTGTTACCGGGTAGTGATTTATCGAACAGTGAGTTGCTTAGTGGCACACGACCTTTGCTGTCCATTAGAATGCGCAGCGGATGAGCAGGGTGTGTGTGTCTATGTGCATCTGGATTGCGTACAGTGAGTTGTGGTTGATCTGCAATAGCGGTTTGCGCACCGACAATAATTGCATCAACTGCTTGCCTGGCTACGTGTCCGTGTTTGCGTGCGTCGCTTCCAGTTATCCATTGACTGTTGCCCGTGCGAGTCGCTGTTCGACCATCAAGACTTGATGCAAACTTTGCAATAACAAAGGGTGTGGCGTGTTCTTGATAGTGAAAGAAAAATCGATTGACGTATCGTGCTTGTTCTTCACAAACACCACCTATTACTTCCAGTCCTGCATCTCTTAGACTTTCTGCACCGCCACTGGCATCAATGTTGGTGTCGGACGTTGCATACACAACGGTGCTTATCCCTGCATCTATAATTGCCTGTGTGCACGGTGGGGTTTTGCCATGGTGTGAGCACGGCTCTAGAGAGACATAGATAGTACTGTCTTTGGTTGTCTGGTCATCGGCTTTGGCATTCTGAATGGCGTCGACCTCAGCATGCGCCTTGCCAGCTTGCTTGTGCCACCCTTCAGCAAGCACTTTGTTGTCACGCACAATGACTGCGCCCACGAGCGGGTTCGGGCTAGTGTTGCCCCGGGCTCGTTCGGCCAGTTCAATGGCGCGTTGCATGTAATGTTCGTGTGTCGGCAAAAACCTGACCCCAACTATAAAATAAGGGGCGGTATGACACAGGGATGCGCGCATGGCCACGAGTTGTCGCTATGCAAGCCGAGCTGGCAGCTTTATGCATGCCGCACGGAAATAGACCTGTCCCAAACTTCTCTCATCCGGACTATGACCGTCGGCTCTGGAATTTGACCAGATCAGCCACAAACAGGTGAATGTTCGCAGCTCACGGGCTTGGTATGTCGAAACACACCCTACCGTCGGTGGGGAATTACGCCCCGCCCCGAAGCTTGTAACTGGAAATTACAGGAATTTGAGATTATTGGCAACGTCGCGGGGAAATGAGGCTGTGAAAGGGCAATGGGATGGGGGGATCTGCTGATTAAGTCCGTTTAGAGGGGGCTCAAGCTGTTTGTCGCTGTTCAGGTCAATTTCACCAATTCGTCGGTTCTAATGGTTTATTCATACTCGATTGATGAGTCTAAAAACGCCAGTACGACTGAGTCGGTTTTAACGCTGGTTAGTTGTGAACAAAGTCCTGATCGAAACTCAAATTCAACGCGTTTAGCTAACGTAAATCTAGATGAGCGAAAAGCATATCAACAGTTCAGGCACGTGATTTTGATAGAAGACCAGCCGGAATTATGTAGCAGTTGCACCTGTTAGATAATTCCGAGTCCAGCAGGTCCGATCAATGAAAAAGATAAGTTAATTTTCATTAGTTGTAACAAAGTTAGATCGGAAAAACAAAAGATTAATCGTTGTTATGCGACGTTAGATTCCTGCGTTTAAAGGCAAAAACTAGTCGAACGGTTAGGGCAGTAGAGATGGCTTTGTGCCGAAAAATGCGAAAACATGGAAAAGTGAATGCAATTCAGAGGTGGTTGAAAAACTATTTTCTATTTATTTCTGAAACATTTTTAATTTAAATACAAAGAGATAGACGAACACCAGCAAGATAATTCGTGAACCACTTCAAATTTCTTGTTGACTTAGTTTGCAAGGGGGATAATTATCCCACCTATGGATATTTTAAATAAATCAGCTCTTACGGACATGGCTGCGTCGGTTCTTCGACCCTTAATCAAGGTGTTAACGCGCAACGAATTTACCCACTCGGATTTAACCGAACTAGTGCGTCGCACTTATGTAGAAGTCGCCTACGATGGCTTTGCATTACCGAATAAGAAAATGACGTACTCACGAGCGGCGATCTTGACAGGTCTCAGTCGAAAGGAAGTTGTACGGTTGTATTCAGACATCTTACGTTGTGAGGCTGAACAAAAATCCCCTCGTCATCATATGCAAACTCAGGCGATGAGACTTATTCATGGATGGCTTGCCGATCTTGATTATATTGATGGCGATAAAAAGCCAATAGAAATTGCCATCGACAATAATGAAATTTCATTCTCCAACCTGGTTAACAAGCATTGTGAAAACATCAGCAGTAGCAAGCTGCTTGATGAGCTAAACCGTCTTGGTATTACATCGCAAACAAGCCTCGATACAATTAAGTTAGTGCGAACAGGTTTGGCTCATCAACATGATGAATTTGAAAAAATACGTGTTATGTCAGTGTGCGTATCTGATTTATTTACCACTGCTGTGCACAGTTCGGATGAACATGCCGGTGATATTCGATTCGAAAGGCAACTTGTATACAGTGGTATCGAAGAAAAGATAGCGCATAGATTTCATGAGGCTGGTAGTCAAAAAGCTATGGCTTTATTCGATACGCTAAATGATTTTCTTTCAACGGATAACGGAAGATCTGACTCTCTTGCTAACAAGTCTGGAAGACGTGTTGGGTTAGGCATCTATTACTTTGAAGGTGCTAGTCAGGTTAAAAGTGTAAAGATGATGAGTGAAGAGCATGCTTAAACGTATATCCATAAAAATTTCGCTAACGGTACTTTTCGTAGTTCAACTGACTCTACTATCGGGTTGTGGCACAGAGCCTGAAGATGATGGAAGCGAAGGTGGCGTCATTGGTTCGGGATTAATTTTACGAGGCACTGTGACAGATGTCAGAGCGTTTGCGAGCAATACGTTACTCATTAAAGCACGCAGTGGCGAGGTGAGCCGTGCAGTTATTGACGATACTGGACAATATCGAGCGCCTAATATCGTTGGTTCGCCACCTTTTCTCTTAAGAGCGGATTTAGGAAATAACGAGTTTCGTTATGGCATCGCGTTCAATCAGGAAATAGCGAATGTACATAGTTATACGGACGTCATTATGCGTAACTGGTTTGAGTCGGGTAATGGCGATATCGATTTTGAATTCGAGCAGCAGAAATTCACAACAAACCTGCCATCGCAATTGCAGTTTAAAAAGAACGCTAACGTATTCTTCTCTTATGTGCGTCTCGTGCTTGAATCCTATCAGCTCACAGGCGATCAGTTACTGTCCGGAGACTACGATACCAGCAACAACAATTCGGGCATTGATAGCTTTTTACGCAAAAACCCAATGTTTATTGAGAACGAAAAAGTCGCATTAGTGATCACTGACCCGGTAACAGATAACCAAAGTACAACAAGATTGGGGTTCTCCGTGTTTGAGTTAACCTCTGACGCAGACAACGAACCGCCAGAAGAGCCAAAATCGGTTAGAGCCTTACCGAGCGCTAGTAACGAAATCATTCTGATTTGGGAGCCTGCGTTGGATAATAAGGGGGTTGTTGGGTATGACGTGTATAGAGAGCGCGAGTTAATCGCTACAACGCCTTACCCGGTGTTCATAGATACCGCTTTAGAGTCAGATTTGCTGTACACGTACGAGGTTATTGCCTTCGATGCTAGTAACAACCGATCAGCCACATCTGTTCCAACGACCAGTGGGACTCTGGGTGAGCCAGATACGATGGCGCCACCTGCACCAGTACAACTTGCCGCTACGCCGAAGATAGGGCGAATGAACCTGTTGTGGGGGCAGTCCAATATAGGCGATGTTGTTGAATTTGATATCTATCGAGGGCTTAACAACAGCTCGCTGGATTTTCTAACCACGGTCACCGGTTCCATTCATTCAGACGTCACGGTGTCGAGCGGTGCTAAGTACTGTTATCAAGTTGTGGCAATTGATGCTTCGGGAAATGAGTCACCCAGAAGTATGGAAGCTTGCGAGATGGCTATAGGCGATGCAGTTGAACGTCTAACAGATGCGCCAGAGCCCACAGTCCCTCCATTGGCTGGGCTCAATGTTCCGGATACGCAGAATATGGTTTGCGAGGAACTCTGGAGCTCCTATGTCATTGATACTAGTGAGGTGATATCCGCTGGTTGTTATCAGGTTGAAGAGTCGATAGAAATAAACAACGGTGGCAATCTACGGTTGTCGCCAGGTGTAGTGCTTAAATTTTCAGCTGGTACTGGTGTTCTTGTCAGCGAAGGTGGCTCGTTTACGTCCGAAGGTACGAAAGCACTGCCGGTAGTCTTGACAGCGGAAGACCCCACTCCGGGGTATTGGAATGGAATCGGTTTTACGAATTCAAACAGCGCTCGAAATAAATTGATAAATAGTGTTGTTGAGTTCGCCGGCGGAGGTCGTGAGGCGGCGGCAGTATCAGTAATAGCGGTATCTACAGCGTTATCGCGGATCGAAATCTCTGGCAGCGTAATACGAAGTTGTTCTGGAGCCGGTGTAAAGGCACTAGACAAAAATGCAAAAATCGTAAAGCTCGACGGAACGGTTGTGACTGATTGTGACAGTCCTATCGCGGTGGATATTCATGGCCTTGATAATGTCACCAGACGAAATGATTTCACCCAGAACCTCGATGACTGGATAGATATTGGGCGAGCAATGGTGACTTCTGATATGGCGCTTGAAGATCTGGGAGTGCCTTATGTTGTTACGGACATGCGGGTTATGGTGGGCAACTTAAGAATAAATGAAGGTGCTGTGTTGCAGTTTCGTGAAGGGGCGAATTTGCTTGTGCTTGGTTCGTTAACTGCCATTGGGTCTGAGGATAGACCAGTGTTGTTAACGGGTACCCTTCAGGAGTCTGGGCATTGGAAAGGCGTTCGTGTGCTTGGTAAGGTTAATTTTAGCCACGTTGGCATTCATTATGGTGGATTGATAAGGTCCAATTCTTCGGCGGCAAATTTAGTTATTGATGGTGGGGACGTCAATGTTGACAACGTAGTCATTTTGGGAAGTTCATCGTACGCAATTGATTTAGCATCTAGCTCATCTAATCTGGAAATTAATGGGGAAGTGCTTCTGAACAGTAATAGAAATACAATTGATATTCCCTTTCGTAAGTTAAATCTACTAAGTAGTGACATTCAATTCGAGAACAATTTGTATCCTGAAATCAATGTGACTAGCACTGGAGCTACTAGTGCAGAAATCAATCTTTACCATTTAGGAGCTCCTTATTTTCTTAATGACTCTATTACCTTGTTTGGTGGAAGCTTAACTGTTCATGCAGGTGTAGAACTGTTTATGGGGAATGCTGTTGAGATGACGTTTAACATTGGTTCAAATTTTCGCGCAATTGGAACCAATGAATCGCCGATTGTTTTTACTCACAAGTCTAGAATACCGGGTGCATGGAATGGCATAACTTTACTTGGTAATTCGTCAAGTCGTATGGAGCACGCTACGCTTGAGTTTGCTGGTAATGGACCAACGTCCGATTCAGCGGCGGTTAATATGGATTGCAATACGGACGTGAGTTTCATTTTAGAGCACTCCACTATTCAGGATAGCGCTGGTTGGGGCATCAGCTTAAGCGGTAATTCAATGTGTGATTTAACGGTTGGTGAGAGTGTCGTTTTTGCAAGGAATGGGAGAGGTAATATTAGCGTTCCTTAACTGATTGTATCGAGTATTAGGGTGTGGCGACACGGAGTTTGCAAAGGATTGCAGCAGTTGCCAAGTGGTGTGTGGTGGAGGGAATATGGATTGTTCTTCCACTACATTTTTTAAAGATGTCCGTTAAGCGCTATGAAGGTAAAAAGCGA
>Ga0209831_1003711_pt1 | contig 12414 bp, 15 predicted proteins | sample Maine_Asex4_meta_FD_187451 | JGI IMG/M metagenome (GOLD analysis project Ga0209831, IMG submission 187451) | Marine algal microbial communities from Maine, USA - Maine_Asex4_metaG (SPAdes) (version 2) | ecosystem: Host-associated > Algae > Red algae > Unclassified | place: Maine, USA | collected...
TTGATCGGTGAGCGAGTCGGCGGCGCGTGCGTCACCGCTGCGTTCGACAATCTCGCGGCGGAAGCGTTCGATCTCGTCGGAGGCCATGGCGCGGAAATTCTTGTCGAGCGCGTCGCCCGATTCAAGCTGCTCGCTGTCGATCAAGAGCGTGTTGGGGCGCGGCAGCGGATTTTCGTACTCATCAAAATTCTGGAAGAGTGACAGCCGTCCGTTTACAAGCTGACTCGATCCATCTTCGTTCTCCCGCAGAAAGCCAGAGACATAGTCGTAGACCAATTTCGAGGTAGCGGTATTGTTGCAGACGATGATGAAGCAGGGTGGTACGTTTATGCCAGCGGATTGCCATTGATCAAAGGTCTTTTCGTAGTGACCGTAGAGCGCGTCGAGTGCGGTTTTTAGCTGCGTGGGCAGGCTGCTCGGGTCGAGGTTTTTGGCCTTACCGCGCCCTTTCTTGGGCATACTGGTGCGAATGTGCTCCCACAGGTTGCGGAACATGGGCATTGTGCCGCTGTGGATGTTGTCCGTCACAGGGACGCGCGGCAGCTTGACGATGCCACACTCGATGGCGTCCATCAGCGAAAAGTCGCTCATGGTCCACGGAAAGAGCGTGCCTTCCACATAGCCAGAACCGCGTAAGAAGAACGGTGTAGCCGAGAGGTCGATCACGCGGTTGACGCCGAGTTTGCGCTTAACGGTCTCTAAGCCAGAGATCCACAAACGGGCTGCTTCCTGATTCTTTTTGGCCTCTTTCAGGTCCTCGCCTTTGAGCTTTTCTTCTTCGGATTGAGGTCGTTCGCGGTAGCAGTGGTGGGCTTCGTCGTTGAGCACAAGGACGTTTTTCATGCCCATCAAATCGGGCATCACGCGCTGGAGCATCTGCCCATCCGTCTCCAGCGTCTTGAGCGGTTCGCCGCGACCTTGCGCCAATCGGCGAGTGCCTGCTGCCAACTTCACTCGCTCCCGTAATTTGAAGGCGTGGTAGTTGGTGATAACAATCTTGGCACGCTGTAATTCGCCTACCATATCGGCTGGAACCAATTCGCGGCTGGCGTAGTAGCTGTCTGGATCGTTGGGTTGCAAAACGCGCAGTCGATCTTTAATGGTTATGCCGGGTGCAACGATCAAAAAGCCGCGCGTAAAGCGTTTGCTTTGGGGGTGGCGCACTGCGTTGATGGTCTGCCATGCAATGATCATGGCCATGACGGTGGTCTTACCCGCGCCGGTTGCCAGTTTGAGCGCCAGCCGCATCAATTCTGGGTTGGCCTCTTTGTTAACGTTCTTTAGATGGTCGAGAAAGAGTTTGCCCTCTCGCACATTGGGTGCCACTTCGATCAGCCAAATTGCGGTTTCCACCGCCTCGATCTGACAGAAAAAGGGACGGATACCGCTGAATTCGTGCTGTCGCCAGTGCTGTAAAAGTCGCGCGGTCTCTGGCGTTACACCCCACTGATTGGGATTGGGCAACGCGCGCCAAATTTCAATCCGACTGCGCAACTGATTGATCATTGCGTTGAGGTCGTACTTTTGCGCCTCGGTCGATAGTCCGGTGGCATCTAAGAGCAGTTCTTGCTGCGCGGCACTGACTTTGCGTTTGCGTGGTTTTGGGATAGGTGTAACGAAGTCGGCTGGTCGTCGCCGGTCGATGGTTTTTTGCGTAGGCTGACCTTGGTCATCAAGTTCCCAATGTTGACGCGGATACTCGTATGGAGAATTTAAGATTGGTCGTTCAAAAAACGGATTGGACATAGATGCCAAGATAGCACAAACGCCTCCTTCTGTAAAGAGGATTTTTCACAGTATGATAAAATAAAATTAGCTAAAGGTAGAGATGGCTAAGGGAAAGGGGAATGTATGATGACAACATTCGATGACTTCTTTAACAACGTACATAAATTCGAAGAACGTTTAGGCGAATTCGGATATCGGCTCGAGATCGAATCATTAGAATTGCCATCCACTAAAATCAGTGCACCGATCGAGCAATTGCAGAGAGATTTTGCACGTCGGTTTCGTCAAGTATCACTTGTAAACGAGACCGCACGTCGCGAGTTTTACATCGCCCCAATATTGATGACCGTGCTAGATCAGGGTGATTTTCAACTTGATTTCGAATATCCCATTACTGGAGAAAATTTACAGGGGACAGTTGATTACCTGCTGCGGGGCAACAAAAATTTGATTGTGATTGAGGCCAAGGGTGCGGAGATGGAACGTGGCTTTGCACAGCTAGCCGCAGAGATGCTAGCCGCACATGAAGGGTTGTCCAATAGTGGTGATATAATTTATGGTGCTGTAACAACGGGTGATCTATGGCGTTTTGGCATCCTTGACGCAACGAAAAAATGCATTCGGAAAGATGTCAATCAGTATATTATTCCGCAAAATCTTGAGCATGTGATTGCGACTTTAACGGCTATTTTAAAACAGTAAATGGTGTATTGACAGTTGCGCAACGAAAATTGATTCGCATAAATTGAAGAGGCTCATTGTGAAAATAATCTGCTTTCACGATGAGCCTCTTTACTTTCCAATAAAATTCAATACCGATATTTATCGGCCCAGAAAAACAAGCGCTAATCAAAATGAATCCATGCATTGATCATCCAAAAGAACAGGAAAACTACAAACCGAGAGCATAAAAATGTTTTTCGTCTCCACCTGTGTTATTCTTGCATACACTCGTTGCTTATATAATATTATTAGCTTTAATCATTTTATTAGCCTTAACTATATTTGAATTAACTCCTATGATTTATGAATACATGCTCAACAATACCCGTTTGCAGACGGGCGACATTATCTGTACCACTAATGGCGCGAAAAACTCTCTTCTTGGGCAATTTTGGCAGTGGGTCGGTGGGTTTATTCCAGGCGAGGTTGATCATATGGCGATCTATATTGGCCCTGACGGTCGATGTATCGAAGCTGCTGTAAAGGGCGTTATAAGCTTCGAGATCTTGGATAATCAATGGGACGCAGAGAAGATGTATCCCCAGCGCCAACTGCTCGACAAACCTATTGGTATCGCCTACCCCCTTGCCAAACAACCGTTTCAGCCAAAGACCATCGAACAGATACGAGCGGGCGTAGCTTACTTTTGCATTGCACAAGAACTTTACGAAAAACCATACAACCCGCTCTATTTTGATCCTCAATTAAACTCTGCCTACTACTGTAGTCAACTCATGTACAAAGCTTATCTAGCCTATGGCATCGATCTCAGCATTGGTCCAAGCGTTACACCAGTGCCTCATGATGCACAAGTTGTGCTGCCACAGGCTATTTGGCAAAACGTTCATGAACGCAAGCGTATATAGGAAACTACTTGATAAACTATGATTTGGATACGTGCTGCTGATGAAATGGCAGCAAATTCTCAAAATGTTGGCACCATATCTTGCCGTGGTGATCTTTTGGACTGGCTTATCTAACGGATGGCTGGCCATTCTAGCCTACCATGCGCAAATTATTCTTTGGGCAACTATTTCGCCCCGGATTAATGGGCGAAAAGCCATCATTGGCACACTTAATAGACGTGCCATATTGTTGGCGCTGCCCACGGTTTGTGCAGGGCCTTTGCTCTACTATCTTCTGCCTCATGTTACAAACATCGAGTTGACGATATGGTTGGCTGAACACCAATTGTCTTCGTTTGCACTGCTCTGCATGATTCCCTATTTTGGCATTATTCATCCGTTTTTAGAACAGCTACATTGGTTTTCCTTACGCCAAGAAACCGCCATTTCGCACGTCATGTTTGCGGGATACCATATGCTGGTTCTCTCCTCTCTATTTAGTTTGCCGTGGCTCATTCTCAGCTTTGTCCTCCTTTCAATCGTATCCCTCTTATGGACGTACATAACCATGCAGACCAAAGGCATTATGCTCGCATATGTATCCCACGCTTTAGCAGATGCAGGTCTTATCATCGCTGTCAGTCTCCAGTATTAATCGTTTCAAATTGCCAGTATGCTGTATTACTTTAAGGCATTGTCGCGGTCTACCTCTTGGACAATGCTTGAGAAAATGGTCGAGACTGCGAATTGGTCGACCGCAACATACCCCACATTGAGCAGGGAACGCTTGATGGCACAGGTCAATTTCCGTAATCAAACCAAACAGTATTCCCTTTCAATTACTGATGCTGCTAATATTAACGCTGCTAAGTTAAATCGCTAGTTGGATCATTTAGCATAAAAGGAAATAACTATGCGTTTGTAACCAATCAAGATGTCCGCATTCACTATCAGGTGGTTATGCCTTTAGCGAAGATATCATAGACCTTAACTTTGATATGGACAAAGCGATGGAGTTGATGACCGAAGCAGGAAATCCTACCTTCTCGATTGATGTACCTACCTTTGGTGCATTTGATAAACGTAACGCATTTTTGGCAAGCTCATGGGAGCCATTGGGTATCTCTCTTAACCTTGTTTCAGTCAACAATATTTTTGCTGCTTGTACACAGAATGAAGGAGATTTCCCTGTTGCCGTTTGTCCAATTAATGAACGCCATATCAAACACTTTGTTGAGAATCGTCTCCTTGAAAGTGGCTTTTTAAATCCATATAGCCATATTGATGAAGAGATCGAAGAACTGTATGAACAGGTCAAAAACTTGCCACTTGATGAAGGCGAGCCTATTTATGCAGAGAGCGCCAAACTCTCTGCCGAAAGAGGGTACATTCTTCATCTTGGGTGGGCCACAAGCCCGGTCATATTCGATCCAGCCCGTATTGAAGGTGTCGAGGCTCGCTTTATCTACCCCGGCACGTACTACATCGGAGACGTTACTCTGCTTGATTGATGAATTGTAACAAGCGTTTGTTTTAAATGATTTTTGACCTATATAAGGATGAAGAAGGGCAGCATGACTAATTAAACTTGGTCATGCCGCCTTTCTTTCTTTTTTGATGCAGCGCCCTCGATCAGGATGGCGACGGTACGTTGTTCCCTGCCAGATTGACGCGACTCCCGAAACTCTCAACTTTTCCGAGTTGTGGGTGATTGATCACAGCGGAACAACAGAGGAAACGCGTGGCGCAAAAGGTGATCTCATCTTCCGCTACGGCAACTCCGAAACCTATAGCGATGACTCAAATCCCACATTCCAGCACAAAGACAAAAAGCTCTACTGGCATGATGTGCAGTGGCTCGATGACACAGCAAACAAACCAGTGCCGCACACGGGGGAATATTCTCGTGATCAACTATGGGGCTTTGCGTGGCGCGATGGGTTACCTAATCTAGGCGAGACGCACATGGGCTTTGGTACCGCTTACACCAAAGTATTAGAACTCACGCTGCCGACTAAGGCCAACGGCACCTACGACTGGAATGGTGAAGTTGAGATGACTTGTTCCTACAAAGCAGACCCGCCGCAAGAGATGTTTGCTCCCTTTATGAGTGGCTGCGACCGTACGCTTAGCGGCGACACCATCATCTCGCTTGGCCATAATAAACGATTTATGACATCCGAAGACGAAGTCGTGGCTGATTTTTGTTTCTCTAGGACTGGAAATCTCTTTCGAGTACGGCGCTATGGCTTTGATTGTCCGGGGTTGGCAAAGCTCAAATAGGTCAATTTAATGCTTGTCCGCTGTTATAACAACTGTTAATCGGAATCTTATATCATTATGAAACAAAATTGTTGGGAAATTCGTGAAAAAAATGGGTTTTTAATGAGTCCAGACCCGCTTGCGGAATTGAGTGAGGTTGAAATTCCCCTGTTAAGCGAAACCACCGAGCATTTGCAAGAATTGGCCGATACGTTGCCCATCCTCATTAGTACCCGACAAGTTCGACCTGTTTTGGCTGCCCTGCCTATTTATGAAATGGCTTTATTAAACGAAGTAGCAGACTTTCGCGTTCATGAACGCCTGTTCCAAATTTATGCCCATTTTGCCAATGCCTATGTCTGGTCTGATCAAAGTGACCCATCTGATCATATTCCAGCCGGGGTTGCTGTTCCGCTTGTCGCATTGGCGAAGATGGTTGAACGCCCCCCGATTGTTCCCTATGCTAGTACAGCTTTATGTAACTTTCAGCGGATTGATCCACACGGCGAATTACGGGCCGACAATATACGCTGCGTGCAAAAGCTGGTTGATATCCCCGACGAATCCTGGTTTCATTTAATTCATGTAGAAATCGAGGCTCATGCTGGCCCGGCGATTCAGCGCTGCATCAATGCGACAGATGCAATTGATCAAGCAGATACCGCCTCTGTAGAAGCCAACCTCATCGGTGTTACTGATGCCGTGCAAAAAATGGAGGCAACCTTCAAGAGAATTACAGAACAGTGTAGCACCGATGTTTATTATAATACATTGCGCCCCTACTTATTTGGCTTTGATAATATTGTTTACGAAGGAGTGGAAGAATTCAAGGGCAAACCTCAAATTTTCCGCGGAGAAACGGGCGCGCAAAGTACGGTGATCCCGGCGTTGCAAAGGTTTTTGGGATTACAACATGAAGCGGGTGGTTTAACCGATCATCTGAAAATCATGAGCGATTATATGCCCAAGCCCCACCGAGAATTGTTAATGTCAATTGACCAAAATGCGATTCGTGGGTTTGTGATGGTGCAAAAGCGTAGCACCTTAACCGATGCATATAACGCCTGCCTGGAACGGATTGTCTCATTTCGTAGCTTGCATTTACATATGGCTCAGGCGTATATCGCAAGCAAAGTAAAAGACCCGCGCGGTACAGGCGGCACAGAATTTATGCACTGGCTAAAACAGCTGCGCGATGAAACAGCACAACAGTTCATTAAGTGAACGGAGGATTAATTATGATACCAAAAATTATGGCACATGGCGGAGCCTGGGAGTGGGATGATGCACTGGATACTGGAAAATGTACAGGTCTAAAAGAAGCGCTCTCCATTGGGAATGAGATCTTGCAACGAGGCGGAGCGGCACTTGATGCTGTAGAGCAAACGGTTCGATCCTTGGAAAACAATCCAGTTTTTGATGCGGGAACGGGTGGCTATCTTAATCAGGATGGGCTCGTACAGCTAGATGCACTCATCATTGATGGTGCAGTGCGTGATTTCGGCGCAGTAGGCGGGGTGACACAAGTCCAAAATCCCATCACGCTGGCGCGCAAAATTATGGAAGAGACGCCTCAATGTTTCTTTGTTGGAGATGGTGCCGACAAAATGGCTGAGAAACTAGGGATTTCGCTTATCCCCAACGAGAAATTGGTCACCGCTACCATGCGCGACTTCTATCTTGCGCAGCGGACAGATGGCCCATCGGATACAGTCGGTGCAATCGCGATTGACGACCAAGGGAATGTTGCCGCAGCGACTTCAACCAGCGGCACGCCCTATAAACCCGCAGGGCGCGTTGGCGACTCCCCAATTTATGGTGCAGGTGGCTATGCAGAAAATGGGATAGGAACGGCTGGTGCAACGGGGCAGGGTGAGAATATTATGCGCCTTTTACTTTCTAAATATAGTTGCGACAAAATGGCAGAAGGGTTAACCGCCGTGGAAGCGGCAAAGGCGACCATGCACTACATCGACAATATCTTTGATGATTCGATGGCTGGCGTCATTGTTATAGATTCAAACGGGAATTTTGGGGCCGCTCATACAACACCCAAGCTTGCATTTGGGTGGGTTGATGAGCAAGGCGAGATCCAAACCGCAATAAAGGCCAATTTTTGAGAGCAACTGTCACCGATTCATTCGAACTCAGAACGGCTCTTTGGGCGACATTGTAAAGAGCGAGTCTCGTTCAACCGTCCGCCCCTCTGTTAAGTCAAGCTGCATGTTCTGCGCCATTGCTGTGAGAGTCACTCGTGCCTCCATCACAGCGAACATGTTTCTCATGCAAAAGCGCAGCGCCAAAGAGAATGTAGGCCAAATTTTCAAAGGTGACACTCTGTTTCCCTACTGAGCTATCGACTTCTGCATAGAGCTTGGTCGCAACATCAGAATGCTGTATGAGCAGATACCACGCCCAGATTCTCTTGATGCTGTAGTCTTGTGCATCGCAATGAACGCACCTCGTTTCTGGCCCGTGCTTGTCGCCAGCGGCTTGGCGTTGTTGGTTGTCCAAGCAGGAGGGGAATGCGCAATTTGAGTTGTGATTCTGCTTCGCTGAATGCGATATACATTAGGCGATCAATCTGATCAACCTATTCCTCCACATCGTTATTCTGTTTTTTTGCCTTATGGCGGGGCGTTCGCTGCTTGTACGATTTTCATATCGCACTTACGACTGCCTCATCCTGTCTGTTTGCCTCAAACTCAAAAGCACCCAAACAGATCGGTGAACTTGATTTATTATTTATTTGCGTTATAATTTAGAACAGGATTCATAATGGACAGTCGCTTTGAAACAGATTGATTATACAGATCAACTGTCTTGTGAGTTTGCAATTGCCGTTGTAGCTCAGTCGGTAGAGCGACGCACTCGTAATGCGTAGGTCATCAGTTCAACTCTGATCAACGGCTCTGAAGCCCTTCCATGTGGAAGGGCTTTTTTGATCGATTTCGATAGTACCTAACTCACTCAATACAAAAGTTGATAATGGACGTAAACAGGTTCTTTAGCAGCGTTTTCATGTGTGCCTGAATTGATTGCTCAGATTGGGATGCTGATTCTGAAATTCTATCATGTAGTTCAGCTTCATCGCTTCCTTTCCACAAAATATCAATTCTGCGCACATCTTTTGTTGCAACGTGCGCGTAGTTGGTAGGGTACGCCTAATAGCAACTCGTGCAAGTATCAACTATCTTTTCATCCCAATTTGTGCATTGTTCGCAAGACCATGATTTCGAACGGTTACAAGAGCCGAAAAGCAACATGTATGGTGCAACATTTTCCTCTGAGTAATCAATATCTCTCGCAATTTCATATGGAATCCTGTGATCAACCTGCAGTTCACGGATTGCAAATTCCCCATTACAGAGCGCGCATTTCCCACTACGTTGTTGGTAGAGTAATTTTTAAATCGTCGCGAAAATGTGGTTCTGCCCCCAAGACGCCCTTCTACTATTTTTTGAAGTGTCCCCGAAGCGGTACGCGGCAATTGTCCGACCATCAGACGATTTAACGCTGAAAGTTTCAATCGGAATGCCCTGATCTCTTACATCTTTTACAGCCCGAGGCGGATGCCTGTAACCGTAGATTTTCTCTAGGTTTTCGGTCGTGATGAAACCATGTTCAAGGATATGCTCAATAACGATCCGAGATCGCTTGCCTGTTACACTTTGCAATTTTTGAGGAATTTGGGAGTCAGATTGTTTCTGGTCATGCAAGAACCAATTCGAGCTGTTGGTGCGATGAATCCTTCTCGATTAGCTGATCGATTTCATCGGAATTCATGGGGCCAGAAAAGTTACTACTAGTTATCGTATTTGAAAACCGCTGAATGAGGGCCTTCCACGCGATAATGGCTATATCATGATTGCTATTTTTGTTGGTTTTATCTACTACAACATTTATGATATTAAGGTGGGGCATTAGTGCCAGCTCATCTGCAAAGAAGCGCAGAATCGAAAGACGATCATTACGTTTAATTCGAGCTAGCCGCCCCGGCTTGTTTATCATTGGTGCCGCATGAATCTCTTCACGAAGGCGCAACCCAAATGCACCTTGCATTCTACGTCGGAAAGCGACCATTTGGTCCAGATATCCGTTCCATCTTAGCTCAACTTTTGTTACAACAATTTACCCCAACAACTTACAGACTCCTCAGCCCAGTAATGGATAGACACCACATACAATGTCAATTGGATATTTTGAGAAACCTGTGAAAATTACCACCGAAAATAGAAGGAAAGGTACTCAATAGCAAAAAATACTTATCGAGATTACAATGCTTGATCGCCACAGGCATCGCGATAGCCGCAACCGCGACAGCGACCAAATTGGTTGTGTGAGCGCGCCACGTTTTGTGCATCACGGGCACGGCGAATATCCTCTGCTGCGGTGAGCACTTGGTTGCGCAATGATTCGGTGTACGGAATTTTGATTGTGGCGTTGGCGTAGCGGATGTAGCCATAGGGGGGGCGCTGCTTGTACTGATCTTCGATGAGCAGGCAGTAGGTTGCCAGTTGTAGAATGTGGCTATCGTATGGTTCGGGGGGGCGCGTGCGGCTTTTCACCTCGACGGGGATCACAATCTGCTGCTTACGGCCATCCACTTTCTCGGTCACCGTCACCAAATAATCGGGTCGGCCCACTAAGCCATATTTGCGGCTCATTAGTGGCTTCTCTTGCTTTTGCCACGCACCTGAATCATCATAAACGACCTCACCTTCAGGCATCCCTGTGCTTTCGTAGGTCTGCTGGCTGGCGCGCAAAAGCAGCAGCCCCACAATAAGCAGCAGAATAAGCAGCCCAACAAATAACCCAGTGATGCCATAGATCATTGGTTACTCGCTAGCCTCTTTACTTTTGCACAAGATGTCCCACGTGCCGCGATGACACACCTCGTCATTTTGATTGATTACCTCCATTTTAAAGACAACCAAGCCACCGCCCATACGCTTCATCAGCTTCTTGCTTGCAATGGTCACGCGCAGATGGATAGTATCGTCAATGAAGACGGGCTTTGAGAATTTCCACTCAAGCGCGCGGAAGGCAAGCACCGTATCCTCCATAAAACCGAGACGCACAGCCATGCCGCTGGCAACGCTTAAGATGAGTAGGCCATGCGCAACGCGCTGCTCGAACAGGTGACTTTTACTATATTCTGCATCGGTGTGGATCAGGTTCCAGTCTCCAGAGATGCTGGCGAAGTTGACCACATCGGTTTCGGTAATGGTTCGGCCAACGCCTTCGACCTGGTCTCCTTCTTCAAATTCTTCGAAGTAAAGGCCCATTGGTTTTGAAAGTGTGCGGGTAGACATAGTGTTTCTTTGCTTTTCCTTTTTAACGGTTTTGAGATATTACAAATGTTGATATTGTCGCTTATTTCGCACCTGTGTGCCAAATGAATGGCGATAGTTATAGAATAATATGCGCCCAAAATAGCGTCGATAAAAAATAGATGTGGGGCGAAAATGATAAAATTGGGAAACTTTGGATAACTTTTTTGAAAAAATAGATAAAAAATCTGTCTGTTTCCATGCAAAATCGGATTGATTTAGGGGTTTGTAATTCGTGAACAAAGTACGATCAAAGTTAATAGTGAGGATAACTCTGGGGATAAGTACAGGATATTGGTCATAACTTTGGGGACAAGAAAAAAAGTCGATTTTTATGCGAAATTTTGAGGGAATCGCTAACCTTAAATTTATGCGATATTTTAAGTTCGTTGAAATTGCTATCTCGTAGATAACCCAATTGGGAAACCCCATATATAGCGTAGAACAAATATTCTGTTTTTGTTGACTAACAATAACGCGCTAATATTGGCTTAAATATATAGATCACGCTATTGGCAGAGATAATGATTTCTGGTAGACTAGAAATCATTCCGAAACACATTGTCGGTTCCAAAAATTAACGCTAATGTGCTAGGTTTGGATTGACGTTTTTCCAAGTGCGTATGCATTTAAGTCAAGAACTGAATAAATTATTTTTACTGTCAGCTCATGCATTTTAGAGGTCAAATTATTCCTTTAGGCATGAGCCTTTCTGTCGCATCAACCTACCGCGATTCAATTGTTAGGTTGATGCGAGTATCGGTTTTAAGTCACACATCTTATAAGTCACACATCTTAATAGTATATTTATTGTTAGATGTTTGAAAAGCAGCATTCATTGCAATTATCCAAGACCATATACAGCAGCAATAGCGCAAAACGAAATCATTACCCAAAAATATACATCGTTGTTTACCACACACCGCTCTTCGCTTCTTACACTTAGCGGCAGCACAGAAGAACATTTTCTACCTCTTTTTACCGATAGAAAAATATTACTTTTTGGCGCCGCTCGGTATACTAGTTTTACCTCTATAGTAGTTTCAGATTTTATCTGACTCTGCTGATAAAAACCGAATAGTATAAGTTAGTTGTTGTGTTTAATGTCGTAATTATGGATAGTTTACACAACGGCCTATTTTTCTATTACTAAAAATTCGGTAAAACATTAGGGAGTAGTTCTAGAATAGCTAGCGTTTTTATTAAAGTATAATGATGAAACTCTACTATAATTCGGGGCAATAACTTGAGCATGTGTAATACACATCAACCGTAAATAATTCGTTGACGCAATATTGTATGCTGAGTACGATTAGTTACATATTCGTGCTGTATATATAGCCAAGGGAGGGGCAACACAATCATAAATCCAGATGCAAAATTCATCGTTCTTATTCAATTATGATTCTGAAGATTCTTCCGCTCATTCTTTAAGCTCTTATCAATTTAATTCTCGGGGTCAAGCCAAAAGTGAAAATCTGGTAGATGATTCACTGACTGGTAATTCAACCGAAAATGAGCGT